>Ga0136559_1000098_pt1 | contig 28349 bp, 21 predicted proteins | sample AntRauMeHopE1496_FD_104633 | JGI IMG/M metagenome (GOLD analysis project Ga0136559, IMG submission 104633) | Saline lake microbial communities from Rauer Islands, Antarctica - Metagenome Hop E1 #496 | ecosystem: Environmental > Aquatic > Non-marine Saline and Alkaline > Saline | place... | reverse complement strand
TTGATTGACGACGGACCTGTTGTTGACTGGCGATAAATCTTTTTGATTTCAAATACCCATAACGTTTGTCATTTCGAGGAACGAGAAATTGCATCACGAGCATCGTTATTGTTGAAAATAATTTTTCTTTACCCACATGCCAGATATTCTTCTTGCCGTGTTTGATTTTGCAAGAGCTACTTTTTGACTAAAGAATGGCTCGTTTTTTTTGTTTTGCTCAAGACCTTGCTGACTAAAGAGTAAAGACTTTTTTTTGATTGATGACGGACCTGTTGTTGACTGGCGATAAATCTTTTTGATCCCAAATACCCACAACGTTTGTCATTTCGAGGTACGAGAAATCGCATCACGAGCATCGTTCTTGTTGAAAACAATGTTTCTTCACCCACATGCCAGATATTCTTCTTGCCGTGTTTGGTTTTGCAAAAGCTACTTTTTGACTAAAGAATGGCCCGTTTTTTAGCTGCGCTCAAGACCTTGCTGACTAAAGATAAAAGACTTTTTTTTGATTGACGACGGACCTGTTGGTGACTGGCGATAAATCTTTTTGATTCCAAATATCCACAACGTTTGTCATTTCGAGGCACTAGAAATCGCATCACGAGCATCGTTATTGTTGAAAACAATTTTTATTTACCCACATGCCAGATATTGTTCTTGGTATTTTTGGTTTTGCAAAAGCTACTTTTTGACTAAACACAGGCCCGTTTTTTAGCTGCGCTCAAGACCTTGCTGACTAAAGATAAAAGACTTTTTTTTGATTGACGACGGACCTGTTGTTGACAGGCGATAAATCTTTTTGATCCCAAATACCCACAACGTTTGTCATTTCGAGGCACGAGAAATCGCATCACGAGCGTCGTTCTTGTTGAAAACAATTTTTCTTTACCCACATGCCAGATATTGTTCTTGGTATTTTTGGTTTTGCAAAAGCTACTTTTTGACTAAAGAAGGGCTCGTTTTTTTAGCTGCGCTCAAAACCTTGCTGACTAAGGATAAAAGACTTTTTTTTGATTGAAAAATTTCCTCTTTAAACCTATGTTATTTTTGTAGGTTATCCTTTTATCGTGTCTGCCTATAGTCACAAAAACGTTGAACCTGTGCTGAGCTGCGTCTGAGCAGACAATGGGGTCTTTTCACTGTTTTCGACTAAAGACCAGCTCATATATTGCTGCGCAATACATGAACTGAAAAACGACTAAAGACGCTTTACGCTGTCCCGTAAAGACAGCATTTATTCCGCCCGTAAAACCCGGAGTGTGCTATAAATACACAGCTCGCATTCATAAATGCGGACTCAAGTCCGCACCTATGAACAATGCAACCAAGCACATAAAAATAAAACTTAAGGTTTAAAAATGAAAACCTAAACACAAAATCACGACAACCCTGCTAACTAAGAACCATTAACCAACACCTAAAAACAACTACCTATGAATCTAGTATGGTTTAGAAATGACCTGCGCGTGCAGGACAATGCGGTGCTCAAAGCCGCTTGTGAACAAGGAGATGGCGTGCTAGGAGTTTATTTTTTCGACCCAGCGTTTTATGAAGAAAGCAGCTGGGACAGCACCCTAGAAATAGAACTACCGTTTACAAAAACAGGCTCTTATCGTGCACAATTCATTATAGATAGCGTTACAAACTTGCGCGAAAACCTTGTAGCACACGGCATACCGCTACTTGTTTACCATGCCGCACCACATACGGTAATAAACGATTTGGTTATAACGCACAGCGTTAACAATATTTACCTACAGCAGGAGTGGACTCGGGATGAATGTGAGCAAGAAGAAAAACTAGGTACGGCTCTGAACCTACTAAAAAACAAACCAAAAGGACACCGCTTTTATGAGCAGTTTTTGTTTCATCCGGACGATGTGCCCTATACCAACTGGCAAAACGTGCCACGTGTGTTTACAGAGTTTAGAAAAAAACTCGAAAAAGAATCTAGCGTGCGACCTGTTGTTTCTATAAATGGTTACAAACAAGAACTACCCAAAACCGTAATTACCGAAATACCGACTTTAAAAACGCTAGGATTAACACCTGTACAAACAGACCCACGCACCGCATTTCCGTGGAAAGGTGGTGAGAATAGTGCCATGGAACGCGTGCACGAGTATTTCTGGAAAACCAAAAAACTACAGTACTATAAAAAAACACGCAACGGTCTGGTAGGAACAGACTACAGCAGTAAACTAAGCGCCTGGCTTGCAAACGGCAGTATAAGCGCACGACAAATTTACTGGGAAGTAAAACGATTTGAGAAAGAAATCGTCGCAAACCAAGATACGTACTGGCTCATTTTTGAGTTGATATGGCGCGATTTCTTCAAATATGTATCACTAAAACATGGTGCGTCGTTGTTTAAAATAAGCGGTATTCTCGAGAAAGATTATGAATGGAAACGCAGCCCTCGCGAACTCGAAAAATGGATAACTGGTAACACGCACGAGCCTTTTGTAAATGCAAACATGAAGGAACTTGCCGCCACCGGATTTATGAGTAACCGCGGCAGGCAAAACGTAGCTAGCTACTGGTCCATGCACAAAGAGCAAGACTGGCGCATAGGCGCGGCATATTTTGAGCATATTCTTATAGACTATGACGTGCACTCAAACTATGGCAACTGGATGTATAACAGCGGTGTAGGAAACGACCCTAGAAACAGGACTTTTAACATACAGCTACAGGCAAAGAATTATGACGGCGATGGAAAGTTCCAGCGACTGTGGTTGCAAGACGGGTTGTTTTAAAGGATTTAAAGAAAGAATTTTAATAACATTAGCATGTCTTATATAACTAGGTTATTTGTCTTTTTTAAGTCCCCTAGATTTTTAACAAAATTGATATCCTTACTTTCGCTTACAATCTGAGTGCATCGTTAAAAAAGCGATATAAAATGTTTCCGTTCCCCAACCCTAGAAGCTTGCGTTGAGCATTGCCGAAGTGGTGCAGAAGCAAAAGCATTATGCCGACAAAAGGTTCTTTTCCCATGCAATTTAGAAACCTCACCCATCAGGGCTGGGGAAAAAGTTTCGGCGTAATTAGGTTTGAGGTTTTAAAGAAACCAGAGAAACGAAATTCATGTAGTGAACATCTTTTTATATTTTACCTAAAAGTGTAATTTGTCGTTTATAGTTTCAACTTCTATGACTTCTCAAAAATAATCAAATTTGCATAACAACACCGCAACTTGCAATGTATTGTAAACCTTGCGACTTAAAATCTATACTTTATGAAAACACTCAGACTCATCTTAGGCGACCAGCTCAACCAGCAACATAGCTGGTTTCAAGAACAAGACAACGACATTATTTATTTCTTGGCCGAAATGCGCCAAGAAACCGACTACGTTACCCACCATATTCAAAAGGTCGTTGCCTATTTTATGGCAATGCGCAGTTTTAATGACTTCTTGCAGAGCGATAATCACAAAAGCGTTTATTATGAGTTAGATCATGCCGCAAATACGCATGATTTAGTAAGAAATTTACAAGCATTAATTAAAGAACATCACATAGAAAAGTTCGAATACCTCGCTCCAGACGAGTATCGTTTAGACGAGCAGTTGCGCGATTTTTGTAAAGAACTAGACATAGCATGGCAAGGATATGATACCGAGCATTTTTTTACAAAACGCAAGGATATCGCTACCTTTTTTAAAGGTAAAAAACGCTGGACCATGGAATATTTTTACCGCGATATGCGTAAAAAGCACGACGTTCTAATGGTAGAAGACGGCGAGCCCGAAGGCGGCAAGTGGAATTATGACCACAGCAACCGCAATAAGTGGAACGGCGATACCACAGTACCTCAAGAGATTTTATTTACAAAAGATGCGACCGCCATCGTTACCATGCTCGAGGACCATGGCGTTAAAACCATAGGCCGCATAGCCCACAACAAGCTGCACTGGCCTACCACACGAGCAGAGTGCCTGGAATCGCTAGACTATTTTTGCGAGCATTTGTTGACGCATTTTGGTGATTTTCAAGATGCCATGCACACAGACCAGCAGTTTTTATATCACAGCAGGCTGAGCTTTGCGATGAATTCTAAAATACTAAGTCCGCGCGAGGTGATAGATGCTGTTTTGGTACGCTTTCGCGAAAGCGTAACCACTCAAAGCGAACAAACTACAGAACTCACACAAGTAGAAGGCTTTATACGGCAAATACTGGGATGGCGCGAGTTTATGCGTGGTATTTATTGGAGCGAGATGCCGGGATATCAACTGCATAATAAATTAGAAAACAAAAACCCCTTACCCGATTTTTACTGGACAGGCGACACCAAAATGAACTGCCTGAGCAATGCCATTAATAACTCGCTCGATAATGCTTATGCGCACCACATACAGCGTTTAATGGTTACAGGAAACTATGCGTTACTGACCATGACAGACCCTGCGCTGGTTGACGAGTGGTACCTGGGCATTTATATAGACGCGATAGAATGGGTAGAAATCACAAACACACGCGGCATGTCGCAATGGGCCGACGGCGGCATTGTGGCAACAAAACCTTATGTCTCTAGTGGCAGCTACATAAACAAAATGGGCAACTACTGTAAGAACTGCCATTATAAAGTGGCTTTAAAAAATGCAGAAGAAAACGCATGCCCGTTCAACTCACTCTACTGGAATTTTCTGGATGCAAAAAAGGAACATTTTAAAACAAACCAGCGCATGAATATGATGATGGGACTACTTAACAAAATGAACCCGGAGACTATAGAAAAGCATAAAGAACGCGCTCAGCAAGTAATAAACAATCCGCAAAAGTTTTAACATATAACACATATTAATTACGATTATTATGTTAAAATATGCATAAATATGTAAATGTTTGGAACTTTATGTATTTAAAACCGTAGTTTTATCTCATAACCTTAAACAAAAATATTATGAGAAGTTTACTTTGGCTTGTGGCCGTTATTTGCATTATTGTCTGGTTACTGGGCATACTTGGAATTTTAGGGGACGCCATGTCCACAAATAGTTTGATACACACCTTGCTGGTCATAGCTGTAATTGTTGTGCTCTTTAACATTATTTCTGGTCGTAAGATTTTATAGGATTTCAGAGGGTAACCTTAAGACTGGAAGTGTTTTTTTTAATCTGCCAGTGCTCAGTGCTACTGTTCATAAGCATTATTGTACGTTACAAATGCATTTCAGTAAATAATGCGACCCATGTAGCTGCTGCAGAGCGCCTGCTACACCGCTATGTAAAAAAAAGCTGCCCAAGGGGCAGCTTTTTTAATACACAAACACAGGTAGGGTTTGGAAAAGTATTTACTGTACTGTTACATTAAAAGTAACCTGAACATCAGTCTCGCCACCTGCACCTGTTGGGGTGTTATCATTTGGCTTTAAAGGCTCATGCTTTAAAATGACCGTAATCGTGCCAGCGCCTGCTGCACCCGTTGCTAGATCAAAACGCAAGCCAAGCGGGTTTCCAGCCGTATCGGTATCTGTTTTAATAACGGTAAGACCTGCTACTGTAGTCAGGTAGAACACCTCATGCTCAAGACTTTCTTCTAGTACTTCTAAAGTAATATCATCAACTGGACTCTCGATTTCATTTAAGAAGCGTGTAGAACCTAGATAATTTGTATTTGCCAAGATAGTACCGGTTACGGTAAAAACTGGTTCATTAGGACCATCACCATCGTTATCTACAGATTTTAAAACCACTAGGTTTGTAGGGTCTGCGAGATTAGTAAGGGATACCTCAACGGTGGTAATTACTTCTTCTTCATTAATAAGTTGCGGCGCGTCGTCGTCATTACAAGAGATTGCTAGTAAGGCGATTGCTAAAATTTGAATTTTTTTCATAATAGTTAAAATTAAATAAGGATTGAATTAAAAAGGGTTAAAAATGGTAATTGAGTTGAACATTAAAATTGCGACCTACCTCGTCTGCATAAAATCGTTGTCTATTTAAATAATTGCGATATGTGGTGTTTAAAAGGTTTTGTGCTACTAACGATACACGCGCCGCACCCTGCGTTCCTAGAAATTGCTTTTTTTCATAACTTATTCCCACATCCCAAAGGCTGTATGACCCTGGTGGTTGCGAGATGCGTACCGTTTCGTTTACAAAACTGCCGTCGTTTTGGGGAACTGGCGCCTCGTAGTCGTAATCTGGAAAACGTGCTTGTTCTAGCACCGTTTGGTTTGCCACATATACATCAAGTTTTTTCCATACATTATAAAAAGTGAGCCTGTTTGTAAATTGTACGGGCGGCATGTCTATAAGCGGCTCATTCATCGTGAGGTTCTGACCATGCAGGTACGAAAAACGGGAGTCTATATGCGCCATTTTAACGACATCATAGGTTAATTCTGAGCTATTTCCATTTTGTTTCAATGTTTTTCTAGTCCAGAAATCATAGCCTGCAGACAGATCTATACCAGCAATTTGCGCATTTACTTGCTCATATTGAAACACCGGAAAAGCGCCACGCGTGGTCGTTTCTACGCCTGTGGGAATAAGCTGTATAAAATCATTAATGCGATTAATATGTGGATTTATCTCTAGATCTAGTTTGCCCACATTTGCATGAAAAATAGCGTTTAACTTAAACGATTGTTCCATTTTTAAATCCAGCCTACCTAGTTCTATAGTAGCAAGTGCATGGTGCAACCCATCGCTAAAAAGCTCGCTGGGGTTAGGGGCACGGTTTGCCGTGCTTAGGTTTAAAGCCACATCATAATGCTCATTAAAAACGCGTTTTGCACCAGCAGTAAATGCGAGTAAATCATAATTAAAAACAGGGTTTGTAAGAATTTGATTGCCTTGTTGCGCTACCTCAAATTGTGGATACTGCTCATTGTACCCCAAACTTTCCCACCTACTTTGTATATAGAATTTTGATGCGTCTATCATAAAATGATCATAACGCAGCCCAGCATCGAGAATCCACACATCGCTGGGTTTATAAAGCACACTTGCAAACCCACCAGCCTTTACTGACGTGTAGTCTGGAATAAGACGGCGCACACCCGTATCTGGATTAGGTCTATTTACTTGATAAGCACCATCTATACCCATTTCTATGGTCGTTTTAGGCAGCACATCTATAAGCATGTGCAGCGCAGCAATTTGGGTTTGCAAATCTATGTCCAGCGCAGCACGATTTGCATTTGCACCACGTCTTATATCAAACTCGAGCCTGTTATTCAACTGAAATGAATACAGCGCCGTTAGTTTTCCCACACCCGAAAATCGCTTGTAGGCACTCGCTTGCAGCGCGTGGTGAACCACCTCTTGCCTGGGTGCATTAATAGCATAGGTAAAGTCATTAACAACAAACGGCTGTCCCGCATTAATACTGCGCACCAGGTCTGCTGCGCTGCCTATGTGCGATGCGCGTAAAATGCCTATGCGCGCATCATAATAGTTATAGGTAACGCTTGCACCATAAGCGAGTGACTCATATCCTGTGGTAAGATGTAATGCTCGGGTCTCGCTACCTGTGTTACTAAGCACATAATCTGGTGCTTCAAAATCGCCTAAACGTTTTGCCGTGGCCGTAACATGCTGGTACCAGCCCGATTTTCTGTATCGGTCTAGCTGGCTGGTTATGGTTCCACCACGCCCATTAGACTGCCCTTGTAAGGTCACACTGCCCTTAATGGTGTCTTTTTTTATAAACCTAGCAGGTTCTAAAACGATGGTACCGCCTACCGCATCGCCGCCATATCGCAATGCACTTGCGCCTTTAATTACCTGAATGGTATTTATGGCGTTCACGTCTATGTTAGGCGCATGTTCCACGCCCCATTCCTGGTCTTGCAGTCGCAAACCATTATTTACAATCGCGACCCTACTGCCATAAAGCCCGTGTATTACCGGCTTCACAACACTATTACCCGTTTTAAGAGCAGTAACCCCTTGCACCGTTTCTAGCGCATCGCCTAGCGTTGCACCCCTAAATTCTTGCAATGTTTCTTGTTTTATACGGGTGCTGGATTGGGTGCTTTGGTAGTCATCGTGCACATCGGCTATAATTTTTATTGCTTGTAACTGGTCTATGTGATGTTCTAGAAAAATATCTTGTTGCTTGTTTGCACTAAGCTTTACGGTAAGTTGTTTGGGCTCGCAATCTATATGGGTTATATAAATCGTATAGCTACCCGCGCACAGGTCCTTAAATTCATAAGTACCTGTGGCACTGGTAACTGCGGCTATATTCAGTTCCCTAATATAAAGCTGGGCAGCTTCTAATCGCTGTCCATCGTGAAAATCTATGATTGCGCCTTTTAATGTAAAGTTGCATTCTTGTGCGTTTGTAAGTACCGCACAAAATAGCGCGATTACAAACACGGTGTTTTTAAAAAACATAGGTAGTGTGAGTTAATACTTGAGGTCGCAATGACCTTTTAACGAGCTGTTAACAAGTACTAAACGGTGGTGGCCGTACAGAGTAGTATAATGGTGCGGTGTCCGCTTTCGCGAAAGCGTAACTAAACACCATCACAGGAGCTTCTATAAAGTCAAGACCAGAAGGTGCTACAACTGCCTCTGCCAGTAAGAAAGGTTGCTGCTGCGTATGTTGTAGAACGACACAAAGTTCACACGTCGTACCGTGGTCGTCGTGCGCAAAACTGTGCAAAACCATAGCCTGTGCAGTCATGAAAACCATGAGCAGCAATAACGATATGTGTTTTTGTAGCCTATACATGCGGCAAAGCTAACACATGCCACTAAGAAAATCTAAAAAAAATCGTTTTTTTAACTATAAATTTAACATCTCACACAAGCATTAAAACTGCTACATTTACAAAAAGAAGTCCCAAACTAGCCCAAAACGTATGGACAAATCTCGATACGGGTTACGTGGCGCGCTGAAAAATACAGGGTCGCTAAAAGGTGCATTTGCATGTTCTACTTTAAAGAAAATGCGTGTTTGCCGAATCCGAGCGTTCACAAAAAAGTCTACTAACGGAAATGCGCCAAACTGCTCACCGCTCTGCGTGTAAAACTCACCCAGCACCGGGTCATAACCGTCCATATTATATGCACTAAAGTACTTAAAAGTAACACCCGTTTGCAGTTGCAATGCACGCTTAAAGAACCTGTTTTTGTAGTATAAACTATTGCGCGTGGTAAAGGCAGGTACATTTATGACAGACTCATCTTGGCCTACATTCTGATACATTATGGTATTGTCCAGTCCAAAATAGGTTAAGAACGGAATGTCTTTATGTGCTTTTATTTTTAAGTACGCAATTGTACCGCTTGCTTGAAACGGGCGTGCGTTAAAACCGGTAACTTCACCTGTTGCGTTTGTTACCTCGTTTTGCGCAAAATAGGTCTGGTCTTGTATGGTGGTTAAACGCAATTCTAAATCGGCAAACTTTGTAGATGTGGCGTTAAAAAAAAGTTCTTGTGTTTTAATGTTGTCAAAATCGTTTTGCTAATTATAGTTTACGTAATTGCTCTGAAATAACAAGAAGTTAAAATCGGGTGCACGTGAGCTTATGTTTATACCAGCTTGTACCTTAATGTCATTAAAATCATATGCAGCCTGCCCGTTTATGTACTGACCCGCAAAATCGCCTATGACGTTTAGCCCACCATTTCCACTGATGTCAAAATCGCCTATGCGCTTTGCAAACTGTGCCTTAAACTGGTATAGCTCACCTTGCAGCCTGTCTGTGATAATTCCAGAATTCAGGTTCAGAATTCTGTTGTACCCGTAATTGTACTCACGCCTGGCCAGACCTGCCTTAAAGAATCCTAAGATGTGGTGCTCATAACTCAGACCAGCTTCTATACTGCCTTCTTCTAGGTCTGCTCTATCCTGTAAATTTGTAGCGATAAAAGATTCCCCTAAAAAAGACTCACTCGCTGCGGTCTCGCTATAACGGTAATATTTATCTTCATAAAAAGCCTTGTTATAAACGCGTGCACTGTAATAAGACGTGCTGTCCCTGCTACCTAAAATCTCATAATCGTGGTCTATGTAAAATCGCTTACCGTCTAGCATGCTCGTCGCATCGTCCAGGTTGACGTCTAGCCTTGCGCGATCTCTCAAGGTAGCATCATTGCTTAAAAACCCTGCAAGTGACGCGGCATCTAACCCACCGCTTTCCTGATTTTCTAGATCTTGAAAAACGGTATGCAGTCGCATGCGGTACTTGCCGTTTTTACCATTATAGTTTGCCGTAAACTTAAAGTTCCCGGTACTTGTAAGGGTGTTTTCATAGTCACCCGCACTACGTGTACCCTTATAACCTATAGAAAAATTAAATTGTGGCGATAAATTACTGGTGAACAATGCATCGCTTTGTTGTCCCTGGTTTATTGCTGTTTTAAAATACAACTCTGTAAACGGTGTGGGAACCCGGTAGTCATATATATCGTCTACCTCAAAATAATTAAAATGCCTACCTCGCGCACCCAATCGTGGTGATAACAGCTCCATGTCAAAATTCTTTGCAAGACTATTATAAGGCTGTCCTATGTTTGCAAAAGGCATGAGCTCAAAATCGTCCCTGCGCAGGTAATTAAACTTGTAGTCTTTACTCATGTTGAGCGTGGTATCTACATGGGTGGTATCACCTTTTTGAGAAATAATTAAATAGTCTGTAATAGGTGGCTTCTCACCAGACACGGTAAGGTCTTTATTTGTTAACGGTCGCTGGTCGCTTTCACGCAGTGCAGGTTGTTGAATTTGCGCCATTGCTAGAAATGGTGTTAAAAGCACTAAGAAAATAAATCTATTCATGTACAGTAGCTTGCCGTGCGCCAAAAGTAAGGATATTACCACGTACCTGAACGCACATTTTCAAAGAAATGAGCTGCAAATACCTATACCCATATAACCATAAATAAACCACTTTATTGCGTGGTAGTAGCTTGCTTCATTTTGTAACTTTGTTTTATGCTTTTAGAAAAAATTCACTTAAATCTTATAGAATGTGGCACAGACGAGGCTGGTCGTGGTTGCCTTGCTGGACCCGTTACCGCAGCCGCCGTTATACTACCCCTGGGTTTTACCTGCGCAGGGTTGACTGATAGTAAGCAGCTTTCGCGAAAGCATAGAAACCACCTGCGTATCGTTATAGAACAGGCAGCACTCTGTTATCATGTTGCGCATGTAATGATGGAAACCATAGACGAAATAAATATTCTTAACGCCAGCATTCTAGCTATGCACGAGGCGATTGCTGGTTTAAAAATACAACCCGAGCACATCGCTGTAGACGGTAATAAATTCAAGCCGTACAGCGATATACCAGCAACCACGGTCATAAAAGGCGACGGAAAATACCTGCATATCGCCGCTGCGTCCATACTCGCAAAAACATACAGAGACGAGTACATGGAAGGCCTTGCGCTAGAACACCCCGCATATAACTGGAGTCAGAACCAGGGCTATCCCACAAAACAACATCGGGCTGCAATACGAGCACACGGCACAACACCTTATCACCGCATGACTTTTAGGTTATTGCCGGAACACTAAGAAATAGCATCGTATTTTGTTAGAAAATGAAACCACATAAGAACCTGGGGTTGAAACCGAACCTCGAGGTAAGCGAATCGCTGCGACTGAAAATTACAAACCCATTCCAGCATCCCAAAAAAAGGAGGCTTTACATCTTGTAGAAAACAACTCCCTTTTAACCCATTTTATGCAACAGAATTTCTGAAAATATATCTAAATTCTTTAAAATCAATAAGTTATTAATGCACGGCAATGTAAATCGCACAATCAAACGGTGTTTGCTATATATTGCACATTCCTGATTTTGGCTTGTATTGACAGACACTTTTGTATTTCTAATGCATAGGAAGGATTTAATTGTAGGAAAGGCTGGAAACTAAAAACACACAAACCCAACCCAAAAGCTATAGCTCGTGGGAAAAAGGGAACAACCCGTGCGTGCGATACCCTTTTTCATAACACATGACAAACTGCTTTTAAACTTAAAGTACGGCGATAAACGCAGGCAAACAAAAACATATAAACATGCATAGGTGCTGTAATAATAATGCATTAAGAATTGGGCAAAAAACCGTAAGGATTGCGTTTTAAATGAAATTTAAACCACAACTAAAAACTCGTGGATCACAGGCTCGTAGTTATTACAAAACGTTTCCTGCTCAGAAATGAGGGAATACATCGTCCCTACATAAGGCTCGTAGTGCGCAAATTATAAAATTACTAACGCTTTATGCACGAGCCGGATTTTTAAATTTTCGTATCTCTGGTACCTCTGCCATTCAGGTCTTATTATTTTTTTTACTGATAAGCCACATTTAAAAAATTAGCGGACTGGAAAAAACACCTTAGGCTCAATTAGCCAACGAGCTATGAGCTATTTCCTTTATTTTGCGTTGTACTTTACCGCCCTACTTCTTAATTTTGTAGCTATTTTCCAAATTATCGATGTATATTACGTAATCCCTAAAAAATCCGATTCCAATTCTTGGCTGACTTTGAACATTTATTTTAGTCCTAACGTCCCTAAATTCAAGACTTCCAATTTTTACCAAAGGAACAACGCCGACTTTCTCTTTAATCATTTGATTTCCACCAATAGTCCATCTAGCTCTTTCATTATCTGTAAATTCATATTGCTTTAAAAGTTGATGTGCAAGTTTAGAGTCTTTTGGCAAACTGAACTCAGACGATGAGCCGAAATCGATTATAACTTCATATTCGACCCCATCAATTGAAATGTTTGTGCACGGAGACCCCCTTTTTCTTTTGATTTTGATTGTTTGAAATGTTTCATCAGCCAAGTTTTTGTTTGAAATTCGAAGTTTTTTATTTGGATAATCGATTAGCCAATTCGCTTTGTTTATGATAGGTGTTCCAATTATGCCACCGAAATTTGGGATTTGTTCTTTTAATCCTATCATGTCAGTGTTCGAAGCGACGGTGCCCACAAATTCCACGTTTCCAATTTTAAAGGATTCTACAATTTCACTTCCTGTTTTTATACTGCGGTTAGACGCGCCGTCGAGTGTCATGGATGAACCTATAATTGAATCTCTTTGAATAACAGAGTATTGTGCACCCGAGTCAAAATAAAAATTTTTGGGAATCCCGTTTATGTTGGCTGGAATTATCATTACTGTCTTTGCAGTTGTAAATTCTATCTCAGAATCAAATAATCTAGGTTGCACAGTTCCTTTTTTTTGATAATGCGTTATCGAACAGCTAGATATTAGCAGCAGTGTGGATGCAAGTAATAAAGGTTTCAAATACTTCATGTTTCATTTCGGTTTAGATGTTTATTATGAAGACGCAAAAAACAGTAGGATGGTTGCCTGAAATTTTTTCGTGTTGCTCATAACACGCACATAAACACTGCAAGAAACTACGCCACAAAATATTCAATACCTGCAACATACCAGATATTTCCTTGGATAAACGCAGGCAAACAAAAACATATAAACATGCATAGGTGCAGACCTGAGTCCGCACCTATGCATGGATGTTGTAATAAGAATGCATTAAGAATTGGGCAAAAAACCGTAAGGATTGCGTTTTAAATGAAATTTAAATCGCAACTAAAAACTCGTGGCTCACTGGCTCAAAGCTCACAAATTTACTTCCCTGCGCCCTTAAATTGCTGGTCTTTGCTGGCAAATAAGATATTGAACGTGGTAAGGCTACCGTAAATACGCGTGAGGTATTGTTGCAAATCTACTTTGGCGGCATCGTCTAGGTCAGAGCTATTTATTTTTTGTTCCATAACACGCAGGCGGTCGCGCAGCATAACTATTTTATGGAAAAAGGTTTCTACGAGAATTTCTTTAGACGCAAGGTTAGGATCTGCCGGCTGCAAAATCATGGTGCCTTTTTTAAACTTGTCTGCAAGTGGCACAATTTCAGACACGTCCGAAAATTTTTGCAAAATCTCACGCAGGCTTTTTTCTACATCATAAAAACTTACCGTGTCCACATCGTCCTCACAGGCTTCTATGGTTTCAAAGGTGTCACCTACAGGTATGGTTTCTAAACCTGCTTTTTGAAACGTGACCCAATACATTTTTGCACTAACATTTGTAACGACCCCAAAACCGTGTTCTGGATGTATTATGCGGGAACCTATTCCTAATATTTTCATATGCGTGGTGCTGTGCGTTATCTTTGAACAAAATTGCAACAAAAAGCAAAATTATGAAACGTTTTTTTAAAATAGTATGGAAGAGCGCACTTGTTTTTCTGGGCATCCTTCTAATCGCTGGTATCGTTCTTAAACTGGTTTTTAACGACGATATACCTCAAGGCGTTTCAGGCGCACCAGCAGATGCGCTGGGTTATAAAATATTAACCGCCATAAAAACTGCCGAATTTCACCAGGCCCAAGAAATACAATGGACTTTTAGAGGTAAAAACAAGTATAGCTGGAAAGTGCAGCAAAACCTCGTAGAAGTTTCTTGGGACGACTACCGTGTAGCATACCAAACTTATTTTCCGGACATTAGTTTTGCTTATAAAGGCACGCAGCGATTAGAAGGAGAGCAGCGTGATGAGGCTATCGCTTACGCGAAAGCGAACTTCAACAACGACAGCTTTTGGTTAATTGCACCCCACAAAATATTTGACGCAGGTACAAAACGTCAACTTATAGAAGAAGACGGCAAACAAAAATTGCTCGTAACCTATACAAGCGGTGGCAGCACGCCTGGCGATTCTTATCTATGGGAAGTAGACAAAGATTTTATGCCTGTATCTTTTAAAATGTGGACAAGCATTATACCCTTAGATGGCGTAAAAGCCACATGGAACGACTGGCAAATGACTGCCGGTGGTTTCCCATTACCACAAAGCCGCAGCATGTATGGTCTGGAAATACCAGTGAGTGATGTCCAGGTTTTAAAATAAACAACCTCTTAATCTTCTTCTTCAAGTTCAAAAAGTTCCTCAACAGGCACTTTAAAGACCTTAGCAATTTTAAGAGCTAAAATGGTAGAGGGCACGTACCTGTTATTCTCAATAGAATTTATGGTTTGTCTAGAAACACCTATACGTTCAGACAAGGCTGCTTGCGTCATGCGATGTATAGCTCGCTGCACGTGAACGGTGTTTATCATCACAGGTCTGCTTTAAATTTGTAAAAATAAATATTGTGCGCACTAAAAAGTGCAATCAGGAACATATAAAACCCGCCATAAGTGCCATCCTCATGATCGTTACCAGTAAAAAAGAACCGCACAACCAACTCTAGTAATGGCTGAAAAACGAAAAGCAAAATCAAAAGTCCTATAGAAAAGCTCAATGAACGCAATCCCAAATTAGCTATGCGTTCATCTTCATGTTTATCTTTTGAAAAAGCTACCAAGGATAAACCCACAAGATTCGAACCATAAAGTATTTCATTGATTAAAGTCATTCGTTCAAAAGGGGCAGTTACATTATTTATGAGCAATATGGCGATTACCACCAGCAGCGTGGTAATGAATCCTGTGGTTTTGAAATAATGAGGCAGCAAAGGGAATATGCCCTTTTCGGTTTTAGGATTCCGCCAATTATATTTTTTTGTTATTTTCATTAAATGTTACGTGACTTAGCAAAAAAGTTGTGAATAAAGAATTTCTAAACACGATCAGTTTACAGCTCTTTTTTAAACTTATGAAAGTAAGACGCTTGAGCTACTAGCAGCATAAATAGAATCTTGTAGCTGTCAAATGGCTCAAAGCCTTTAGGATTAAAATCACCCGCCGTTAAAGAAAATAAAAGCATTACGCTCGGGAATACAACCTGTATTCCTATCAGTAAAACAACCGAAAAGGCAAAAGCGCGAAACCGCAAATCTCTTGTGCGCTCATCTTCGTGTTTTTCTTTAGAAAGCGTAAAAACGAACGTTCCAAGAATCAGCAATAATTTAAAAACGCGCTCATGAAACTCGCCGCAATGAAGCTCGAATTGAACAACAAGAGCAAACAATGCAGGTATAGCAATGCTCAAACCTATGATTTTAAAATAGCTAGGAAACAAGAATAATACATTCTTCTTGTTTTCAAACTTCCAAAATTGGTTAAATATAGACTGTCCCATAATGTAAAGCTCATTTGTTTATATGACAAATATACTTTCCTTTTAGGGGAACGTACATGCTTGCCATATTTTTTTGACACTGCCGTGTTTAACGATTATTATCATAATCCCATTTCCGTAAAACAGGTATCCCGACTTGCTTAAAATCAGCTGTTTTGGAAAATTTTAAGTGCACTTTCATTCTTCTTATGCTCGTTAATAGGTAACTTCGCGGCATTGAAAAAACTATGCCTAAAACAACAGTAATTCCCGATAATTATATAGAAGTAAAAGGCGCTCGCGTGCACAACCTCAAAAACATAGATGTTAATATACCACGTGAGAAACTGGTGGTTATCACAGGTCTGTCAGGTTCTGGAAAATCGTCGCTCGCCTTTGACACCATTTATGCTGAGGGGCAACGTCGCTACATAGAAACCTTTAGTGCATATGCACGCCAGTTTCTAGGTGGTCTCGAGCGGCCTGATGTAGACAAAATAGACGGGCTATCGCCTGTTATCGCCATAGAACAAAAAACGACGAGTAAGAGTCCGCGTAGTACGGTTGGTACGATTACCGAGATTTATGATTTCTTGCGATTGCTCTATGCACGTGCCAGTGATGCTTATTCTTACAACACGGGCAAGAAAATGGTAAGTTACAGCGATGAGCAAATACGCAACCTGATTATAGAAGAATATAACGGCGAGCGTTTAAGCGTGCTTGCGCCTGTTGTGCGTTCTCGTAAAGGTCATTACCGCGAGCTTTTTGAGCAAATTGCCAAACAAGGTTTTGTAAAAGTGCGCGTGGACGGCGTGATTATGGACATTGTAAAAGGCATGAAACTGGACCGTTATGTAAATCACGATATAGAAATTGTGATAGACCGCATAGCCGTGGCGAGTGAAGAAGCAGACGTAAAACGTCTGGACGAAAGCATACGCGTGGCCATGTATCACGGGAACGACATTCTCATGATTGTAAAAGTAGGTGATAAAGAAGGTCGCTATTTCTCACGCACGCTCATGTGCCCCGAAACTGGAATTTCGTACCCAGAACCTGAGCCTAATAATTTCTCATTCAACTCGCCCAAAGGTGCTTGCCCAGACTGCAACGGTATAGGAACGCAGCACAAGGTAAACGAACAAAAAATAATTCCCGATGCCAGCCTGAGCATTAAAAAAGGCGGGCTTGCGCCCTATCCCGATAATAAAAAGAACTGGATTTCAAAGCAGCTGGACCTTATTGCCCAGAAATATGATTTTAAACTCACAGACCCCATCGATACCATTCCTGCCGAAGCCCTGCAGGTCATTCTCTACGGTGGTAACGGCTCGCTCGAGGTAGATTCTAAAACCTTGGGCGTCAAGCGCAATTTTAAAATAGATTTTGAAGGCATCGCGACATTTATAGAAAGCACTTACAACACAAATGAAAGCGCGAGCCTGCAACGCTGGGCAAAAGAATTTATGGACGAGGTTACCTGCCCTACTTGTGATGGCGCTCGACTGCGCAAGGAATCGCTTTATTTTAGAGTAAACGAGCAAAACATAGCCCAACTTGCTACTATGGACATCGCAGAGCTGGTCGTGTGGTTTGATGGTTTAGAGAGCACGCTTTCGCGAAAGCAAAAACAAATAGCAACAGAACTTCTTAAAGAAATACGTACCCGTTTGCAGTTTCTGCTAGATGTAGGTTTAGATTATTTATCACTGAATCGCAGTGCAAAAACCCTTTCTGGTGGCGAGGCACAGCGCATTAGGCTTGCTACACAAATAGGGTCGCAACTTGTGGGCGTGCTTTATATATTAGACGAGCCCAGTATAGGCCTGCACCAGCGCGATAACGAGAAACTCATAAACTCGTTAGAATCGCTGCGTGACACAGGCAACTCTGTCATTGTCGTAGAACACGATCAGGACATGATAGAGCGTGCAGACTATGTGATAGACATAGGGCCGCGCGCTGGAAAATACGGCGGCGAGATTATAAGCGAAGGCACACCGGCCGAAATCTTAACACACGACACGCTCACAGCTGCCTATTTAAGCGGTCGCAAGAAAATAGAAATTCCCGCAAAACGTCGAGACGGAAACGGTCATAAAATAAGCTTAAAAGGCTGTACGGGAAACAACCTTAAAAACGTAAATATAGAACTGCCATTAGGTCAAATGATTGTCGTAAGCGGCGTGTCGGGCAGCGGCAAATCGACGCTCATTAATGAGACCTTGTACCGCATTATGAACGCTCATTTTTTTAGAGCCGTTAAAAAACCCATGCCCTACAAATCTATAAAAGGACTGGAGCACGTGGACAAAGTCATAGACATTAATCAAAGCCCTATAGGGCGCACACCACGTTCTAATCCCGTTACCTACACAGGTACGTTTACCGAAATACGCACCCTATTTGCCATGACACCAGAGGCACTCATACGCGGTTATAAAGCAGGCCGTTTTAGCTTTAATGTGAAAGGTGGTCGTTGTGAAACCTGTCAGGGCGGAGGCTTGCGCGTGATAGAAATGAATTTTTTACCAGACGTTTATGTAACCTGCGAGACCTGTAACGGCAAGCGATTTAACCGCGAGACCCTAGAGATACGTTACAAGGGCAAGTCCATAAGCGATGTCCTGAACATGACCATAAGCGAGGCGACGGAGTTTTTTAAATCCATTCCTAAAATATACCGCAGGCTGCAAACAATAGAAGATGTGGGCTTAGGCTACATCACCTTAGGACAGCAGTCCACTACCCTGTCTGGTGGCGAGGCGCAGCGCATTAAACTAGCGAGCGAGCTTTCTAAAAAAGATACGGGCAATACCTTTTATATACTGGACGAACCTACAACAGGCTTGCATTTTGAAGATATAAACGTATTATTACAGGTTCTAAATAAATTAGTGGATAAAGGAAACACGGTACTTATAATAGAACACAATATGGACGTTATTAAAATAGCCGATTACATTATAGACGTGGGTCCAGAAGGCGGTCGCGGTGGTGGTGCAATCATCGCAAGTGGCACGCCAGAAAAAGTGGCAAAAAGCAAGGATTCCTACACGGCTGGCTTTTTGAAGAAAGAGTTGGCTAAGAAGTGAGCGGTTAGAGATTAGCATTTTATTTTTATAAATTAGGATATACGTTTTAAATGCTGATTTTCGTTTAAATAGCTCTGAAGGTTTAAAAATTCTGAAGAAATTCAAAAACTTAACATATCTCGACCGTTCCTATTTTTACTAAGCATAGTTCAACTGTCTGGGGAAAGCGAGATTTGGTAAGCAGTCGAGGCTTCTATAAAGAAATCGTTGAACAAAAAATGAACTACAACGCTTATGATTTTGAAAACAAAGATCAGCATCATGCCACAACAAGCAAGCTGCTTGAAAAAAAATAACAATAAACCACAAGCAACCCTTGTAAAAAACAACACATGAGAAAAGAACAAAATGAAAAAGGCTGGAACGCCATTAAGACTAACGACAGCTGGGCAACCTTTAAAATACTGTCTGAATTTGTAATGGGATTTGAACGCATGAGCCGCATAGGGCCTTGTGTTTCTATATTTGGCAGTGCACGATTAAAGCCAGATAATGAATACTACCAGCTAGCGACTGAAATTGCTACTAAAATTGTAGAAAGCGGTTATGGGGTGATTACTGGCGGTGGTCCAGGAATTATGGAGGCTGGCAACAAAGGAGCGCATCTTGCTGGTGGCACATCTGTAGGATTAAACATTGCCCTGCCTTTTGAGCAACACGATAACCCGTATATAGATAACGACAAGAGTTTAGATTTTGACTATTTCTTTGCTCGTAAGGTCATGTTTGTAAAGTACTCACAAGGTTTTGTGGTGATGCCAGGTGGTTTTGGAACCTTAGATGAACTTTTTGAAGCGATTACCTTAATACAAACAAACAAAATACAAAAGTTCCCCATTATACTGGTAGGAACAGCTTTCTGGTCAGGCCTGCTGGACTGGATTAAATCAACACTCGACAAAAAATTCTTTACCGTAAGCCCAGAAGACATAGACCTGCTGCATGTAGTAGACACCGCAGACGAGGCCGTGGAAATCATAAATGAGTTTTACCAGCGTTATGAGTTGAGTCCTAATTTTTAAACTGGACGGTTTGTTTTATCGTAAATCATACAGCAAACATGTTTTTGTGAATAATTAGTGCTATTACTATGTTAGTTTGCTTTAAAATCCCAGCGCAAAAAATGCTCTTGAGAACCCTCAGTGTCTTCTTATTCTTTTGCTCGAGCGTGGTTGTTGGACAACATAAAAGCAAAATAATCGCAACGCTAGACAGCGATGAACAAACGCTTGCTATAACGCAAGAAATAACGGTCCATAACAACTCGACCAGCACCTGGGACGAGGTGTATTTGCTGGACTGGGCAAACGCCTTTTCTAGCACAGACACACCGCTGGCAGACCGCTTTGCCGAGGATTTTAAAAACAAGTTTGAGTTTGCGAGCAACAGCAACCGTGGGCGTACCACATTTAGTGCCGAAACCCTTGCGCAAACCAGTTTTAAATTAACAAGAGTCCCAGCACAACAAGACATTATAAAATTGAACCTGTCGCAACCACTGCTGGCCGGCGAGAAACGCTTGTACGTTTTTAAATACACCATAGATATTCCAGAAGACGGCTATACGGGTTACGGTAGAACGAGTTCAAACGACTACAACTTGCGCCACTGGTATTTGAGTCCAGCCGTTTTTAAAGATGGTACCTGGTCTTTTTACTCCCATAAAGACTTGCACGATTTTTATGCCGCACCCATGGATTTTAACCTTTCGCTGCATGTACCACCCGCGTATCAGGTTATTTCTAACCTCAACACGACAATAGCTGGTGAGACTGCCCAACGCAACAGTTACTTGTTAGAAGGCACGTCACAAAAAGAAGTACGATTGCACATTACACAAAACGTAAATGCATTTCAAAAATACAGTACCCCAACTGCAAACGTGGTAACAGACATAGATGACGCAGATTTACCACTCGAGCTCAAACTTATTTTTGCAGACCGCATTACGAGCTTTTTACAAGACAAAATAGGTGCTTACCCGCATGCAAACCTGCTTGTATCTGAACGTTATTATAAAGAAAGCCCCGTTTACGGACTAAGCTCGCTGCCCAAGTTTATAAATCCGTTTCCGGCTGGGTATACCCATGAGATAAAGTTACTCAAAGCTATTACGCGCAACTGGGTCGCGACACTGGACAAGGCAAACCCTAGGGAAGACGGCTGGCTGCAAGATGCAACTATCGTTTATTTGCTCATGCAATATCAGGAACTGTATTACCCGAAACTCAAAATAAGTGGTAAACTAGGTGAGATGTGGGGAATTAGAGGTTTTCACGCTACGCAACTACAATTTAACGAGCAGTACAACTTACTATACTTAAACGCCGCACGACTTAATGTAGACCAGGCTATAAATACACCCGTTGATTCTTTAGTTAAATATAACCAGCAACTGGCTACGCCCTACAAAGCAGGCTTGGGAATGCGTTATTTAAACGACTATATAGGCGACGACAGTCTCGAAAAAAGCCTGCGCAACTATTACCAGAACCCTACCCTAGGCGACGATACAAACGATTTGAGAATCTTACTTAAAGAACAAACTACACGCGATATAGACTGGTTTTTTAACGATTATATCACCAGCCACAAATACATGGAATGGAAAATAAAGTCGGTTAAAAAACGCGGTGATTCCATACAACTTACCATAAAAAACAAGTCCGACCGCATCCTTCCTGTTGCCATTTATCTTATAGACAGCGATAGTATTGTCCACAAAGAGTGGGTTGATGGGTTCCTAAAAGAGGTTGTTGTTACGCTTCCGCGAAAGCGTGCAAAACAAGTCGCCTTAAATTATGAAAATCTCATTCCGGAGTTTACCATGCGGGATAATTACAAGACACTTAAACCCTTTCCGTCCCTTAATAGACCGCTGGAATTCAGGCTGTTTAAAGACGTGGAAAACCCGAAAAAGACACAAATATTCTTAATGCCCGATGTGAGTTTTAATATTTACGATGGGCTAACATTAGGCGGCCGGTTTTATAACGGCAACCTCGTTAAAAAACCCTTTAATTATAGCATCCGTCCCAATTACGGGACAAATTCTGACAGGCTCGTAGGTGCTATATCCATGTCCTATGACCACCCCATGCAAGACCGCGATAACAGGCTTTTCAGTGTGCGGTACGGAGTAAGTGCAAACACCTTTTCTTACGACAACGATTTGTTGTATCGCAGGGCTTCGGCGTTTTTAAATTTAGGTTACAGACCTAAAGACCTGCGCAGCAATGCAGTACAAAGTTTAATCGTGCGTAATATTTTAGTAAGTCGTGACCGCAACCCGTTAAGCCCTACCAGGGAGCCAGATTATAATGTGTTTAACCTTAATTATGGGAGCTCCGATCTAAATCTAAAACGTTTTCAAAGTTTCGGTGCGGGCTTAGAGGTTTCCCAAGACTTTACTAAAGTTGACGTACGAAGAACTTGGCGTAGGTTGTTTAAAGACAACAGGCAGCTAAGCGTGCGGTTTTTTGCAGGTGCTTTCTTATCAAATACATCACAAGGAAATGGAGACTTTTTTTCATTTGCACTCGACAGGCCCACAGACTACCTTTTTGATTACAATTACTACGGCCGCTCAGAAAGTTCCGGACTTTTTTCACAACAATACATTCCTGCCGAAGGTGGTTTTAAATCACAACTAGAACCTGCGTTTGCAAACCAGTGGCTTACTACCGTTAATTCCTCGTACAGCATCTGGAAATATGTGTTTGTTTATGGTGATTTGGGTTTTGTGAAAAATAAGAGTATAGATCCCGTATTTGTATACGACAGCGGTGTGCGACTTAATTTATTACAAGATTATTTTGAGCTTTATTTCCCTATTTATAGCAATAATGGTTGGGAAATAGCCCAAACAAACTACGACCAAAAAATACGATTTATAGTTACCCTAGATATCAACACCATGATTAAGCTTTTTAACAGGCGCTGGTACTAGTTACCAGTTGCAAATAGCACCGTTAAACTGTACCTTTGTGATAAAGATCCATAATTATGAATACAGACGATATCACAAGTGCACAACTCGTAAAAGAAGACTTTAAAAAAGAAGTCCTTAAAGATTATACCATTGCCGTTACCAGTAGAGAATGTAGCCTCTTAGGTAGACGCGAGGTTCTAACGGGTAAGGCAAAGTTCGGGATTTTTGGCGATGGTAAAGAATTACCGCAGCTGGCCTGGGCGCGCTCCTTTGAAAATGGTGATTTCAGAAGTGGTTATTATCGTGACCAGACTTTTATGATGGCTATAGGTGAGTTGTCTATAGAGCAGCTCTTTGCAGGTCTATATGCAAACACAGACCTGAGCCAGGAACCTATGAGTGCTGGCCGTCAAATGGGAGGTCATTTTGCCACACAGAGTTTGCACGAAGACGGAAGCTGGAAAAGGCTCATAGACCAGAAAAACTCGAGTGCAGACATATCGCCTACCGCAGCCCAAATGCCGCGTTTACTAGGCCTTGCACAAGCATCTAAAGTTTACAGACATAACAAAGATATCCCTATAGATAACGGGTTTTCTAATAAAGGAGACGAAGTTGCTTGGGGAACCATAGGAAATGCAAGTACCAGCGAGGGACATTTCTGGGAAAGTTTTAACGCCGCAGGCGTGTTGCAAGTTCCCATGGTCATAAGTGTATGGGACGATGACTATGGCATCTCTGTACACGCCAGACACCAAACTACTAAAGAAAACATAAGTAAAATACAAGCAGGTTTTCAGCGCGATGCTGAAGATGCAGGTTATGAAATACTCACCGTTAAGGGTTGGGATTATGTGAGCCTGGTAGATACCTATGAAAAGGCAAGCGCAATAGCACGTGAAGAGCATGTACCTGTTTTAATACATGTACAAGAACTTACGCAACCACAAGGCCACAGCACGAGCGGTTCCCATGAGCGCTACAAGAGCGCCGAGCGCTTAGAGTGGGAACGCGACCACGATTGTAACGTGCGGTTCAGGGCCTGGCTCATAGACAACGAGTTTGCAACCGAAGAGGAACTCGCTGCCATAGAAAACGGTATTAAAAAACAAGTGCGTGACGGTAAAAAAGCTGCGTGGAACGCTTACCTCAACCCTATTATAGAAAAACGCAATGAGGCAGTAACGCTTATGGAAGCACTGGCAGCGGCCTCTAGTAATGGGGTTTTTATGACACCTCTTATTAATGCTTTAAAAGAAATTAAAGAACCGAACTTGAAAAATGTTTTTGAAACTGCACGCGCATTATTGCGATTTGCAATTAAAGAACACAGTGCAGCGGTAAGCGATTTACAAACCTGGTTACGCAGCCATAAAGAGGTGACGCAACAAGTATACAGCAGTCACCTGTTTAGCAGCAGTGTAAACGCAGCCATAAATGTGGCGGCAGTTGCTCCTGTTTACAACAGTGACCGTGTTGAGGTAGACGGTCGCGTAATTATGCGCGATAACTTTGACGCAATATTTAGTGCAAGTCCAGAGGTCATGATTTTTGGTGAGGATGCTGGCGAGATAGGTGATGTGAACCAGGGACTAGAAGGCATGCAAGAAAAATATGGTGAACTGCGCGTTTCAGACACGGGTATTAGAGAAGCAACCATACTAGGGCAAGGCATAGGCCTGGCCATGCGTGGTTTAAGACCCATTGCCGAGATTCAGTACCTAGACTACCTACTCTACTGTTTGCAACTTATGAGCGATGACCTTGCCACCTTGCAATACCGTACAAAAGGACGCCAAAAAGCCCCTTTAATTATTAGAACACGAGGCCACAGGCTAGAAGGTATATGGCACAGCGGCTCGCCCATGGGTGGCATCATTAACCTGGTGCGCGGTATACATGTTCTGGTTCCTAGAAACATGACCCAAGCAGCTGGTTTTTATAACACCATGCTGGCGAGTGATGAACCCGCACTTATTGTAGAATGTCTTAACGGTTATAGACTTAAAGAACAACTTCCTACAAACCTAGGTGCTTTTAGAACGCCCATAGGCAAAGTAGAAACCCTTGTAACCGGTACCGATATTACCATAGTCTCATATGGCTCTACCCTGCGCATAATAGAAGACGCCATAGTAGATTTAGAACGCGCTGGAATAGCTGTCGAACTTATAGACGCACAGTCCTTATTGCCGTTTGACAAAGACCATGACATTTTAAAAAGCGTAAAGAAGACAAGCCGTTTGCTCGTTGTAGACGAAGACGTTCCAGGTGGAGCAAGTGCTTTTATTTTACAACAAGTGCTAGATGAGCAGCACGCATGGCCTTACCTAGACAGCAAGCCACAATGTTTGAGCGCACAACCGCACAGACCAGCTTATGGAACTGACGGTGATTATTTTTCTAAACCTAGTAAAGACGATGTATTCGACGCCGTTTATAAAATAATGCATGAAAGTAACCCTACGACTTATCCATTATTTGAATAATGGACTCCCGAAAATCACATAAACATTCCGTAGACTGGCGTGCAAAGATTCATGAAGTAATCTATGAGGCAGACACGGTTGCGGGAAAATTATTTGATATCATACTGCTCGTTATTATTATTGTGAGCATAGCCTTAGTGATGTTAGAAAGCGTGCCTGCGCTGGGTAGCAAATATGCTTATGAGTTTCTGGCCATGGAATGGGTGGTTACCATATTCTTTTCCATAGAATATATTTTACGCATTATTTCCATAAAAAAACCTTGGAAATACATATTGTCTTTTTACGGTATCATAGACTTACTGTCTACGCTGCCACTTTATATAGGTTTATTTTTGAGTGGTTATAGCTCGCTGCTTTCTATACGGTCGTTGCGTTTGTTAAGAATATTTAGAATTCTCAAAATCACAAAATTTGTAGGAGAATCTAACAAGCTCAAACGAGCGATACGAGCCAGTGCTCCTAAAATTTTTGTGTTCCTCTTTGCGGTCATTGTGGTTTCTATCATCTTCGGTACCTTGATGTACATTGTAGAAGGCGCAGATAGCGGTTTTGTAAGCATACCCGTTTCTATTTACTGGTGTATTGTAACGCTCACGACCGTGGGGTTTGGTGACATTGCGCCAGTAACACCGCTAGGGCAACTCATAGCAGCATTTATTATGATTATGGGTTATGGCATTATTGCAGTTCCTACAGGCATTGTGAGTGCAGAGTTTACCGCTGGATCTTTTAAAACTACTAAACCGCAGCAGCCTCAAGTACAAGTACAGGAAAGCAACCGTACAAACACCCAAGTATGCAGAAATTGTTTAGAAAACAAGCATTTAGACGATGCTACCTTTTGTCATGCTTGTGGACATACCCTTCATGAGTAAAACACTGATAACCATAGTCGGCCCAACCGGTATAGGAAAGACTGCGCTCAGTATCGCTTTCGCGAAAGCGTACAAAACACACATAGTCTCGTGCGACTCCAGACAGTTTTACAAAGAAATGACCATAGGTACCGCAGTTCCTACCAAGGAAGAGCTAAAAGCAGCACCACATCATTTCATACAATCTAAAAGCATACATGTGCGGTTTACCGTGGGTGATTTTGAAAAAGAAGGAATATCCTTACTTACCGAGTTATTTGAACAACACGACGTTGTTATAATGGTAGGCGGCAGCGCACTATACGAAAAGGCAATTACGCACGGTCTAGATGATTTTGAACCTGTGCCTGAGAAAATAAAACAATCACTAACCGCAAGTTACGAGCAGCAAGGGCTGGTATGGTTACAAGAAGAATTACTACGACTGGATCCAGCATATTATAAAACGGTAGACCTCAATAACGCACAAAGATTGTTGCGCGCAGTCTCTGCAATTACTGCAAGTGGTAACAAATTTAGCGAGCAACGCACTGGCACTGCTAAAAAACGTTTATTTACCTTAGTAAAAATAGGACTTGAAGCACCCCGCGACGAGCTTTACGCACGCATAAACCAGCGAGTGGACGACATGGTTGCAAACGGTTTGTTAGCAGAGGTGAAGAAGCTCGAGCCTTATAAACATTTAAACGCACTGCAAACCGTGGGTTATAGTGAATTTTACAATGCGCAAAAAAGAAACCTGTCTCAAGAAGAATCGATAGCACTTGTGAAACAAAACACAAGACGCTTTGCAAAAAGACAACTAACCTGGTATCGCAAAGACACAAGTGTAACCTGGTTTAATTTTAGGACCTGCCATACGGTAATTGTAGAGCAAGCCCGTAAACTTTTATAGAAACTAGGTGGGGTTACATATCTACTTCGTCTTTAATAAGTAGTCTGAAGCCTTCACCGTGTATATTTACAATCTCCACGTTATCGTCGTCCTTAAGATACTTGCGTAATTTTGCTATATAAACGTCCATAGAGCGTGACGTGAAATAGTTATCGTCTCGCCATATTTTGTTCAATGCCATTTCACGGGGCATTAAATCATTAACATGTAGTGCAAGTAAACGCAATAACTCATTCTCCTTTGGCGATAATTTTACAGGGTTCTTGCCGTCTAAAGTTAAAAATCGCAGCTTGCTATTTAATTGAAATCTACCCAGTTTAAATTCAAATTCTTTAGACTCGGTCACATTTTCAGGCGATTTGCGGTGTACAAATGCGCGTATTTTCATAAGCAGCACTTCACTGTCAAAAGGTTTGTTTAAATAGTCGTCACCGCCTACTTTGTAACCTTTAAGAACGTCTTCCTTCATCGCTTTGGCTGTTAAGAAAATAATGGGCACTTCCTCGTTTTTCTCCCGTATTTCCTTTGCCAGCGTAAAACCGTCTTTGTAAGGCATCATCACGTCCAGAATACAAATGTCAAAGTTTTCCTTTTTGAATTTCTCAAATCCTTCCATGCCATTTTTTGCGTGTACTACGTCAAAATCATTCATTTCAAGATAATCTTTTAAAACTGTTCCAAAGTTTGGATCGTCCTCTACTAAGAGAATTTTTTTATTAATCGTTTCCATAAAAAGTGTTTTGTTAAGTTAATGTGGGAAGATATATTGAAAAGGTGCTTCCTTCACCTTTGTTGCTTTGTACTGTTATATCACCTAGATGATCTTCAACAATGCGTTTTGCATATGCAAGACCCAGTCCATGTCCTTTTACATTATGCACGTCGCCTGTATGTTCTCTAAAAAACTTTTGAAACACCTTGCGATGAGCTGTTTTATTGATACCTATGCCATTGTCCCGTATTTTAATGATGATTTTATTTTTTACGTTTTCCGTGAATATGTCTATAACTGGGCTTTTTGCATCGTCTGTATATTTAATTG
>Ga0136559_1000097_pt1 | contig 28622 bp, 19 predicted proteins | sample AntRauMeHopE1496_FD_104633 | JGI IMG/M metagenome (GOLD analysis project Ga0136559, IMG submission 104633) | Saline lake microbial communities from Rauer Islands, Antarctica - Metagenome Hop E1 #496 | ecosystem: Environmental > Aquatic > Non-marine Saline and Alkaline > Saline | place... | reverse complement strand
GGGATCTGTATTCCCAGTTTTGTGGGTAAATTACCACCCAAAGAGAATATTGACATTATGAAAAGGGTGAGTATGGTCTTTGAGCAGGCTTATATTCGATTTCTCGACTTGAAAAAAGCGGAGTTACAAGCTCAACAAGCCACAGAAAATTTAAAGATCATTAAAGGGGCAAGAGCCAAAGCAGAAAAAGCGCTCAAGGAACTAAAGGCTGCTCAATCACAACTTATCCAATCTGAGAAAATGGCAAGTTTAGGAGAATTAACGGCTGGCATTGCCCATGAAATCCAGAACCCTTTAAACTTTGTCAATAATTTCTCTGAATTAAATAAAGAATTAGTAGCTGAGGCAGTGGAGGAGTTGGAAAAGGGCGATATAGAGGAAGCTAAGGTCATTTTAAAAGATATTGGAGATAATTCTGGAAAAATAAACCACCACGGCAAGCGAGCAGACGCCATTGTAAAAGGGATGCTCCAGCACAGCCGTAAAAGCACTGCGATAAAAGAACTTACGGACATCAATAAACTAGCAGATGAATACCTGCGTCTGGCCTATCACGGGCTGCGGGCAAAGGACAAAAGTTTTAATGCGGAACTGGTAACTGATTTTGACGAAAACCTAGGATTAGTAAACGTGATTCCACAAGATTTGGGACGCGTGATTTTGAATTTGATTACAAATGCTTTTTATGCTGTGAACGAAAAGAAAGTGTCAATTGGGGAAAACCTTTCAGGTCTTGAAGACCTGAAAAGTTTAGCTAACTATGAACCAACGGTTTGGGTCAGTACCAAGCGCATTTCCCACCTTCAGGGGTTAGGGGGCATTTCAATTTCAGTTCGAGACAACGGCAACGGAATCCCAAAGCATGTATTGGACAAAATATTCCAGCCCTTTTTCACGACTAAACCTTCCGGAAAAGGCACAGGCTTGGGATTGAGCATGAGCTATGACATTGTTAAAGGGCATGGTGGAGAATTGAAAGTGACGACCCAAGAAAATGAAGGCCTGCCTAACGGAAAGTCAGGGACTGAATTTACCATTCAAATAACGATGAAAGATGAAACGTAACAAAATCTACATAAAAGTAATAATAAGGATAACCTTGATAGTGACGTATTGTATGTTGTTTGCAAACAGCATTCTTGCTCAAAGTCAAATAGATGTAAATGGTTCAAATATTAAGGATTTGAAGGAACAGTTGCATCAAGTCACTACAGACACTGCAAAGGCACGATTGTCATCCCAACTTTCTACCGCCTATCGTTTGCTTACTGAAATTGATAGCTCTAAAAAATACACCTCCAACGCCATTGACCTTACGACCAATATCCTCACTAAAACTGACAATCAAGATGTCATTTTAAAATATAATACGATACGAGCAAAAGCCATAGAAAATTTCGGTTCGGCACTTGCTTTTGAAAATGCCACAAAGGCATTGGACACCTTAAAGGTTGCCTTAGGTCTATGGAAGGAAATAGGAGACAAATCTGGAATCGCAATGGCCTATTTTTCCATCGCACAGGCCTATGGTTTCAAGAGCAATCAAATTGAAGCCATAGACTACTTTACCAAAAGCCTGAAATTATTCAAGGAAACAAAAAATAAAGAATTAGAAGCGACTACGTTGTATAGTATCAGCCTTGAAAAACGCTACTTGGGCATGTATGGCGATGCTTTGGAATATTCGATAAAATCATTGAAAGTTGCCGAAGAAATTAAGGACACCCTTTTAATTACCGATGCGCTACTTGGAAACAGCTTTAATTATATGCTGGCAAAAAATTATCCCGAGGCTTTGCAAGAACAGATAAAAGCATTGAAATTATTTGAAATGACAAAAGATTCCGTCGGGATTGCAAGGACATATAGTGATATGGGGGTAACCGATATGTTTGCAGGCAAGCTGGATGCCGCATTGATACAACACAAGAAAGCGCTCGAGATGCGCAAAAAAATTAAAGACGCCAACGACATAGGCATCTCGCATAATTATGTTGCCACGATTTACAAAAGACAAGGCAAATTTAACGAGGCGTTAGCGACTGTAAAAGAAGGTATTCCGTACAACCTTCAGTTTGGCGATAGCAGATTCATTATAGATGCCTATGTTGAAGCTGGCGATATCTACCTGGAATTGAAGGACTATAAAAATGCCATAGCAAATTACAATCTGGCACTGGAAGTCGCCAAAAAGAACAATTCTCAGAACTATCAAGCTAAAACTCTAATGCTCATCGGTAACGCGAATAAGAACACTGGAAATATTAGAGAAGCTTTAAATTCACTGCAAATGGCGGACAATATCGTTCTTTCGAATGACTATAAAACGAGGCGATTCATTTACAAAACATTAACGGAAACCTATATTATTAATGATGATTACAAAAGTGCCTATCAAAACCAGTTGAAATACAATCAAATGAACGATTCTGTCAACGCCACCGAGAAAGCTGATAAAATTACAAGACTTACCCAACAACTGGTCTATGAAAACAAGCGCGCACTTCAGAAAGCCAGTCAAGATAAGGAAATAACCATACAGCAATCCCAAATAAAACAACAAAAACTTATACGCAACATCAGCATTGGCGGCCTACTGATAGTCTTTGGGTTTGCATTTGTGTTTTTTAAGAGGTTTAAGGAAAAAAGAAAACTGAACGTTGCGCTCGAAGAATCTCTTTTTGACCTTAAGGCTACCCAAAACCAACTCATCCAGTCCGAAAAAATGGCAAGTTTGGGCGAACTTACCGCCGGCATTGCCCACGAAATCCAGAACCCGTTGAATTTTGTAAATAATTTTTCTGAAGTGAGCAATGAACTTTTGGACGAAATGCAGGAAGAAATTACTAAAGGCCATTATGAAGATGTAAAGGAAATAGTGAAGGACATAAAACAAAACCTCGAAAAAATAAACCATCACGGCAAGCGCGCAGAAGGAATCGTAAAGGGCATGTTGCAGCATAGTAGAACGAGTTCCGCCGAAAAAGTACCGACCGACATCAATGTTTTGGCAGACGAATACCTGCGCCTTGCCTATCACGGGCTTCGTGCAAAAGACAAAACTTTCAACGCCACATTGGAAACCGATTTTGATGAAACCATAGGGAAAATCGAAATCGTTCCTCAAGACATCGGACGGGTTATTTTGAATTTGATTACGAATGCCTTTTATGCTGTAAACGAGAAAAAGTCGGTGGTCGATGAAGACCTTTTATACCAACCAACAGTTTCGGTTTCAACAAGAAAAATGAACACCAAAGTTAAAATTTCTGTAACAGACAACGCTAACGGCATTCCGCAGAAAGTTTTGGACAAAATATTTCAACCTTTTTTTACCACGAAACCAACGGGACAGGGAACGGGTTTGGGTTTAAGTATGAGTTATGATATTATTACTAAAGCTCACGGAGGCCAATTAACCGTAAAAACCAAAGAAGGCGAAGGCACTGAATTTATAATTCAACTGCCAGCAAATTAAAAAAATGTCCAAAAACGAAAAGAACGATATAGTACAATAAAGATGAAAACGAACATTACCATATTTCGGATTATTTATTTCAGCCTTACGGTAATGTTCGTCTTTTCGTGTAATTCAAACCATGCCAAAAGAGAACAAAGCATCTTTGAAAACCAGGACACCATTGTCCCTCCCGTTGTCGTTCCAGCTGGAAAACCGATTGTCAATAAACTTTCCGATACCAAGGCAGCCGAAGTCATTTTGTTGTCCCAAAGACCTGCACCTGTGAAAACTTCATCTGGTTTTTATGTGGAAATGCAAAACTTCAATACCCAACAAGGCTTGGCGATGAGCAGTATACTTTGTGGCTACAAAGACAGTGTGGGTAATCTTTGGTTTGGAACATCAGGCAACGGGGTTAGCATGTACAACGGGAAGTCGTTTACCAATTTCACCTCAGCTCACGGGCTTATCCACAACCTCATCAACACTATAACTGAGGATAGCCAAGGGAATATTTGGTTTGGAGGTTATGGTGGGGTAAGCAAATACGATGGCAAATCATTCAAAAATTTTACCACAGAACAAGGCCTGACGGACAATGACGTTTTAAAAATAATTGAAGACAACAAAGGTACTCTTTGGTTCGCATCGCAAAGAGGGGTTTGTAGCTACAATCCAAATGATACAACTGTGGGGCAAAGGCCTTTCAAAAAAATGGAACTTTTAAAGGGCCAAGTGAACGACATTATGGAAGACAGCCACAACCAGTTGTGGTTCGCAGGTAGCGAAGGGGTTTGGAAAACATCTTCCGATGCCAATGACGAACTGATAAATGTTTCAGATAAATTCAATCTAAAAAACAACATGGCAATGACCATTGCCGAAGATACCGAGGGAACAATTTGGATAGGGACAAACGTTGCCCTTTGCAGATTCAGGCCGGCTAGTTCTAATGTCACTGAAAAAATATTCGAGCCCCTAACCGAAGCTGATAGCTTGGTAAACAATTCCATTACGTGCATTACCGTGGATAGTCAAGGCACGGTTTGGATTGGCACAAAGGGCGGTGTTTCCAAATACAACAAAAAAACAGGCAACTTTATAAATTTCACAAAGGAACAGGGGCTTGCCTTCAATCGCGTAAATAGCATTACCGAAGATGCTGCTGGCAGCCTTTGGTTTGGTACACACGGTGGTGGGCTCAACAGGTACGATGGACCAGCCGTTTTGGAATTCACGAACAAACAGGGTCTTCCGGGCAATGCTGTGTATGCCACAACCCAAGATTACGACGGCAATATGTGGTTTGCCCCTTCCAACGCCGGCATCGTAAAATACATTGAAAATGATGGCACGCCCTTCAGCGGTAACTATATAAATTATACTTCTGAACAAGGACTTTTAAGCGATACCCAATCTGCTGCGACAAAAGATCATGAAGGCAATCTGTATTTTGGGAGTTACTCTGGGTTAAGCAAATTTGAAGGGAAGACTCTTTTAAATTATACGGAAAGCAATGGTTTGCCGGACACGGAAATTACCACCCTTTATTGCGATAAAAAAAACCGTCTTTGGATTGGCACCTATAGCGATGGCATAAGCATATTTGACGGTAAGTCGTTCCAGAATTTGAATACGGAACAAGGTCTCGTGCACAAAACGATTTGGGGGTTTTGCGAAGATAGCCAAGGAAATATCTGGATTGCCACTCGTGGTGGCCTGAGCCGGTACGATGGTGAAAATTTTATGAATTTTACCAAAGACCAAGGTCTGCCGGATAATAAACTTTCATCGGTAATTGAGGACCAAAACGGAAACATAATAATAGGCAGTTGGGGAGGTGGTATTTCTATAATAAAAAAAGAACGGCTTGAAAAACTCAATTTGCCCAATGCCGATCAATTCGAACCCATTTTTGAAAATTTCAGCACTGCACAAGGCTTGGCGAACGATGTGGTATATCAAATTTTGGAAGACTTCAACAAAAACATTATTATTGGAACCAATGTGGGTTTTACGGTTTTAAAAGGCGGCATTTCTTCAGAAAAGGGAAAAATAGCAAAGTATGGCATAGAAAATTATAATGAAGATACCGGATACCCAATAAAAGATATTAGCAATAACCATAGCATGCACGAGGAAGGAAATAGCATAATCTGGGCCGGCACTGGCGATAAACTGCTGCGTTTTGATTATGGAAGCGTCCTTAGAAATACCGAATCGCCGAAGGTTATCCTTCAAAACATCAAAATAAACAACGAGTCCATAAGCTGGCGCAGCCTAGAATGGGCACGGAAAAAAGATACCATTTCATCAGAAAACAACAACAATACCCCTTCCTATATTACCGATGAAATGCTTACCTTCAAAAGAAAACTGCCTGCTAAAGTGCTGGACAGCATGGTACATACATACCGAAATGTGCATTTCGACGGGGTTCAACCATTTTATGCCATTCCCGAAAATTTAGAACTTCCCTATTCCAAAAACGACATCGGTTTCAATTTTGTGGGGGTTCAGACCACGCGGCCGCAATTGGTGCGCTATCGCTATATGTTAGAAGGATATGACGAATACTGGAACCCTATAACGGAAAACACCACTGCCACTTTCGGCAACATCCGCGAAGGCAATTATACTTTTTTAGTAAAAGCCAAAAATGGAAGTGGGTCCTGGAGCGAACCGTTAAAATATGGGTTTTCTATCATGCCGCCCTGGTACCGCACTTGGTATGCGTACCTGTTCTATATTTTGTTGTTTTTCACTGGACTGTTTTATTTGGACAAGTTTCAACGAAAACGGGTACTTTTCAAGGAGAGGCAAAAAGGAATACAAAGCGAACTGCAGCATGCCAAGGAAATTGAAAAGGCTTTTACCGAACTGAAATCAACACAAGCACAACTTATCCAGTCTGAAAAAATGGCGAGCCTTGGAGAACTTACTGCTGGCATTGCTCATGAGATTCAAAACCCATTGAACTTTGTCAATAATTTTTCTGAGGTCAGTAAAGAGTTGATTGATGAAATGAATATCGAGATTGAAAAAGGAGACATGGATGACGTGAAATTCATCGCAAAAGACATCAAACAAAACCTTGAAAAAATAAATCACCACGGCAAGCGGGCAGACGCTATTGTAAAAGGAATGTTGCAACACAGCCGCAAAAGCACCGCTATAAAAGAACCTACAGACATCAATAAACTGGCAGATGAATATTTGCGTCTGGCTTATCACGGCCTGCGGGCAAAGGACAAATCTTTCAATGCTATCTTAGAAACAGATTTTGATGAAAACCTCGGATTGGTAAACGTGATACCACAGGATCTAGGACGTGTGATCTTGAATTTGATAACAAATGCGTTTTATGCGATGAATGAGCAGAAGACCGCTGGAGTTCATGCTGAGCGCAGTCGAGGTGCGAAAGCGAACAAGGAGTACGCACCTACGGTATCAGTCATCACTAAAAAAGAGGGTGATACCATCCAAATAATTGTAAAAGACAACGGTAATGGAATGCCTAAAGAAATAGTACAAAAGATATTCCAACCCTTTTTCACAACGAAACCTACTGGAGAAGGAACCGGACTGGGCTTGAGTATGAGTTATGATATTGTTACAAAAGGTCATGGGGGTGAATTAAAAGTTGAAACAAAAGAAGGCGAAGGCACAACCTTCACTATAATAATACCAAAATAACGATAGCATGAAAATTTTAGTAGTAGATGACGAACAAGACGTAAAAACCCTTTTCCTGCAACGTTTCCGAAAGGAAATAAAAACAGGTGCAATGGATTTTGACTTTGCATTTTCTGGCGAAGAAGCTTTGACCTATCTAAATCAAAATTTAAAAGAGGCTGTATTGATTCTATCAGACATCAATATGCCCGGAATGAGCGGTTTAGACCTGTTGAAACACATCAAACAAGAATTCCGTAAACCGCCGCCAACTGTAATGATGATAACCGCTTATGGCGACGATGAAAATTTCAACACCGCAAAAAGGCTGGGCGCAGATGATTTTTTGACCAAACCTGTCGATTTTAAAGTACTGAAAGAGAAATTATTGCAAAGATGATGGAACACTGAATAATGCGCCTTAATTATAAAGACAGCATAAAATTAAATATTATGGCAAAGATACTTGTAGTTGATGATGAAGCAGATTTAGAAACGCTCATCAAACAAAAATTCAGAAAGCAAATACGCGGTGGGGAATATGAATTCTTTTTCGCCATTAACGGCGTGGATGCTCTGGAAAAACTTAAGATGGAACCTGAAGTGGACATCGTTTTGAGCGACATCAATATGCCTGAAATGGACGGGCTTACACTCTTGACCAAACTGAGCGAGCTGAAGCCACTGCTGAAATCTGTTATCGTTTCGGCCTATGGTGATATGGAAAATATTAGAACGGCAATGAATCGTGGAGCATTTGACTTTATCACTAAGCCCATCAACTTTGAGGATCTAACACTTACTGTGGAGAAAACCTTAAAACACGCAAAGCAGATAAAAGAAACTCTGCAGGCTATCAAGGAAAATAATATTCTCAAGATGTATGTGGATGCAAACGTGCTCAACTTTATGGGTAATAAGGATTTTGAATCTACGATCATGGCAAATGAAACCATAGTGGGGACGGTAATGTTTGTAGATATCTGTGGCTTTACCGCCATAAGTGAAAATGCTCCAGCTGATGTTGTTGTGACCATGATCAACTCCTATTTTGATGTTATGGTACAAGAAATAATGGAACAGCAGGGCTTCATAGATAAATTTATTGGCGATGCGGTCATGGCAGTTTTTCGGGGCGATTATCACTTGGATAGAGCCATTGATGCGGCACTTGCCGTTCGGAACAAAATTAACAGCATTGCAAAAATTGAAGGTTTATCAGATTTTGAACCAAAAGTTTCCATCGGCATTAAAAGCGGTGAAATGATTTCCGGAAACATTGGCTCTGCAAATTTGAAACGACTGGATTATACCGTAATCGGAGACACTGTAAATACAGCTGCCCGCTTGCAGGATAAAGCAAAACCAAATCAAATAATCATTGGCGAAAGCTGCTATAATACGGTAAAAGAAGCCTTCAAATGTAAAAAACTTGAGAGCATAAAGGTAAAAAACAAAGCCGAACCTTTAACAGTCTATGAAGTCTTGGAATAAAAGGACATCGCCTAAATCAAAATTATAACGAACCATTTCAGCGTAAAAGAACAATCTTATGGAACAACAAGAAAAACAACCAACCTATCCAATCAAGAACAAACATACTGACGATTTAGTAGACCACTATTGGGGGAGTATAAACTACGTTGCAAGTTTAATAAAAGCTTCCGAATTGAAAGCTGGACTTATCCTTTCGTTTTATGGAATTTTGCTGAATTTTATCTTTCAAAGTATTGACAAATTGTTAGCTACGGTTTCAAATGATATTCCGCTATATATATTTATAGGTCTTTGGTTTTTGGTAACTGCGCTATCAATATTTTTCAGCATACGCTGCTTTATTCCGAAAATCGAAGGAAATTACAGTAAAAATGTATTTTTCTTTGGGGATGTTATAAGCAAGTTTGGTGATGTAAAACAGTTCTCAAATACCTTTTATGAGATTAGTCAAAACGAGGAAGATCTTTTTGAGCAATTGGGGGAGCAGATCTATATTATTTCTACCATCGCCGCGTGGAAATTTAAAAATGTAAAAAAGTCTATTCTTTTTTTGGCAGTAGGCTTGGCATTACTTTTTATAACAGCGGTTTATTATAGTATTCTCTTAGTGATCTGAAACTCTCCAAAAAATAAAAGCCTAGATGTACCACGATTTTTTCAATATGAAACTAGATTAGGATTTTCAACATTTTCGGATAATTTTTAGCTTGGCATATTATTATCCAAACTATTTTATAAAAAAACAGATGCAAAAAAATATTTTATAATCTAAGAGACGCGGTCTTCGCAACTTGCAAGCCAGAAGCTATATGGAGTAGTCTGTTTTTATAATAAATTTTCAACTTTATATTCGCAAAAGTTAAGTAGCTAGATTCCTGATCTTATTAATTTTTTTTAACTGATTGATTACATAAAACAAAATTATGTGTCTTTATTTTGCTGATATTCAAAATGCACAAATTAGTATAGTGGAATAGCTAGTAAATTTGTGACTAATTTTTTAAGCTACTTTTTTAATAAATCCTCTCAATTTTATTTCCATTTCTAGAGGTGAGAGATATTGGTGTGTCTACCTTTGATGTGACGATTTTTATGAGTTTATAAATTTTATATTTGAGTTATGGTAAAAAAGTATGACAATGCATAATTTCTAATATAGCTATACCCTAAGGCAAAATCATAGGTTTTATTCTTTTTAAAGTGGATAGCAGGTCTTGCGATAAATTGTTCCCACTCCTGTAAAAAATGAGTCCGTCTAAATTGAAATTCTGAAGTGACATAAAAGGAGTTGTCAATTTTCACTGTGGGTATAAAGCTATTCCAAGAATTGGAATGACTCCGGTTTTGCTCTTGTGCATTTGACATATGTACGGCACATAAAAGCAATATTAGTTTGATACAATTTTTCATAAATTTTAAAAAAAAGCTGTGCTGAGCCTAAGGGAAACCACAGCTTTTACGATTTAATTAAATAGTGATTGGTCACTAAATAGTATTTTGTTTTTTTCTAGCAGCAAAGGGATGGTCAGACATCGCTTTGTGATGTTCTAGTCCTTTAAGCAGGACAGTGCCGCCATTGGACTCATATTCGTTTTTAAAATGTTCTAGGTTTTCCATCACAGAATGGTCTACAAGGTTGGTTTTATGTAAATCAATGGTGATTTCTAGCCCTTGTGGAATATCTTCTAAATCCCTTTTGATGCCTAGATAGTTTGTGAAAACAGCTGCTTTATCTATTTCAACTACGTATTTATCTCCTAATCTAGAGACTAGTGTAGGCGCCTTAAAGAAAGAGGAAATAGGAGTTCCGTTAAACATATGGATGATTATTTTTAACAGCATTCCCGCTAAAATTCCTATCAATAAATCTTCGCCTAGGGTCACGACTATAGTGACTACAAAAATGGCCAATTGCTCTTTTCCTATTTTAAAAATATGCTTGAACTCTCTAGGATGGGTTAATTTAATTCCTACGGCAACCAACATTGCTGCTAGTGCAGAATTAGGAATCATTTCTAAAATTGGAGCTGCTAGTAAAAGGAATACTAAAATAAAAAAACCGTGAAAGAAGTTTGCCCATCTTGTTTTAGCGCCATTTGCAACGTTTGCTGAGCTACGTGCTACTTCAGAAATCATTGGGAAACCACCAAGAAAAGCGGCAATAGTGTTTCCTATACCAGTAGCGATGAGGTCTTTGTTCATGTTGGACTTACGCTTATAAGGGTCCAGCATATCTACCGCTTTTACAGTGAGTAAGGATTCTAAAGTTCCCACCAGTGCAAACATGACAACATACTTTATAAAGGTTCCTGTTTGGGATATCCCGTCAAAACTGGCATTGATATTCAAGTTGTCAATAAGACTTCCCACCTCCAATAAAGCATAGGAAGGTTCTGTATTTGCAAAGTCCATATAGAGTTCTGCAGGGATCGCAAAAACGAGCACTAACAATGCCGCAGGGACCATCTTTAGTGTTTTATGTTTAATGAGTGGCCACAACAGCATAATTAATAAGCTTATCACTCCTATAATTGCTGCTTTTGGGTCCAGGTTTTTTATGAAGTTTGGAATATTCCACAGCAGTTCAAAAGGTCCCATTCCTTTAGCGAGTATGGGGTTGTCATTTAACAATACAGGCAATTGCTTTACGATAATGATAATTCCAATCGCAGCAAGCATACCGTGTATGGCAGAAAGTGGAAAGAAATCGGCTAGTTTCCCCATCTTTAAAAGACCTAATACTATTTGAATTAATCCTGCAACCACCATAGCCCCTAGGGCCAGTTTCCAACCCAATATGGGATCTCCATTACCAAAATCGGCAACCGCTCCTGCAACAATGACAATAAGGCCAGCGGCTGGACCTTTTATAGATAAACGAGATCCCATAAAGAAACTCACAATTAATCCACCAATAATTGCTGATATAAGTCCCATAATAGGAGGGAAGTCTGAGGCTTTAGCAATTCCTAAGCTCAATGGTAAGGCCAGCAGGAACACAATAAATCCTGAAATGGCATCTGCCTTAAAATTTTCTTTTAATCCTGCAAGCCCATCTGCAGGGAGATATTTTTTAATTTTCGTTTTCATTTATTTTTGAATTAAAGTTTTAAGATGTTTTTAGTAGGAATCTAGGAGGATCTTCTTGCCATTGGAGTTTCTGTACCTTTTGTAGGTCCCAAAAAAACACGAGCATACATTCGCATTAAACTGATGCCTGTGAGTATAAACGTGAAAGAAATTAAAGCTGCCAAAAGGAATTGGTTTTCTTCAATATGTGTGAATAACAAGTCTTCTCCTAAAAAGGTAGTCGTAACCGGAAATCCCATCAAGCCTAAGGAGCACATGAGATACCAGAAGGCTGTATTTTTTTGCCTTAAGGCTAATCCATAAAAATTATTTAGATCAAATGTTTCCTTTTTAGAAAGGGTGTAGAGTAGGATATAACCTGCAATTCCAGAAACGATAACCCCAGATAAATAGAGGGTAGCATCCCAAATGTAGAACCTATCGTTAAAGGTTATGGCAAGTAATACCCATAAATGACTGAAGGACAACATGACCCAAGCCAGCAAAGGATTCTTGCGTTCTGAAAAGGTACGAATCACTAGAAAAAGAGCAACCCCTGCAATAACAACAGGTATCAGCCGGTGTAATGTTTCTGACAAATGGACAAAGAAACTCAGAAAAAAGAGGGGGATAGGAAGCATGGCAAGTACCACATGGACGGCAGGTTTTGGTTCAAAACGGGTTAATGGATTTCCGATGCGTTTTACAGGATTCCAAAACACCTTATAAAGTAATTGATCTAGTTTCCATTCATTTAATCCTATGAGATAAAGGGTAGCTTCGTACTTTTTCAGCCATCCACTTTTAGGTTTTTCTTTATAAGGTATAAATTGATAAAATTGCTCTCTGATGTAATAGGCCACCATGGACGGGCTAATTAACAACTGGTAGCTCCTTAAAAAGGCATTACTCACCAAATGAATCAACGCAATATTCTCAAGTCCTAGAGCTACTTCTACAAAAATAATTCCTATTTGAGCTACAGATGAATAGGCTATTTGAGCCTTAGCAGAATACTGCACTCTGGAAGAAATGGTCGCCATGACAGCTGTTATAATTCCCAATGCGATGACTATAAGCCTAATGACAACTAGCTGTTGCCAAAAAGCTGCGGTACGCAATAATAGGAACACACCAATATGAGCGGCAATCGAACCATAAAAAATAGCACTAGAAGGGGTAGGGCCTTCCATAGCTCTAGGCAACCAAGAGGAAAATGGAAATTGTGCAGATTTCACACTCGCTGCAAGAAGAATGGCTAGAGATATAATGATACTTATCCAAGGGTGAGAAACTAGATGTTCTGACACCAACTGAGAGTTGTTTAACTGCTCAAAAGTGATGTTTTCGTGCCATAGATGATGACTTAACCACATGGTTATTAAAATACCAACATCTGCAATTCTGTAGATGGAAAAAACCTTCAATCCGTTGCGTACTGGTAAATAGCGATAGCGGTAATAAGCGATCAGCAAAAAAGAAGACACACCTAAGATTTCCCAACCTATAAATAGGGTTTCAAAATTGCCGGCTAGGACAATAATCTGAACGGAAATAAAGAATAATAAAAAGGTGGTGAAAAAGCGTTTATATCCAGGTTCTTTATGGAGATACACACTGCTGTAAATGGCAATTAAATACGATAGAAAGCCAGAGAATAAAAGATATACAGCAGATATTTTATCAAAATAAAAATCGATAAAAAAATTATAATCTCCAGAACGGTAGACTGATATTTCTTTGATATTTAGGGGTTCAGCACCTTTCCATAACCAAGTGGCAATAAAAGCAATAGTAAAAAGCACATAGGTTCCCATGGCGATATGAATCGTGGTACTGATTGCTTTTTCTTGAGTTTCTGGGAAGAAAAGGCTGATTATTAATCCCAAAAATGGAATGAATAAAAATAGAGGTATTAGGTTTTCCATGGTTATGATACATTAAGCTGGTACACCGGTAAATTGGTAGAATGATTTTCAAAAACAGTTTCTAAATCGGAAAGGGTCTCCATCTTATTTGTAGGAGGTTCATAAGATTTTAATTCCCCTTGAGATAGATAAGAGATGGCTTTGGTTTCGGGATGTATGATCGCTAGTTTTACCCATTCATTTTTATACCAGTTCCAGAGTTCAGTATCATTTTGAATAAGTTGCATGACAACTTCTGGATAATGCTCTATGATCATCATTAACCGTAGAGGTGAGTGTACATCTATCATTTGAGAAGGCAATCCAGGACGTAAGTCGCCTTTAATCCCATTGGCTACTCCAAAAAGGCCAATCACATTATGTGGCATTTTAGACCCAGCACCCAATTTTTCATTATCTACACTAGAGAAGTAATACTCGAGGTTAATCCCTCCACAAACAGGAGTGGCTGCTTGTAAAATACTTTTTAATTGTATACTGTTTAGATCTTGCTTATAATCATAGGAATTCAAAAAAGCACGCTGATCTAAAAAGACACTTTTAGTCAAAGACCTACGCCCTACAATGCAAAGTGTGTTATTAGAATGGTTCAATTCTGGTCTAGGTTCGAACAAGGCAGTAGACCGGTTCTTTACATCCTTGTGCACTTTAATCGCGTCTCGTTTGCTATTGGTCAATAAAAATTGTCTTGATCGCTCTTTAGCATTGTGAGATAAGGCTTTTTCAAACTGTGCTCTATGGGTAGCATGTGCTTCTGTAAGCTTTTGCGAAAGCGTAACTTCATCATAAAACGTCACCTCATCACGAGTCGTATCGTGTAAGCCGCCCAAAAAATAAGTGGTGCTAGGAATAAAAATATGTTTTGCTTCTAGCGCTTTTCTAACATCTTCTCTGTTGGACATTTCAGCAACCGCACGACTGTTTACCGAGCCTGCTCTTCCAGAACAGGCACCACAATTGTAACCAGCATAATACGGGTTGTTGGTGCTACTACCCCCGTGACCTATCAAGTAAACCAATGGAGCAAAGTTGGTCGTTAACCCCGTGCTCTTTAATAATCCATACACAATTTCAACCATCTCTTCAACGGTATATCCTACTTGATATCCATTTTCTTTAGCATTATCTTTATGTTCAACTAGAATCGTCGCTGCCTTCTCCATATGTTCAAAAGCAGAGGAATGTGCCGGAGATACTTGGGGTTTAAATAAATTAAAAAACAAGCGTACCGCAGACCAAAAGCCAATCGTTTGTGACAACAACCACCCTGTAAATAGACGGTGTGATGCTTTATGGAAATGAATGTCTTTCTCGTTTTTAACAGTCCTTCCTTTTTCTTTGATAAGGTGTTTAGGAGTTAAAGAACCTGGACAGACTTGTGTGTAAAATTTTCCCGACTCTGGTTGGTACATCGCCACCATTCCGAAATGTCCAGGTGTACCAAAGGTTTCACAATCTGGAGCTGCTTGCTCTAAGTGTCTTCGTATCGATTCTTCTCTATCATCAATGCAAAAGAAGGCTTGAAAACTTGGGGTTGCCGTTTTTTCTTTTGCTGTAGATTGAACCAATCCCTGTAAAACTTGACTGTGATAACTCCACTCTAAGGCTTCTTGCCAGATGGCTATAACTTTCCAATACCGATCCACTTCTTTAAACGGAAATAATACAAAAGGCGCTCCTAAATTTACGGCGGCACTCAAGGGCAATTTATCCAGTCCAATACTCTGGTCTAAAGCCTCGATTTCTAAAAGTAATTCCAGAAAAATAAAATCTTGGAGGCTTATTTTTCTCTGATCAAGTAAGGTGGCTGGTTGTTCTTCTACCGTAGCGACCATACCTGACCAACCAGGATGAGCAAATTGCTGGTCAAATAGATAGTGCTCAAAGTAAGTCGAATCCCCTACGATACATTTTAAAAGGCTTGTTATGGTAGTTTTAGAATCATAAAGTAATTCAACAGCCTTTTTAGATTGAAAAACTGAAACCAGACTGTTTTTTTGTAACGCACGAACAGCCTCCAAAAAGGTGACGTCAGGATAAGGAAATCGTTTTTCAGAAACTCCTTGATCCAGATAGGCCCCAATTAATTTGAATAATTTGGGATGTACCAACATGTCTAAATCGATCTTAAAATGACTTTTCCAAAAGGCTTTTAACAGCCCTATTTGAGGAATTGAATCATTGGATAGCTCTTGACTAAAAACTAAGGATTTCCAATATGCAAGGCTGTTATCATCTTTAAAATTACGGATGGTAGTGTTAAGCACGTCTTCTTTAACAACTCCTTCTTGGAATAGCTTTCGATATTCTTTTAAGGAAAGTGCTGTTTTGTAGCCAAAAGTGGAATTTGCTTTTTGTAAGGCTTCAAAAAATGAAAATTCGTTAAAGGCGTGCAAGGTGTTGTGATGGACAAAGTCTTTTAAGGGAGCTTGTGCAGGTAAATAATGTCTAAGATGATGGAGCACCACTGCTTCATCAAATATTTTTTGATCCGTATGCATTAGTAGAATGCTGTTTAAATAAAGTGAATTAAGAATTTTAGTTGAAGAACTAAAAAATCACATGTATAACTTTGATTTGGTGCTGCCTAGATAGTGTTGGAAACAAAGGGTGTCGAGCAGCGGTATTTAGGAAAGGATAAACTAGCAGTCTAACTTGAGACAGCAAAACTGAATATAGCGTGGGTATTTTGAGATAAAAACCCAGCCGCATGTATTTGGTAAGGTACTACTGGTAAAAGTAGTGGGATTTAGAGACGTGTATAGCTTTTGCTCCACGGCAGTGCCGCCAGCTGATCCACCTATTTTCTGAAAAACTTTTTCGGTTAGACTTGTACTAACTTCGGTTTCAGTTTCTTCTTCAAGGCACTTAATCTTGTTGGTACTCCCAGTAGTTTCTGAAGGTGTGCTACCCATAATTGCGCTAACTGATGTCTCTGGCATCAGCATACAAAGCAATAATGATATGGAAAAAATAAATTTTATAGCAACATTCATGATGCAAACATAAGTAACATTCGTTATATTTGAACATAACTTAAGTTATATTTACTATATTTTTAATATGGACAGTTTCTTTTTAAAATTTGATTTCCAAAGCCATCTCTTATTTGAGAGCCTTACTTTAGTGGAGAAAGAATTGGTTTATAGCTTTATGGAAGATATTACTATAAAGAAAGGGAATGCTCTTTTTTACGAAGACGATATTCCTACTGGTATTTTTCAAATAGTGAGTGGAAGAGCAAAGAAATTTAAAAAAGGATTCAGCAATCAAGTACAGGTATTTTATATCTATACACCGGGTGATTTTTTAGGTTATCATGCCTTGTTGGGTGAGGAGCGTTATCAGGACTCCTGTGAGGCCCTAGATGATGTGGAGTTGAAATTCATTTCAAAAGATAATTTCCTTAAATTACTTCAGAATCTTCCATCTTTAAAAGATGCTTTTATTAAAAATATGAGTCACGAGTTTGGGGTATTAGCCAATACAATTGCTGTTTTAGCTCAAAAGGATCAAAATACGCGGTTGGCTATTTTTTTATTGGTATTTGAACATCGCTTTAAAGCGATGATTCCCAATTATAAAGGTATTGACCTGAGTCGAGAAGATCTGGCGAATTGTATTGGAACTTCTCGAGAAAGTCTAGGGAGAAGCCTAAAACAGTTTAAAGATGATGGTCTAATTTCAATTAAAAAACGATGCATATTTATTATAAATAAATCAGCGTTTTACGAATTACTCCACTTAGAGTCGGTAGACTGATATCATCCCTGCCTACAAGCATAATCAAGCAGGTTAAGTTTTTTCTACATAAAACAAATTTCAGGTCTTGAGATGATTAGAGGTATATCCTCTGTAAAATCCAATAAGAAAATCTGGAAGTTATTTTATAGCTAAGATTATAAACCACACTACAGCCGATTCTGCTTTTAGTTTGCTACAGGCTTTGAGCATTTGTAGTAGAACACCCTTCCATTTGTTGTCATCATCCTCTTTATCGGCCTTTGGATGTATCTCTATCGTTAACCCTAGAGTAGTATAACTAGTTGCTTGAGTTTGTTGCGTAATTCGAACTATAAACTCTTAGATAAAGCATAAAACACTTCATTTTTTGTAACCAATCTCAATTCCTAACGTCTTATCAAAAAGTTGTAACTTCAATAAACCTAAAATAAACGAAACATGAAGACTACTAATCACACTTCTACAGTAATGATGCTTTGCATTTGTTTACTGGTATCTGTAAGCAGTATTGCGCAAAATTTAGAACAACAAATTGATGCTTATATTAGTGAGCAATATACTTCAGACACACCAGGAGTTTCCGTATTGGTCGCCAAAGATGGTAAAGCCATTTACAGTAGAGGCTCTGGTATCGCTAACTTGGAGTTAGATGTTAAAGCCGCACCAAAACATGTTTTTGAAATTGGCTCTATTACCAAACAATTTACGGCAGTTGCTATTTTGATGTTAGAAGAGCAAGGTAAACTGAGTGTGGAAGATGAAATCACCAAATTTATCCCAGATTATCCAACTCAAGATAAAACCATAACGGTACATCATTTACTCAACCATACCTCGGGTATAAAAAGTTATACCAATATGCCAAGCTTTATGGAGTTTGCACGTACAGATATGACACCAACAGTGCTTATGGGTAGATTTAAAAATGAACAGATGGAATTTGACCCTGGTACTCAATTTAATTACAACAATTCTGGTTATATAGTGTTGGGTCATATTATTGAAGTGGTCTCTGGGCAATCTTACGAAGACTTTATACAAACCAATATTTTTGATAAGGTAGGTAAGGACAATTCATATTATGGCAGTATGACTAGACTCATCCCAAACCGTGCAAGAGGCTATTCTAAAACAGAAACAGGGTATAGAAATGCAGATTATTTGAGTTTAACTTTGCCCTATGCAGCGGGTTCTATTATGTCTACAACAGCCGATTTACTAAAATGGCAAAATGCAATTTCTGCTAATACATTAATTAAAAAAAGCTCCTTAGAAAAAGCGACTAATGGGTCTACTTTAGATTCTGGTGAAGAAATCACGTATGGTTATGGCTGGTATATTGGTAATATAAATGGTTCAGCATCTGTGGAACACGATGGGGGTATTTTTGGCTATTCGTCAAGCGGTATTTTTCTTCCAGAAGAGAATGTCTATGTAATTGGACTCTCCAATTGTGATTGTGGTGATGTTGGCGCACTTGTTTCTAATGTAGCTGCAATGGCTATTGGAAAACCATTTCCGAAGAAAAAAGATGCAATCGATTTAAGCGAATCACAATTGAGCAAATGGGTCGGCGCTTATGAGTATGAAGGTACAATTCGTCATGTTACTTTAAAAAATAAACAATTATTTAGTCAGCGAGAAGGGAGTATCAGCATGGAAATTTATCCAATGTCAGCGACTAATTTCATCTTTGATGGTGGAAATACTTCTTATGATTTTTTTACTGAAAATGGAAACCGCATGGTCACCATGACAGTTAACGGAAAGGAGATGATAGGTAAAGGTATTGATAAAGCGCCTCCAGCCGAACGTAAAGAAATACAATTGGATGAAGATGTGCTTAGGGAATACGTTGGTAGCTATGAACTCCAACCTGGATTTAATATGGTATTTAGCGTAAGAGACAATAAGCTATATGGAGCAGCTACAGGTCAAGGTGAAGTACACTTATTTGCAGAAGAAAAAGATAAATTTTTTTTGAAAGTAGTAGTTGCTGACATACATTTTACAAGAAATGGTGAAGGCAAAGTAGAAAGCTTAACCTTATTTCAAAACGGACAAGAAATGCTAGGTAAGAAAGTGGAATGACCTATTTCTTGCAAAACAATACAAACCACTTCTTTTGGCTATTATCTGGATGAAGTGGTTTCCTTATATTTGGTTATTTGAGTGTTCAATAGTGATGCAGAATCTTATATTTTCCGGACTAAAAAATTAAAAGCATTAATAATATTCTTTTCTATAATTCAATAAATAGTCGTGTATCTTCTGATGAAAGTGCATGTACTAGTTTTTTTGATTGGTCCTGTTTTGTATTTTTCTTTCAATAAAGCTAACCATAGTATAAGTCTTAACTATCTTCATTGAGCATTAACTTTCTAAAGTAAGGAATTTAGAATTGTTTCAATTATTCAGAACATTCGAATAAAATACCATCACGCACTCCAATCACTAAACTGCCTTACGGCTTGCTCTATGATTTCGACGAGTATTTCGTTGAGTTTGGTTATGGATATTTTGTCGCGCAATTCTTTTTGACGCCTTAAAAGGATTAAAGGTTGATGTTGATAATGAGATTTTACAAAACTCTAAAATATTAGAAAACGAGGGTTATGTAGAAAAAATGATAATGCGTTTGGTCATCAATCAATTTAAAAACAAACAAAACATCAATATCAATGCAACCGATGTAAAACACATTAACAACATATTGGCAAAAGAATATAATGGCAAAGTTGCATAGAATTTAAAATATTAAAGAGTTTAGTCGAAAAGTAAAAGACGAATGAAAGAATAACATCAAATAGTAATATATCAATGTGATAATTGGGCAACTAAACAGAAAGTTAACTTTCAAGAGGATACTATTTGGCTAACACAGGCCCAAATTACAGAAGTCTTTGATTAGAGTAAAGCTAACATGAGCGAGCATATTAAACATATTTTTTCTTCTGGAGAATTATTAGAAAAAGGAACTGTTCGGAAATACCGAACAGTTCAACAAGAAGGTAAAAGAACAGTGAGCAGAAACAGCGCTCATTATAATTTAGAGGTTGTAATTTCTATCGGTTATCGTGTAAACTCATTAAAAGCGACACAATTTAGACAATGGGCAACCCGAACTTTAAAAGAATATCTAGTAAAAGGATATGCTATTAACGAGAAACGTTTAGCACAAAAAGAACAGGAAGTACAGGTTTTAAAAAACGGAATTCAAATTTTAAGCAGAGTCATTGAAGAAAAAACAGAAGACCATCAATGGCTTAACGTTTTTGCGAAAGGTTTACGTTTGTTGGATGATTATGACCACGAAGCACTGGATGCAAAAGGGGTAAAAACAAAAGAAGCAGAGTATCCAAGTGTAACTGAGTATCAAAAATTAATCAACCAAATGCTCACAGAATTTGATTCTGATGTATTTGGCAAGGAAAAAGACAAGAGTTTTTTGAGTTCTATTGCTCAAATTGGAAAAGGGTTTGAAACAACTGATTTTCACCCAAGCATTGAAGAAAAAGCAGCAATGCTTTTTATATCTTGTTGTAAAAAATCATTCTTTTGTAGATGGCAACAAACGAATTGCTGCAGCTTGTTTTTTAAAGTTTTTACAGCAAAACGAAATGCTATTTAATCACCAAAATCAACCAATAATTAGCAACGATACTTTAGCTAGTTTAACACTTTTTATTGCTTCTAGTAAACCAGAAGAAATGGAAACCGTAAAACGACTCGTAATTAGTGTGTTGAATAGAAATAAAAGTAATACCAAATTAGACCTATAATGCCGCAATAAATCGCTTCTTTTTCGCCTGCTTTTCATCAAAAATAATTACCGTAGCTAAGGCGATGCTAATTATTTTTGATTTCAATCAACCAAAAAATAATTCAATTTATTCATGCGGCATTATAAATATAATTTGGTATAATTGAGAATTAGGAATGACGAATGTTCAATTAAGAATTTATCAAGCCTAAATGAGCATGTAAATTGTATATTTCTGATTGAAATGTTCTCGGTACGAAATTTCTAAAAAAGAAATTTCACTCAAACTGACAGTACGTTTATCTGCTTTGGTTTTCTTGCTGTCACATCGAGTGTCACCCTTTTGGGCGTGATGTATCGAGATGTTTTTAATTTTCAATTATTCAGAACACCCAAATAAAGAATCATCACGCACTCCAATCACTAAACTGCCCTTCGGCTTGTTCCATGATTTCGGCGAGTATTTCGTTGAGTTTGGTTATGGATATTTTGCCGCGCAATTCTTTTTTGACGGCTAGACGAATTGAAGCTTTTGCGTTTTCTTTTTTGGTCCAGTCCAATTGTAGATTAGACTTTACTGCTTTCACGACCCCGTGAACAATATCTTGCATTAGCCCTTCTTCTTTTACAATATCTTTTTTAGCCGCTAGGATATCATAAAAGGCTAATTCCTCTTCACTTAAACCGAGTTCATCAGTTCGTTTATCATCGTTCTGTAAATCTTTTGCGCGTTCTACCAATTCAGCTATAGTTGCATAGCTATCAATAGCATTGTTATGGTACTTATCAATCACTTTTTCAAGTTCTTCTCTTAGAGAAGTGTATTTTTTGATGTTTTTGTGCAGCCTTAGTTTGATTTCATCCTTCAATATATTCTTGATAATTTCAATCTTTAAGGCATTGCCATCTTTTTCATTTTTTGCGCCAAGCAAAAAGGTTTCATCTAAGATGGAAATATCTGGCTTCTCTATACCTGCCATAGCAAATACATCAACGATGTCTTCAGAATCTATACTTTGGCTAATCAATTCTTTAATCTCTATTGGGTTTAATTCCCCGAGGCTTGCCTCGTGTTTTAATCTCTATTGGGTTTAATTCCCCGAGGCTTGCCTCGTGTTTTAAGGAAAGTTTGAAAACGGATGGTTTTCATCAATCAAAAACGACCATCTAAATGCCTCGTGGGCTTGCCCCGAGGATTCTTTACTTTGCTTCTGCTGTTCTCCTCTAGTAGATTTTACAGATTTTGCATTCCTAACGGCTTTGGACACATGCTGTGCAAAAAGCACATCTACTGCGTAGTCTTGAATTGAGGGTTGACTCTTAACTATAGACAATAAATCGGATAGCTTTTTTTCAGCTTTCATAAAGTCGTTAGCCTCTTCATCATATTTTACGAGATGATTTACCGCTTGTTTTACCAACAATAGTTTGTCGGCATCACGTAAGGCTTTCCAATTGCTATAATCTAGATGTTCTGGCAACATGACTTTGCAGACTTCAACTTGATTGAAAAACAGCTCTAAGGCTTGCTCAATATCTATGGTTGGTTCTCCTTTTCCTCCGGTACCCGTATACTTATGGGTTGCTGTTTTTAAATTATCTCCAATGCCAATGTAATCGACAATTACACCATTCTGCTTATCCTTAAATACGCGGTTAGTTCTGGTAATGGCTTGCATTAGATTATGGCCTTTCATTATTTTATCTACATACATAGTATGCACACAAGGCGCATCAAAACCCGTTAACCACATGTCTCTAACGATGACTATTTTTAAAGAATCGTCTTCTTTTTTGAATCTGCTTTTTATAGATTCGGTGGCCTCTTTTGTTCTAAAATGTGGATTCCATTCTATAGGATCTTTGGAGATATTTCCTGTCATGACCACCGCCACTTCTGGACAATCGTCTAAAGCCGTTAACGCATCATACATTTTTACACAATTGCGCCTGCTCATACACACAAGCATTGCTTTTCCTGCTAAGGTATTGGTTCGGTTTGTAAAGTGATTTAAAACGTCTTTTGCTATTTTATTAATACGGTCTTTACTTCCTGCGGCATCTTCAATCGCCGCCCATTTTAGGTTGCTATTGTCTTCCTCACTACCGGTCATAGCATCTACATCATCGTCTATGGCTTCGTTCCATAAATGCAATTTTGCCAACCGGGGTTCGTAAAAAATATTTACGGTGGCTTTGTCTTCCACGGCTTGCTTTATATCGTAGGTATGTATCACATTTCCAAAAACGTCTTGGGTATCTGCATCTTTACTATCTACGGGCGTGCCTGTAAAACCAATAAATGAGGCCTTGGGTAAAGCTTTGCGCAAATTAGAAGCAAAGCCATCTAGCAAACCATATTGCGTCCTGTGCGCTTCGTCTGCCATAACGATAATATTTTCCCGATCCGATAAAATGGGATGTTCCAATTCTCCTAAAGCGTTTTCTGATGTTTGCTTAAGTCTAAACTTTTCTATAGTTGTAAAAATAACGCCTCCTGAACCAGCAGATAAGAGCTTGCGTAAATCTGAAGTAGATTTAGCATGTTGTACATCGCCAACCAAATCTTTGGCAAATACAAAATTATCATACAGCTGTTGGTCTAGATCACTTCTGTCTACTTGCACCACAATGGTGGGATTCTTCAATTCTGGGAGACTTCGCAAAATGCCGGTATAAATGGCCATAGAAATACTTTTGCCAGAACCTTGCGTATGCCATATCACACCAATACGGCCATCTCCAAACGGACGAACCGATTTTTTCGCTGCTTCTACGGCAAAATTCACCCCAAAAAACTGATGGTATTTGGCGCCTTTTTTAATGAGGGACCCATTATGATCTTCATGAAAAATAAAGTTTTTTATATAGTTAAGCAGTCTATCTTTTGGAAACAAGCCAAATAGCAAGGTGTGCATCTGGAAATCGTCTTCCTGTACCGTATCTCTTCCATTTATGCTTTTCCAAGGGGCAAACCATTCCATCCCAGAACTAAACATACCATGTTGCGCCTCGTTACCATCACTTATAATAGTGATGGCGTTGTACTCAAATACTAGCGGAATGTCTTTTTGGTAATGTTCTATTTGGTTGTGTGCTTCTTTTATATTGGTGTTTTCGTCGTACCAATTTTTTAGCTCAAAAACGATTAAGGGTAAACCGTTGATGTAGATGATAATATCTGGGCGACGTTTGTTTTTACCCACAATACTAAACTGGTTTACGGCCCAAAAGCTGTTGTTTTCTGGAGTATTAAAATCTATGGGGTAAATGTGAACTGCTTTTTCTTTTCCTAAAGCATCCTCATAAGCAAACTCAATACCTTTGGTGAGTTTTAAATGAAAAGTACGATTGCGATGTTCTAAATCTGCACCCACATTGTTTGTAAACTCAGACACGGCAAGAGTTTGAATCTCCTCTGGGATATTGGGGTACTGCTGTTGTATAAACTGAAGCAACTGGTCTTTTAATACTACCTCTGTATTATTTTGAGGTAAGTGTGTGCCCAACTGGTGTTTATATCCTAAATCTGTTAACCAATCTATTGTGGCTTGTTCTATGGTTGCTTCTGTTGTCATACTTTTTTATTACTGTCATTGCGAGGCATCAGCCGAAACAATCTGTTTATCGGTCTCGTTACCATCATAAGACTGTTTTATTCTTGCCCTGCTTTTTCTTCCTTGTTATGCTGAATTCATCTCTTGTCATGCTGAATTTATCTATTGACTTGCTGAATTCATTTCAGCATCTATTTCCTCTCTAAACTCTTTTAATCGTACCTCACCACTGATAAGTTTTAGTAATAGGGTGTCTCGAAGTTTTGTTAGGGTTTGGTTTTCTTTGTAATTGTTTAAATATTCTAAATCGGTACTTAAAATTGAATCATTAAATTTTTGAATAAAATATTTATCAGGTAAAACAAAACTTAAATCTTCTATTTCTTTTTTATTTACTGATTTGTAGACAGTTCCATCTCCAATTATATCATCAGCTATAAATTTGTTTTTTAACAAATAAAACAGGAACCCATTAAAACTATAATTTTTAAGACTAATTCCAGCAACACCACGTCCTAAAATTATTTTGTTTTTTGCTATGTTTAATCTTCCAACTGGTGCTCTCACACTAAATAGAATATCGCCCTCTTCCCCGTAGCGATTACCTTTTGTAGAATAAGTAATATCTTCAGGAAACCTTATTCCATAATCTTTAACGCCTTGATGAAATGGTAATCCTTGTTTATTAGAATTATAAAACTCAGATTTAGGTGATTGGCCCATTGTTAGATGACAAAAATCTTTAACACTTTTCACTTCCCACCCTTTAGGAATTAACCCCAACTCACTATCTATAAACTCACCCTCTTGAAAAGGACCGAAATCTACAAACCAATGTTTGTATAATGCCATTGCCATGTCTTCTAAGGTTTTGTTGATGGCTAAGTTGTTTTCTATTTTATCGTCTATGGCTGATAGGATATTGGCTATTTGAGTTTGTTCTGGGAGGGGTGGGAGTTTTACTTCAATTATATTTAATAAACTTGTTGTTAAACTAGGAACTGCTGATCCGACATCCATATTGGAAAAATCTAGAATTTTTAAATTGTAATAAAGATATTTTGGAAATGCTATTTCTTTATTAACTTTTGACCAAAATAAAGTATCAACAGTCCAGAAAGCTTCATCAATATAGTAGATGTTGTTTAAAGAGCCTTTCCTTGGGATTAAAATAGATTCATCATCATACAAGTATTGATTACCATACCTCATTATTCCGCCTGTCCCATAAATAGGAATATCTCCATCCTCAACTTTTTTATGGTCTTTTCCATACTTTATTTCTAAAGCATCAGAAAGCTTGAATGTTTTCCAGTTTTTGGGCATATTTTAAATTATTAATTCTAAGGGGTTATTGATTTTTATTAAATCCTTAAAATCCACACCTTTCTTTTCTAAACTTGAAAGCGATAAGTCTTGTAATAAAAAATAATCATCAATATTTATTAAATCATCATTATTTATATCTTTGGGATGATTTATTAAAAAATCTATTATGCCATTTATTATAAATGTTAAATAATACCTTAGGTGAGAAGTTAACACAGCTATGTCTTCTTTAATTGCTGCGTTATGAACTATTTCATTTCTTGTTCTATAAATTCTTGTTAAGTTCCATTCTAAGTTTTTTTGATGATTTTCTAAAGCACCTCTAACCTTATTTGAATCATTCAATAATTCTTTGTAGTAATGAGCGCGAAACTTTAAAAGTGGAGATTTAGAATTTAGTATAATATCATCATATGTTTTTTCTAACTTCAAATATTCTAAATTATCATTATAATTAGTAATTATCTCATTTTCTTTAAGCCTATAAATGTCTTTATGAAATTCATTCATATTTCTTTTAATGTAAATCAATGCGTGGCAACGCTTAAAATATTCCCTTAATCTACCAACAGTATAAGCTTCTGCATCATATGTAGAAAAAAGGTATTCAAGTCCTATCCAGTAATTAATAAATTTATTTATAAGCTCTCCTGATTCCCCTCCCATTCTTAAATATTTAATTCCAGAATTTATTTTATTTATCGTTTCTATATTTATTTCTGAGCTTTTTAAACTTGATAACTTAGCTAGTAATTCCTTGTATAAGTTATGATTGCTTTTATAATATCCATCTAAATGATACATAGTAGGGAAAGAACTAGATTTTTCTGGTTGGTGAGATCCGAGAATAAAACATTCGCTTATTAATGATAAATTTTTATCACTGTACCCTAAATAAAGGACATCTAAAATATGTAGTAATTTTTTTCTGCTATAATTAAGAGCTTGATAATAATCTTCGGTTTTAACTTTAATAGATAAAAGAAAATGATCTTTATGTTCTTCTAAAAATATATCTGCACCACCTTGACTAACAACAGAAATTCTTTTTTTATCACTTTTATTCAATACTTTCAAATCATTTGAAAATATTTTTATTTTTTTTATCAAATTTGGTAGTGTCCAACCCAAAGATTACTTCAAACACTTCCTCTTTTCTATCCTTCAAAGATTTAATTATAGCAAACCTTTCTTCAAAATTAATAGAATCTAAACCCGAAAATACGGCTGTCATGAACCTATGAAGATAAAACTTAGAATAACCATGATTATTTAACTCAACAAACAAATATTCAATTAAACGGCTAAATTCTCTCATTTCCTCAAAATCTAGAATAGAGACAGATTGTCTAGTATTTATAAAATCAAATACATTTTCAAATAAATTATTTAAATAACCATTATTATCTCTCAATAAAAAATTTCCTGCGTGAACTATTTTAGTGTAATTATCTTTCTTTTATTTATTAAGTCTTTAAAATATTCTATATCTATTGTACTAGATATAATATAATGTTTATTATTCAACATTTTTATACTTTCTTTGGCCATAGAAAGTGCATAGTCATGATTCTTAAGTTTACCTTTATTAAGATCATTACAAACATTCATTAATTCTTTTATTGTAGATAAAGGATTATTTTGTTTAAGTCTATTAGTATCTATAGTTCTTTTATTCAAAAGCTCCATTGATTTCTCTAAAAAAAACTTCTCAATAGGTTTTAACTCTATTTTTGGTCTTATTTTGATTATAATATTTTATATTTGTACTATAATTAAGGACAAAACTTGTAAATATACATAAAGGAACTCTATTAGTTTTCCTCTTAGATTTAATTAATTTAGATTTAAAGTCAACTTTTAAGTTCCTAGGTAATAAAGCAACTCTCATAGAGTTGCTTTTCTTTTTTAAATCCATGCTTATCAAAATCCCCATCTACCTATGTTGTTTTTGTTCAATAAAGAATTTATCAGAACCATCTAAAATCTGTTTCTGCAATTCACTTCCTTTAATAATATGGAAACCTTAAACTTCGCTTTTAAGGTTTCCATATTATAAATATTCTCAACTAAATTTTAAACAAAAACTACAAAACAACTCTTAGTTTTCTTTATTTTTAAAAATGTTTTTGTTTATTTTTTTGTTTATCTCTTTTTAAAATAAATAAAAAAAGAGAAACCCCTATAAACACTAGGTTTTATATGTTTTGTTTTCAGATTTGTTTTTCATTTGTTTTTTTTTAGCCAATTTGTAGGTTCTATTTTTTTAATTTAACCATCTTGCTCTAAATGGTTGACATAAGCGGTCGCTTAGACCTAGTTTTGGGTTGATATCGCTTTTTAAACGTTTTAGGTAAGCATTGGCCTGTTTTCCTGTAAGCTGTTGTTGTTCTACCATCAAATCCAGTAGCCACAAATGGCCATGTACAGCTACTTTTTTAGAAGAAGCAAATTGCTTAAGGGTTTTGTCTGAAGTTAAAAGGGTTCCTTTAATCTCTGTTGGGTTTAATTCCCCGAGGCTTGCCTCGTTTATTATTACTATTTTGTGACTCGATGTCACAAAATAGTAAATTCATACACAAGAGCCATAACGTAACGGT
>Ga0136559_1000096_pt1 | contig 28884 bp, 23 predicted proteins | sample AntRauMeHopE1496_FD_104633 | JGI IMG/M metagenome (GOLD analysis project Ga0136559, IMG submission 104633) | Saline lake microbial communities from Rauer Islands, Antarctica - Metagenome Hop E1 #496 | ecosystem: Environmental > Aquatic > Non-marine Saline and Alkaline > Saline | place... | reverse complement strand
CCCTCGATGCATCCCGACATACTCGTTTCGCTTGGGTTATAACTTTTACCGTATCTGAAAAGTATGTCGTGACACTCGGTCGCCTGGGGGTATGAAATTGACTGCGCTACCTAACTGACTTAGACCACCAACGAATTAACGTCTCAAGTTCCCAAGTTAATAACACTAGATCCCGTCATCCTCGATGCATCCCGACATACTCGTTTCGCTTGGGTTATAACTTTTACCGTATCTGAAAAGTATGTCGTGACACTCGGTCGCTGGGGGTATGAAATTGACTAGGTTATCTAACTGGCTTATAGACAAGCGAATGAACGTCTCAAATTAAAAAAATCAGGCACTTCTTTTCCCTTTAAACGCAATGTTAAAAATGGCTTTAAAGAAGAGTTTAGTGTCCGTGAAATAAGGGTTTTTAATTTTCATATCCAAGTACTTAGTTTCACATTCCAGTACAGATTCAAGACTGCTTTTTTCGTTGAATGCTACATAAGGAGGTATGCACCCGGGCTTGAATCGTAACCTTTTCTTTTTGAGTTCTTCTGGAAGTTGGTCAAAATAGGTCTTGGATACTGGCCGAACACCAACAAGTTTCATGTCACCTTTTAATACGTTTAGTAATTGAGGCAATTCATCTATCCAGTACTTCCGCATTCGTTTTGCCCAAAGCGTCATTCGGAAATCATCTTTAATTTTTCCGTTTTCCGCGTAACCATGATGCTCAATAAGGTATTCTTGTATGAACTCAGAATAGGGATGCATCGTGCGAAATTTAAAAACACCTATCATTTTACCATTCTTTCCTACCCTATTCATTTTAAATAACGGACCATAACTCGGCTTAACCAGATTCGGGCTTTTCACCTTTCTAACAGCAATTAAATAAGATTCCGGCAGTGGTATTAATTGCTCTATTTCAAACCCGGAACTAACAAGTCTTCCGAGGACTTCAGCTTTTGACAATAACCTTCTCTTACCTTTAGTGATAAAGAAATAAACTTTTTTAATCCCCCAAACCTTTGGTGCTAAACGTAAAAAAATAAAATCTGTAAACCGAACCACCCCACCAATAAAAGGCACTTGGCGGATCTTACGTTTTACACGCCAATTTTCCAGTGTAAACACATTTACAATATATAAATCGCCCTGTTTACATCTATCATTGACTTCATGAAAGTGCTGATTGATATAGCGAATATCATTAATCCTTTTTTCTTCAAAGATAATAGTGTCTTCGCGAAATTGGTCTATTAAGTCTTGTAATTGAGATTTTGAAGCTTCAGGCATAGAGGACAAAGAATTCATACCAATAATTGTATCACTAGAAAACTCCTTACATCTAGTAGTAGACGAATTCTGGTCCAATTTTTCTGTGTAAATAGTATTCATTCATCTAATTTACAACACCGGTTCTCAATGTATATAGCAAGTTACGAAATAATTATGTAAGAGTTTCATTATAGTAGTTATTTTACCTGTTGCGGAATACATACAGTCTTTAGCTATACACTTAAAATATACATTTTAGTAAGTGGTATTTTGCCGCTAGTTGGTTAGAATTGGTCTTCTAAAAATGAGTTACAACACGAGCAGTGTACTACAACGTATTCCCTTTCCAACGTGGTTTTTTGAATAACCAATTGTATCTCTTTTTCGCGAAATCATCACTCCATGGTGTTGCACCAAAACGGTAAATCACCCCAGCATGAAAGTGCATATAGTTCGAATTACGAAAGAAGTTCGGATACACCGCAATTTTTGCGACTGATCGCAACTGAATCCCCCAACTTGGGGTAAGCATGTAATTTAAACCTAATCCTAAACTAGGCGAAAGCATGTGTCTTCTAATTGCTGGTGGACGCAGCGTGTAACTAAAACCCATTACCGCAAAAGGTTCTAATACATCAAAAAATGGTTTATTAATAAGTTCAGAAAAACTAAACTTGGCGTGGGCATCTAAAGCAAAAGCGAAACCGGAAGTTCCTGGACCTCCATTCACCGCATTATTTGGCTTATACCTGTTAAAACTTATTACACCTTCAAAACTCCATCCTTTTTTATAATAGTAATCAAAGCTTGCGGAAGTAGGAAAAGGCAAGGCATTTAAGTTTTTTACTGATAACAAACTTCTTAGCTGTCTTCCATCCTCATCCATAAAGTTAAAATACCCCCCCACCATAAATTTGTAGGGGCGCGTAACAAAACTTTCTTGGGCACTAACATTTGATACGAGCAACAAGCCCATCAAGCAAGTAATAATTAAAAAAAAGTGCTTCATAAAATGTTAGTAATCAAATTTAAGACCTCGAAGATAAGACAAAAAATCAGAACTACCTATCCGAAAAGAATTCATGCTACAAAATTCGTAACCTTTTTTAATTATCCAACGTTTGATTAATCATATTGCGAAATAATTAACAATTAAAAGTAGTCAATTTTAGTCTCCAATTTTGAAAATAAAAATATTTCTACATATTAATATTAAAATAAATTGATGGTTTTAAAAAAAAATCGTACGTTTGAAAGGTATTGTCTTAAAATTTTCGACAATTAATTGTTTACACTGAAACATTATTTTTATGAAATTAAATAAATTTTACACATCCTGCATATTATTCGTTGCTCTAGTTTTTAGTTACAGTCATCTATCTGCTCAAACAACGCAGCTCAGATCTACAGATTGCAACATATCAAATGTGCTAACTACTACTGACTTATTCGCTGATGTTATTTCAGGGGCTACACAGTATAGATTTCAAGTTGACAATGGTGTAACAGTTGAAGACTTAACGAAATCGGTCCGTTTTTTTAGTATTGATGAATTATCTCAAACTCTCTTCAACACAACTCACACCGTTCGTGTTTCAGTAGAAGTCGGAGGGGTTTTTGGTCCTTATGGTTCGACTTGTAACATAACTACTGATGCGTTTCCTTGTCAATTAAGGAGTTCCGATTGCGGACGCCTTTTAAACAATATGAATCAACTCGTATATGCAAATGTTGTAGGAGCGGATGAGTATTATTTCGAGGTAACCAACTTGTTAACAAGTGATGTGGATACTGTAACCAAAGTAGTAAGAAGTTTTAGTCTAAATGATTTGCCAAGTCCAACTTTTGAAACAGAATATAGAGTTAGAGTAAGTATTCTTTTAGATGGCGTGCTACAACCTTTCAGTAATGAGTGCTCCTTGTTTATCGACATAGATCCCAATTCAGCCAGAATTTTGAGTGATTATTGCGGAACCACATTTGAGTTACTCGCATACGAATATATGAAAACGTTCACTCCTGCTGGAGCAACTCAATATGAATTTAGGATAACAGATGGCCCTGATCAGTTTTCAGTTCAAACAACTGCTGATTCAATCAGATTTGTTGATTTTGTGAATTTACCCACTCTTAATTACAGCTACAACACAACTTACGATGTCGATGTTCGTGCGTTTATTTCTGGAGCATGGACCTCTTATGGCCCCATTTGTGAAGTATCAACAGCTCCATTTCCTGAAACTTCCGTTCAACATCTGTGTGGAGAAATAGTTACTAGTTTCAGCCAACCAATTTCAGTTTTTGCAATTTTTAGTGCTACGGAATATGAATTTGAAATCACCGATTTATCAACAAGTGACGTTTACACTATTACTAAAAGCATTGCGTCATTTGGAGGATCTGCTAGACGTTTCGCTTTAAATGAATTACCCGTTTTTGGATATGGTCGAGATTATTCCATAAGATGCAGAGTTGAGTTCGATGGAGTTTACGAAGCTTTTGGAAGTGCTTGCATTGTATCATCACCCAATCCAATAACGCAACTAAGGTTAGTAGATTGTGGGAAAACTCTATCATCATTTGGCGAAATGGTGTTTGCCAACGAAATAGAGGATGCAACTACATATAGATTCGAAGTTACCAACTTGACCACATCGGCAATTGAAACATTTGATAACCCAACTAGAAGTTTCGCACTCTCCCAGTTAACCGACCCTCAATTCAATACAACATACGAGGTTAGGGTTCAGGTAGAATATGAATCAATATTTCAACCATATGGCGCAGTTTGCACCTTGCAGACTCCTTCGGTAACTCTTGCTCGATTAAGATCTCCTGACTGCGGCAGAGAACTATTATTAATGAATCAAGCCATATACTCAAACCGATCTGATGAAGATTCATATTCCTTTGAATTTACTAATCTAAGTACAATGAGTGTTGAAACCATCACAAAATCTACAAGAGATGTTAGACTAAGTGAGCTAGTGAGTCCGCAGGAAGATGTTGAATATCAGGTTAGAATTAGCGTGATAAGAGATGGAGAGACTTTGCCGTTTGGCCCGTCTTGTTCAGTTTTCTCGCCTTCGTCTAGCATGTTCATCCCTAACAATGATGTACTGCTGTTAATGTCTATGGAAGAGCAGGATAAATATATTGATGAACTTGAACAAAAAATATCATCAGGTGTTCAATTTACTGAAAATACCATAAGTATATATCCTAATCCTACAACTAATTACATTAACTTCAAAATAGACCAAGACTTTGAAAACAAACCAATCAATGTTACAGTATATGATGCACAAGGAAGAATGATTGAGAGTGAGTCAGATATTACTTCTGATGAACTTAACAACCTAAGAATTGGTTTCAATTATACTGCAGGAACATACAGAATTGTTGTTCAGTCTTTTGACTTTATATCAACTTTAAATTTAATAAAAAAATAATAAACAATTATGAGAAAAAAACTATTACTAATGGCGGGTATACTTAGTATTTTCGTATTGCCCTCAAACGTGTACAGTCAATCTAGTGGAACAATTAACTTTGATAATAACTCAAATTGGACGCAAGGTTCTGGGTTGTTAACTAGTTATAGAACTGATCATGAGTATAGCCAAAATGATTGGCTTTTTACTGGAGGTCCAGCTTTACGTCAAACATCAACGACTCAGGACGGGTTTCCTGGAGCTTTAGGCACATTTTCTTGGAGGTTAAATAGTCCAGCAGGAACTGAATTTTTAATGATTTCTAATTCTGAAGGTCCTGTTGAAGAATTTGGTTTTTCAGTGAGACGTTGGGACGGAAATCCTAGTCCTAATTTCATCGTAGAATACAGTACTAATGGGGGTAGTAGTTACAATAGTACTGGAACAACAATAAATAACGCGTTCCTTAATAACTCTTCTGATTGGATTTCCTATAGTTATACTTTACCAAGCCCGACGTCCACCCTTCCTGGCCAGTTCATAATACGACTAAGAAGATCAGGAGTAAGTGAGAGAATTATGATAGATGACTTCACCTACTCCATAGGTGCTGCCACTCCAGGAGTCTTGTCAAGTTTGAGAAACTCAGATTGTTCAAGGTTATTAACAACAATGAATAAATTAGTTTATGCAAGAATATCAGGAGCCGATTCTTATACATTCGAAGTAACAAATCTGAGTACTAGTAGTCAGCAAATAATCAATAAATCAACACGTGATTTTAATTTAACTGAATTATCAAACCCTATTTTTGACACTGAATACCAAATAAGAGTGCAAACTGTGATAGGTGGACAGTCCCAACCAATTGGGGCTCCTTGTGTGATTACTTCTCCAACTGCTATTTCTCAATTAAGAACTGTTGACTGCGGTAAACAACTGATTTCATTTGCTCATTTATCCTATGCAAACATTACTTCAGCTGACCAATGGGAATTTGAAGCAACTAATCTAAGTACAATGGCTGTGGAATCTGTTGTCAAGATGGATAGATCATTTAGCCTAAACGATTTGAGTAATCCAACTACTGATGTGGCTTATAGTATTCGCGTGAGAGTTTTACAAAACGGAACTCAACAACCTTATGGTAATGCCTGTGAGATTTTCGCGCCTAATACACAGCAGTTATCTCCAATAGTTGTAAACCCACTTGAATTCGAGGGATTGACAGAATTGGAATTGGTAGACTTTAAAAAATCCATCGAACAAGATGTTATATTCGAAGAAACGATGACTTTGTTATCCTACCCAAATCCATTCTCGTCTGCTGGATTCAGTATCAATCTCAGCAATGAAAATGATATTTTAACGGAAACAGAAATAACTATTATAGATATTACAGGAAAAGTTGTTTATCAGGAATCCAACGAGTATTCGGGAATCATAAACAAGAGATATGGTCACGATTTACTGCCTGGTATTTACACCGTAAGATTGGTTAACAATAATAAGGTATTCTTATCGAAAGTTGTAAGACAATAATATCGGACTCATTAAAACAAAAAAAACATGCTCTTAGCATGTTTTTTTTGTTTTAATGAGTCTGGCTTATCTAAGAAAACATTTTGAAATATAAACTATTCCAAAACCGATAAAAACACCAAATATATTACACCATAAATCCGTAAAACTAAATGAACGATAAGGTAAAATCAAATGAATACTTTCCAGTAACCCAACAAAGAACAAAATCATTAGTAATGAAATCCACGAAGGTTTAAATTTATTAGACCTAAAGTCATACGTATAGCCTACTGATGGAATGAAGATTACAACATGTATTAAATGATCCAAGCGTATAGAGGTAACCTCATACTTATTGAGTGCTAAAGTTGTTGAAAAAGGAAAGACATAAAGAATTACTATAATAAGAGCGTACAAAAGCAGAATATACTTCAAGCTTGTTATTTTAAGAGATGTTGTTTAATAATATTCTTAACGTTTTGTAAAATTAACTCTTTTGTCCATTTAACTCTGCCATCATTCCAGCGTTGTGGATGAAAAGTAAACATGATTTGATTCGGCAATTGACTGTCCTTTGCAGCAAGGATAATTTCCTTCGTTTTATGAAATGAAATATCAAAACCAGAATCAACTTTGTCTCGTATGCTTACTTTATTGCCATCCCACTTCCTTCCAGTGTCTGTTAGATAAAATACTTTCTTAAAATCTACATCGAAGTAAGGCTCACCAACGATACCATAATCACGGTAATTATATTCTTTCCATAGATCTTTACTATCGTATTTTGACATAGGACTTCCGTGCATACAAATAGTACTAACAGGAGCTAATTTCCTCAATTTAGTTAAGTTGTTTTGAAAATCATCAATTCCTTTTTCCAGATTACCTTTTGAAGTGGTTAAGCATTCATAATGATAGCCAATTTCATGTCCCATATCATGAATTGCGCGAATCACATCTTCATCCCAGCTTTGGGGAACAGCTCGAAAATAATACGTTCCTTTTACCCCTTGTTCTCTTTGTATTTTTGCAAAAACCAGAGAATTCAGAGGTAACAAATCAACATCATGGCGAAGTATAATTGTTTTAGATAATGGCGCTTTCAAAAACTCATCAAACGACTGAAAACTATAACCTTCTTCAACTAATGACGCGAGAAGATCACGATATAATTTTACAGTAAAATCCATAACTCATACTTATTAAAATTCATAACACAATCTATAAAGGAATCACAATACGGTTATTATATTTTTGCGTTCACTAAGAATGATCAATATAATCATTTCGATAGAACTTCTTTTAACTTCGAAATTACTTCTAATTTAACATTTTTGGCGATTGATAAATCAGCGCTATGCTTGTTGCTTTTTAAATAGCTACTGCATAAGTCTGACGGATTTCTTGAATAATACATTTTCCCTTGTTCAACCAAATCATTATCTACTGCCAAAAGTCGTTCTCCAGCGAAAAAAGAAAATGACGGGACATTCAAGCACGCCGCTTCTCTTGCAAAAGTGCCAGCACCAGTAAAAACCGCATTAGAAAAATAACATGCATCAAGTCCGTTAATCGGGCCTGACGGAATGTGAATATTCTTAATTCCTTTAGAATATTCATGATCAATGTCATAACGAGGTAAATACAAAATATTCTCCCCTTTTAAAGAAAGCATCTTTAGAAGTTCTGGAGTTATAGTTTGAGCTCCTGATTTTTTAACATAATTGGCTTTGATGTTTTCTGGGCGAACAACAACATAATTATCAAAAGGCAAAAGATTCAAAAAATTAGGGTCAGGAACAAAGTCAGCGATGTAGATATGCTCTTTAAATCCATTATATTGATAAATCTTTTGTTTAGTTATACCTTGTTTAGTTAAAACGCTAAGGGGGATGCTTTTAGGAAAGAAAGCGTTTGATACAAACTTACCGTACGTCCATTGCTTTGCTAAATCATTGTCTCCAAAGGCAATAGATTTTTTTCTTTTCAAGAATGACGTCCAAATAGCACTTTCACTTCCACATGAAATAGAAACATCAAAACCTTTGACCTTCGATTGGGTTTTAATATACCGAGACAGTAACCCAATTGCTTTTTTAGCCATATTTCCACCATGGTGACTTCCTATTACATCAAATGGCAAATTCGTTTTTTGTTCTAATAATTTTAATGTCTCTGAAAAATCACGTGACGTAAGAATAAACTCATTTTCTCCATTATCCAAACCTTTCAAAATAGAAAGTAAAAAATGTACTTGAGGTGTATTTGTAATATCAAACCATACTTTCATAAATCATCTCTTTTTATAGAAGCTAAATAACTTTTTAATGTAAGTAACCCCTGGCATCTTGTCTCCCTTCTGAAATAAGGCATTTTCTTTTTTCAAGAGAAATATGCTTCTTAAATAAGTTGTAACCTTTACTTTGGATTTAATTATTCCAATAAAGCTATATACACTATCTGTTATCGGATTATACCAGTATACTTCCTCTAAGTAGCTTTGCGGATAGCTGATAGGAATATTGTTAACATAGTCATAGGCAATTTTAGCATAATTTACTCCACATTTCTTCGCTAACCCAACCCAAAGCCAAGATCGCGCATTAATTTCAATTAATTTATATTCTTTTGTTCGAGGATCTTGTAAGTATTCTACTTCACAAATACCTGTATAACTTAACTCTTTCAAAAGAGTTCTTGATTGCTCTAGTAACTCTGGCACATAAATACTTTTGGCAAATGTGGCAGTTCCAAACTGTATTGGATGCTCTCTTAATTTTACTCCTGTCCAATGTGTTTTTATTACTCCTTTATCACAAAATGCGGTAAAAGACAACGTTTTATTAGTCCCATCAAACGGAATTAATTCCTGAGTAAATGTCTCTGATAAAGAAATATGTTTATTAATAACAACTAATTGATCCAAAAACTCTTCTTTTGAGCTGGCTAAAAACGCTTTTGTCCTAAGCGATTTATAAAATGAGAGACCTGTTTTTCCCTTTGTCAGAACTGGAAATGAAAAATTAGCAGGCAGCGTGTCATCAAGAGATGTGAAGTAATGAGTTCTTGGTATGGGAACCCCAACTTTTTCCGCAATCTTTAAAAGGTTTGACTTATCATAAATAGTATTGATTATGTTTAAATCATCCGTTATTAATTTAAAGTACTGAGATAATCTTTCTTTATTTCTAGCAATTGTAAAAACTGCATGATCATTTGATGGCATTAACAACCAGTCTTTTATACTTTCTTTTTTAGCAAGTTCTATTAAAAAATCGGCAAGTTGATCATCGTTGAAAGCAGGACATCTAAAAAATTTACTACAATACTTGGAACTGCTGGCTACGCACTTTTCTGTGTCAATAACCCAAACAGGAATTCCTTCTTCGCCCAAAGAGCGTACGTTAGATAAACCCTGAACGTGACCTTCGATAATGATTACACCTGGTTTACTCATTTTAGTTCAACATATAGAGACTACTAATTTTTTTTGCGATTTGAATAGAAGAAAGTTCTAGTTCTTCAATTCTCAGCCTTCCTTTAGTTCCTGAATTATTTGAATTAAACCTGATAGCTTCAGAAATTTTATTTGCTACTTCAACAGGGTCGTGATCAACCAAAAAGCAACCATCTAATCCTTGAATTAGCCAAGGTACATCTCCAACTTTTGTAGCTACTATTGGACGATTGCAGGCCATAGCTTCTTTTATTATGTTTGGTGAACCTTCCCATTTTGAAGTTAATAACACACACTCAGATTGGTTAATCGCTTTAACAATCTCTTTATGAGGCACGTTGAAAATAACATTTAATTTGATTGACTTATCTGTAATTAACTCGAAGGCTTTCTTGGCTAAGTCAAAGTTTTTCGACTCTCTTTTAGGGTCTGCAGCAAAGAGAACTCCTTTTGTGTAAGCCACATCACCACAAGGAAGTAAAGTATTAACATCTACTCCATTAGGTATTACATGGTAGTTTTTAAGATTTAGATCTTTCGCCATACTTTCACTTTTCACAATAGTTACGCTCCAGTTTTTATTATTAAAATACCTTGTTAGTCTTCTCTTCCAGCCTTTTAATAAAGCGTCACTTCCCATCAATGATACTACATGTTTTATTGATTTATTTTTCATTCTAATTAACGCAAATGAAGTTACAAATGCTGATAGAGAAAAGTGCGAATGTACTGCGCTATAATTACTATTCCTTAAAGTTGTAATCAATGGCTTTACAGCTTTTAAATACCCTTTAACTCCTTTTTCACTTATTAAATAGAAGTCTATCTCAACACCATTCTCAATTAAACTTTTTGCTTGGTTATTGACAACAACTCCAGGCTGACCATTTTTTTTATTACCACTACAGACAAAAAGCACACGCATATTTAACGATTCAAATAATTTACAATGCTTTCTACGAAAACAGTTTCCTGATCAAAAGTGTTTTTTTGCACCTCCCACGTGCCATTAATCAGTTCATAGTAATCTTCACTTTTAAATTGAGTTGATGTCCCATAATAGATTGCTTGAAACTCAATTATATAGGGGTTATTGCCATCAAACGCGAAATCTAAAGATAGATTAGGTAAATCCATTGATTCAAAAAAACGATATATAAAATCTAAATACTGGGTAGGAAATTCTGACGCACTACCAGCTTTGTAGTTATAGCCACTGCCACTTGCTCTAAAATCATTTTTCTTTATATTTCGTTGTAATATAAAAACTTTTTTACCATAAATAAGTACCTTCCAGTCACATGTTAAGTTAGGTATAAATGGTTGTATGATAAATTTACTCTGATTTTGAGATTCGGGTAAATAACCTGGATACTTTTTTACTCTTAATTTTTCTTTTAATGCCCGTTTAGTATTATTAGTATTAGAAATCTTATTCGCTGCAGCTAACAGTTCTTTTTCATTATTCGCCAAAGCTACTCCGCGACTCATTGAGCCTGTGGCACTTTTAATAACGCAAGGTGTTGCTATTTTTTTTTCAGTAATTGACTGTTTAAGTTCTTCTAGAGTTCCAAAAGTTTTTGATTGAATCGTTTGTAGCTCTTTTGGAATAGTAGTAAGCCTTACAAGTTCCATAAAAACCTTGTTCTCGTGCGCTTTGAGGAAGCGAAAACTTGGAACAACCCTAGCCTCTAGCGTCTCTAGAGATTGAATAATATCTTCTAAATAACTTTTGTAATGAAGACCTGGCTCTTCAGATGAAGTATATAGTATAATTTGATTTTTCCAATCTTTATTTGAAAAGTCTACTTCTTTTGCTTGTAATATGATTAACTCAAATCCTTCTCTAGAAAAGAGCGCTGTCAAATAATTTTTATCATATCCACCTCTGTATGGTTCCGCCTTCCATTTCGAACCAAAAAAGTTTTTATAGTCTGTTATAAGGTAAATTGTTTTCATTGATTCAATTATGAACATAATTATTTGCACATATTACTGCCGCTAGATTGGCCATTTTTTTCTTTTGGTTTGCAGTAAAATGACTATAATTATTTTGATCAATTCGAAAACTTAAGTCAAATATACTATCTAGACTTCTCGTATTCTCAGAACTTAATTGATTCGTAACAAAAAATTGGTACCAGTTATCACAATCGTGAGGACGAGGATAGTTTTTCTTATTTGCTTTTAGAAAATGATTTTGAACATAACCAGATATAGTTTTAACCCTTAAAAAAGGAATAGCTAAGTCATTAACAGTATATCTTCTATCAAAACGAGTTTTACCTAGAGAAGGCTCTAATTTTTTGATTACTTTACCTTGAAAGAATTTACCTTTCATATTCAAGTAGGGTCTTTTTACGAAAGGTGTTTTGTTAAGAAATGAAAGGTTTGCACTTAAGTATTGATCGATAATTTCAGGATGGACGAATGGTACTATGACGTTATTGTTTTTACTAATAATCTTGTTTATGGTACCGAAGAATTTAGAATATTTCTCATTAAGAAGAAACTTTAAAATATTTGAGTTGTCACCTTTTTTAAGGTAAATTTTAAGACTATCAAGATATTCGTCAATATTCTTGGATATGAATTCATTTGAAAAAACACTTTTAGATTTTAAATATTGAATCAGTGTCTGTTTTAATTCTTGCTGTGATTCACATGTGAGTAATATTTTTGCAAAGTGTGTAAAAGTAACTTGTGCCCCATCTGACTGTCCAAGTAGAAGTTCACCCCCCATAAAACCGAAGAATATATTTTGATTTTTATATTGTTCTTTTACTAAATCATAATGTGCGAGATCTAATATTGTGGGGTTATCTAAGGAATCTTTGATTATCGATTTGATGTTCTTCTCGATTCCCTTAATATAAACATCATCTAACTCTATGAAATTATGATGATTAGAATACTTATCAATAAAAGAATGTGCTGTCTCAGATTCTATATTGCCAGATTGACCAAAAGTAAAAGTCGAAAAATTTAAATCTAAAGAACTACAAGCTGCCAGAATCATTCGTGAATCAATACCACCTGTGATAGAGAGACAAGTTGGAACTGAATCGTTAACTTCATTTTTGCATATAGACTTAAAGATACTAATGTACGAATTAACTTTTATTCTAGAAAAATTATTTCTAATCTTTGGTTGATAGTTGTTTGCAAAATTAAAAACGTTATCCTCTTTGATTTTTTTTTGAGAAACATTTATTTTACTTCCTCCGTAAAACCGTTTGATGTTTTTCTGAGTTGTTCTATTTAAAAGACAATAGTTAAATAGAAACATATCTAAAATAGCTAATTCATCAATACTCGTTGAAGGTATTAATTGTGATAATAGCCTAAACTCTGTAGAAATGTAGAATGTTTCTTTTGATTCATAGTAAAAAAGATGATAAAAGTTGAATACATCCGTGTAGATAATTATATCTGAGTTGTCTTTATCAACGTACACAGCAAAACCGTTTACTAGTTTATTCTTAGCATCTTCTAATGTTGATATTGAAGGTTTATTATCTACTATTTCTTTAATGAATGATATATTTCCCTTAATTATAATTAAGCAAATATGATCCTCATAAACATACTCATTGGGAGAACTATTTAATTCATAGAAAACAGAATTTCCTGATTTCAACTCTATTTTATGATTGAACTGATCCGATTTATTATTAGTAATTAGTAGTTTCAATTTTTATTTTATATTAATAATTTCACCTATCGTATTTCCAAGAACTAAAAATAACATAACTCTATAACTTTTGAAGAATCATTCCAATTCAATTCTTGATTGGCATCAATACTAAACGATAATTTTTCGTTCACTTTAAAAAATATCTTCATGTAACTTAGTTTTCTTTTGTTAAGTGCAGTTTTCTTTGCATTTCACCAATTGAACATCCAATTATTAAAAATAGCATTACTCTATAGCTTACAAATTGAAGTCCCCCAGAAATAGACATCACTAAACTAAGAGTAATGCAAGCTAAAATCAATGCATAATTCTCAATTACAAAATTTTTAATCTCATTGTCCATAATGAGAGATTTTACTCGAAGCTTTTTACTAGTAGTATATAACAATTTATATAAAAACATAAAGAGCATGAGTCCTAAAACCCCGGTGCCCAATAAAATTAAGTTATAATCAATATGCAATTGACGGGGTCTCCCGAAATATTTTGTCATTACAACGCCAGAGTTAAACGCCTCTTTACCAAATACGACCTGAACAATGTTTGACTTACCTAATTCCTCAATTACGTAGACTGTTTCTTTAAATCTATTTTCATTTTGAAACTCATTACGTTCGGTTGATCGAGCTGCTACTCTTGATTCAAAGACATCAGAGTTTTGCAGTCCTACAATTAGTAAACCTAAAACAATAAAACCCAATCGAAGAGTAGAAGATACTTTTTTTGATGTATTGAAAAAGTAAAACACTAAACCAACACCAAGCGCCAAAATCGCACCTCTTTTAACGCTCAATAGAATAACAAACATACCAGCGATAACAAGAATCATCACTATCCATTTTGCATACGGGAGCGTTCTTTTATTAAATGCATTATAAATCACTAAAACCCCAAGAGCTATAATAATTGGCGCAGAAGCTGTTGCTCCTCCTTTATAAAAAGAATCTTCTTCGTAAACAGATACCCCAAGCTTAAAAAATTGAGATAAAATATAATTTAACAATAGTATTCCAATTACCCAGATCATTGGCTTTAGAATCGCATCATACCTAATTTGACCTAACCTGATTCCAAGAGGTATCATGAACAAAGAAATAGTGATTTTCAAAAATCCATCAATAAAACTCTCCTCAAGATTAGAGGTAAATAAAGTTAACACTAAAATAAAAACGCTGTAAAAGACTATGAACTTATTCAGCTTGGTTTTTTTCAGTCCATAAAAAAAAATAAAAAATAAAATTGCTCCCAACATGAATGCCAATCGAAATACTCCAATAGGAGTTTTAAAATTGGGGAAAAAATTCATCGTGATATCCATCAAAATATTCAATACAGGAATAGCAATTACCCAGCGCGAGAAAACTTTATCTTTAATCAACTTAATACTTCTATTTCAAATTCATCTAATAGTGTCGCGTTCATTTCTTCTAGTTCCTCGGCATTTTCGAATGTAAACGTATTTACATGATTGGCGTGGTCCATGCCAATTCCTTTAAGTCTTTTAACTCTGTTGAAATAAATAAAATCTATAAATTTCAACACATCCTCTTTCCTCGGAGCAGTGTAGTTTGATTCGGTTACAAGAATATTCAACTTTTCAAAATAGGATTTCACCGAACTCTCATAAATTATAAAAGGTTTCTCCTTGTAAAAAGCATCACCAGCCACTAAGCACGGTTTTCCCATATATGCTATTTCCATACCTATTGTACTCGAATATATCAGCCCTAGCGTCATGTTTTCTATTAGGGTATAGGAATCTACTTTATCAGAAGCATCAAATAGCACAATATTTTCAACTCCTTTAATTTTTGATTTAATTTTAGGTCCAACAAAATCACCACTAGCTGTAATAAGTTTTAGTTCTGCTGGATGCACACGTATAACTAACTTTGTTTTAACTTCATTTTCAATCCAATAATCGATTACTTGATCTATCCAATCTTGCATAGAGTTGAAAACAGGGTTTCTCCCTAAAACAGCAGTATCGAAGTTCAGATTTGTAAAGAGTACAATAAACTCTTTCCCAATTAACCTGTCATCAAGTGGCGTCTTTTCATTTAACTTAGCATACATCTGTTTACCTCCTCTTAATCCTTCTATAAATTCTATTGATCGGTTTCGTTGACTTTCTGTAAATGGAGAACTTTTAAACTCATTCCAAAATTCATCCCAATTCAACTTCATCACTTCATCATTTTTCTTGTAAATCCAAGAATTGTTTCCAACGTAGGTTTCATTGGTCACGTAGTCAATTTTGTTTGAAGCACAGTAATTTCTTACATACGTTTCAAAAGACAAGGTCCCATTATACAACAACACCAACTCTGGATTAACATTTTCAGATTGTAATAAATTGTCCCAAGTATCTATAAAAAACAATAACGATTTTAGAAACTTTTTATAACTATTTATATGTTCTTCTTTATCTTCTAGTTCACCTGTTAAAAAAAAGCGCATCACTGATTTTTCGGCTAATAAACCTATTGGGTTACCGTTATACCTGAAAGACCTGCAAGCTTCAAGCGACGCTATTTGATTAATTTCTTCTTCAGTTGATTTATAATTGCTTGGATTGGAATAATCAGAGAGTTTTAAAAATTTAGCCCCCGTAATTTTAGATAAAAAAGGGTACGTACCATAACAACTACTGCAAAGGAACTTGTCATCTTCTCGAGTTTTATTTATTCTTTCATTATTACAAATAGGAAGAGATTTGTCACAGATTAGAAAGATACTTTGATACCCTCTCTTTTGAAGTCGTTTAGTAATCAGAAAGTTCAATAATAGAAAGATATTATTTCCACTAGTAAAGAATGGGACAAGGATAGTTTTATCCTTTTTCTTATTATAGGGTTGAATAACTCCTTTAAAAGCTTTTCCTATTAATCGATAGTTCAAATCTTTTTGAAATTGACGTTTTACTTTCATTTTACGTAAGATCCAGTTGAGAAATGGTATTGCCAAAGGAAGGATTCTGAGTTTATCTAAAATGTTTATGACTGGTTGCGATAAACGCTTATATCGTTGTACTTTTTTTAAATATATTAGATTTTTATTTTTTTTCAATTTATTATTTTTTTTTCTTAGAAAAAAGCTTATTTACTTCTACACCGTATCTTTTTTTAACTAAGAAAAGTAGCATTAAAATAGATATTATTATTAGAGGGCTATAAATACTCAATAATTCGAGTTTAGATAACGAGAGTATGTATGGGAGTGCATAAATATTAAAAATGATTACTCCTGATGAAAGAATCAAAAGGATTGCATATATCTTAATAAAAGCCCACACATTAAAAATGTTTTTATGTTTTCTAATGAGAATCCAAAACAAAACGATTGATACAAAAAATTTACCTATCACCAAAGCAATAGGAATTGAGTAGGAAGATAACTGCACAAATCCTATCATTATAGACGCTTCAATTATAAATTTGGCCAAAATTACGTAGAATAGCTTTCTATATTCGGTTTCTATATACATAGTACGTGAGAGAAAATTCATCATCAACCCGGGGACGAATCCGACCGTCAAAATTTGATAAATTAGAAATGTCCGCTCTACTGCTTGTGTATTAAATTCTCCTCGTTGAAAAAGCATTATTAATATCAGTGGACCAAATACAATACTTAAAATTTGAAATAAAAAGGAAATCTCACTCAAAAGCTTCTCCATTTTATTGGTATAGTTTAAATAAGATGTTTGATTTTCAGTTTTTTTATTTACCTGTTCAATATATGTTGTAGTCAACACGGAGGATAGCATGGCCATTTTCGGCAACTCTGATAGACTTTTTGAGTAATTTAATGCGCTTAAAAAACCAGGTGTTAAATAACGAAAGCTTAAGGTTCTTTCCCAAAACGTTGATAATTGATTCATTAAAGTTTGCAGACTCAGGGAAAAAACGCGTTTCATTACAATTAATAACTCGGCTTTTTCGGCTAACCAAACATTAACTTTGAAAATCAAACCTACCCTAAGTTGGTGTGCGTAGATAAAAAATAAAGCGTTTACGGTCGGTGTTACGAGTAATCCATAAGCAAACGCAAGTATTCCTAGGCTATCAACCAAGAAGACGATTGTTAATATACCTGCAATTTCAGCCACTAAGCTGGAGATTACAAAATAGTTGTATTTATCTTTAGCATAGAGTAAATGCTGTAATCCTGATACAAACGCGGCAGGCACCTTGCTAATTACTATGATAATAGAAATAGCCCAAAACAAATCTTTTTGCTCAAAAGAAATATTAAATAAAGATTCGAACAAAGGGGTTGCAAGTAAATACAGGCCTCCTAGTACAATTGTGATTAATGCAATAGAAAATATAAATACAACTACGAACTGTTCGTTATAAACTTTACCTTTTTTTTGTGTTGTTACTAAAACTTCTCCTGCTCCTCCTGCAATCATGCTTGCTAAGATTGCAGGAACAATCTGTGCTACTAACAAAAGGTCAACTTGAGCAGAAACACCTAAAAAAAATGCAAGGAGCAACTGTTTTAAGAAACTCCCACCTTTAATAAGTAACTGACCAGCAAATAGAACACCGGCATTTTTAAATTGTTTTTTATTCATCTGCTACTCCAAGCATCATGTCGTAATGATCCATGTCTGCAACTTGTTCCTCCAATGATTTAAGTAATTCAAATTTTTCTTCAATAAAGTATTTGGTTTGTACCCAAATCCCTGGTTTAAACGCTTCGTCTTTGGAGTAATCTATCCCTTCCACTTTTTGAACAGCAATAGTTCCTACTAATTGCTCTTGAAGCTCCTCCATTGGTGATAGAATAAGTTTTCGTTTACTAGTCAAAACTTCAACTCCCCATCTTCCGGCTGAAACCCAATTGGCACTATAGTTAAATAGCACATCGTTTTCTGTTATGCCGCTTCCTGCAAAAATTGCAGGTTTGTGCCATGAAAGTTCACCACTTGTTTGACAGCTCATTTCTATTGGTTTTCCCATTAAATAAAAAGCTAAATCTACTACATGCGTAGAGTTGGCTAAAAACCAGTTTTCTTTTACACCAGGACCTTTCTTGAGCGGTTCTATTTTATGTGACCACTCTGTAAACTCAAAATTTCCAGATAGTGCTCCGCCATCAGCTTTAATTATCTCTTTGGCCTTTATAGCAGCTGCAAAATATCTTCTGTTATAAGCAACACCAATTCTACTATTATTTTTAATTGAGAAATCTAAAAGGTCTTCTATTTCGTTTCTATTAATTCCAGCAGGTTTTTCTACTAATATCGATAGAATACCTTTTTCAATAAGAAATTCACATGTTTTCTTTAAGTTCTCAACACTAACGGCAACAATTGCATTGGAATATTCTGAAAACTGCACATTTGAATCTTCAATACCACCACTATAGCAGTCGCATTTAAATAACTCAGAAAATGATTCTGCACTCGCTTTAGTTCTGCATAGCGCATCAAAAGAAACACCTAAGTCATCTAGAGCTTTAGCATATTCCTTACCCATGTATCCTGTACCAACTATTAAAGTTTTTTGCTTCATGTTATTTTTAAGTCTTTATCGTTCTTGTTGTGTAACGTATTAAAAAAATGCAATAACTCCTTAATAAATGGGACGTGTATACTTTGAGCCTCCTTATAAGTAGGTAAATCACATTCCCCATTTAAAATTAAACTATCTATCAGCTGTGTGGATAAGTCACTTTGAAATTCAGGATTGAAAGGTTTTATAGTTGACTTATAATTGTTTTGTGAATCTATATGAATTATATTATTTGTCCCTCCTTCTTGTATCGCCCACTTATCACCTTCTGAACCAATAAATACAGTAATTGGCCCCGGTGCTTCACTATTTCTTGAAGTAATTGATGCTGTAGATCCATTTTCAAAAAGTACATTTAATGTTCCTGAAAATTCAATATATCCATCTCTTTTACTTGGGGTAGTTTCTCTATCAAGTGCACTTAAATCAATGGATTTAATATTATTATCGCTTGAGAGAAAGGAACAGATATCCAACAAATGAAGTCCGTTACATCCTAGACCCCAGTTGTTTCCTACTACTGAGAATTGAATAGACTTATGATTTCCAATTGTTCTTTTAATTTCTTGATAGTGATTAAACATTCTCCTAGGATGATTAACCCATGCTAAAGTATTACAAGAAGCTAAAGCATCACTTACATTATTATAAGCTTGTTCATTTTGGAAAAGCACTTTTTCTAAAATCAAATACTTTACAGTGAAATTCTTAAGAAGATTTAGCGTTACTTTTTCTCGCACTGCAGAATTTGTGGCAACTATAGCAATATCAATATATTTATCAATATGATCTGTTGAAGCCTGATAAACTACTTTATGTTCATGACTTATTTCACCAGCCCTTTGCTTCGCAATATCTAGCGAAGTCTCATTTGGGTCAACAACCCATATTTGAAGTGGGTTTTGGTATTTCAGGACTCCCTGTAAATGCCTACTTCCAAGTTGACCAGCACCAATTATTACAATTTTCTTCGCTTCCATATTTTTTTATATTGCTGTCCAACCACCATCTACAATTATATTTTGACCCGTTAAATATTTTGAATCTTCAGACAAAAGGAAAGCAACTGTCGGTGCAATATCTTCTGGTGTCCCCATTCTTTTCATTGGAACTTTATGTTCGTATGCTTTAACGAACTTAGGATCTTGATGGTCAAATATACCACCTGGTGAAACACAGTTTACACGAATATTAAATTTACCGTATGCTGATGCCAAGTATCTGGTTAAATTGATTAGCCCACCCTTTATTGCTGAATATGCTGGAGCAGTGCTTATTGACGTTCCCTCGTATAAGGTCATGTCATTCCCTACAACACCATAAATTGAAGTAATATTTATTATACTCCCTTTTTTGGCTTCCTCCATATATTCAATAACTTTTTGAGTTATAAAAACGTAGCTATTTAATTGCCAGTCTACATTTGTTTTCCAAGACTGTCTGGTAATTGTTTTAAAATCTGCTCCCCAGTCTTTTGTCCTTGGATAAGCATTATTTACTAATCCATCGATTCTACCATATTCGTTTAATACTAAATTAATTGAGTCATTAATCGAACTCTCATCTGTGATATCGCAATGAACAAAATGCTTGGAAAGGTCTGTTTCCGAGCTAATATCAAAATTGATAACTACAGCACCCTTTGATTGTAGTTCTTTAACAATTGCGCTGCCCAACAAACCGGAGCCGCCTGTAATAATAATTAATTCATCTTTTAGCAAGTCCTTCATACTGATTTTACATTTAATGCTATTTCAAGAGTTTCAATTGCCTCTTTTAAACTATTCATAGGCTGTTTTCCTTCTTTTATACAAGAAATAAAGTATCTCATTTGATTTTCATATAAACCAATTAAATCGTTTTCTGCTTCAAAAAGTATATTCTTATTGCTGTCAATTACTTTATTGTTGATTAAATCGACAAAAAGTTCTTCATTCTTTAAAACTATTTCAATCGTTCTTTTAGGATTCTTTCTGTAATAATTCAATTGTATTGTGGCTATTGAATGAGCATACTTCAATTGATAATTCGCATAGTCTGGAACATTTATCTCTAAATCCGACAATTGACTTACCGAACCAGAATATTCAATGGGCTCCCCTAATAACCAATAAACATAATCGAGTTCATGAATGAGGTCGAGGTGGACTCCACCCCCAAGTTCTTTAATTGCGCTGTACATTTTTCTATAATCTACATTTGGTCGCCAATCTGGTAGGTAAGACCCGCAATAAGCTGATAATTCTATAATATCAGAAACTGATATATTATTTTTTAACCACTGAATTACTGGATGAAACCTCAAGCTAAATGCACAATAAGTAATGTTTTTATTTTTATTTACCGTAGCTAAAACATGTTGCTTATCGCTCAATTTCGAAATTGGTGGCTTCTCAATAAAAAGTGGAATACCCAATTCACTTGCTTTAATTATCGTATTGAAATGCTCGCTTGTAGGATTCGAAATTAACACGAAAGTTAAATCTTTTGGTAACTCCTCCCATGAATAAATATTTTGAACTCCTGCAATAGAATCAGCCGGAGCGGTATGCCTCAAAGCAAAGATTTCAAAATTCGTATCTATTCGACCTAGACCAAGAATATGCTTTTTTGCTATGGAACCATATCCAATTACTAAAATCCTCATAGTTCAAAATCAAGTAATTTTTGAGTTATAAGAAACTCCATAATAATAAAATCTAACGGATGGTCAATATCAAAACAGATATGATCCATCTCGAAAGCCAATGATTTTTCTGTTGTACTTATTTCAAATTCTCTATCAAAATAGCTCTTTCTAAAGATATAAAAAGATGCGTTCATATCATATACTATAGGAGAGGCTTGCCTTGAGAGAATATTCCCTACATCCTTACAAACTTTAACATAACCACTTTCTTGCAGCTCTACCATATTAAAATAAGGATTCCGATTTGCACGACTCACCGAGAAAATATTATATGCATCCTTATCTAGCTTTAACAAAGCTAACGCCTTATCCAAATCACCAATTGTTCTTAACGGAGCGGTAACATCTAAGTCAATAACGTAATCATACTTTTTACGTCTACTAGTTTCCTCAAACTGTTTTAAGGCATTAATTGCGGCTATTTTTCCAGCAGAAGAAGTCGCTAGTTGCTCAGGTCTTTTATAAGATGTCTTTAGCCCAAGTTCTGATGCAACTTCTATGATTTCCTCACTATCCGTACTTAACGCAATATCTACATTTCCTCGTTCAGCAAACTTATTTGCAGTCACAATAGTATAGCCGATTAGTGGTAATCCATTTATGGGCTTAATGTTTTTTCCAGGAACTCCTTTCGAACCTCCCCTGGCACAGATAGTAATAAGAATATTCTCCATAATTAAAACTTATATGATTTAATATCCTTCTGTGCTTTTTCAAAATCCTCATGCTTTCCTACGTCCAACCAATATCCCATTAAGGGAAAGGAGTACACTTTCTTTCCTTTTTTAACCAATTCTTCCATTAAATCTGTTGCATTGAAAAATGCATTTTTCGGAATAGCATCTATCACCTCTCTTTTCATAAGATAAACACCTCCATTAGAATAATACGTATAAGTCGGTTTTTCTTTAAAACTTTCTACTTTTCCATTATCGAGTTCTAAAACTGCATAAGGAATACTTACATTATATGGTATACTGACTATGCTTAAATCTGCATCACGTTCTAAAAAATCTAAAAAGAAAGCTTCATAGTCTAGATTAGTGAGTAAATCTGAATTAGTCACCAACACATAATCATGCTCAAAGTTCTCTATAAGACTAACGGCTCCTATTGTTCCTAAAGGTTTGGTTTCCCAGACGTAATCGATTAGAATATTTTTGTCTTTTCCTGTTTTAAAATAACTTTCAATTTGTTCCCCTAAATAATTAACTGAAATCCAAAAATCATCAATTCCGAAATCTGCCAATCTGTCTATATTATGCTCGATAATAGGTTTATCACCGACTTGCAATAAGGGCTTGGGAGTTTTTTCAGTTAAGGGAAGAAGTCGTGTCCCCCTTCCTCCTGCCATTACCACAGCATCAATTGGTAAATAGGACTTGAGTATTCGAAAATTAATTACATTCACTATTCGATTAGAACCTTTAGCAAGTACAGGAAGAATGCGAAAATTACTTTCTCGGTATTCTATGAGTTGTTTTATATTTCTTTCTCCCTTTCGAATATACTTTGGATTTGGTTGTATAATAGAATCGACTGTGTTCGTAATCAACGCATTTTTTAATAATCCTCTTCTCACATCTCCATCGGTTAAAGAACCTATTAATTGATCGTTTTTGTCAACAACAAATAGAATCGCATCTTTGGCTAGCACGTCAAACTTTTCTAACGCTTCTTTAATAGTAGCTCCAGATAATATTAAGTGTTCTCTAAAATCTATCATATTCTTTTAATTGCATCAATTATTACTTTTGTTGCACCACCTCGAAAGTAAGGATTTTCACCTTCATAAGGTTTGTTATTGATATCTTTAACTGCCTTTATAATAGCTTCTGAATTAAATGAAACATGAATAACATTGCTTCCAGAAAAGCGTCCTTTCTGTCTATTGCCAAGATTAATAACATATTTATTGAATGAAGCAGCTTCAACTATTCCGCTTGAAGTATTGCCTAGTAGGAGTTTTGCAAACTTCATGCATGTGAAATAGGACTGTGTTCCGAAGTTTTCAATCAGTTTTACTTTTTCAGGATAGTTTTCTCCAAATTTTATAAATTCATTTCTGAATATTGATCCCGCCGTATCTGCATTCGGCATAGTAATAACTAGCTGGTAATGCTCTAATAAAATAGATAACGCTTCAATACTTTCTTTAGCAAATAACTCATTTGATTTAAAATCAACTGTTTCTGGATGGATGGTAATTAATATCGTTGGGAGATCTAAATCAATATTCCATTTAGTGTTAAATTCATCTTTTGAAAGTAAATCCAATGTTGCTAAGTTATCTAAGCTTAAAGAACCGGTAACTCTACTAGTTGAACTGTCTTCTGATCCAATGATCTCTTTAATTCGATTTTTGAATATAGGGAGTGAAGCAAAATGAAGTTGGGAAGCTAACGTAATCTGGTGACGATATACATTATCAATGGCCCCTAAAGTCGTTTCACCACCATGAATGTGAGCAAACCGAATATTAAAAGGTACTCCAGCATTTACTGCCGCTGCCATTTCAAATCGATCACCCAAGCAAAATACCCAGTCAAACGTGTTGTTTTTATTCCAAAAATCAGCGAATAAATGAGCTGTCTTTGCATAGGACTGAGAAATACCTAGAGGGGAGTCATCATCAAGTAGATTATCTATTTCGGCAAAAACAGGAAAACCATCAGATGTAATATTTTTTACCGTTTTACCATACTTTTCTGAACAATGTGTACCGAATGCTATTATTGAAACCTCAAATGAAGTGTCTACACTCAGCTGCTTAAGTAATGGCAGATAGATACCATAATCCGCTCGGGAACTCGTTAATACCGCTATTTTCATTCGAGATGTCTCCATTCTAACTTAATGTCTTCCTTAAGATCAGAATTCACTTTCTTTCCAATCACTTTATCAATATCCATTGGAGAGATCCCATCACCAGGTCTTTTCATGATTAAATCAGATTTGTGAAGTATTGTCTCTTTTTGAATGTCATTTGAAAGATGAATACTTTTTCTTGCGATAGCTTTGTTTTTCTTTTCTGAATTACTTGGTTCCTTGATACCGTTACCACTAACTGCTTTTTCAATATTACGGATAGCTGCAACCATTGCTTTTAATTCAGTTGGCTCAAGAGAGGCAGCATGATCTGGACCTGGAAGGGTTCTATCCAAAGTAAAGTGTTTTTCAATAACCTGAGCCCCTAAAGCAACTGCTGCAATAGGAACCTCAATACCTAAGGTATGATCAGAATAGCCTATTTTAACGTCGAATTCTCTTTTTATATGCAACATTGCCTCTAAATTAACATCCTCCATAGGGGTAGGGTACTCCGTATTGCAATGTAGAACTGTAATACTTTCTCTATTTAAACCATTCGCTTCTAAAACAGATATAGCATCTTCAATTTCTTTAATATTAGCCATACCTGTAGAAAGGATAACAGGTTTACCTTTAGAAGCAATATGTAGTAAATAAGGTTTATTCGTTATTTCACCTGAAGGAATCTTAAAGAATGACTGTCCAAGTTCGTTGAGATAGTCAATACTCTCTTCATCAAAACCAGTGGATAAAAACTGAATACCTAGTTCTTCTGAATATTTTTTTAACTCAATATGCCATTCATGCGGTATTTCTAACTTTTTGAGCATAGCATATTGTGAGTCATCACCATCGTTGATGTTTTTTGCTTGGTATTGAGCTTTTTTAGCTGATTTACTTACAAGTTTATCTGCTTTAAATGTTTGAAATTTGACATAATCCGCTCCTGAATTTGCCGCGACTTCGACAAGTTTTTTCGCATTATCTATATCACCATTATGATTTACTCCAGCTTCTGCAATGATTATCACTTTATTCATTTTAATCGATCTCCAATTTTTAATTTTTGAGGACTTTCAATTTGTGAAATTTCGATAAAACTATCATTAGTTTTTACTATAAATCCAGATTCTGTTTTTCCTATGATTTGACCAGGTATGTTTATATAGCTTGGAGCTTGAGGAATCATTTTCGCCCTATTTATTTTTATTTCATTCTCATTTATGTACGTTCTAGCTTTAGGGCCAGGTTCTGATATCGCTCGTATGAAATTAAATATTTCCCTCGATGAATTATTCCAATCAATAATTTCATCTCCAATTTTTCTTTGACCACAATATGAACCTACGGGATGAATATCGCTCTGCTTAATCCTTTTTACTTTATCTTCCTGAACTAATTTTACCGCATCATATAAGATAGTAGCACATTCAGTAAAAGATACATTTAAAAGAGATTTATAATTGTCATCTTCTGATATAGGAAAAGTTCGTTGTAATATTATATCACCTGTATCGATACCTTCATCTATATAATGGACAGTTATTCCAAATTCTTTCTCGTCATTTATTAACGCCCAATTAAGTATGTTTCGACCGCGATAAAATGGCAGTTTTCCTGCATGGCAATTGATAGTTTTAAATCTTGGTAGATTTATAATTCTTTCTTTGAAAATTTGGTTAAAGCTCATAGAGACAAATAGGTCACATTCGTATTTAACAGCTATGTCAATGAATTCATCAGAATTTATGTTATAACCTTTAATATAATCAATCTTGTATTTTTCTGCATAGACCTTTAATGTATCGTCTTTAGAATCCGTTCTAGGTACAATAAATGCTATTTCTATAGAGTCATCTTCAATTAACAAGTTAAAAGCATTGTGTGACCATGGACCGTCGGCAAAGTATCCTATTTTGATTTTTCCTGACATCTATAAATTAATTGTTTATTACACTACTTGGAATATTCACTACTCTTTCTTCCAACCACGACGCATTCTCTAACCCATCTGTTTGGCAATCATTGAACATCTTTAGCTTATTATTCAATTGCCAAATTGGGCGGGTCATTATTCCCTCTTTATTGGTAGTATCTAAAAATTGATCCCGTTCTGCTTTATCTTTGAGTACAATCGCATTTAACCAGTAATTAGATTCTTCTAGTTGAGATTCTTTGAAAAACTCAACATTTGACTCCTGAAAGAAAGATTTATATCGCTCAGCTAAGTTTCGTTTATACTTTATGAAGTGCGGTAGTTGTTCCAACTGAGCTAGACCAAGTGCTGCATTGATATTTGGCATTCGATAATTGTACCCAATTTCATCATGGGCATATTCCCATGCATGTGGTATTTTAGCTTGGGTGGATAAATGTTTTATTTTATCTGCAAGTGCTTCGTTATTGGTGATTATCGCACCACCTCCTCCAGTCGTCATAACTTTGTTACCGTTGAAGCTGATCACTCCCAATTCTCCGAATGTCCCTAAATGCTGATTCTTATAAAAACTTCCCATCGCCTCAGCAGCATCTTCGATGAGACTAATAGTATACTGTTCACAAATTGCTTTTATTTCGTCTATGCGACAAGCATGTCCAAAGGTATGCATTGGAAGACAGGCCTTTATTCGATTTCCAGAGGTCTTGTTGTAACAGAAACCATTTTTTTGTTCGGTATGTGTTTCAAGAAATGATTTTAACGAAGTCGGGGATAAACCCATCGTATCTCTATCTACATCTAGAAAAACAGGAGTTGCATTCGCATAAGAGATCGCATTTGGCGTCGCTACAAAACTCAAAGGTTGTGTAATTACTTCATCATTACTTTCTACTCCGCAAGCGATGAGTGCTAGGTGAATTGCATTCGTTCCATTCACACAAACAACTGCCCTTTTGGCTCCAGTATACTCCGCAAGCTTTTCCTCAAAACTATCTACAAACTTCCCAACGCTTGATACAAAGGTAGAATCGATACACTCGTTGAGGTATTTTTTCTCGTTTCCGCTGAAAGTAGGAGCGTGGAGAGGGATGAAATCTTTGGTTTGGAAGGTTTCTCGGATGAAGTTTATTGTTTTGGTTATGTCCACTTATGTTTTATTTGGTTCGCTATCGCTTACTTTGGTTTGTCCACGAATTTCACGAATTATTTTTTTTCTTTGTTTGCCTTCGGCAATTTTTGGGTGGCATCAAAATCAATTTAACCATCGAATTGTAACTAGTTTTCACACCCTCCACCCTCTAAATTAGTGTAATTCGTGTAATTCGTGAACAACATTTTTTACATTTTCCCATCCAAATACTTCCCTTTATCTTCGTACTCGAAATTCGGAATCAGCTCAAAAAACAACTTCACAATCTCGTTCTTACTCCAAGATAACCCTGACTTCATACGATCTATCTCTTTTGTAAACTTATTGAGTAGCTCCTCGTTATATATTGGCTCATTCTTAATAACGCCTAAGTTTTCAAAACGATTCATATCTAAAGTCTCCTGATCAGTAAAGAACTCTTCGAAGTCTTTTTCTCCCGTTGTATCGGAGGAAGTGAAAAAGCAGGGCCATTTTCCTTGTTCGGGTAATGTTTTTGCTAATTCACGTGCTTCGTCCTCTGTTTTACATAGGAATGGTTCATAACCACGCTCTTTTAAATATTTCACTGCAATATCTGCAAATGAAATGAGGTGAAGTGCTTCACTTAGTTTTGGAAAGAAAATATCTCGATTTTCACCGAAGATACATGACATCAAACAGAGTTCTCCGGATTCCTGTGGAGTTACGAAATAGCGTTTTACATCATTTGGAGCGACTATTGGTTGTTTCTTCAAAATCCGTTGGTTGAATCCATGGAGTAGTGATCCATCTGAAAAGGCCACATTTGCAAATCTTGCTGTGGATATTTGAATGTTCTTACTTTGCCGCATAAGATACATTTCCATAATTCGCTTTGAAGCCCCCATCATATTGACAGGGTTAGCAGCCTTATCCGTTGAAACACAGAAATATTTTTTGGCTCCTTTATGTTTAGATTGTCGAATGGTTTTCTCCGTGTTAAAGATATTTACATCAATCATACGCATTAACGTAAAAGGATCTTTTTCGCTTCGCACATGTTTTAAGGCTGATAGATTCAGTACGTAATCATAATGACCATCAGCGCTGAAAAAAGCATCGTACTGAGCAGAGCCTATATCCAGAGCAAAGGTTTGAAAATCACCGTCAATATAACCAAGAGAAGAACGAATATCACGTACAAATTCAACTAGATTATTCTCAGAAAGATCTACAACATGCAATTTCTGAGGATTACGTTTGAATATTTCTTTAGAAACAGCTTGTCCAATAGAACCAGCGCCTCCGAGTACCAGGAATTTACTATTACCAACGATCTCACGAAGTTTTGCTTCGTATTGACGGATGTCGTTGGTGAATAATTCTTTATTTCTACCTATTAAATTTAGCATTTTTTTTAGTTTGAAAGTTTTT
>Ga0136559_1000094_pt1 | contig 29040 bp, 26 predicted proteins | sample AntRauMeHopE1496_FD_104633 | JGI IMG/M metagenome (GOLD analysis project Ga0136559, IMG submission 104633) | Saline lake microbial communities from Rauer Islands, Antarctica - Metagenome Hop E1 #496 | ecosystem: Environmental > Aquatic > Non-marine Saline and Alkaline > Saline | place... | reverse complement strand
TTCAATATCTTCCGGCTCTTCGTGTTTGGATAAATAATTGTCAATTACAACGTTATGTATAAATCCAACAAAACCATCTCCTTCTCCATCAATTCCTTCTTTAATTTTCCAATTATCTTCTGGTTGTGGTTCCGATAATGCTAAATAAAATTTAAAATTAGGGAAATCTTTTTCTAAAGCTCTAAAATGATCTGTGTAAAACAACTCGCGCTTAGAACGTCCTCCATACCAATAAGTAACAGTTCTTCCTGTTTTAACAGTACGGAAAAGGTGGTACAAGTGAGAACGCATTGGTGCCATACCAGCTCCACCACCTACATAAAGCATCTCAGATTCTGTTTCGTTAATGAAAAATTCTCCATAAGGACCCGAAACTATTACTGGATCTCCAGCTTTCATTGCGAAAATATAAGAAGATGCAACACCTGGGTTTACTTTTGCCCAACCGTTAATATTTCTATCCCATGGCGGAGTAGCAATACGCACATTTAACATTATTTTTCTACCTTCTGCTGGGTAGGAAGCCATAGAATAAGCTCTTTCAACTAATTCATTATTCTTCATTACTAATGGCCATAAATTGAATTTATCCCATTCTGCTTTAAATTTTTCTGGTTCACCTGGATGTTCTGCTGGGTGAGCAGTAATGTCAATATCTGCATATTTAATTTCACTTTCAGGAATTTCAATTTGAATATATCCCCCAGCTTCATAATGCATATCATCTGGTAATTCAACAATGAATTCCTTAATGAAAGAGGCTACATTATAATTAGAAAAAACTTTTGCCTGAAATTTTTTAATTCCAAATACTTCTTCTGGAACTTCAATGACCATGTTATTCTTTACCTTAACCTGACAACCAAGTCTCCATCCTTCTGCTAATTCTTTTCTTGAAAAGTGGGGTGTTTCCGTTGGTAGAGCTTCTCCACCACCGTCTTTAACAATGCATTTACATTGCACACAAGTTCCACCTCCACCACACGCTGATGGTAAGAAAATTTTAGAACCACTAAGTGTAGAAAGTAAAGTACTTCCTGAACTTACTTCAATTTCACTTTCACCGTTTATTTTTATTGATACTGGACCAGATGGAACTAATTTAGATTTTGCAAACAAAATTACCCCCACTAATGCTAATAATAATACTAAAAACGATATGACTGTTGTACTGATTAATCCACCAGTTGTTACTTCTAGAGCTATCATAATTATTCTTGAACTTTTTGAGTTAATGAATCCTTTACTATTTCTAGAGTTGTTGAATCTATTACTACTTCTTCCACTTCTGTTTTTGAAGGATTAATATTTTCCACAACTTCTTTCGCTACAGGAGTATCACCACCAGTTAACATACCTCCAAAAGACATGAAACCAATAGCCATTAAACCTGTTAATATAAATGTCATACCTAAACCTCTGAACGGTGCAGGAACATTTGAATATCTAATTTTTTCTCTAATAGCTGCAATAGCTAAAATTGCCAAAAACCATCCTATTCCTGAGCCTACTCCATAAACAGCTGCTTCACTGATGTTACTAAATTCCTTTTGTTGCATAAATAATGATCCTCCTAATATTGCACAGTTTACAGCAATTAAAGGTAAAAATATACCTAAAGAAGTGTAAAGAGCTGGAGCAAATTTCTCTACAATCATTTCAACTAATTGTACCATCGTAGCAATCGTAGCAATAAAAAGAATAAATGTTAGAAAGCTCAAATCATAATCTGCATACTCAGGTCCCATCCATACTAATGCACCTGGTTTTAATAAATATTGATCTAATAAAAAGTTTAATGGCACTGTTACTAACATTACGAAAATAACTGCTAAACCAAGACCTACTGCTGTAGTAACCTTTTTAGAAACTGCTAAGTATGAACACATTCCTAAGAATGTTGCAAACACCATATTATCAATAAAAATTGATTTTAAAAATAATTGTATAAATTCCATTGTTTAGTTTGTTTCTATTAGACTTTTATTTCTTGAACGTTGAAATCCAATAATTAATCCTAATGTAATAAGCGCCATTGGTGCTAACAACATAAAACCATTATTTTCATATCCTGTAGCATATAGACCTGTTTTTTCAACTGGATCACCAAAAACTGGAAAACCTAATAGTTTACCAGAACCTAATAATTCTCTAAAGAAACCAACTACAACTAAAATTAATGCATAACCAGAAGCATTACCAACTCCGTCTAAGAAAGATTTCCAGGGCCCGTTTCCTAAAGCAAAAGCTTCAAAACGACCCATAATTATACAGTTAGTAATAATTAAACCAACAAATACAGAAAGTTTCTTTGCTAAATCTGGAACATATGCTTTTAGTGATAAATCTACTATAATTACAAGAGCAGCAACTACAACTAATTGAACAATGATACGAATTGCAGAAGGAATAACATTTCTTAATAATGAAATTACAACGTTACCAGCTCCTAATACAAATATCACTGAGATACCCATTATAATAGAAGCCTTTAGTTCGGCAGTAATTGCCAAGGCAGAACAAATACCTAATACTTGAACCGTAACAGGGTTATTATCTGTTAAGGGATCTTTTAATAAACCAATGTTTTTCTTTGAAAACAAAGATTCGCTTTGTGTTTTAATATTTGCCATTGTTTATTTATTTAAAGTTTCAAAATAAGGTAAATAAGAACGTATACCCGAATTAATCATGGCTCCAACTCCATTACCTGTAATTGTTGCACCAGAAATTGCATCCACTTGATTATCTAGCTTGTCCATATTATTTGGATCTCCATTAGATTTTGAAATCTCGATACCCTTAAAGGTCCCGGAAGGATCATATATCTTTTCACCTTTAAAATCTTCTGTAAAGAAAGTTTCAGTAATATTAGCGCCAAGACCTGGAGTTTCCCCTTTATGATCAAAATAAACCCCATTAATACTTTTTAAGTCTTCATTTAAAGCTATGTAACCCCAAATGGCATCCCATAAACCGTTACCTCTAACCGGTAATATATAAAGTGATTTACCATCTATTTCAGCCAAAAACAAAGGTAATCTTTGCACAATACCGTTCTTAGCGTTGTCTAGTTGCTTTTTAACATCAATTAAATAAGCATTAGGATCATCAGAAATTTTATCGCCTTCAATAACTTTTTGCTCTTTAATATATTTAGCAAACATTTGAGTTGCATTCGCTCTATTTGCATCAACACCTATAGCATTTAGAATATCAATTTGCGCCTTTACTTGATCGTTCTTTACTCTGTCTTCTTTTGTAAAATTTGCAAAAAAGGCTAATAAAGCACCTACTACTACCACCAATACAACAGAAAAGATAATAGTATATGAATTTGAATCTGTACGTTTTGTTGACATAATTAAGCAGTTTGAGTTTTTAAACGTTTCATTCTTTTTTTCACATTTCCTTGAACCACATAATGGTCAATTGTTGGAGCAAAAACGTTCATTAATAATATCGCCATCATAATACCTTCTGGATAAGCAGGATTAAATACACGAATTAGAATACCAATAAAACCGATTAAGAAACCATAAATGATTTTTCCTTGGTTTGTTTGTGCTGCAGAAACTGGATCTGTAGCCATAAATACTATACCAAAAGCTAAACCTCCAATTATTAAGTGTTGCCAAAATGGAAACGACATTAATCCATAGAATTTACTTGTTTCTGTTATAACACCTGCGTCTACTATTCCATTAAATATTAATCCCATTACGATAGCACCAACTACAGCTGATATCATAATTCTTGCGCTTCCTATTCCTGTAAAGACCAACCAAGCGGCACCTAACAAAATTAAGAAAGTAGATGTTTCTCCAACAGAACCAGGTATCATTCCGAAAAACATATCTGAAGCTGTAAAATTTGGTGTTTGATTTGCTGCTAAAGTTCCTAAAATTGTTTCCCCAGAAATTGCATCAACTCCTCCTGCCTTTTTTACCCCATCTACCGCTCCGTAAACCCAAACTTTATCTCCTGACATCCAAGCTGCCCAGTTGAAGAATAAGAATGCACGAATTGTTAAAGCAGGATTTAAAACATTCATCCCTGTTCCTCCAAATAATTCTTTCCCAATTATAACTCCAAATGCTACACCAACAGCGAGCATCCATAAAGGTAGATCAATAGGAACAATTAGAGGCACAAGCATACCAGTTACAAGATAACCTTCCTCTACTTCATGTTTGTTAACCGTTGCAAAAATAAATTCGATACCTAAACCAACACCGTAAGAAACGATTACTAAAGGAAGAATTTTCTCTGCTCCAATCAACAAGTTCGCTAATGTCCAAAATTCGCTAGATAAAAAACTAATTCCTTCTGGAAAGCCATTTATTTGTGAATAATACTGAAAACCAGCATTAAACATTCCGAAAATTAAAACTGGCACCATTGCCATAATTACCGTGTTCATTACACGTTTTAGATCGGTTGCATCTTTAATATGAGTACCTCCATAGGTAGTCGTATTAGGTAAATAAAGAAAAGTATGCAAAGCATTAAAACCTTGCTCAAAATTTGTACCTCTGTACTTTTCTTTTAAATTATGTAAATTTTGTTTCAAACCCATTGTAGTGCTTTTTAAATTTCTTAAAGATTAACCTACTTCGTCTATCATTACATCCAAACCATGTCTGATTATCCTTTGATGATCTTGTTTAGAAGCACAAATATACTCTGTAAGCGCAAAATCTTCTGGCGCTACTTCATAAATACCTAATGCTTCCATTTCATCAATATCTTTAACCAAAATTGCTTTTAACAATTGAACTGGAAAAATATCTAAAGGAAATACTTTTTCATAATCGCCAGTTAGAACAAAAGCTCTATGCTCACCATTAGTATTAGTATTTAAATCATATTTTTTATTTGGCGTTAAAAACGAAAACATATTCGCTCTATAAACACTAAATTTATTAGGTCTTGGAATATTCCAACCAAAGAAATCGTAGTCATCTCCTTCTGGGATTGAAGTTACTGTATTTGTATAAAACCCTAAGAAATCTTCTTTAGATTTTGTAGTACCCGTTAAAACATCTCCACTAATAATTCTAAAGTTACCGTCGTGTAAATTATCTGCAACAACATCTGTCATTTGAGCTCCAATTATAACATTTACGTAAGAAGGCTTTTTAAAACCAGTTCCTGCTAAAGCAACAGTTCTTTGAACGTTAAATTTGCCCGTTAAAAAGAACTCACCAATAATAGCAACGTCTTCCATTTGAATTGTCCAAACCTTTTCGCCTTTATTGATTGGGTCTATTTTTGCTATTTGGGTAGAAACTAAACCAACCGGGTGCACTCCTTGTCCTTTGTGAATAGAAACTCCATCTACATTTGGCATAAAATCTGCTGAAGGAGATACCGTTACATGTACTTTCCCAGATGTAAGTTTTGTTAACGCTGTAAAACCAGCAGTTAATGCATCTTGCTTTCCTTTCATGGTAAAATTTAAATCTGCAGCCAATGGTGCAGAATTAATACCAGAAACAAAAATAGCTCTTGGAGTGTCCTCTGAACTTGCTATAACATCATAAGGACGTTGTTTAACAAATGGCCAGCAACCAGAAGCCAATAAATGTGCTTTTACTTCTTCTGATGATAAATCTTTTGGCGTTTTCTTACTATGCTCTAAGTGGTTGTCTTGAGAATCAGCAGCAATAAGAATTTCTAAAATAACTCTTTTGTCTCCTCTTTTGATTTCTTGAATTTTTCCACTAACAGGAGATGCAAATTTTACTGACTCATCATTTTTTGAGTAGAAAATTGCTTCACCAGCTTTTACAATCGCACCCTCTTTAACTATCATTTTTGGAATTACTCCATGAAAGTCAGAAGGTTTAATAGCATAGACTTTCGAGCGAGATACGTCAGAAATTTGAAGTTCTGCATTACCCTTCAACTTAAGGTCTAAACCTTTTTTAATTCGAATGTCTTTTGACATGTTTATTGAAGATATGATTAATATTGTTTAATAAAATGCAAATTTAATTAATTAGGTAACACGACACCAAAAAATTAACTACGTAATTTTGTTATTTATATCTGTTCTAAATTAAAGTTTATACTGATTATATGTACAAAATGTGCATTCCAATTTATAGTTTTATTATTTTTACAAATAAAACACCTAAAAGATGCTAAAGTTACTACTAAATATTACTTTTTTATGCATAATAAGTTCAAGTTTTTCTCAAGTCGAAGTCGAAGTTGCGCCGCCATATAATATCAAAACTATTTCCTTTACACAAAACAGCAACAACATAATTCCTATTATAAGACTTGGAGAACAATTTGAAATTGAATTTGATGATTTATATGTTAATGAAGCGGATTACTACTATACAATTACACAATGTAATTATGATTGGACTCCAACAACATTAGTAAAAGCAGAATATTTAAATGGAATGGACAACCAAAGGATTATCAACTACGAAAATTCATTTAACACCTTACAAGAATATTCACATTACCAGCAAAAATTCCCGAACAAATTTAATTCAATTACAAAAAGCGGGAATTATATTTTAAAAATACTTAACGATGAGGAGGAACTGGTTTTCTCCAGAAAATTTATAATTTACGAAGATCTAATAAATGTTAATTTAGCAATAAAAAGGGCTAGAGACTTTCAGTATCTAAATGAAAAACAAAATATGGAATTGATTATTGATTATGGAGATAGAACTTTACAAAATCCAATTCAAAATGTAAATGTATCTTTTTTTCAAAACGGTAATTGGAAAAATGCAATTCACAATATAAAACCCCAATATACCATTGGCACGCAACTAGTATATAAATATAATGAGGAAACTCAATTTTGGGGAGGTAATGAATTTTATACTTTAGATAATTCTTTAATTAGAAGCATAAACAACACTGTTGCAAAAGTTACATCAGGAAATGGCATTTACAACACTCACTTATACTACCACACGCCTCGAAAAAATAAACCTTACACTTATTTTCCTGATTTTAATGGAAATTTTTATGTCTTAAATAGAAATGCTGAAAACCCTAAGGTGGAAGCTGATTATTCATGGGTCTACTTTACACTAGATATGCCTGAACTTTTCTCAAACAAACAAATTTATATAAACGGTATGTTCAATAACTATAATACCAACGACGAAAATAAATTAAAATACAATAAGAAAAGCGGCTTTTACGAAAAAGCATTGCTATTGAAACAAGGCTATGTTAATTTTCAATATATAATTGCAGATAATAATGGCGTAATTTATGATAATGAAGCTGTTGATGGAAACTATTATTTAACAGAAAATAATTACACAGCAATTATTTACTACAAAGGAAATAACGATCGTTATGATAGAGTAATAGGAATTGCAAAGGCAAGTAGTGAAAATATTAGAAATTAATGAGGAACAGAGGAAAGAGAAAATCTTACGGAAGTAATAAGCGTTTAAATTGTAATACTACTTTATACATTAGTAAAAAGTGCTGCCCTAATTGTCTTTAATTAAGCACCACAAAAAAACTAACTATTTTAGATTTTTTTAGAAGAATTTTTTTAATTCTTAAGACTTTCCGTTTCATGTACCAATAAATAATTAGAAAGCATGTTAAAAAAAAATTAGCAAATTATTTAAGAAGAGAATTATCAAACCTAATAGAAATACTCTACTTTGAATTAATTTTCCAATGTATGTCCAAATCTATAAAATATTTTTATGGAACTAGCCGTTGAAAACCATTTTTAAATTTGTACTTTTGAATATATTATATTAATATATGGTAACACAAATAACAAAAGGCATAAAAATTTCTGTACTTACTAGTTTTGAAGGGACTTACTTCAAGAACTATACAATTCATTATGCGTTTAGTTACCAAATAACAATTGACAACCAAAGTAAAGATTCGGTTCAATTAAACTCAAGACACTGGGAAATTTACGACGCTTTGAACAATAAAGAAATTGTAGATGGCGAAGGTGTTGTTGGTAAAAAACCCGTAATTAAACCCGGTGAAACGTATACTTATTCTTCTGGGTGTTTACTTTCTGCACCTATTGGTGCAATGAACGGTTTTTATAACATGGTTAATTTCACTACCACTAAAACTTTTAAAGTAATTATCCCTACTTTTAAATTTAGTGCACCTTTTGCGCTAAACTAAAAAAGAACTTTAAACAACTCTACTACCGCAAATCACCATAAAACAAATAATTTTTATTAAATTTGCATAGCATAAATTTAATAATTCTCAAAAAAAAATATCATGTTAAAAGGATTTTTTAATGTTCCCAAAGCAGTCAATGAGCCTGTAAAATCATATGCACCTGGTTCTCTAGAAAGAGATCTTGTTCTTGCAGCTTACAAAAAAATGTGGAACGAAAACATGGATGTACCAATGTATATTGGTTCTGAAGAAATTCGTACAAACAACACCAAAACAATGTCTGCTCCACACGATCATCAACATATCGTTGGTAAATTTCATTTAGCGGAAAAAACACATATCGAAAAAGCAATTAGCACTGCGCTAGAAGCAAGAAAAAAATGGTCACAAATTCCATGGGAAGACAGAGCTGCTATCTTTTTAAAAGCTGCAGAATTAATAGCTGGACCATATAGAGCAAAAATCAACGCTGCAACAATGATTGCACAATCCAAAACAATTTACCAAGCTGAAATTGATGCTTCTTGTGAATTAATTGACTTTTTACGCTATAATGTTCAATTCATGACACAAATTTACAAAGACCAACCCGCTTCAAATTCTGATGTTTGGAATAAAGTGGAATACCGTCCGCTTGAAGGATTTGTTTATGCCATCACTCCTTTTAACTTTACAGCAATTGCAGGGAATTTACCAGCAAGCGCTGCGTTAATGGGTAATGTTGTAGTTTGGAAACCTGCTGCAACTCAAGTATATTCGGCAAACGTAATAATGCAAATATTTAAAGAAGCTGGTTTGCCAGACGGTGTTATAAACATGGTTATGGGAGATTCTGAAATGATATCAGAAGTTGTTTTATCAAATACTCATTTAGCAGGAGTACACTTCACAGGCTCAACTGGAGTTTTTAATGGTATTTGGGGTAAAATAGGTACTAACATTGCTAATTATAAAACTTATCCAAGAATTGTAGGAGAAACAGGTGGAAAAGATTTTATCGTAGCGCATTCTTCTGCAAATGTAAAACAAGTGGTTACAGGAATTACTCGTGGTGCATTTGAATTTCAAGGGCAAAAATGTTCTGCTGCTTCAAGAGCCTATATTCCACAAAGTATCTGGCCTGCAGTAAAAGAACAATTAATTGCTGATATAAAATCTATGAAAATGGGTTCTCCAGAAGATATGAGCAACTTTGTTACATCTGTAATATCTGAAAGTTCATTTGACAAATTAGCGCGTTACATTGACCAAGCCAAAAAAGATAATGATGCTGAAATTATTGTTGGTGGTAATTATGATAAATCTGTTGGGTACTTCATTGAGCCTACTGTTATTGTAACTACAAACCCAAAATATTCGACAATGGAAACAGAATTATTTGGACCAGTTATTACTATTTTTGTTTATGAAGACTCAAAATGGTCTGAAACATTAAAATTAGTTGACGAAACTTCTGAATATGCGTTAACAGGAGCTGTTTTTAGCCAAGATAGATACGCAATTGTTGAGGCTGCAAAAGCATTAGAAAACGCAGCTGGAAACTTTTATATCAACGACAAACCAACAGGTGCTGTTGTAGGGATGCAACCATTTGGTGGAGCAAGAGGATCGGGAACAAATGACAAAGCGGGATCTATGCAAAACTTATTGCGTTGGGCTTCTACCAGAACAATTAAAGAAACGTTCGTTACACCTGAGGATTATAGATATCCATTTTTAGGAGAATAAATATCTTTTCAAAACATTCATAATAAGCATTCCAAAAAGTATTTATCTTTTAGGGATGCTTATTTTTTATCGAACTATTTTAAATAAAAAAAATCCCAAAACAACAATTTGTGCTTTGGGATCTTTTTTAAATTATATAATTGTACAACTAAGAAGCTGTTTTTAAACGCTGCATTAAGTTTTTATTAACTGTATTTTCTGCAAAATCTTTATCTACGTGTAATATAGTTTCAGATGAACCTGGCAAATCAAACATAGCATCCGTTAGAATAGCTTCACATAACGAACGCAATCCACGAGCACCAAGTTTATACTCTAATGCTTTATTTACAATAAAATTTAACGCCTCGTCATCAATTGTAAATTCAACATCATCCATTAAAAATAATTTTTGATATTGTTTAATTAAAGCGTTCTTAGGTTCTGTTAAAATTGCACGTAAGGTTTCGGCATCTAATGGATTCATATAAGATAAAACTGGCAAACGACCAATAATTTCAGGAATCAATCCAAAATCTTTTAAATCTTTAGGAATAATATATTGTAATAAATTATCCTTATCTACTTGCTCATTACTGATTGAAGAGCTGTAACCAACTGCTTGGCGATTTAGTCTTTTTGAAATAACTTTATCAATTCCATCAAAAGCACCACCCGCAATAAATAAAATATTTTGCGTATTTACCTCCACAAATTTTTGGTCTGGATGCTTTCTACCTCCTTTAGGCGGAACATTCACTACCGTTCCTTCTAGTAATTTTAACAATGCTTGCTGTACGCCTTCTCCAGAAACATCTCTTGTAATAGAAGGATTATCGCTTTTACGAGCAATTTTATCTATTTCATCAATAAAAACAATTCCTCTTTCTGCTTTTGCAACGTCATAATCTGCAGCTTGTAGTAATCTTGTTAAAATACTCTCTACATCTTCTCCTACATAACCAGCTTCTGTTAACACAGTTGCATCTACAATTGCTAATGGAACATCTAACATTTTTGCGATAGTTTTTGCTACTAATGTTTTTCCTGTTCCTGTTTGACCAACCATGATAATGTTGCTTTTTTCAATCTCTACTTCATCATCTTGTTGCTTTTGCATCAATCTTTTGTAGTGGTTATAAACTGCAACACTCATTACCTTTTTGGTTTGATCTTGTCCTATAACATAATCATCTAAAAAAGCTTTTATTTCTTTTGGTTTGAGCAAAACGGTATCTGCAAACAAATCTGAGTTACCTGTTTGTTTTGTTTCTTCTAAAACTATTCCGTGTGCTTGCTCGATACATTTATCACAAATATGTGCATCTATACCAGCTATTAACAAACTAGTTTCTGGCTTTTTTCTACCGCAAAATGAACACTCTAAAATTTCTTTCGCCATTACTTCTTTTCTGTTTTTAATTTTGCAAAACTTAACTGCTTTATAAAATTAAATTTATTTTTTTTCTCTAATTAAAACCTCATCAATCATACCATATTCTTTTGCTTCACTAGCAATCATCCAATAATCACGTTCTGAATCTTTGAATACTTTATCAAAATCTTGTTTAGAATGCTGCGCTATAATTTGATATAATTCCTCTTTTAGCTTCAACATTTCTCTTAAGTTAATTTCCATATCTGTTGCAACTCCAGAAGCACCTCCACTTGGTTGGTGAATCATTACTCTTGAATGTGGCAAAGCACTACGTTTACCATCTGCACCAGCACATAACAATACTGCCCCCATAGAAGCTGCCATTCCTGTACAAATTGTTGCAACATCTGGTTTAATAAATTGCATAGTGTCGTAAATACCTAGACCTGCATACACACTACCTCCTGGCGAATTAATATAAATTTGAATGTCTTTAGAAGCATCTAAACTTTCTAAAAACAACAACTGTGCCTGAATGATGTTTGCTATTTGATCGTCTACACCTGTTCCCATGAAGATAATTCTATCCATCATTAAACGAGAAAAAACATCCATTTGCGTAACATTCATTTGACGTTCTTCCATAATATATGGCGTCATTCCTGTTGGAGTAACTCTTCCTACGATTTTATCGTAATACATGTTGTTTATTCCGTGGTGCTTTGTAGCGTAATTTTTAAATTCTTTACCAAAATTCATATTGATTTCTTTTTAAAGTATTATTTAAACTATAAACGTCAAACTCGTAAGCCTGACGTTCAAAGATAATTATTTTTTACGAGATATTATTCTCCATACATTTCTTTAACAAACTCTTGGTAAGAAACTTTCTTTGTTTTTGCAGAAAACTTTTCTTTAAACAAATCAAGCAATTTGGCGCTCATTACTTGTTCAGATAAATTTTTAGCCTCTTCTTGATTAGAAATTACTCTTGCAACAACACTTTCAACTTCTTCGTTAGTAGGATTTGCTTGACCAAATTGAGCCATTTGCTTTCTAATTAAACCTGTAGTATGCGATTTTAAATCTTCAAAAGTAATTTGAAGTTTGTTATTAGCAATAATTTTTCCTTCAATTAATTGGTAACGCAAACCTTTCTCAGATTTTACATACTCTTCTTCTGCTTGAGCATCTGTTAATGGGTTTTGGCTAGCTGACTGAATCCATTTTATTAAAAATTCTTTTGGTAAGTCAAAGTTTGTATTTCCAATTAAGTTTTCAATTGCATCGTTTAAGAATTTTTGATCTGCTTGTTGTACAAACTGCAATTCTGCATCTTCTTTAATTTTAGCTTTTAATTCTTCTACAGAAGAAACCGCACCGTCTCCAAACAATTTATCAAACAATTCTTGTGTTAAGTCTGCTTTTTCAATTGAATTAATTTCTTCAATAGTAAAGTTAACCGTTACATCTAAACCATGAACATCATCATGCGCAACTTTTAAAAAGTCCATTAATTTATGATCCTCGTCAAAAAGACCTTTTGTTTCTAGCGCAACAACATCCCCTACTTTTTTATCAATAAATAAATTTGCTGTTTCTTTATCGTTAAAAATATCTAAAGTAATGTTTATAGTATTATCGATATTTTTTTCTTCATTAAAAAAAGTGCCTCTTAAAGTAAAATCTTCGGCTACTTTTTCTTGCGGCGTTAATTTACCATATTGTTTTTGAATACGCGTAACTTGTTCGTTAAGCATGTCTTCATCTGCAATAATTTCGAATTTTGTTACACTAGATTTTGAATTTAAATCAACATCAAATTCTGGCGCTAATCCTATTTCAAATTCAAATGTAAAATCATCTGCATCCCAGTTCATTTCTTCCTTAACTCTTGGTAATGGATTTCCTAGAAGATCTAATCTTTCTTTACCTAAATAGTCATTTAGTGATTTTTGCATCACTTTATTAACTTCTTCTAACAAAACAGCTTTACCATATTGCTTTTGAATTAAGCTCATAGGTACTTCTCCTTTTCTAAAACCTTGAATATTTGCTGTTTTTTTGTGATTAGCTAATACTTTATCTACATTCCACTTATAATCCTCTTTAGAAACCACAACTGTTATTACAGCATTTAATGCATCTACCTGTTCTTTTGTAATCTTCATTTTTATATTTTTTCTGTAATGAAATTTGGATTACAAAATTATACAATTTTTATAACCCAAACAAATTTTTAATTATTTGTATTCTAATACTTAAGACTGTTTTTTATCTTTCGTGAAAATACCATTTAATATAGACTGACCAAATGACAGTATAATACTAAACAAAAGTGCATTCCAAAACCCATTTACTTTAAACCCATCTAATAAATAATCGCCTACCATGATGATTATTGCATTTATTACTAAAAGGAAAAGACCTAAAGTAAAGATTGTAGCTGGCAATGTAAAAAGAATTAATAAAGGCTTTAGAAAAGCATTAAGAAGACCTAAAATTAATGCTACATACAAGGCTGCTTCATAATTAACTACTATAATTCCTGGTAAAAAATGCTCTATTACGACTACCAAAAAAGTGGTAATAAGTACTCTAACTATTAATTTCATATATCTACTATTTGTTAATAACAAAAAAGACACCAAAAACGGTGCCTTTTTATATATTATTGAATTTTATTTTAGTTATTAGAAGTCAAAATTGTTGCTCCTGGAAAACCAGCTGCGCTAACAAATGGTATATTAGCATTATAATAAGAATTTATAACTTTTATAATTTCATTAGTAATTACTGCATAACCTCTAGCATTTGGATGCACACCATCTAAAGAAAATAAAACGGTAGAAGCAGTTGCAGAAGAAAAGTAATTTGCGGTATATATTGTACCGTCTTCTACTTTTAAACCACTTACTAACTGACCTAAGATAGCGTTCATATTAGCTACAGCTAAACCGTTTGAAGCTGCAATTGAAGTAATTGAAGCGTTATAAGCAAAAGTAGCAGTAGCTATAGCTGATTTCTCAAAAGGAATTAAAACATCTTCATCTTGTAATGGAAAGGTAACCCCATTAACATTAAAAGGAGCAATACCCATAGAATTTGGATTGCCAATTTTACCAGATGCAGGAAGAAGAATTAAATCGTTTGAAGTTGCTTGACGTGCTTTTCCATATAATTGTCCTAATGCAGAAGCAAATGGAGCTAAAGATGGCACACCGGCAGCAGCACCTGTAATTTGAGAGCTTAAACTAGTTAAAGTTTCGTCTGTAATTAAAACAGGATTTCTTGTCCCTGGCACTGTAGACAATGGTGATATTCTACCACCTGTTACTTGTGCTAAAAATCCATACAATTGTAGTGCATTAATATTTGTAGCAGTAGCCTCTGCTGGTAAAGCATTATAAGGAACCGTAGTAAAATATGGAATAGAAGTCACGCTTGGAATAGTTGCAACTACGCCCTTTGCACCCCCAGATGTTAATGTGGTAATAATTGTAGAATAAACACTAGCAAAAACACCTGGATCTGTAATGTCATTTATCCCGTAACTAGCAAAATTGATATTCCCTGTTTGATTTACGCCTACACCCCCAGAAGTTGCATAGGATAAAATATCATTACCACCTATCCAATTGGTAAAGAATGTTGGAGATTTTAACATAGCATCGCCTAAAACTGTAGCTGTAGTTGATGTTGCATGACGAATAAAATAAGGGTTTGCATTTGGCAAATTTGCTACATTTCCATATCCAGGCGCCAATAAATGAAAAGATTTTGCCCCTGGAACACCCATATTATTATAAGCAGTTGCTTGTGGCGTTAAGGTAACTGTTGAAGTTCCTGCAATAGGCTGTGGCCCACCAACAGAAGCATTGATAATTAATCTATTAGAAAAATCTGGAATACCAAAAATACCTCCTAAATTATTGATATCTTCTGCAAAAGAAGGTTGTGTAAATTCCCCGCCACCTACTAAGGCAAACTGTTTAGACAAATTATTAGGAAACGAATACGATTGTCCTACTCTAGATACAGTTCTATCCATATAACCTGCAGTTAAAGAGTTACCAATAGCCACATAAGAAGAAAAATCTGCATCTCCTGAACTGTAGTTTGCATTTACCTCGTTTTCAAATTCTGGCTCACATGATGCAAAACCTGCAGCTATAAGCACTAAGTATATAAATTTATTTTTCATTTTTCTTTTTTTTTAATTAGAAACCATATGTTATACCAACTCCTGGAGAGAATACTGAAGATTTATATGTTCCTCCGAAAGAACTTCCATCATTAAAGTGATCATAAGAGTTATCAATTTCATCAAAATGTAAATAAAGGAAAGAGAAATCAACTCCTAACTTTTTGTTTACTTGATACGTTAAACCTCCTGTGAAACCCATCGAGTCATTTCTTGGCGTTTCAGGAGCAAAAAAACCATCTTGAACTGGACTTTCATCAAAATACCAACCTGCTCTAAAAGTAAATTTTTCAGTAGCTACATATTGCGTACCTACTCTATAAGTACTTGCATTTTGGTAATTTCTTGGATTAACAGATGTTGGTAATCCGTTATTAAATTCAACATCTAAAGATTTATACACATCCCAAAGTGTATAGTTATAATCAAATGCTACTAACCACTTATCTGTAACCTGATAAGATAAACCTGTAGTTAGCTCTCCTGGTAAAGGTAAATCAGCATTAAATGTAGTATTAGTTAAAGTTCCTGCTGCATAACTCGGAACATCATTAAAAGTAGCATCCCCATCACGAGCTTCCATGATAATTTCAGAACGATAATTCATTCCAATTCTCAACTTACTAGTTGGATTAAACATAAAACCAGCAGTATAACCCCAAGCAGTTATTCCTTTTGCATTTATTGTTAAATCTGTTCTTTCTCCATCTTCATTTGTAGTAGTTCTATCTACATTTCTATTAAAATCTACGGAACCTGTAACATAAATTGGTCCACCACCAACACTAAATTTTTCTCCTATTCTAACAGAAACAGTAGGTTGTACAAAAATAGCTTTTAAATCAATATTATTTACTAAATGAGAACCATGCCAGTCTTGATCCCAAGCTACAGAACTACCATAAGGACTATAAATAGCTAAACCCGCAGATAACCAATCGTTAACCTTGTAAGTTGCGTATATACTAAAAGGAGTCCCAAAGTTACTTGTTGAAGATTCCCAGTTATACGTAGAGTTTTGAAACTTAGTTTCTGCAAAAAGAGCATTAGCCCCAACAGATAAATTAAATTTATCTTCCAAAAATGCCATACCAGCTGGATTAAAAAACGCAACCTCTGCACTATTTACTACAGCAACACCAGTATGGCCCATAGCCAACTGCTTTTGCCCTTGTAAGGCCACTCTATATCCACCTGCAAAAGCAGTAGAACTAGCCAAGGCTAATAATGTTAAAGAAAGTAATTTTCTCATAATTTTAAAATGTGTTAGTTTTTATTCTGATTTTGTTAAAATGAATGACTCAAATTTATGATAAATTATGTAATTAACAATTTTTTATAAAAAAAAATACCATGCATGCATAATATTTTAACATTTTTAAGCCTAAAGTAATACCCATTTAAAAATCACATGTAATACTTTGAAAAATAATAAGGATTATTCTAAAAATTCCATTACATAATTAGTAAACTCTTTTGGGTTTTCTGCATGCAGCCAATGACCAGATTTAGAAACTGTTTTTAAAATTAAATTTGGAAAATGTTTTTGCATATCTTCAACATCTTTGTCCAAAATGTAATTTGACTTTTCACCTCGCAAAAACAAAGTTTGGTCTAAGTATTGCATTTCATGTGGCAAAGCTTTTCCTATTTCATTAATATTTGTACTTAAATACTCTATGCTAAATCTAAAATCTAGGAGCCCTTGCTCTTTCCAATATAAGTTTTTTAATAAAAACTGTCTTGTGCCAAAATCAGAAACATATTTTGCAAGAATTTCATCAACATCAGATCTACTTGGTTTTACAGTAAAATCTATTGCTTTTAATCCTTCAATTATAGATTGATGGTGTTGCGCATAATATTTGGGTCCAATATCTGCAATTATTAATTTATTTACAAGCTCTGGATTATCGCACGCAAACTGCATGGCAACCTTACCACCCATTGAGTGCCCTAAAAGGATTATAGATTCTAAATTATTTAATTGACAATATTCTAAAACATCCGCCACCATTAAATCATAACTAAAATCTGGTGACTGAAAACTTCTTCCGTGGTTTCGTAAATCTAGTAAGTGTACTTGAAAACCTGAAGAAGCAAAGTGACTTCCAAGTGTTTTCCAATTATCTGACATTCCTAAAAAACCATGCAAAATAACAAATGGTCTACCTATTCCTTCTACCTTAGAATATAACATTATTTTAATTTTTGTAAATACATGTTTACTACATTTTCTAATCCTAAGTATAAGGATTCTGTAATTAAAGCGTGTCCTATAGACACTTCTAATAAATTAGGAATATTGTCTTTAAAAAACTTTATGTTTGCCAAACTTAAATCATGTCCTGCATTTATACCAATATTTAATTCATTTGCTCTTATTGCTGCTTCCACAAAAGGAGTAATACCTTTTAAATTATTCATTGAAAAATCATGTGCAAAACTCTCTGTGTACAATTCTATTCTATCTGCACCAGTTTCCTTAGCTCCTGCAATCATTTTTACATTTGCATCTACAAAAATTGCGGTTCTAATACCATTACGTTGAAATTCTTGGATGACTTCCTTTAAATACGATTGGTGTTTTATAGTATCCCAACCTGCATTGGAAGTTAAAGCGCCTATAGCATCTGGCACAAGTGTTACCTGCGTAGGTTTACACTCTAATACTAAATCAATAAAATTATGTTGCGGATTTCCTTCAATATTATACTCTGTAAAGACAATAGGTTTTAAATCTCTAGCGTCTTGGTACCTAATGTGTCTTTCGTCTGGTCTTGGATGAATTGTAATTCCTTGCGCTCCAAAATTTTGAACATCACGAGCTACTTTTAATAAATTAGGCACATCGCCACCTCTAGAATTTCTAAGAGTAGCAATTTTATTAATGTTTACAGATAATTTTGTCATATATTTTTTATTAACTTTACAAAAATACAAACTATAAGTAGCTTAAATGAGCTATTTTTGATTATTTTGCGTTAAAATTGAAATTGAAAAAATGGAGAATCTTCAGGAACTCATTATAAATAACATAAAACCACTAGATTCTAAAGATAAAATTGTTACGGCACAAGATTTATTTCTAGACTTATCTTATACTCATTTCCCAGTTATTGAAAACGATGTTTATATAGGCTGTATAACTAAAGAAGATGCAGAAACGCTAAATTCTACAAGTTTGATTGGGGACGATAAATATAATTTTGAACGTTTTTATGTAAAAACATCCATGACATGGTTAGATATTTTAGAAGAATTTGCAAAACATGAAACAAATATAATTCCGGTTCTTGACAACCAAAATAATTATGTGGGTTATTATGAGCTAAATGACTTTATACATATTTTTAATGAAACACCATTTCTTAGGGAAGAAGGAGGAATTTTAGTTGTAGAAAAAAAAGGCAATGACTTTTCCATGAGTCAAATTGCACAAATTGTAGAAAGCAATAATGCAAAAATTCTAGGGCTATTTATTTCTAAAATAGAAAATAAAAACACCGAAATTACTTTGAAAATAAGTCTTGGCGGATTAAATGAAATCATACAAACATTTAGACGATTTGAATACAAAATAATTTCGCAACATCAAGAAGATTCTTATATTAAAAATCTGAAAGAAAGATCTGATTATTTAGATAAATATTTAAATATATAACTAGCTAATATGAAATTTGCAATTTTTGGTCAAAATTATCAGGAGAATACTGAAAAAGTTACTATTGAAGTAATACAAATTCTTCAAGAAAATAATATTGAAATTGTTATTGAAAAACAGTTTAGCAACAATTTTCAGGAAGTAACAAAAGAAATTCCTACATTTTCTAGTCATGAAGAGTTGAATGCTAGTTTTGATGTTTTTATTAGTATTGGTGGAGATGGTACTATTTTGAGAGCCGTAACCTTTGTTCGCGATAAAAATATTCCAATTGTGGGTATAAACACCGGAAGACTGGGTTTTCTAGCTACTGTTCAACTAGAAAACATTTCTCTATTATTACAAAAAATTATCAAAAAGGAATATAAAATTTCCAAGAGAAGGTTACTAGAACTTCAATGTACACCAAAAAACCCCGATTTAGTAGACTTAAACTTTGCGCTGAACGAGATTACCGTATCCCGAAAAGATTCAACTTCTATGATTACCATAGAAACTTATCTAAACGGAGAATACCTAAACTCTTATTGGGCCGACGGATTAATCATTTCTACACCAACAGGCTCTACAGGCTATTCTTTAAGTTGTGGCGGACCAGTTTTAATGCCAGACGTAAATAGTCTTGTAATAACACCTATTGCGCCACATAATCTTAACGCTAGACCACTTGTAGTTCCAGACGAAATGGAAATTGAACTAAGAGTTTCGGGTAGAGAAGAACATTATTTAGTTTCTTTAGACTCAAGGATAACATCCGTTACTAACGAAACTTTACTTCGAATTAAAAAAACATCCTTTCAAATTAATATGATAGAATTCAAAGAGGAAGGATTCTTAAAAACGATTAGAAAAAAAATACTTTGGGGAGAGGATAGAAGAAATTAATAGAACAAAATATACCATTTTTGTTTTTTTACGTTTTAACTAAATACATCAAAGTAGAAAAAAAGCCATAAAATGTGGTAAAGAAGTCAATATTGTTATATTTGCAAACTATTAATAAAATGAGAGCATTATACGTTTATATATTTTTATTGCTTTGCACGTTTAAAACTAGTGCACAAATCAATGAATTGGGTGTTTTTTTAGGAGGAATTAATTACATAGGAGATGTAGGTCCTACGGATTATATTTCACCTAACGAACCTGCTTTTGGTGTAATTTACAAATGGAATAAAAGCACAAGACATGCTTTTAGATTTTCCTATTTTCAAGGAAATATAAAGTCAAATGACTTAGATAGCAAAGTTCCAAGTAGAAATTTAAGAGGCAATAAATTCAAAAATAGAATCAAAGAATTTTCTGCTGGTTTAGAATTTAATTTTTTAGATTTTGATCTTCACGATAATAAAAATACAATAACTCCTTACGTTTTTTCAGGTTTGAATTATTTTATTTACGACGAAATTTATATTTCAAACCAAGAGAGTGAAAAAGATTATACGAGAGGATCTTTTGCAATACCTATGATTATAGGTTTAAAAGCAAAAATATTTAGCAATTTTGTAATTGGTGCAGAAGTTGGTGCAAGATATACTTTTACAGATAATTTAGACGGTAGTAACCCTATGAATGATAACTTTGAGTCTTTGCGTTTTGGCAACAAAAACAGCAAAGATTGGTACCTATTCTCTGGGTTTACTCTTACGTATACGTTTAGTGAAAATCCTTGTTTTTGTTCAGAATAAACTATGAGTTTACTAAAAGAAATAAACACAAACAAACTGCCGCGCCATTTAGCAATAATAATGGACGGTAACGGCCGTTGGGCAAAACAGAGAGGATTACTAAGGGCTATTGGACATGAAGGCGGCACAAAATCAGTAAAAACTACCGTTGAAACTTGTGCAAAGCTTGGTATTGAAAATTTAACATTGTATGCTTTTTCTACCGAAAATTGGAATAGACCAAAACTAGAAGTAGATACTTTAATGAAATTATTAGTTTCTTCTTTAAAAAAAGAAATTAAAACACTTCAGGAAAATAAAATCCGTTTAAACGCAATAGGAAATTTAATAAATTTGCCAAAAAAAGTTCAAAAAGAACTAACAGAAGTTATTGAACAAACAAAAAATAATAACAGAATGACGCTTACTCTTGCCTTAAGTTATGGCTCTAGAGAAGAACTTATTCAGGCTGTTAAAAAAATAAGTGATAAAGTTAAAAATAATATAATTTATACTGAAGCTATTGACGAATCAATTATTAATGAGCATCTTTACACGCACGATTTGCCAGATGTAGATTTAGTAATTAGAACTAGTGGCGAGCATAGAATTAGTAATTTTTTATTGTGGCAAATTGCATATGCAGAATTTTATTTCACAAATGTATTATGGCCAGATTTTAGTGAAGAAGATTTATATGAAGCAATTATTAGTTACCAAAACAGAGAAAGAAGGTTTGGGAAAACAAGTGAACAAATTTCAAAGTAAAAAAATGTTTAAAAAAGGATTACAGTTACTTTTTGCCTTATTCATTCTAGGTAACAGCAATGCGATAATTGCGCAAGAAACAAAATTAGAAAACGGAAAACAATATATTTTAGCAGAGGTTGAGGTTACTGGAAAAAGTAGTTATAACCAACAAACCGTTATTACTTTTTCAGGATTAGAAAAAGGACAAAACATAATGGTTCCTGGAGAAGAAATAAGCTCTGCAATAAAAAAACTTTGGAAGTTAGGTCTTTTTAGCGATGTTAATTTTTATATCAACAAAATTGAAGGAGACAGTATATTTTTAGAATTAAACTTAAATGAATCCCCTAAACTTTCAGATGTAAAAATTGTTGGCGTAAAAAAAGGAAAAGCAGAAGAACTCATTAAAGAAACAGACCTTAAAAAAGGAAAAATCGTAAATGAGAATTTAATTACAACTACTAAAAATTATTTAGAAAATAAATATAAAAAAGACGGTTATTTTAATACGAAAGTTTTCATAAATACAACTGCAGATAGCACAGATACAAATGTGAAAATGTTAGTAAACATTGATAGAGGCAGCAAAGTAAAAGTTGAAAAAATTGAATTTTTTGGCAACAAGGAGGTAAGCGATAAAAAGCTTAGAAGTGCCTTTAAAAACACTAAAGTAAAGAGTCCTTTTCGCATCTTCAAAGCCTCAAAATACATTAAAGAAAAATACAAAGAAGATTTAAGCACAATAATTGAAAAATATAAAGAAAAAGGTTTCAGAGATGCTAGAGTTACGGCTGATACTGTAAACTACGACAAGAATACAAATAGAATATCTATAAAAGTTAATGTAGAAGAAGGTCAAAAATATTACTTCGGTGATATTCGTTATTTAGGTAATACAGTTTATACTGATCGACAATTGGGAGGCCTTCTGGGAATAAAAAGAGGAGACGTCTACAACGGTACATTATTACAAAAAAGAATTGCCGATCAAACTAAACCAGATGGAGAAGACATTACAAATCTTTACCAAAACAATGGTTATCTTTTTTCAAGTATAAATCCAGTTGAAGTAAAAACGGTAAATGACACAATTGATTTTGAAATTAGAATTACCGAAGGTCCAATTGCATATTTTAATAAAATTTCTGTAATAGGTAACGATAAAACTAATGACCACGTAATCTATAGAGAATTAAGAACAAAACCTGGTCAAAAATATAGCAAAGAAGAATTAATACGCTCTATTAGAGAACTTGGACAATTGGGTTTCTTTGATGCGGAAGCTATAAAACCAGAATTTAAAAATGTAGATCCACAAGCAGGAACTGTAGATATTGAATATAGTGTTGTAGAAAAAGGATCTAGTCAAATTGAACTACAAGGTGGCTATGGCGGTGGTGGTTTTATTGGAACTCTTGGATTATCTTTCAATAACTTCTCTTCAAGAAACATGTTTAAAAAAGGAGCTTACAAACCTCTACCAATGGGTGACGGACAAAGTATGTCCTTAAGATTACAAGCTAGTGCATTTTTTCAAACGTACAGTTTATCATTTTCAGAACCTTGGTTTGGAGGTAAAAAACCTATGAGTTTTTCAACTTCTATATCGCAAAGTAAACAATTCCTTTTTGATTTTAATACAAGGAACGTTACAAGAGATAAAAGCTTCAATATTACATCTTTATCTGTTGGTTTAGCAAAAAGATTAACAGTACCCGATGATTATTTTGTATTATCTCAAAATATATCTTTCCAATATTATGAACTAAATAATTATAATACAGGATTATTTACTTTTGGAAATGGAACATCTAAAAACTTATCGTACACAGTAGCCTTAACTAGGAATAGTAGGGGTTTAAACCCAATATTTCCAACTTATGGTTCTGAATTTAGTGTATCTGGTAAATTTACACCGCCTTTTTCTTTGTTTAATGGAGTGGATTATGGAGATTTAAAAAATCAAGAAGCTTATAAAGTTAGAGCTACAGAAGCAGGTAATGCTCCTGATGGAACAAATTATCCTGCTGGAAGTTATATAGGAACAGACGGATTTCCAGTTTCTAACTACCAAGATGCCGCAACAGACCAATCTAAAGTTGATCAAAAAAGATTTAATTGGTTGGAGTTTTATAAAATTAAATTCAAAGGAGACTGGTACACAAGAGTATATGATAAACTTGTTTTGCGTACACTGGGAGAGTTTGGTTTCATGGGCGCATATGACCAAAATAGAGGTTTAGTACCTTTTGAAAGATTTTACTTAGGTGGAGACGGATTAGCAAATTTTGCTTTAGATGGCAGGGAAGTTATTCAATTAAGAGGTTATCCAAATCAATCTTTATCCCCAATAATTAGAAATGCAAATGGAGTTGATGAACAAATAGGAGCTACTATTTATAATAAATTTTCATTAGAAATGCGCTACCCTATTACGCTTAAACAAGCTGCATCTATCTATGCGTTAACTTTTATAGAAGCAGGATCCTCTTTTGAAAATTTTAAAAGTTATAATCCATTTGATTTACAAAGATCTGCAGGTTTTGGTTTAAGAGTATTTATGCCAGCATTTGGTTTATTAGGTATCGATTTTGCACATGGTTTTGATGCAATTCCTGGACAAACAACTAAAAGTGGATGGCAAACTCACTTTATCATAGGACAACAATTCTAATTAAAAAACGTTAACTTGAAAATATAGTTTTAAATTTTGGGTTAAAAAAATGTTTCCTATCTTTCGGAATGTTTTTTACCATAACACAAAGCATCTAAATTAAAAAAAAACAGATGAAAAAAATAGTTTCATTATTTATACTTCTTATCTCCCTTTCTAATTTTGCACAATCTAGAGGTGTAAGAATAGGGTATATTGATATGGAATATATTTTAGAAAAAGCACCAGAATATGCAGAAGCTAACAATCAGTTAGAACAAAAGGCACAAAAATGGAAACTTGAAATTGAAGTAAAGAAAAATGAAATCTTAAAATTAAAAGAAGAATTAAACACTGAGAAAGTACTTCTTACCAAAGAATTAATAGAAGAAAGAGAAGAAGAAATTGCTTTTTTTGAAAGTGAATTATTAGGCTATCAAGAAAAAAGATTTGGTGCAAAAGGAGATTTAATTATACAAAGAACCATACTTGTAAAACCTATTCAAGATCAAATATTTACCGCAATTCAAGATATTGCAGAGGCAAGAAAATATGATTTTATATTTGACAAATCGTCAGATTTAACTATACTTTTTGCAGCACAACGGTATGACATTAGCGACCAAATAATAAGAGCACTGAGCAGATCTCAAAAAAGAGAACAACTTTCTAAAAAAGACCTTAAAGAGCAAATATCCGAAGAGGCTGAAGAAGACATGATTGATGAAAATCCAGAGTTAGCTGCAAAAGAAAAGTTATTACAAGAAAAAAGAACCGCTAGAGAAAAATTAATTGAAGACAAGAGAAAAGCAATAGACGAGCGCAAAAGAATAGCCAATGAGAAACGTCAAAAATTAATAGACGAAAAGGAAGCAAAGAAAAATGGCACAGTAATTGAAAGTAACGTTGAAGAGAATAAAGAAGTAACAAATGAAAAAGAGACAATTGTTGCAGAAAAGAAAAAAATAACGGTAGAAGAAAGAAAGTTAGCTGCGGAAGAAAGAAGAAAAAAAATTCTTGCAGATAGAGAAGCTGCCAAAAAAGGAAAAGAAGTAAAATCAGAATAAAAATAATAACCTAAATAAACTTTAAAATAAAAATGAAACAATTCAAAACTTTAGCAATCGCATTAGTACTTTTTGTAGGTATGCAAATATCTGCACAAACTAAAACGGCACACATTGATGTTCAAACTTTAATGACAGGAATGCCAGAAATGAAAGCTGCACAAGCACAAATTTTAAAAGTACAAGAAACTTACGATAAAGAATACAAAACAATGGTACAAGAATACCAAACAAAATTACAAAAATACGAACAAGAAGCTCCTACAGTTGGTGAGGCAATGAATGAAACTCGTTCAAAAGAAATGCAAGATATGGGATCACGTATTCAACAATATCGTGAAAGTGCTGCTAAAGAGTTAGAAACAAAACAAGTTGAACTTATGAAGCCTATAATGGAAAAAGCACAAGCCGCTATTAAAAAGGTAGCAAAAGCAAGTGGTTTTGAATATGTTTTAGACTCTACAACCGGTAGTGGTGTATTAGTTGCAGATGGAACTGATTTATTAGCTCCGGTAAAAAAAGAATTAGGATTCTAATACTTTAAAAAAAAATAAATTAACTGCTCTAACTATAAAATGTTTGAGCAGTTTTTTTTTACATTTGTTTTATGACAACGAAAAACCCAATTGGTTTATTTGATTCTGGAATAGGAGGCACGTCCATATGGAAAGAAATTAATACTCTTTTGCCATATGAAAACGCCATTTATTTAGCAGATAGTAAAAACGCGCCTTATGGTTTAAAATCAAAAGAAGAAATTCTAGAGTTGTGTTATAAAAATACCGAATTCCTTCTCAACAAAAATTGTAAAATAATTGTTATTGCTTGCAATACAGCAACCACAAATGCTATAAAAGAATTGCGTCAAAAATATGATATTCCGTTTATTGGCATTGAGCCTGCAATTAAAACTGCAGCAAATAAATCTAAAACTCAAACAATTGGCATTTTGGCAACTAAGGGAACCTTAAATAGTTCTTTATTTCATGAAAGTATAGCAAACTATTCTCATATAAAAATAATAGAACAAGTAGGGCACGGTTTGGTACAATTAATTGAAAATGGTGCTATTGATTCATTTGAAATGAAAATGCTACTTAAAAGATACATTGAACCAATGGTAAAACAAAACATAGACTATCTTGTACTTGGTTGTAGTCACTATCCTTACCTTATCCCTCAAATACAAAAAATAATCCCTAATACGGTACAAATTATTGATTCTGGAGAAGCTGTTGCAAAACAAACCTTATATATTTTAAAAAAGCACAATCTTTTACATCTTTCAAAAGAAAAAAGCACACAAATATTCTACACAAATAGTGATCCATCTGTATTAAAAAAAATTCTTGGCGCTGATAAAAATATAATTAAAGAAAACTTTTAATTACACTTCTTTATACCAACTTGCATACATTACATAATTGTTTGAAATACGCTCAATTTCACCTGCAAAATCACTCGCATTAATATCTTTCACTTTTTTAGCAGGAACTCCCGCATAAATTACACCCGATTCTACAATAGTGTTTTGAGTAAGTACAGCTCCGGCAGCAATAATAGAATTACTATGCACTACACAATTATCCATTACAATTGCTCCCATACCTATTAGAACATTGTCCTTAATAATACAACCATGCACAATTGCATTATGGCCTATTGAGACATTATTACCTATAACTGTTGGGTGTTTTTCATACGTACAATGCACAATAGCTCCGTCTTGAACATTTACCTTATTCCCTAGAATAATTGAATTAACATCGCCTCTTAAAACAGCATTGAACCATATACTACAATTTTCACCAATAGTTACATCTCCAATAATTGTTGCATTTTCAGCTACATAACAATCTGAAGGTATTAGTGGTGTTTTGCCATTAATTTTTTTAATAATCATATAAAAAATTTAAAAAAAATGTCCTGAATCTATAGAAACAGGACAAATATATTATAAAAAATAAGAAATTAATTAACTGCCGGACAATTACAATCCCATTTCTCCGCTTTACAGAAAACATCAATACCTAAAGTAATTTGATGAAAACCTCCATTATCAAATTTAACATTTCCTAACAAATGGGAATAAGTATAAGAAACCATGAATTGTTTATAGTTAACCCCTAAAATTGGTGTAATATATTGTAAATTTTGATCCCCAGTTACGCCATTATTTGAATACTGTGCACCATCAAAACTTCTTCTGTAGGAAAGACCACCCCAAACTCTTCCAAAATCCACATTTTTGTAAACTTTAAGATTTAAGTCGATTGCTTTCTCTGCAGTTTGTTCCGTAAGTTGAAACATGAACGAAGGTTCAAACATTAATCTATCACTGTCACCAAAAACGGCACCTGCACTCCAAAGATATTTTCTTAAATTATCAGATTCAATACCTTCTGAATATATTTCTCTTCTTTGGTTCGCTAAAAAATTCTTTACAGTTACATGCGTAAAGAAATCCATATAATGATATGAAGCTCCTATATCTACATTAAAATAAGCATCTTTTTGATAAATACCACCTACAACAATTGGATCAAAAACAGTAAATTGAGTTTCATCTAAAGTACTTTGTATAAACGCAGCACTCAAACCAAATGAAAGTTGATTTAAATCGGTAGTACTTCTTGAAAAACGAAGATGATGTGCATAAGTTAATTTCGCCCCACTTTGAGAATGATATCCATTTTTATCGTTGAATAAAATCATACCAACACCAGATTTACCGTCTTGGTCTATAGCTGTGTTGAAACTAACCGTTTGTAGAGACGGAGCATCTGTTTGTCCAAGCCATTGCTGACGACCAGTTAACCTTATTTTACCACAACTTGCTGCACCAGCCATTGATGGATGTATTAAATAATAATTATCTGATAAATAATCTGAATATACAGCAATTCCTTCTTGTGAAAAGCTAAATTGCGACACTATAAAGGCACAAACAAGAACAATTTTTTTTAAGCTCATTTAAAATATTTTAACAAAAAATAACATATTTAAACTGTTATTCCTTTAATTATTTACTATATATATTTTTAACAACAAGGCCAAAGATATAAATTTTAATTTAAGTTTTATAACTAAAAAGACGATAAACACACTTTTTAAAAAAAATAAGTAGTCATTTGGACATGTGTATTTTCATATTTGTATCTTTACAAAAAAAAATGTCAAAAATAACAATCAAAGAAACAAGCAATCCTTTAATTATTAAGTTTGAATTGGAGGAATTTATTGTTAAAAATAAAAATTACGAATTTAAAAATATAGATGAAGCCAAGAATTCGCCATTAGCACAGCAATTATTTTATTTGCCTTTTGTAAAAACGGTTTACATATCTGGAAATTTCATTGCTATAGAGCGTTTTTCAATTGTAGAATGGGCAGATGTGCAGGAAGAGGTTGCTACACAAATTGAAGAGTTCGTTAAAAATGGTGGTGTGATTCTTAAAATCGACGAAGAGGAAATAAATAAAAAGACTCCAGTCTCAATTTATGCGGAAAATACTCCAAATCCATCTGTTATAAAGTTTGTAAGTAACAAACTACTGACTAAAACCGTTTTAGAATGTAAAAATATAGACGATACTATTGCGTCTCCTTTAGCAAAGGAATTATTTAATTTTCCTTTCATAAAAGAAGTATTTATAGACGAGAATTATATTTCTATTACTAAATATGCAGTAGCAGAATGGGAAGAAATAACCTTAGAGATAAGAACTTTTATCAAAGAATTTCTCGAAAACGGTAATATTGCTATAGATGAATCCTTGATTGTAAAAAC
>Ga0136559_1000092_pt1 | contig 29149 bp, 32 predicted proteins | sample AntRauMeHopE1496_FD_104633 | JGI IMG/M metagenome (GOLD analysis project Ga0136559, IMG submission 104633) | Saline lake microbial communities from Rauer Islands, Antarctica - Metagenome Hop E1 #496 | ecosystem: Environmental > Aquatic > Non-marine Saline and Alkaline > Saline | place... | reverse complement strand
GCGCGCGCAACTCCAACGTGCGGCGACTGCGCACCTCGCCAAAGGCGGTCAGGATGGGGGTGACTGTGACAGGCTCCACCATGCCGACTTCTGCGGTGAAGACCCGTTCACGGGCGGGCGGCGCGTCACCTGCATCGGCCCAACGGTCCTGAAGCGCCGACCAGACGGTGTTGCCCGCCATCGCCAGAAGACCCATGGTCAGGGCCATCAGGAACAGGCCCACCAATGCGCGGCGGAAAAATCGCATGTTTCAGGCCCCTTGAACTGCCGATCAGATTATAGTTAGCGGGTTGCGCGCCCGCGTCCAAAACAAGTTTGTCACGTTTGCGCGGGTCATTTCCGTCGCAAGTGTTCATCCAGACGCGGCATGATTTCCACAAAGTTGCAGGGGCGGTGCCGAATATCCAGTTGCCAGCGCAGGATCTCGTCCCAGGCATCGGCGCAGGCACCCGACGATCCCGGCAGCGCAAAAAGGTAAGTCCCATTGGCCACACCGCCCGTCGCGCGCGATTGCACCGCACTGGTTCCGATCTTCTGCATCGACACGATGGTGAAGATGGTCCCGAAGGCCTCGATCTCTTTTTCATAGACGTCACGGTGTGCCTCCACCGTGACATCACGCCCGGTCAGGCCGGTGCCGCCGGTGGTGATGATCACGTCGATACCAGCGTCAGCACACCATTGGCGAAGCTGATCGGCAATGGCCGCCCGGTCATCGCGCAGGATATGGCGCGCGGCCAGCAGATGCCCCGCATCGGTCAGACGCTGCACCAGCAGATCGCCCGATTTATCCTGATCCAGCCCGCGCGTATCCGATACGGCCAGAACCGCGATGCGGACGGGCAGGAAGGTCATGGTATCGTCGATGCGGGACATTACCCCTCCAACCTTGCCTTGATGCTTAATAAATCAGCCCAGGCCTCGCGCTTCATGATCGGCTGGCGCAGCAGGAAGGCGGGGTGAAACATCGGCAGGGCAGGGCGGCCCAGGACCGTGTCCCATTGCCCGCGCATCCGCATGATCCCCTGACGCCCCAACAGGCCCTGGCAGGCGGCATTGCCCATCAGCACCACCATGTCGGGCGCGGCCAGCGTGATATGACGCTCGACAAAGGGGCGCATCATGTCCAGTTGCGCCTGCGTCGGGTCGGCGTTCTGCGGCGGACGCCAAGGCAGCATGTTGGTGAGATAGACGCTCTCGGCGCGGTTCAGCCCGATCGCGGCCAGCATCTTGTCAAGCAACTGCCCGGCGGGCCCCACGAAGGGTTTGCCCTGCAGGTCTTCTTCGCGGCCCGGTGCTTCACCCACAATCATCACGCGCGCACCCGGCACACCATCGGCAAAGACCAGTTGCCGCGCGCCCAGCCGCAGGTCGCAATGCGGATAGGCCGCCATTGCGGCGCGCAGGGCATCAAGACTGTCGGCAGCGGCTGCCATCTGGCGCGCGGCGGCCACGGCATCGGCGTCCTGCACCACAACGGCAGGCGCATCCGTCACAGCCGCACGGGCAGGGCCCGCCTGTTTCGGCGCGGCATCGACCATGTCGAAACGGTTCACGGGGGCGTCCAGCAACGCCTCATCCGCGCCCAGTTCGATCTGCCAGTCCAGCAGGGCCTTTGCCGCGTGAAAATCCATCTCGTCCAACATGCGCGAACGCTATCCCGGTCCGGCACCGCCGTAAATGGCCAGACGCCTTGCCGCGCCTGCGCTGTGCGTCATATAAGGCCCCCACGGATCAGCCACACGGGATCACGCATGTCGTTTCGCCAAAAGCATCTGTTGGGCATTGAACCGCTGGCCCCGGATGAAATCCACACCCTGCTGGATCTGGCCGATCAATACGCCGAGATGGAGCGTGGCACGTCGAAACATGGCACCGCCCTGCAGGGCCTGACCCAGATCAACATGTTCTTCGAGGCATCGACCCGCACTCAGGCCAGTTTCGAGATTGCCGGAAAACGCCTTGGCGCGGATGTGATGAACATGGCGATGCAGGCGAGTTCCGTGAAAAAGGGCGAAACACTGATCGACACCGCCCTGACGCTGAACGCGATGCACCCCGATCTGCTGGTCGTGCGCCACCCCCATTCCGGCGCGGTGGAACTGCTGGCGCAAAAGGTGAATTGCGCCGTGTTGAACGCGGGCGACGGGCGGCATGAACACCCCACGCAGGCCCTGCTGGACGCGCTGACCATCCGTCGCGCCAAGGGGCGTCTGCACCGGCTGAACATCGCCATCTGCGGCGACATCGCCCATAGCCGCGTGGCGCGCTCCAACATCTTGCTGCTTGGCAAGCTGGAAAATCGCATCCGCCTGATCGGGCCGCCCACATTGATGCCGTCCGGTGTCGGTGATTGGGGGGTGGAAGTTTATGACGATATGGCCAAGGGCCTTGAAGGCTGCGACGTGGTCATGATGCTGCGCCTTCAGAAGGAACGGATGGACGGTGCTTTCATCCCGTCGGAACGCGAATATTACCACCGCTTCGGGTTGGACCCTGAGAAACTGGGCCATGCAAAGCCCGACGCCATCGTGATGCACCCCGGCCCGATGAACCGCGGGGTTGAAATTGACGGCACCCTGGCCGATGACATCAACCGCAGCGTCATTCAGGAACAGGTAGAAATGGGTGTGGCCGTCCGCATGGCCGCCATGGACCTGCTGGCGCGCAACCTGCGTGCGGCGCGCACACCGCAAGGAGTATTGGTATGACCCCACCCCGCCTGCATATTTTTGCCCTCGATCAGTCCGTTACCACGCGCCACACCAACCTGACCCGCGCCAAAGGGGCCGCGCCCGATCTGCCGCCATTGGCCGAGTGGATCGGTGCCGACAGTTTGGCCACCGACCGGGTGGAGCTGTTCCCGATCGAGGATCTGGGCGATCTGGACCTGTCGGCCTATGTTGGGATGGCCTTCGATCTGGAAGTCGGCCCGCTGGCCACCGCCGCGCCGCGGCTCAACGCGATTGACGGCACGGTCCTGCTGGCCCCCGATACCTCGGTCACGGGCGCGCTGATGCCGGGGCCAGAGGCGATGTTGATCGCATCGCTGCCGATGGTCATGGCTGATCATGACGCCGATCTGCCAAAGGCGGCGATCATGCCCCGGCCAAGCCCACCCGTGCCGGAACCCGATCCCGCCCCGCCGCAACCGGTCATCGCCATCTGGATATTGTTGGCGGTGCTGGTTGCCGCAGCCATTCTTTGGTGGCTGGCGTGACGGATACTGACACCACGGCGGACTGGAAGGACATCTTGGTTCCCGGCGAAAGCATCCTGTGGCAGGGCCAACCCGATCCACGGATCATCTGGCGCGACATGATCAGCCTGAGCAGCCTGTTCGGTCTGATCTTCGCCGCGTTCGCCATATTCTGGAGCGGATTGGCCTGGGCACTTCTGGCCCAGGGTGGTGCGCGCGGCATATTCATGGTCTTTCCGCTGGCGGGCCTGCCCTTCGCGCTGATCGGGCTTTACCTGATGGTGGGCCACCTGATCCGCGATGCCCATGTCCGGCGCGCAACGCATTACACGCTGACCACGCAGAACGCCTTTGTCGCACGCAATCTCGATGGGCGGCGCACCCTTGAAAGCTGGCCCTATGACCGGATGGAGGATGTGATGCTGGAGGATGCAGACCCCGGCACCGTCTGGTTCGCGCGTGGCAAGCTGGCACCGTCCCGGCCGGTGGTGGACAAGACCGGCGGCAGGCGCCGCCACAGGGTCGGCGGCACCACCGCCACGCGGATCGGGTTTCGCCACATCCCCGACGCCCGGCGTGTCCATGGCCTGATCGCGCGCGGCGTGCAGGCGGCGCGGCAGGGGGCGACATGCCCGAACTGACCACCCATACGCACTTCACCCCCACAAGCGCGCTGCGTTCGGGCGAGACGATCACCGCCCGCTTCCACGCCGACCGCCCGACCTATTGGCGCGAACATGCCTGGATCGCCGCGCTGTTCATGGGGATCGGCATGGCGATCCTGTGGCTGATCGGCAACCCGCATGTCTGGACCGGGGCCATCGGCGGGCTGGCGGCGGTGGCCGTGCGGGCGGGGTATCTGGCGTCGGACGAGTTGAAGATGGAATGGGTGCTGACCGACAGCCGCCTGCTTGGTCCCGGCACCCGCAGCATTCCGCTGGACAACATCGCCACCATGCGCCGCCTGTTATCCGCCGTGCAGATCATCGACGCCGCAGGCGACAAGCACCTGATGAAATACCGCGCCGATCCGCAGGACATCATCGACCGGATCGACCGCGCAAAGGCCCGCCCATGACAAACGCGCTTTACCGCAACGCCCGCCTGATCGACCCCGAGGCCGGAACCGACGGCATCGGCTGGCTGCGCATCGAAGGCGGGTTGATCGCCGAGTTGGGCGAAGGCTCGCGCGCGGGCGGTATTGATTGCAACGGCTTGTGTCTGGCGCCCGGCATTGTCGATATCGGCGTCAAGGTCGGTGAACCGGGGGAACGGCACAAGGAATCGTTTCGCACGGCGGGCGCGGCGGCGGCGGCGGGCGGTGTGACCACGATCGTCACGCGGCCTGACACCACTACGCCCATCGACACCCCCGAGGTGCTGGAGTTCGTGCGCAGGCGCGGACAGGACAGCGCGCCGGTGCATTTCCGCCCCATGGCCGCCCTGACCCGCGACCGCGCGGGCCGCGAGATGACGGAGATCGGGTTCCTGCTGGACGCAGGCGCCGTGGCCTTCACCGATGGCGATCATGTCGTGACCGATACCAAGGTGCTGTCGCGCTGCATGACCTATGCCCGCAGTCTGGGCGCGCTGATCGTGGGCCATCCGCAGGATCCGGGCCTGAGCCTTGGGGCTGCCGTGACCAGCGGCAAGTTCGCCAGCTTGCGCGGCTTGCCCGCCGTGACGCCCATGGCCGAACGCATGGGGTTGGAGCGTGACCTGGCACTGGTCGAAATGACGGGTGTGGCCTATCATGCCGACCAGATCAGCACGGCGGGTGCCCTGCCGGTTCTGGCGCGGGCGAAGGCGCAGGGGCTGAACGTGACGGCGGGCGTGTCGATCCATCACCTGACGCTGAACGAACTGGACGTTGCCGATTACCGGACCTTCTTCAAGGTCAAGCCGCCGCTTCGGTCCGAGGATGACCGCATGGCCATGGTCGCGGCGGTGCGCGACGGGATGATCGACATCATCTGTTCCATGCACACTCCCCAAGATGAGGAAAGCAAGCGCCTGCCGTTCGAGGCGGCGGCCAGCGGTGCCGTGGGTCTGGAAACGCTGTTGCCCGCCGCCTTGCGCCTTTATCATTCCGGCCAACTGACCCTGCCGGAACTGTTTCGTGCCATGGCACTGAACCCGGCGCGGCGGTTCGGCCTGCCGGGTGGCGCGCTGCGTAACGGTGCGCCCGCCGATCTGGTGCTGTTCGATCCCGACACGCCCTTTGTGCTGGATCGTTTCACCCTGCGCTCAAAATCCAAGAACACGCCCTTTGACGGCCAGCGGATGCAGGGGCGCGTGGAAAAGACACTGGTGGGCGGTGTCGTCGCCTATGATCGCGGGGCCGCCTGATGCCGGTTCTGGAAACCTCCGCCAGCCTCTTGGCGCTGACCTTCGTGCTGGCCTATCTGCTGGGGTCGGTGCCGTTCGGCATGGTCATGGCACGCCTGTTCGGGCTGGGCGATCTGCGCGCCATTGGGTCGGGCAATATCGGGGCCACGAACGTGTTGCGCACCGGCAACCGGATGGCGGCGTTCCTGACGCTGATGCTGGATGCGGGCAAGGGGGTAATCGCCGTTCTGATCGCCCGTGCGGTTCTGACCGAGGATGCGGTGCAGGTCGCGGCCTTCGCGGCCTTTCTGGGCCATTGTTTTCCGGTCTTCCTGCGGTTCAGGGGCGGCAAGGGCGTGGCCACCTATCTGGGCACGCTTCTGGCGCTGTTCTGGCCTGCGGGGATTGCCGCATGCGCAATCTGGGCCGTGACGGCGGCGATCACCCGGTATTCATCCCTGTCCGCCCTTGTGGCGGCGGCGCTTGTGCCTGCGGCCATATTCATTCTGGGCATGCCCACGGCGGGTTTCCTTACCTTGGCACTGGCCGCGCTGATCTTTACAAGACATCAAGCCAATATGCAGCGGCTTCTGGCAGGGACCGAACCGAAGATCGGCAAGTCGTAACCGCCAGCCCACACAGACAGCATCTTTTCGGAAAGGGACATTTCCATGGATTTCATGACTGCCGTGCGCACCGTTCTGCTTGAAAAATACGCCACCTTCTCGGGCCGGGCCCGGCGCTCGGAACTTTGGTGGTTCGTTCTGTTCAGCATCATCGTCAGCGCAATCCTGTCGGTGCTCGACGGGCTCTTGTTCGGAACCGCGCCAGATGGCCAGCCCGTCAGCATCCTGAACGCCCTCTATTCGCTTGCCGTCCTGCTGCCGTCGATCGCGGTGGGCGCACGCCGGCTGCATGACACCGGGCGCTCAGGCTGGTGGCTGCTGCTCGCGTTGATCCCGGTTCTGGGCTTTCTGGTCTTGATCTTCTTCTATGTCCAGCGGGGCGAAGACGGCGCGAACCAATACGGGGCCAACCCGATCCCCACCGGTCAGTAGCTGTATTCGCCGTAAATCCGGGTCAGATCGCCGCCCCAGTCGCCGTGGTAATGCGCCAGCATTTCATCAGCGGGGGTCTGGCCGGTTTCCACACTGTCCCGCAGCGCATTCAGAAAATGCGTCTCGTCGGGGATCAGGCCATCGGCACCGGGGCGCGCGCGTGCCGTCAGCCCGGCCTCGGCAATTGCCAGAACCTCGCGCGCCAGGTCATGCATCCGCACGCCGTTGACCTCGGCCTGCAACCCGTCGATCGATGCCGCGATGCGCAATCCGTCCCGCGTGGCGGCATCCCAGCCCTTGACCAGATCCCATGCGGAATCCAGCGCGCTTTGGTCATACATCAGCCCGACCCAGAACGCGGGCAGGGCGCAGAGCCTGCGCCACGGGCCACCATCGGCCCCCCGCATCTCGATGAATTTCTTCAACCGCGCCTCGGGGAATATCGTGGTCAGGTGATCGGCGAAATCTGACAGGGTGGGCTTTTCGCCGGGCAGGGCGGGCAGTTCCCCCTTCAGGAAATCGCGGAACGATTGCCCAAGCGCGTTGATATACTTGCCATCGCGGTAGACAAAATACATCGGCACATCGAGCGCATAATCCACATAGCGTTCAAACCCGAACCCGTCCTCGAACGCAAAGGGCAACATGCCGGTGCGGTCGGCATCAAGGTTGCGCCAGACCTTGGCGCGCCAGCTTTTGTGTCCGTTCACTTGCCCCTCGAAGAAAGGTGAATTTGCGAAAAGTGCGGTCGCTACCGGCTGCAACGCCAGCGCCACGCGGAATTTCTTCACCATGTCCGCCTCGGACCCGAAATCAAGGTTCACCTGCACCGTGCAGGTGCGCCGCATCATGGTGGTGCCCATGGTGCCGACCTTTTGCATATAGCCATCCATCAGCTTGTAACGCCCCTTGGGCATCAACGGCATCTGGTCATGGGTCCAGATCGGTGCGGCCCCCAGGCCGATGAATTCCACCCCGATGATATCGGCGACTTCGCGAACCTGCCGCAAATGATCATTCACCTCGTCGCAGGTCTGATGCACCGTCTCCAGCGGCGCACCGCTGAGTTCCAATTGCCCGCCGGGCTCCAGCGACACATTCGCGCCGTCCTTCACCAACCCGATGATATGGCCGCCCTCCATCACCGGATCCCAGCCGAAGCGATCGCGCAGGCCTTCCAGCACCGCCTTGACGGATCGCGGGCCGTCATAGGGGATCGGTTGCAGCGTATCGCGGCAATAGCCGAATTTCTCGTGTTCCGTGCCGATCCGCCAGTCAGACGCGGGCTTGCTGCCCTCTGCGAGGTATTCCGCCATCTGTTCGTGCCGTTCGATCGGGCCGCCGCCGGATTGGGGGATGGACATGGGGTAGCTCCGATCTGGCTGGCACTGTTCAGGCCCTGACGTGGCCCGCAGTGTTCACCGTGTCAAGGCCGGGTGCAGCGGCGCACGCCGCCACAGGACGGTGGTGCCCGGCATATCCCCCTGCAGGGCCGACAAAAGCTGTGGGCTGCGCAACCCGTCCAATGCGGCGAAGGCATCAAACAGCGCCTCGGCCCCAAGCGCATCCGACGGGATGACCAGCACCTCGGACGCCTGTGTCAGCACCCAATAAGTCTGCCCGTCATCGGCGCGCCGCAGCGAAAGGGCCTCCAGCAGGTCCATGGCGACCGCACCGCCATAATAGGGCCCAAGATAACTGATCTGCCCCTCGGTCACGCTGACGACACCCGGCCCTTGCCCGGAACTGGCAAAGCGCGCGCGCCTGACGGCGGGCACCAGTGCAAGGGCACCACCCGCCACCAGCACCCAGCCAAAGGCCGGCAGGATCACGCCATGCCGCTGTGAAATCCACAGGCCCAGGGCGATGACGGCACCCGCCGCAATCGCCTCGCGCCAGCGGGTCAGAACGGCGCGCGCCTGTGGCCGCAGGAACCCGCTCACCAATCGCCCCGATGCGCCTGGAACAACGTAAGCGCGGCCACCGCCGCCGTGTCGGCACGCAGGATGCGGGGGCCAAGCGACAGGGGTGTGACAAAGGGCAGGCCCCGTAGCTGCGCCCGTTCAACGTCGGAAAACCCGCCTTCGGGGCCGATCAGGATGGCCCATTTGTCGGACGCGGGCGCGGCGGCCAAGGCGGCCTGTGCGCCCACCAAAGCCTCGTCTGCAAAGATCAGGTGGCGATCGGCGGGCCAGTCGCGCAGCATCGCATCCAGCCGGGTCAGGGCGGCCACCTGCGGTACATAGGTGCCGCCGCATTGTTCCGCCGCCTCAACGGCATGGGCTTGCAGGCGGTCCTGGCGGATACGCTCCGCATTGGTGAAATCCGTCTGCACCGGGCAGATGCGGGCAGCCCCCATCTCGGCGGCCTTTTCCACGATGAAATCGGTGCGCGCCTTCTTGATCGGTGCAAACAGCAGCCACAGGTCCGGCGGCAGCTGCAGGGGCCGCGTCTGTTCCGTGCAGGTCAGCACGCCATCGCGCTTGCGCGCCTTGGCCACCACCGCCCGCCATTCGCCATCGCGCCCGTTGAACAGGGCCACCGCGTCGCCCGTTCCCTGCCGCATCACCCCGAACAGGTAATGCGCCTGATCGCGCGACACCGGAACGGTTTGCCCCGCCCCCAAGGGGTGATCTACAAAGAGCCGTATTCGGGGTGCATCTGACATGAGGCGGACCATATGAGCGCGACCGGCAGAACGCCAGAGGGGCAGGACAGGCATGGCGGCCAGGTCGCGGATGCGGTGCGTGGCAACTGGGTGGACCGCGCGGCCCCCGTCTGGTCGCGGCCCTATCTGCGTCTGTCGCGTGCGGACAGGCCGATCGGCACCTGGCTGTTGCTGCTGCCTTGCTGGTGGGGGGTGTTTCTGGCCGCTGCCGCAGACCCCGCAGGCCTGCGCCTGTTCGATGGCTGGATCATCATCGGCTGTGCCATCGGCGCGTTCCTGATGCGCGGCGCGGGTTGCACCTGGAACGACATCACCGACCGCGACGTCGACGCCGCCGTGGCACGCACCAAAAGCCGCCCGATCCCGTCCGGGCAGGTCAGCGCGCGGCAGGCCCTGTTCTGGCTGGTCGCGCAATGCCTGATCGCACTGCTGATCTTGCTCAGTTTCAACATCAACGCCATCATCCTTGGCATTGTCGCCTTGCTGCCCGTGGCGATCTATCCCTTTGCCAAGCGGTTCACCTGGTGGCCGCAGGTATTTCTGGGGCTGGCCTTCAACTGGGGCGCGCTGCTGGCATGGACGGCACATGCCGGGGCGCTTGGCTGGCCTGCGGTGCTTTTGTATCTGTCGGGGATCGCCTGGACGCTATTCTATGACACGATCTATGCCCATCAGGACAAGGACGATGACGCCCTGATCGGCGTCAAATCCACCGCGCGACTGTTCGGGGCCAACACGCTGCCATGGCTGCGCGGCTTCATGGTTGCCAGTGTGGCGCTGATGGCTGCCGCCGTGATCATGGCAATTGCGCCGGGCGACAATATCCTGGCCCTCGTGGTCGCACTTGGCGGGGCCTGGGCCATGGGCTGGCATATGGCGTGGCAGATGGGGCGGCTGGACATCGACAATGCCGATGTCTGTCTGCGGCTTTTCCGGTCCAACCGCGATACCGGGCTGTTGGCCGCGCTGTTTTTCGCCGCCGCGGCGCTGGTGTGATTGAACACCGGGCTGCAAGGGGATAACCCCGGTTTCACAATTCAGGAAGAAGTGATCCGTCACGGATGAAACACTCCACCCGTATTCTCTCAGTCGCGGCTTTTGCTGTCGCCGCCAGCCTGTGCATCGGCACTGCCGTGATTGCCGCCCTGCGGATCGAGGACCGCTCGACCGACGCGGTGGCATTCGCCATGCGCGAAGCCGGGATGGATTGGGTCGCGGTCAGCGCCAATGGCCTGCAGATCAACATGACCGGCACCGCCCCCGACGAGGCCGCGCGCCTGCGGGCCTTTGCGCGCGCCGCCGCCGTTGTCGATGCCGACCGGATCGTGAATACGCAGGAGGTCGTGGACCCCGCTGCGATCACGCCGCCGCGCTTTTCGCTGGACATGCTGCGCAACGGCGATGGCATCCAGTTGATCGGCCTGATCCCGACCGAGGTGGGCAGCGATGCGGTTGCCGCCGCCATTGCCGAGATTTCGGCGGGCGTCGAGGTCATCAACATGGTGGAGACTGCGGATTATGCCACGCCGCCCACATGGGTTGCCGCCATGGATTATGGATTGCGCGCATTGCAGGAACTGCCCCGGTCCAAGGTAACGGTCTATGAAGACCGGGTCGAGGTGCAGGCCATCAGCGAAAGCGCCCAGCAACGCGCGTCATTCGAGGCGATACTGGCGCGCGGTCAGCCCGATGGCGTGACCGTGGTGCTGGACATATCGGCACCGCGCCCCGTCATCACACCCTTCACGCTGCGGTATCTGATCGACGATCAGGGCCCCCGGTTCGCGGCCTGTTCCGCCGATACCATCGTCTCGCGCGACCGGATTGTCACCGCCGCGCGCGGTGCCGGGACCGCAGGGATGATCGACTGCATCATCGGGCTGGGGGTGCCGTCACCGCAATGGGGGGCCGCCGTGGCCACATCCATCGCAGCACTTTCCGAAATGGGTGGTGGAAGCGTCACCTTTTCGGATGCGGACGTCACCCTGATCGGACCGCAAGGCATGGCGCAGGACGCATTCGACCGCGCGATCGGTGAGTTGGATCAGGCATTGCCCGCTGTCTTTTCGCTGCAAGGTGTTCTGCCTGCGGCACAGACTGCCAATGCCGGGGGACCGCCCCGGTTCGTCGCGCGCCTGACCGATGACGGCACCGTCGAATTGCGGGGTCGTCTGCCCGATGACGAGGTCGAGGGCGCGGTGCAATCCTATGCCAACGCTTTGTTTGGCGGCAGCAATGTCGATTTTGCCGCGCGCCGGGTCGCGGACCTGCCGCCGGGCTGGACGTTGCGGGTTCTTGCGGGTCTGGCGGCATTGTCACAGCTCAACGACGGCAGCCTGACGGTGCAGCCCGATACCGTGATTCTGACCGGAAACACCGGCAATCCCGATATGGTTTCCGACATCAGCCGCGCACTTACCATTGACCTGGGCGATGGCCAGAATTTTGAAATCAACGTCACATATCAGGAATTGCTGGACCCCGTCGCCTCCCTTCCGACGCCCGAGGAATGCGTGGCGCGGATCAATGACATTCTTGTGGATACCAAGATCACCTTCGATCCCGGCTCGATCCAGATCAACCGGCAGGCGGGGGTGGTGCTGGACGATCTGGCCGATATCTTGCCCGATTGCCGCGAGGTGCGGATGGAGATCGGTGGCCACACCGACAGCCAGGGCCGCGAGGACATGAACCTGAACCTCAGCCAGGCGCGCGCCAATGCCGTGCTGGACGGGCTTTTGTCGCGTAGCGTGCTGGTGTCGAACCTGACCGCGCAAGGCTATGGTGAAAGCCAGCCAATCGCCGACAATACCACCGAAGACGGGCGCGAGGCCAATCGCCGGATCGAGTTCCGCCTGCTTGCCGGGGGCACGGCCAACTCAGCCGCCACCGACACAGACGACGCCGAAACGCTCGCACGCCCCACGACCCTTCCGCCCGCAGATTTCCGCCCCGTGATGCGGCCCGCCCGCGACGGCGACAATTAAGGACCGCGCATGAACCGTTTTGAATTCATCATTGCCATTGCCCTGATCCTGTTCGTGGCCTTTGCACTGGGCTGGTTCGCCCATTGGCTGATCACCCGGTTTTCGCGCGTCAGCGGCGGCGACATCAGCGAAATGGATGAAATGGCCCGCGCCCTCCACGATGCCGAGGAAACCCGCGATCAGGCGATCATCTATCTGCAGCAACGCGAGGCTGAACTGACCAATCAGTTAAGCCAGACCGAGGCCGAATTGCGCGCCGCCATGGAAGGCCTGCGCGAGGCGCGGCACGAGGCGGAAGAGATGCGCAGCTATATCGAAACGGTCAATCAGGGGTAGGCGCGGGTGCCTGCCAGCGTGTCAGCGCCTGCTCATCCGCATCCCTTGCCGCGACCCAATCATCGCCGGTGGCGGTGATTTCCTTCTTCCAGAAGGGGGCGCGCGATTTCAGGTAATCCATCAGGAATTCAGCGGCCGCAAACGCATCGGCCCGGTGGCGCGCGGCGGTCGCAACCATCATGATCGGTGCGCCGGGCATCAGGCGCCCATGGCGATGGATGATCAACGCATCGGTCAGTTGCCACCGCTGCATTGCCTGGGTGGCGATATCGTTCAGGGCGCGTTCGGTCATGCCGGGATAATGCTCGATCTCCATCGCGTGCAGATCGCCGCCCTCCACGTCCCGCACGATGCCCGAGAAACTGACGACCGCCCCCGCACCATCCACCTGCGCGGCAAAGCGGTTCAATTCCGCGCCCATGTCAAAGGCGGCATCCTGAACCCTGATGTCCATCAGCCGCCCGTCATCGGCGGGAAAAAGGCAACTTCGCGGGCGCCAGAAACAGGCGCGTCCATCTCCACCAGTTCCTGATCCACCGCTGCGCGGATGGCCCCGATGTCGGAAAAGGCAAAGGCATGTGCATCGGACCGCGCCTTCAATTCGGCAATCAGGTCGGCCACGGTTGCCGCTTTTGTTTCGACCGTTTCATGGCCGGTCCCGATCCGTTCCCGCAGCCATGCGAAATAGCGCAGTTCCATCGCCTAGTCCTCCCGCAGAAAGGGCAGGGCCTTGCGAAAGTAATCCGCCCCCGTCAGCACCGTCAACGCCGCCGCCAGCCACAACAGGGCAATGCCGCCCCAGGATGCCACCAGCAGGCCACGGTATATCCACCCAAGGCCCATCCGGTCCGGTATTTCACCGTTCAGGACGCTGGCCACGATTTCACCATCCATGCCATAGGTCAGCATGCCGAAGTAATGATCGAATATGCCCCAGGCAAACAGGAACCCGATGGCCACCATCTGCACGGTGGTCTTCCACTTGGCCAGGTTCGTGACCTTGAGCGTTCCGGCGGTATCGCCAAGGAACTCGCGCAGGCCCGAAACGAACACCTCCCGGAACAGGATCGCCGTGACGGGCAGCAAAAGCCACATCGTCATGCCGTGCAGCCCCAGAAGCGTGGCCAGCGCGATGATCACCATCGCCTTGTCGGCAATCGGGTCAAGCATGGCACCGAACTTGCTGACCTGCCCCCATTTGCGGGCCAGCCAGCCGTCAAGGTAATCGGTGAACGCGGCAAAGCTGAACAGAAGCAGCGCGGCAATATCTGCGGCAGGGCGTGGCAGCAGCAGAAATACCAGCCCCACAAGGGGGGCGGCTGCCAGGCGCACGACGGTCAGGGTGTTTGGCAGGTTCCATTGCATGGGATCAGACCTACCCCGTCATGCCCGGTCATGGAAGAAGTCATAGATGGTTTCCGCAATCGTATCGGAAATTCCGTCCACCGCCTTCAGATCGGCCAGATCGGCGCGGGCCACGGCCTTGGCGCTGCCGAAATGCGACAGAAGCGCGCGTTTGCGGGTGGCGCCCACGCCCGGCACATCGTCAAGCGGCGTGGCGCTGATGGCCTTGGACCGTTTGGCGCGGTGCGCGTCGATGGCAAAGCGGTGCGCCTCGTCCCGCAGGCGTTGGACGAAATAAAGGACCGGATCATTGTATTGCAATGCGATGGGGCGCGTGCCGGGGCGGTGAAATTCCTCTTTCCCGGCGTCGCGGTCGACCCCCTTGGCCACCCCGATGAACGGCATGTCATCAACCCCCAGTTCGGCCATGATCTGGGCAACGGCGCTGATCTGTCCGGCCCCGCCGTCGATCAGCAACAGATCGGGCCAGGCATCGGACCGGCGTTCGGGGTCTTCCTTCAGCAGGCGCTGGAACCGGCGGGTCAGCACCTCTTTCATCATGCCGAAATCGTCGCCGGGCGTAATGCCGTCACCCTTGATGTTGAACTTGCGGTATTGCGATTTCAGAAAGCCGTCCGGCCCGGCCACGATCATGCCGCCCACGGCATTCGTGCCCTGAATGTGGGAGTTGTCATAGACCTCGATCCGCTTTGGCGGGCCATCCAGATCGAAGGCCTCGGCCAGCCCCACCAACAGGCGCGACTGTGTGGCGGTTTCCGACATCTTGCGCGCCAGACTTTCGCGGGCGTTGCGCAGGGCGCCTTCGACCAGTTCCGCCTTCTCGCCCCGCTGCGGCACCAGTATCTCGACCTTGCGGCCCAGTTTCTGGCCAAGCGCGTCGGCCATCAGGTCGGTGTTCTCGATCGGGCCGGACAGGATCAACTGACGCGGCGGTTCCTTGGTGTCGTAAAACTGGCCGATGAACGCCTCCAGCACCTCGGGCGCGTCAATATCGGCACCCACGCGGGGAAAGAAATCGCGGTTGCCCCAGTTCTGGTTGGCGCGGATGAAGAAGACCTGCACGCAGGCCTGCCCGCCCTCCATGTGCAGCGCGATGATATCGGCCTCGGCCACGCCGCGCGGGTTGATGCCTTGGGTCGATTGCACGTTGGTCAGCGCGCGGATGCGGTCGCGCAGGGCGGCGGCGCGCTCGAACTCCATCGCCTCGGCGGCCTTGGTCATGTCTTCGGCCAGTCGCGCCTGCATGTCGGTGCTGTCGCCGCGCAGGAACCGCGTCGCGTCATGCACGGTTTCGGCGTAATCCGCCTGGCTGATATGGCCCACGCAAGGCGCGCTGCACCGCTTGATCTGATAGAGCAGACAGGGCCGGGTGCGGCTGTCGAACATCGGGTCGGAACAGGTGCGCAGCAGAAAGACCTTTTGCAATTGGTTGAGCGTGCGGTTCACCGCGCCCGCACTGGCGAAGGGGCCGAAATAGCTGCCCTTTTCCGATTTCACGCCCCGGTGCTTCTTGATCTGCGGAAAGGCATGCGCGCCCGACACCAGAATATTCGGAAAGGATTTGTCGTCGCGCAGCAGCACGTTGTAGCGCGGCTTGAGCTGCTTGATCAGGTTCTGTTCCAGCAACAGCGCCTCGGTTTCCGTGCGCGTGGTCAGAAACATCATGCTGGCGGTGTCGCGGATCATCCGGGTAATCCGCCCCGAATGGCCCGTGGGCTTGGCGTAATTCGCCACGCGCTTTTTCAGGTTGCGCGCCTTGCCCACATAAAGCACCCGGCTTTGCGCATCCAGCATGCGGTAAACGCCGGGCGAATTATCCAGCGTCCGGAGATAGGACTGGATAACCTGATACCCTGTGGGCGGTGTTTTTGCGCTGTCATCGGGCATCTGGGCTGGGCCTGTGCGATTCCATGTCTGGCTGCAACGGGGCAGCAACAGTTTCAAGTGTTAAGGCATCCACCACTTCTGTGGATAAGCATTCGGATAAAACTTGGGCATATGGATTTTTCCTTTGTTTTCGGCAGGGTTCTCGGCTTTGCCTAAAAAACAGGCTTCATTTTAACCCGTTGTTTTAAAATGGAATATTTTTCCCGAGAAGCGGATGATTTTTCCATGTCATGTTGCCGTCACGCATCTGTTACAATCTGGGGGGGAGTGGACAAGTCAGATTGTGTGACCTGAAACCGGCTATTCCACGCCCACAACATCGGGCGTCTCCCACGCCAGATGCTGGCCCCCGTCCACACAGATCAGTTGCCCTGTCACCGCGCGCGCGGTCAGGAAATAGCGCAGGGCATCGGTGATCGCCGCAGGGTCCGCGCCGCGTTCCAGGATGGTGGCGGATCGCTGCGCCTGAAAATGCGCGGTGGACTGGCGCGCGCCTTTCAACGTCGGGCCGGGTGCGATGGCATTCACGCGCACGCGCGGGGCCAGCGCCTGCGCCGCCGTGCGGGTCAGCGCCCAGAGCCCCATCTTGGCAAGGGTATAGGTCATGAATTCGGGGGTCAGCTTTTGCACCCGCTGATCGATCATGTTGACGATCAGGCCGCGCGCCACGGGCTCTCCCGCCACATCGATCTCGGGGTCGGGAATTTGCGCGGCCAAGGTCTGGGTCAGGATGAATGGTGCGCGCAGATTGCTGTCCATGTGCCGGTCCCAGCTGTCGCGGGTCGCGGTCACGATAGTGTCATATTCAAAGATCGACGCATTGTTGATCAGTACCGTGATCGGGCCAAGTGCGGCTGCGGCACGCGGCAACAGGTCTTGCGTGGCCCCTTCATCCAGCAGATCGGCCTGCAACGTCACGGCGCGGCGGCCCATGCCCCGGATTTCGGTGGCGACATCCTCGGCCGCATCCGCGCTGCTGGCGTAATGCACCGCCACATCATGGCCTTGTGCCGCCAGTTCCAACGCCATTGCGCGGCCAAGACGTTTGCCCGCGCCTGTCACCAATGCTGTCATCTTGGTCTCCTCAGAACAGGCTGACGATATAAACGATGTAGAGCCCAACAAAGCCGAACCCAACCATCCGCCCCATCCGCAGCGACAGGAAGATGAACGGGATCAACAACAGCGATGCCGCGATCATCACCCACAGGTCATAGCGCAGGATCGTGGCATCAACAGGGATCGGCCCGATAAGTGCGGTCACACCGATGATCCCCAGAAGGTTGAACAGGTTCGATCCGATCACATTGCCGATCGCCACCTCGGCGTGGTTGCGCCAGGCCGCCACCACCGTCGTTGCCAGTTCCGGTAGCGACGTGCCCACCGCCACCAGCGTCAGACCGATGACCGTATCGCTGACCCCATAGGCCGACGCGATTGCGGTCGCACTATCCACCAACAGGCTGGCACCAAGCGGCAGGCCGATCAGGCCCAGCACCAGATAAAGCCCGATCTTCCACGATGGCATGTCGGGGTCTGCGCCTTCGGGTTCATCCTCGGGCGGGGCATCATTGGCTGCGCGCCGGTGCGCATGTGCCGCGCGCGCCTGATCCAGCAGGACCAGCGCCAGAAGCGACAGCAGGATCAGCCCGTGCCACCATGTGAACGGCCCCATGAAGGCCAGCCCGATGAACACCAGCGATCCGCCGATCATCATCATATAGCTGCGCTTGATATCGCATTTTCGTGTATCCAGCCCCGAGATGATGGCGGGTATACCCAGTACCAGCAGCACATTTGCGGTGTTCGATCCCACCACGTTGCCCATTGCCAGGCCGGGCAAACCATCAAGGATCGCCCGGATCGAAATCAGAAGTTCCGGGGCCGATGTGCCGAAGGCCACGACCGTCAGGCTGACGATCAGGGCCGGAATGCCCAACCGCAACGCCAGATTGACCGCCCCCTTGACCAACAGATCACCCGCCAGCAGCAAGATCACCAGGCCGAGGCCGACAAAAAGAAACTCCGTCACCATCGCGTCAGCCTTGCGTCTTGTCGCAATGGCGGCAGGGGCCGCCGCGCAGATTGTAACGCCCACAGTCGGGGCACACGCGTGGCTTGGGCATCGCGCGCCCCTTCTTGCCGCTGCCGGGCCAGCGCAGCCGCCCGAACATCGCCAGAACCACCATGAAGATCAGGAACAGGCTGATGATCTTGAGCATCACGACAGGCCGAACCTTGCCCAATGGGCGCGGTCTTCGACCTGACCAATCGCGGCATCCGACACCTGCGCGCCAAACCGCTGGAACAGGCTACGCCGGGGGCCATAGGCCGCAAAGCGCGTCTTGTCCCCGTAAAGCGCCTTCATCTTGGGGACCAGATGGCCAATTCCGTCGGCCAGGCCCAGATCGACGCCGCTGGAGCCCACCCAGAACTCACCCGAGAACAGGTTGTCATCGTCGCCCAGTCTGTCGCCGCGCCGCGCTTTGACATGCGCGATGAAGGCGTCATGGATTTGCGCCTGCAAGGATTTCAGCCGCTTGATATCCTCGGGGCGTTCTGGCCGGAACGGGTCCAGCATGGATTTGTCCTTGCCCGCCGTATAGACTCGCCGTTCGATCCCGTAGCGGCCGATCAATTCGTGAAAGCCGAACCCGGATGATATCACACCGATGGACCCCACGATGGAACTTGCGTCCACCCAGATGTGATCCGCCGCGCAGGCCAGCCAATAGCCGCCCGAGGCCGCCACATCTTCCACAAAGGCATGGACGGGCATGTCCTTTTCATCGGCCAGACGCCGGATGCGCGCGGCAATGAGCGAGGATTGCACCGGGCTGCCACCGGGCGAGTTGATGACCAGCGCCACCGCCTTGGGCTTGCCCCTTCGAAATGCTTTTTCGATGACACCGGCCATGGCCTCGTCATTCAGGCTGGCACCCCGGCCCTGGCTGGCAATCACCCCTTGCAGGCGGATGACGGCCACGACGGGGTCGGATTTCAGGAAAGGAATAAACCGCTTCATATCAGTCGATGTAGAGTGCGCAAGCAGCCGCAACAAGGCGACAACGCGGGGAAAACTTCGATTGTGCCTGCGCGGGCCCCCTCAGGCCATGACCCAATGGGCATATCCAAGCGCCGCACACAGCAGCACGAGCGATGATCCGACGATGCCCGCCAGACGCGCAGGCCCCGCCGCCGCCATCGCGCCAAGCGATGTCTTGACCCCCAACGCCGCAATCGCCGTCAGCAGCATCAGGCGCGATGCCAGATCGCCCGCCTGCAACAGGGCGGGGGGCAGGTCCACGACATTGCGCAAGACCATCAGCGCCATGAACACCACCACGAACCATGGCAGGCCCACCTTGGCCCCGTTATCGGCCCGGAACGACAGGGCCACCACAATCAGCACGACGGGCAACAGGGCGACCCGCAACAGTTTGGTGAAGGTTGCGATATCGCCCGCCGTCTCGCTGACGGAATAGCCCGCGCCAACAACCTGCGCCACATCATGGATGGAGGCCCCGATAAGATACCCCACCTCGATATCTTCCAGACCCATTGCCGCGAAAAGAACGGGATAAAGCACCATGGCGATGGTACTGAGTGCTGTCACCGCCACGACCGTGAACAACACATCTTCTTCGCGCACCCGCGCCTTGGGCAGGACCGACGCAATCGCCAGCGCCGCCGATGCCCCGCAAATCGCAACCGCGCCACCCGACAGCAGGCCATAGGCCAGCCCCATCCGCGTGAACCGCGCGATCAGCACGCCGGTGCCAAGGGTCAGCAGCACAAGGCCCGCCACCCCCACCACCGGCAACCAGCCCAGTTGTGCGACATCGGCAAAGGTCAGGCGCAGGCCCAACAGCGCCACACCAACCCGCAGGATCGTGCTGGACGACAGGTCGATACCCGTGCGCCACCGGGGCCGCGCCGCCAGATGATGGAACGCCATGCCGATCAGCAGGGCGAACAGCATGGCAGGCCCGCCGTAATGGGACGACAGGAACCAGGCCACTGTCGCAATCGCGGCGGCCACGGCCACGCCGCGCCAAGCACCCCATGGGCTGGCCCGGTCGCCTGCTGTTGCTGTCTCGACCATGTCGCGCCCCCTTCCTGTGCCTCTTGCCACGGATTGCGGCGGCCTGACCAGATACCGAGGTCCACATGTGGCTACATCCGCCACCGTTGCGCGCGACGCTGACTGCGCCTTTGATGGTGCAACCAGATGACAGCGGCCCAAACCAAACGGCTAGAGGCCCCCGATAAGGCAAAAGAATATAGCCTTCGGCGAAGCTGCTTTCGGGATTTTTGATTTTGCCTGCGCGATCTCCGATGCATCTCTCCTCAGGTGTTCGACCATCCACCATCAAGGGCGATGGCCTGTCCGGTCATGAAGGCACTTTCATCGCTGGCCAGATAGACGGCGAGTTTTGCCACCTCATCCGCACCGGCAATCCGGCCCATGGGCTGGCGCGCGACAAAGGCGGCGCGTGCGGTGGCGTAATCGCCCTGTGCGCGCATTCGCGCCTGCAGGCTGGGGCTGTCGATCGTGCCCGGACAGATCGCGTTGCAGCGGATGCCTTGCGTCACGAAATCAGCCGCAATGCCCTTGGTCATGCCGATCACGGCGGCCTTGGTCGCGCCATAGACGAACCGGTTCGGGGCCGCGATGATCGTGGACACCACAGACGCCATGTTGACGATGCTGCCCCCGCCATTGGCGATCATCGCGGGCAGGAACGCGCGGGTCACGCGGAACATCGCCTTCACATTCAGGCCAAAGCTGAAATCAAATGTATCATCGTCGCAATCAAGGATCGTGCCGTGATGCACGAAGCCCGCGCAGTTGAACAGGATATCGGGCGCGCCGACCTCGGTGGCAAAGCGGTCCACGGCCTGCGCATCGGTCACGTCCAGCGCCTGCACCACGCACCCGGCATCCGCCACCGGGCCAAGCGCGCCTGCGTCGATATCGGTGGCGATGACCTCGGCCCCCTCGGCGGCAAAGGCCATGGCCGTGGCCTGCCCGATGCCCGCACCTGCCGCCGTGACGACCGCGCGTTTCCCCTTTAGTCGCATCGTTGCCTCCCGCCGCTGCATTCTGCCCATCTGAACGGCCAAGCCGCGCCGGGATCAAGCCGAAACCGCAGCCCACCTGCACCAGGTGCTGGACAGCGACCGGGCGAACCTGTTCGATGGTGGCGCGCGCAACCCACACGGAGGATACGATGCCCGTGATCTTGTGTTACGGCGACAGCAACACCCACGGCACGCCGCCTATGGCGACCGAAGGTCAGTCGGGCCGCTATCCGCCCGGCGCACGCTGGCCCGATGTGATGGCCGCCACACTTGGCAAGGGCTGGACGGTCATTGCCGAGGGGCTGCCGGGCCGCACCACAGTGCATGATGACCCGATCGACGGGGCCTACAAGAATGGGCGGCTTGTGCTGCCTGCGGTCCTGCACAGCCACAAGCCGCTGGACATGGTGGTGATCATGCTGGGCACCAATGACCTGAAGGCACGGTTTGCCGTGACGGCGGGCGATATCGCCGCCGGTTGTGCCCGGTTGATCGAAGATGTGCGCGCCGCCGGTGTGGGCCATGCCGGTGCCGCGCCGCGCATCCTTCTGGTCGCGCCCACACCGATCCTTGAAATCGGCGTTTTGGCTGAGACATTCACCGGCGGGGCGGAGAAATCGCGGATGCTGGCCGCGCTGATGGCTGCGGTTGCGGACCAGTCCGGCGTCGCATTCTTCGATGCAGGAAAGGCCGCTGTGGTCGATCCGCTGGACGGGGTGCATTTTGCCGCTGAAACACATGTTGACCTTGGGCGCGCCATGGCAGAGGCCGTCAAGACAGCCTGGGCCAATGCCGCATGACGGTGGACACCGCAAAAGGCCGGGGGCGCGCATGCACCATGATATCGTGATACTGGGCGTCTTCGTGGCCGACACCGCCTATCGTGCCGACCGTCAGCCGCGCATCGGTGAAACGATCATGGGGCAGGCCTTTGCCCTGGGGCCGGGTGGCAAAGGGTCGAACCAGGCGGTCGCGGCGGCGATGGCGGGGGGTGATGTGGGCCTCATCACCCGGCTGGGTCAGGACACATTCGCCGACATGGCCCTGCGCACATGGGCCGGCGCGGGTGTCACGCCCCTGGTGACGCAACATGCCGACAGCTATACCGGGGCGGCATTCATCTTTGTCGATGCGGCGACGGGCAACAACGCCATCATCATCGCCCCCGGTGTTGCGGCCACGATCTGCGTGGCGGATGTGGATGCGCGGGCCGATGTGATCGCCGCCGCCAAGGTCTTCGTCACGCAGCTGGAACAACCGCTGGACGCCGCCGAACATGCCATGCGGATCGCGCGCGCGGGTGGGGCGGTGACAATCCTGAACCCCGCCCCGGCGGCGGATCTGACCGATGCGATGCTGGCCTTGTGCGATTACGTCACCCCGAACGAGACCGAGGCCGAGGCCTTGACCGGCCTGCCCGTGACCACGGTGGCCGAGGCGACGCTGGCGGCCATCGCCCTGCTGGCGCGGGGGCCAAAGGCCGCGATCATCACGCTTGGCGATAATGGCTGTCTCTACCATGATGGGCAGGTGGCGGTGCATGTCCCCGCCATCTTCGCAGGGCCGGTGGTGGAAACGACCGGCGCGGGCGATGCCTTCAATGGCGGCTTCGCCACCGGTCTGGCAGATGAGATGGACCCCCTGACCGCGATCCGCTTTGCCACGGCCACCGCCGCCATTTCCGTCACCCGCCCCGGCGCCGCGCCATCCATGCCATCGCGGACTGAAATCGACGCGCTTCTGGCTAGAGGCTGAAACCCTTTTCGCGCAGGACATCCCGCGCCGCATCATGATGTTTCGCGGGCAGGTGATCGAATAGTTTCGCCATGATGGCGGGGTATTGCGGGGCCTCCTGCAGATGTTCGATCAGGTGAAAATGCAGGATCTTGCAGGCATGGGTATCCGCGAAATCCTTGCGCCGCGTCAGGGCATAATTCCACGTATCGTCAAGCGCGCGATAGCTGTATCCGAACCGTTTTATCGTCAGTGGGATGGTGATCTGATCGACCCAAGGGCGCTTGCCCCCCACGGAACAGTTGCGGTCAAACTCCACCGCCGTGTCCAGCCATTGCTGGCCAAATGTCTGCCCCGTCGCATCGGGCGTATCGGGGATGGCGACGAAACCCGCGTTGAAATAGGGGACATATTCGATCTTGCGGCCCCGCACCAAGGTCACGCGATCGGTTGGCATATCCATCCCGAAATGGGCATAGGCGCGGTCCCACCTGTCGCTGTCGCGGCCCCATGTGGGCGTGCCTTCGGGCGTGGCCGCGACCACATCATCCGGCAACCCGCCCATCTCGGTCAGGGGGGCAAGGCACACCATATCGGTATCCAGAAACACCGTGCGCTGCGACGGGCGGCGGTCTGCGGCGGCGATGATCTTGTTGCCATGCGGATAGGGCGTCTTCCAGTCGGGCGGCAGCGCAAGGGCGCGCACCTCCACGTTGCAGGCCGCGTAAAGCGCGCGCGTGACCGGATGCAGATCGCCCTCGGACGCGACCGAGCAATAGGCGATGGTCTGCACCGGCGCGGCCCCGTCATGGGCGGCCGCGATGCTGGACACCAGTGGCCATGACAAGATTTCCAGCCCACGACCATCGGCGACGAAAATCAGGCTGAGGTCGGGTGTGGTCATCGGCTCTGCCTTGGCGATCTGTGCTGCTTGGCGCCTAGGAACCACAGGTCACGGGGCCATTGCCAGCCGAAAAGGCCATCGGGCGGGCAATGCCTGTCGGTCTGCCGTTCTGCAGCAGGCATAGAAAAACCCCCGGACCAAGGCGCGGGGGTTATTCCGATTCGTTATGTTCGCGGTGTCGAAAGGGCTACATGCCGCCTTCGCGCTGCGCTTTCTTACGCGCCAGCTTGCGCGCGCGCCGAATTGCTTCGGCTTTTTCGCGTGCGCGCTTGACGGATGGTTTTTCGTAATGTTGCTTGAGCTTCATTTCACGAAAAACGCCTTCGCGTTGCAGCTTTTTCTTCAGGGCACGAAGCGCCTGATCGACATTGTTGTCGCGGACACTGACCTGCATGTGGTGTCACCACCTTCCTAGGTTAGAGTTGCATGAAAATGCAGGAAGTGGCCGTATAGCAAAGGCCCCCTATCTTGTCCAGCAAGCGAAATGACCGGAGATGACGATGCCACAGATGACCGACAGACTGATTGACGCCGCCCTGATGCATGTGCCGTTCGACGGCTGGTCCCCGGCCAGCTTCCGCGCGGCAATCACCGATGCCGAGGTGGACGAGGGGCTGGCGCGCGCAACCTTCCCGCGCGGAGCCGTTGACCTGGCGCTGGCGTTTCACCGGCGGGGCGATGCGCAGATGGTGGCGCGGCTCAAGGCCGAAGACCTCAGCGCGCTGCGCTTCCGCGACCGGATTTCCCACGCCGTCCGCCTGCGCCTGGAGCTGGTGGAGGATCACAAGGAGGCCGTGCGCCGGGGCACGACGCTGTTTGCGCTGCCGATGCATGCGGGTGACGGGGCCAAGGCCGTCTGGGGCACCGTCGATGCCATCTGGGATGCGCTGGGCGATCCGTCAGACGATGTGAACTGGTATACCAAGCGTGCCACCCTGTCGGGGGTTTACGGGGCGACGGTGCTGTATTGGCTGGGCGATCAATCCGCCGATCACGCCGCCACCTGGGCGTTTCTGGACCGGCGGATCGACAATGTCATGGCCATCGAAAAAGCCAAGAAGGTGATCAATGAAAACAAGGTGTTGCAGCCATTTCTGGCCGGGCCAAACTGGCTGTTGAGCCGGATCAAGGCACCTGCCAAGATGGGGCGAACCGATATGCCGGGCCGCTGGAACGCGCCCGACAGCGATGTCGGCAAAAGTTAACAAAGGATGAACATGCCCCTGCCCTCCGTCATGCGCGCCGTCAAGATCAGCCAACCCGGAGGGCCCGAGGTGTTGCGCCTGACGGAACGTCCCGTGCCGCAACCGGGTGCGGGCCAGATCCTGATCGCCGTGGACCATGCGGGCGTGAACCGGCCCGATGCCTTGCAACGCGCGGGCAATTACGCGCCGCCACCGGGGGCCAGCGACCTGCCGGGGCTTGAGGCGGCGGGAACGGTGGCGGCCACGGGGCCGGGTGTCAGTCGGTGGAATATCGGCGACAAGGTCTGTGCCCTTCTGCCCGGCGGGGGCTATGCGGATTATGCGCTGACCCATCAGGATCACGCGCTGCGGGTGCCCGACGGCATGGCATTCGACCAGGCCGCCGCGCTGTGTGAGACGTTCTTCACCGTCTGGAGCAATGTCTTTATGCGCGGCGGGTTAAAGGCAGGTGAACGGTTTCTGGTTCATGGCGGGTCCAGCGGCATTGGCACCACCGCGATTCAACTGGCAAGCCATTGGGGTGCAAGGGTTTTTACCACGGCCGGCAGTGCCGAAAAATGTGCCGCCTGCGCCGCGCTTGGGGCGGAGCGCGCCATCAACTACCGCGAGGCTGATTTCACCGAGATCGTGCGCGCCGAAGGTGGTGCCGATCTGATCCTCGACATGGTGGGCGGCGACTATTTGCCCCGAAATATCAAGGCTTTGGCCAATGACGGGCGGCTGGTGCAGATCGCGTTCCTGCAAGGGCCGAAGGTGATGCTGAACTTTGCCGAGGTGATGATGCGGCGGCTGACCATCACGGGGTCCACCCTGCGCCCGCAAAGCGATCAGGCCAAGGCGGTGATTGCCGCGCAACTGCTTGAAAACGTGTGGCCTTTGCTGGATGTGGGGCGTATTGCGCCGGTGATGGACAGCAGTTTTGATCTGGCCGATGCCGCCGCCGCCCATGCCCGGATGGAAAGCAGTGCGCATATCGGAAAGATCGTGCTGAAGGTCCGTTAACCCAATTGCCAAGGCGGCGATTTGGGCATGCATTACCCATGCACAATTGATGCACAGGTGATGCACAGTTCAAACAGACCCGCCGCGGTGTCTGAGATTAACCTTTGACGCGGTGGTGTATCCGTCGCCTGCTGTGAGCCCAAAAGCCGGAGACTTGCGCCATGCCCCTTGATGATCGCTACGACAACGCGCTGAGCACCACTGCCGTCGCCGCGCGGGACCATTACGTGACCGGGGTGGATCATATTCTGGCCGCGACGCATGGGGCGGAAGATGCCTTTGCCGCGTCCACCGCCGCCGACCCCGATTTCGCGTTGGGGCATGTGGGGGCCGCGCGCGCCGCGATGTATGCAGGTGATATGGGCGGGGCCAAGGCCGCGATTGCCAGGGCTGTCGCGTTGCAACCGCATGTGACCCCGCGTGAGGCGGCGCATATCGACATCTTCGCCACGCTGCTGTCGGGGCAGGTGGCGCAAACCCGGGATCGCGTGCTGGCCCATGTCGCGCAACACCCACGCGACGTGCTGGCCGCGCAGATCTGCACCAATATCTTCGGGCTGATCGGGTTTTCCGGCGATCCGGGACGCGAGGCCGCGCAACTGGCCTATACCGCGCAACTGCTGCCGCATTACGGCGAGGACTGGTGGCTGTTGTCTGTCCATGCGCAGGCCCTGTGCGAGACCGGGCAGGTTGACCCTGCGCTGGCGATGATGGAGCGATCGCTGGATCTGAACAATGCCAACGCCAATGCCGCGCACTTCAAGGCGCATGCGCTGTATGAGCATGGCGCGGCAGAGGCGGGCCTGGCCTATCTGGCCGATTGGATTTCGGGTTATGACAGCCGTGCGCTTCTGCATGGGCATCTGAAATGGCACGAAGCGCTATGGACCCTTGGCATGGGGGATAGTGCAGGCATGTGGGCCATCATGGATGGCGCGATTGCGCCGGGCGCATCGCAGAGCCTGCCGATCAACGTGCTGACCGATAGTGCCGCGCTGCTTTACCGGGCCGAGATTGCGGGTGTTCCGGTGGACCCTGCGCGGTGGCGCGCGCTGAGCGATTATGCGGCGCAGGCGTTTCCTGCCACGGGCCAAAGCTTTGCCGACATGCATGCGGCATTGGCCCATGCAATGGCCGGGAATGGCGACAGGCTGGCCGCCTATGCCCAATGCAGCAACGGGTTTGCCGCCGATCTGGTGCGCCCGGTGGCGGTCGCATGGGGCGCAATTGCGCGGCAGGACTGGGCAACGGCACTGGCCAGTTTGACGCCGATCATGGCCGATCATGCGCGGGTGGGCGGCAGCCGGGCGCAGCGCGATCTGCTGGAGTTTACCTGGGTCAACGTGCTGTTGAAACTGGGGCGGGCGGATGAGGCGCGGCGCGCCATCCTGACGCGTCGCGCGGCGTTGGCCACCACAGCGCCGATCAGGGGCCTGCACGCCGCGACCTGAACCAGTACCGTGGATTGTCACAACCCTGTCATGCCGCGCGGTTAGCTGATTGGGAGAGCGATCGGGCCGCTGATTCACGTGCCCGGTAGGCCTCTGAATTCTTTGATCCAGGGAGTTTGACATGAAAGATGTCGATACCAAGAAGCTGTCCGCAGATGACTGGGACGAGCTGAATTTTCCGCGCCCCACGGTGCAGGATTTTGACCATGTGGTGGACCGTGCGCTGTCGCGTCGCGGGTTCTTGGGCGGTGTGCTGGCCTTCGGGTCGGGTGCCGCCGTGATGGGCACCGGGTTGCTCAAGGCCACAACCGCGATGGCGCAGACCGCGATGTCGCGCTTTGCCTTCACGCCGATTGCCGCGCAGACCGATGGCACGATCCATGTGCCGGAAGGCTATAGCTGGAACGTGCTGGCGCGCTGGGGTGATCCGCTGTTTTCCGATGCGGCCCCGTTTGATCCCGCCACTGGTGTGACCGCCGAAAATGCCAGCCGGGTCTTTGGTGAAAACACCGACGGGATGGAGCTGTTCAATGTCGGCGGGCGCGAGTTGCTGGTGGTGAACCATGAATACACCAACCGCGACATCAACCTGCCCCATACGGTGGAGGGTGTTCCCGGTTCTATTGATGACGTGCTGATACTTCAGCGGTTGCAGGGCGTTTCCGTGATGGAGATTGCCGAGGGTGCGAACGGTTGGGAGGTCGTCATCGACAGCCCCTATAACCGCCGTATCGACCATAACACGCCTACGGTCATTTCCGGCCCCGCCGCCGGTCATGCGCTGTTGCAGACCGCCGCCGATCCGACCGGCACCGCCGCACTTGGCACCTTCAACAATTGCGGGTCGGGCCGGACGCCCTGGGGCACCTATCTGACCTGCGAGGAGAACTTCAACGGCTACTTCGGCGCGACCGGCGACATGCCTGCCGATGCGATGGTGGCGGCGGGTTTTGAACGCTATGGGATCGGGGCCGATGGCTGGGGGTATGATTACCACCTGTGGGATGCGCGGTTTGACGTGTCCACCACCCCGAACGAGCCGCACCGGGCGGGCTATATCGTGGAGATCGACCCGGCCAACCCCGATGCCGTGCCGATCAAGCACACTGCCCTTGGCCGGTTCAAGCATGAAAACGCCGCCTATGCGCTGGCCCCCGATGGGCGCGTCGTCGTCTATATGGGCGATGATGAGCGTGGCGAGTTCATGTATCGCTGGCTGTCGGATGCGGCCTATGTGCCGGGTGGCGATACCTCCACCCTGTTGTCCGAAGGCACGCTTTCGGTGGCGGTGTTCAACGATGACCTGACCGGAAGCTGGGTGGCCCTGACGCCTGAAAGCACCGGCATGGACCCGGCGATGATTGCCATCATGACCCGCACGGCGGCCAGCCAGGTCGGCGCCACCACGATGGACCGGCCCGAATGGATCGCCGTCAACCCCACGGCGGTGGAGGCCTATTGCTGCCTGACCAACAACAGCCGTCGCGGCGTGCTGACCGATGCGGGCACCGTGCGGACGAATGCGGGCGGTGATCCGATGACGGTCAATGCCGTCAACCCGCGCGAGGCCAACAATTTTGGCCAGATCGTGCGCTGGCGTCCGATGGCGGATAACCACGCCTCGGACGGGTTCGACTGGGATCTCTATGTGATGGCGGGCAACCCGACCGTGGCGGCCGATACGCCTTATGCGGGCACGGCCAATATAAACGCGGGCAACCTGTTCAATTCGCCCGACGGGATGCAGATCGACAGCGCGGGCATCATCTGGATCCAGACCGATGGCGATGACAGCAACGAGGGTGAGTTCGCCGGCATGGGCAACAACCAGATGCTGGCGGGCGACCCGGTCACGGGTGAGATCGTGCGCTTTCTGACCGGCCCGAACGGGTCCGAGGTGACGGGCCTGACCTGGTCATCGGACCGGCGGACGATGTTCG
>Ga0136559_1000091_pt1 | contig 29313 bp, 22 predicted proteins | sample AntRauMeHopE1496_FD_104633 | JGI IMG/M metagenome (GOLD analysis project Ga0136559, IMG submission 104633) | Saline lake microbial communities from Rauer Islands, Antarctica - Metagenome Hop E1 #496 | ecosystem: Environmental > Aquatic > Non-marine Saline and Alkaline > Saline | place... | reverse complement strand
TGATATTACTTTCCGCACCGACATAATCCTCTGAGCGTTTTCCTGTCATTCTAAAAAGATCCTTATTTGTAGGAAAGAAATACGTAAAAGCCAACAGTACAAAAAGCGCTGTTCCACTTAACAAAGAAAGAATAAATAAAAAAATATCAAACGAATCTACTAGCTCTTGTGACCTTTGAAAAGACCATATATTCCAAGACAGATTAATTAGAAACAGCAAAGGAATGGCGGAGTTGTTCAAGCAAAATTTAAAATAAGGCCTTGATAAAGTGGCGATAAACGGATAAAAAGGCCCTAGTCGAATATACGAATACGTATGAAAAGCCATAATAAACCCGCCAATGGCAAAACCCAATAATAAAAACGACATATAACTCGTTTCGCCGAGGTATTCAGGAGAAAGAAATAAAAATGGAACACCGAAGCTGGCTCCAAAAAAGCTGTTTATAACTGCAAACAGAAAAGCCCAATAAAAAAGAACAATAATATTGAATTTCACTTGAGAAAAAATCAAGTGAATGGGGAAAAAATCGCGAAATGAATACCACGATCTGATTAGTTTATTAGGGTGCTCTTCCATTCTATTCACTAAGACGTTCTAAATTAGAAAATGGATGACAGGAAATGAAATCCGTAACTAAATAACTTAATGCTTTTCCAACAAGGCCAGCTTCCTTTTCATTTTTTGGAGCCGCTTCTGGTAAATGCAAATAATAACATTGGTTAATTCTAGCCATTTGACGAATGTAATACCTTGCTTCAGTCATGCTAAAGCCACTCGGTGAAACTGCACTGCTGGGCATATTTTCTATGGAGTCCATATCCAGCTCTACGCCAAAAGGCAAGTGAGTAGTAAGAAGCGCTGCCCCTACATCTCGCACATCTTGTTCAAAACACGATTTACAATCAATATAATCTTCAAAAAAGGTAAAGTGTTGATTATCTTTTTGAAGTCTCTGAAGAGAATCCTCGTTATTATAGCGTTGATGCAAGCCCAAAACAAAATATTTTTCAATAAGGCCTTGATCAACCGCATACGAGAATGGATTCCCACTGTGCCTTCCCTCTAAGCTCCGATAATCGGCATGAGCATCCAAATTTATTACGTTCAGTCGAGCATTCAACGTATTGAACCTACTTTGAATTATAGGCAAGGCGTTATTATGTCCACCGCCAACAACTATAAGCACTTGTTCAGAAGAAACAAATCTGCTAAGCACTTCGCAAACGAAGTCATCCAATTCATTAACTACCGCATAAAGTTCAGATATTGCTTCTCCAGAAGTTTGAACCGATCCAAGAAAACCAACGGAATCTCCTAAAAGAGTAGTTGTAGACTGCATGTTGAGAAATCTAGAACAAAATGCCTTAAAGCCGTTTTCCGCTCCAGAGTTGCCTAGGTTTGCTTTAGGGCCAATTGACTCCTCAATTCCAAGCACGACAAATCTCGCCTGTTCGGCATTAACAAATCTTTCCCCCAGTCGAATTTCACCATCTCTTTTCGAAAGAAATTGTTGATAACCCAATTCTGACCAAGAAATAAACTGAAAATTTTGAGCCTTACTTTTCATAGTGCTCTAAAATACTTAAAAAATCCTCAGGAGCCCCCATTGGACGCATGGAATCTTTATTCACAAAAACCAATACGGTGTGTGCTTTGGCCAAGCATTTATTTTCTTCGTTAAACAATTGATAATCGAACCGGATGCGAGCACCCTCCACAGAAGTAATTGCCGTTACCACAGTGATTTCGTCATCATATTTAGCAGAAGCTAAGTACTTTACAAAAAACTCACTGACTGGCAACATCACACCCTTTTCCTCCATACTTCGATATGTCATACCAATTGCTCTCAAAGCCTCTACTCGACCCACTTCAAAATATTGAGCATAATTACCATAGTATGCTACACCCATCTGGTCTGTTTCACCATACCTTATCCGCATTTTAGTACTAAATTCAAATTGATAGTCCATACTACACAAAAAAAAATAAAATTTAACTCAAAAAAACAAATGTTACTAAAATAAGGATGCGTATATTCGAGGTCTGAATTAAGTTGTTGACGAAATTATTAACACTACCTCGAATCTATCGATGAATACCCGTTTTTTATTCGACGAATTATTTAGAAAGTAAGATTTGATTTTTCATTTCGTTTAACAAAACTTTTTTAAAAGTCAATAGCAATTTGATTTTTTTTTAAACTATTTTATGTAAATATTTGCTGCATATTTGAGAGATACTTCGATGCTTGTTTTTTTTTTAAAAAAATCAGCTGACCTAGATAAATAAATTAATATTAAATAAATACAAACGACTTAGATGAGTACATTACATGAAAAGAAATGGGACGCTTGCCTAAGGATTATTAAAGATAATATTCCTTTGCAAGCATTTAAGACGTGGTTTTCACCAATTTTACCTGTTAAATTAGAAGACGACATACTGACAATTCAGGTTCCCTCTCATTTCTTTTACGAATGGTTAGAAGAGCATTACATTGGATTGCTCAAAAAAGTAATCAAAAAAGAACTAGGTCCGAATGGCAAGCTAGAGTATAGCATCATTATGGAGAAGAATATTTCAAACTCTACTCCTTACACGGTTAAAATACCGACATCAAATAGAGGTTCACTTCGAAATCCGCCTGTTAACTTGCCACTTAATGCCAATGAACAGGAAATCAGAAATCCGTTCATTATCCCAGGACTTAAGAAAGTACATGTTGATTCTAACTTAAATCCATCTTATTCATTTGATAATTTTGTAGAAGGAGATTGCAATCGTTTGGCACGCTCAGCAGGATTTGCGGTAGCAAATAAACCAGGAGGAACAGCATTTAACCCGCTTTTAATTTACGGAGGTGTTGGATTAGGAAAAACACATTTAGCTCACGCTATCGGTATAGGAATTAAAAACCAATCACCCAACAAGACAGTACTTTATGTTGGTTCTGAAAAGTTTGCTCATCAGTTTATCGATGCGATCAAAAATAAATCAACGAATGATTTTATTCACTTCTATCAAATGATGGATGTGTTGATTATTGACGATGTGCAATTCTTCTCAGGAAAAGAGAAAACACAAGATATTTTCTTCCACATTTTCAATCACTTACATCAAAATGGGAAACAACTTATCCTCACTTCGGATAAGCCACCTGTTGAAATGCAAGGAATGGAACAACGTTTACTAAGTCGTTTTAAATGGGGACTCTCTGCAGATTTGCAGTCTCCTGATTTAGAAACACGTATTGCTATTCTTGAAAAGAAGATGTATGGGAATGGAATTGATTTACCTAGAGAAGTTGTTGAATACTTAGCATATAGTATCAATACAAATATTCGAGAAATGGAAGGAGCGCTTACCTCTCTTCTCGCTCAGGCATCACTAAACAAGAAAGCGATTACGCTTGAATTAGCGAAGCAAATGATTGATAAGTTCGTAAAGAACACAGCTCGAGAGGTATCTATTGAATACATTCAAAAAGTGGTCTGTGATTATTTTGAACTTCCTATCGAAATACTGAAATCAAAAACACGTAAACGAGAAGTCGTTCAAGCTCGCCAGATTGCGATGTATTTTTCTAAAAAAATGACGAAATCATCATTAGCAAATATTGGAGCGCATTGCGGTGGAAAAGATCACGCTACTGTACTTCATGCTTGTAGAACGGTAAACAATCTTTCCGAAACAGATAAGCAATTTAAAGGATACTTAGAAGATTTAGAAAAGAAGCTTTCAATACAATAACCGACTTCGTTTCTACTCCATATTTAGGTCGGGATGCGTAAAGTGTCCCGACTTTTTATTTAGCTAAATTTTTCAAGTATAATTGTTCGATTCTAAGAAATAGAATTGTATTTTTGGCGCACTAAAATTCGTAATTATGCCAAGATTGTCTAATAAAGCTGTTCAAATGCCAGCCTCTCCGATTCGTAAATTAGTTCCTTACGCGGAGATAGCTAAAAAACAAGGTAAAACAGTCATTCACTTGAATATTGGTCAACCCGATATCGAAACACCTGAAGTGGCGCGTGAAGCCATAAAAAATGCAGACATTCAAGTCTTAGCCTATTCGCACTCCGCTGGTTTCGAATCTTACAGAAAAGGACTTGCTCAATATTACGTGAAAAATAATATTCACGTAGACTTCGAAGATATTCTAGTCACGACCGGAGGTTCCGAAGCGTTGATATTCGGTTTTATGTCGTGCTTAAACCCAGGGGATGAAATAATTATACCAGAACCTTTTTACGCCAATTACAATGGATTTGCAGTAACCGCAGGAGTAACAATTGTACCTGTAACAGCCTCCATTAATGACGGGTTTGCACTTCCACCAGTTGAAGAATTTGAAAAGAAAATCACTTCAAAAACGAAAGCAATACTCATCTGTAACCCAGGAAATCCAACGGGCTACCTCTATTCAAAAGAAGAGTTAGAAAAATTAAGCGGAATCGTTAAACAGCATGACTTATTTTTATTTGCTGACGAAGTATACCGTGAGTTTTGCTATGATGGCGCGCAACCCTACTCAGTAATGAACCTGGAAGGACTCGAGCAAAATGCTATTTTAATTGATTCCGTTTCTAAACGATACTCCATGTGTGGAGCTAGAATTGGTGCGTTGATTTCTAAAAATAAAGAGGTCATCCAATCCGCATTAAAGTTTGCCCAAGCGCGATTATCTCCCCCAACTTATGCGCAAGTTGCTTCTGAAGCCGCTCTAGCTACACCTCAGGACTATTTCGATCAAGTAATCGAGGAATACGTTCAGCGTAGAGATATTATGGTAGATGGATTAAACTCTATTCCAGGAGTGCGCTGTCCAAAGCCAAGTGGCGCATTTTATTGTATAGCTGAATTTCCTGTAGACGATACTGAAAAGTTTTGTCAATGGCTATTAGAATCATTTGACTACGAAGCAAAAACAGTTATGATGGCGCCATTGAGCGGTTTTTACTCTACACCAGGCTTAGGAAAGAAAGAAGCCCGAATAGCTTACGTGCTGGAGCAAAGCCTATTGAAAGACGCTGTGAAATGTTTAGAAGAAGCATTGAAAGTTTATCCAGGAACGATTCGGTAGATAATTTCATTAGCACTGATTAAATAATAGTCAAATATATTGATTATTATTTAATCATTGCGTATTTTTACGAGCTCATGTAATCCGTTACGATTTTACAAATGCTCAATATTCATTCAAAATTCAGTTTACGCTACGGCATTAAAAGTGTTGACTGGATTATTGATTGGACAATATCGGGCGGATATAAACGAATAGCACTTACGGATATAAATAACACCTCTTCCGCACTAAGCTTCATTCAACAATCTCAACAACGTGGTATACAGCCCATAATTGGGGTTGATATCCGAAATGGGCTTACACAGCAATATATTATCCTTGCAAAAAACAACAGAGGCTTTCACGAAATGAACAGTTTTTTATCACGGCATTTACACCAAGGTAAAGACTTCCCAAATACACCTGAATTCCTGTCTAACTGTTTCATTATTTACCCATTAAATAACCAGCCCTCTGCCCTTCGCAACAATGAGTTCATAGGCGTACACTCCAAGCAACTCAACACACTTCGGATCCACCCTCCTCAAAGTAAAAATCGACTGGTGGCACTACAAAGTATGACATTCGAAAATAAGCGCGATTTTAATGCACATCGCTTACTACGCGCTATTGATGAAAACTGTCTACTATCTAAACTATCAGAGACTGCACAGGCAAATAGTAGTGATAATTTTCTGTCTTATAAAGAATTTATCCACCAATACTCCGAATTTCCGGAAATCATTGTTCAAACGGAAGCAGTGCTATTTGCGTGTACTATTCATTTTGGATTTGGAGAGAACTCAGAAAACCAAAACCTACAGACTTACACTGGAAATAAAAAAGAAGATCGGTCACTCATTGAAAAACTCTGCCAACAAGGAATAAAACATCGCTATACGAAGCTCACTGCAACAATAACAGAACGAGTCGAACGCGAGATTCAGGTGATAGAGCAAAAAGGATATCTCGCCTATTTCTTGGTAACTTGGGATATTATTAACTACGCGCACTCCAAAGGATACTTTCATGTAGGAAGGGGAAGCGGAGCAAATAGCATTGTGGCCTACTTACTAGGAATAACCGATGTAGATCCGCTAGAGCTCGATTTATATTTTGAACGCTTCATTAATTTATACCGCAAAAATCCACCTGATTTTGATATTGATTTTGCGTGGACAGAACGCGATGACGTTACCCGTTACATTTTCGAACGCTTTGAACACACAGCTTTACTCTGCACATATAACACGTTTCAATTTCGAGCAACATTGCGTGAACTCGGTAAAGTTTTCGGACTACCCAAACATGAAATTGATGCTTTAGCGGCAGGCAAGCAATTGACGGGGAATCTTGATGAGCTAGGAAATCTAGTTGTGAAATACAGTCGCTATATTGAAGGCCTTCCTTCCTATCTCAGCATACATGCTGGGGGAATCATTATTAGCGAAAAACCATTGAGCTGGTTTACTGCAACATTTTTACCTCCTAAAGGCTTTCCCACAACACAATTCTCCATGTTAGAAGCTGAAGATGTCGGCTTGTATAAGTATGATATTCTAAGTCAGCGAGGCCTTAGTAAAATTCACGATTGTATAAAAATAGTTGGGTACAACCAGCCTGACAATCTCCCACAAAGTATTCGCGACACGAACTATTTCAAAACAGATGAGCGCATTCGGAATTTACTAAAAACTGGCGCTGCAATGGGTTGTTTCTATGTGGAATCACCAGCCATGCGCATGTTATTGAAAAAGCTAGAAGTACAGAACTACCTAGAATTAGTTGCCGCAAGCTCTATTATCCGACCAGGCGTTTCCTCTTCTGGTATGATGCGGGAATATATTTTGCGACACAAAGATCCTGAAAGAAGAAAAATCGCCCACCCCACATTACTTGAAATCATGCCTGAAACTTATGGAGTTATGGTTTACCAAGAAGATGTTATAAAAGTTGCTCATTATTTTGCGGGACTCACATTAGATGAGGCTGACATATTACGGCGCGGGATGTCTGGAAAATACCGATCACGTGAAGAGTTTCAAGCTATACGCACTAAGTTTTTTACTAATTGTACACAGAAAGGATATACCGAGGAGCTTACTGGAGAAATTTGGAGGCAAATAGAAAGTTTCGCTGGCTATGCTTTTTCTAAAGGACACTCCGCCTCTTATGCAGTTGAAAGTTTTCAAAGCTTATACCTTAAAGCCTATTATCCGTTAGAATATATGGTCGCAACAATCAATAACTTAGGAGGCTATTATAGAACCGAGATCTATATACATGAAGCAAAAAAGTTAGGTGCAACAATTGAAGCTCCAGAAATTAATACCAGTAAATGGGAAAGCATCATTCATGGTAAAACGATTTACCTAGGTTTTAACCTTATTGATGGTATAGAGGCTAAAGCCATTAATTCGTTATTTGCTGCACGATCAAGACTTACTTCATTTAAAAATTTTGAGCAATTTTTAAATGAAGTAAACATATCATTAGAACAAGTGCTTCTTCTAACGCGTATTGGGGCATTTCGCAATTTGAGTCATGAAAAAAAAACGCTGTTATGGAGAGCACATTTATATTATAAAAAAGAGCACAAGCCTTTTGAACAAGCAGTTCTTTTTGATCAAAACACAAAAAAATACTTACTCCCACGATTAGAAACAGACAACTGCGAACAAGCTTTTGAAGAAATGGAATTACTAGGCTTCCCTCTTTGTGACCCCTTTGATTTGATTACTGAACCACTGAAAGAGCATATCCATGCTATAGAACTAGAAAAGTACCACAAACAACAAGTACGTTGTTACGGTTATCTTATTAGTATAAAAAAAACAAGAACAACTAAGGGAGAACTAATGCTATTTGGGCACTTTTATGACGTACAAGGCGAACTATTGGATACCGTACATTTCCCTGATTCAGCTAAACGTTTTGCTTTTCATGGAATAGGGGTGTATGAAATTCGAGGAAGAGTTACAGAGGAGTTCGGCTACTATACCTTGGAAGTTAATTACATGCAAAAGATGAATTATCTTCCCGATGTGCGCTACGAAAGCGCTATTGAAAAAACAAAAAATGCTTCCTAATAGAATAAAAAAAACCGACTCTTTTCAGAGTCGGTTTTAGTATTTTAAACTAATTAAAAATTACTTAACAGCAATCTTTACAGTTTTTACTTCATTTCCGTTAGTTACAGAAACAACATAAATACCTGCATTTAAGTTATCCGTTGAAATTGTGTTGTACGAATTGAAAGATCCGTTTGCAACAGTTTGTCCACTGATTGAGATAACATTAAAATCAACAGCTTCGTTTGAAGAAGATGACATAACGATATTGTTGTCAGTAGCATAAATTGAAACCATTTCTTCCAATGCAATATTTTCAATAGAAGCTAAAGATGGATCTACATCAAAACAATCGAAGTTGTTGACTTGATTTGGATCATTTACATCTCCTGCTGCACCTAATGAAGCTGCACCGATACCTGCTACCCAAATACAAATATCTGTTGTAGCAGTAATACCAGAACCATCAACTTCTATATCACCAAAAACAGTTTCCAATACTGCCCAAGGAATAGATCCACCAGCCGTAACAGGAGGGAATCCAGCAGGAATAATGATACCATTCACACCATTTGAAGTACCATCGAAATCGAATAAGTCATTACCTATCCAATATCCAAAATAGATGGTATCACCAACAACAATAGGATCTGGCCCATTGTTCAACAAATCAAATGTAAGTGTAAACATACCTGGAGCCGCAACTGCCGCTGAAGGCGTAATTAATTCAGTCTCCAAGTCAACTTGACTAAAAGACGTAGTAGATAAAGCAAATAACATTGCTCCTAAAAAGTAAAGTTTTTTCATAATATATGTTTTTAAATTTGCCCGAAGATACTATAAAAAAATTGAACTCTACAAAAAAATAAGTATGAGCGGAAAAATAAATTGATAGTAAGACACTGTGAAATATCCTTAAATCATTATTCTTTTTACTAATTTTGAAGTATGAAAAACTTGAAACTTCAGCTGAAAACACTTTGCATTTTATCGCTATTACTAACTTCCTGCGAGGACAAACAAAATAATATAACGGGGAAGGAACAACTACCCGACAAATCAGTAGATCTTGATTCATGGATAAAAAGACAAGTTGAATCGAAGCTTAAAATAAATGCCGCTGAGAACTACACACTTACCATTCATGAAGAGTATTTAGACCGAGATACACTTATTGACGCTGTTATTTTGGTGAACAGAGAAGAATACGCGAAAAAGAAGGCCGCAGAAGATGGTGACACCTCATTTGAGGACTTAATTGGACACACAGGCCCTTACAATCATGTCTTTACGTATATAAATGGTAGTAAAAAGCTCCACCAAGCTCCACCGGTAGGATCCAGTGCTGAACAACCGCTTACCATTCAATTTGAAACTATTTCCAACCCTTCTCAAAAGGACTTCTATGTAGAGTATCGAGTACGAAGCAGCATAAATAGAAACTATTACACCCTTGATAAAGGAAAAGTAATTCTTACTTTTTCCTGTCCATTATATGATTTCATGGATCCACAAGAGCCTAGGATTTATTCTATCAAACACTTAGAGAGCGATGTTCGAATTGGTAAGGACATTGCTTTGTATAAAGGAAATATAAAAAATTACGCTGCTGAAAACATCGAGGATTTTTATAGCTATTACCCAGAAGAAGTAGTAGCGACTGATGATTTATATGTATTCTTTATTTATGATAAAAAGAGAATGAAATACGTCACACCAATGTCTCCAGAAGAATAAACGAAACTAACTACTGAATAATAATTTTCTCTACGGCAATTTGATCTTTACTTAACAAAACAAGTTGATAAATACCAGAAGAATAATTTTCAACATCAATAACTAATACATCTTCCGTTGAAGGTTTAGAAAAAACCACTTTCCCTAGCGGATCAATTAATTTAACATCAAAAGGCTGATTCAACCTAACGCGTCGAATAGTCAATTCCCGATTAGCTGGATTAGGAAAAATCATAAAATCACTCGCTTTCTCTTTATCCATGACGGAGAGAACATCGGGATGGCTCACATTTATATTGTCGATGAAAATATTATTACCCCCAGCAGCGTTAAATAAAAAGCGAACCATAAAATTATCAACTAAATATGCTGCTGCGATATTGTCTACCAACATCGTCTTCCATTCATCTTGAGCTGGATAAAAATCATTCTGAACAAAATCAGCTGTTGTCATTAAGCTAGAACCAGACAAAGTTCTTCGCGTCACCCAAGTTTCACCACAATCATTAGATACTTGAATAAATAATCTATCCAAATTAGTATTTGCAAATCGAGAAAAAGCATAATCAAACGCAATAGCTACATCGTTTAACCCAGAAATACCAATTGGTTTCGATTGAAAAATATAGTCTATCCCACTTGGTCCTTCAAAATTATGCACAAAAATTGATTGATCAGAATTGAAACCTGCTTCACTTGTAATTTCCCAATTTACGGGACTCAAACTAGGAGAAATAGCCCATTTTTCTTCAAAAGTAACTGGGTTTTCAAACGATTCAATAATAAAACTATTGGCACCCTCACTAGGAAGGACCGTAATATAGTCTTGTTCTGTTAAATTAACTTGTCCCGCCCCATCACTTGCTGTTAAAGTAATAGAATACTTACCAGGCATAGCGTAAGAAATAATTATAGAAGAATCAACCAAGCTGGAAACGGTTGCACCGGGAAGGTCCCATGCACGAGAAACTACTCCATGATATGAAATATCAGAAAGTTCCATCTCCTCCCCTACACAAACTATTCTTTTACTGAGTGTAAACTTTGCAGCACATAAATAATTTGTTGCCCCATCCGTTCCTGTTGCCGCTAAGTTAGCTGGTGACCAGAGATTATTTCTATCAGCAACTGAAGAATTAAGACAAGCATGCATGCGCTGCTTTTGACCTTCGGTAAACATCCTTGCACAATATGCATAGTCCATATAATTATGTACGTTATCTAACGAGCCACATGAGAAACCACCAGTATTGCAAGACTGCCATCCTATAGTATTAGGAGTATCCGCAACATCGTCATCGTGATTACAATTTGCCGCTTCAGCCACCGGTAGGTAATAATAATTAGGAACATTATTCCCCCCCCAAATGTGTTGAAGATTTAAATAGTGACCGATTTCATGGGTTAAAACTGTTCTTCGGAAAAAATCTGAAGTTCCAATTGTTCCGATATAACTATGTTGCATAACAATTCCATCCCACTGCGGAATAGTATCTGCAGCGCTAGGAAGTAATGCATGACCAGCTAGTCCTGCTGCTTCACTACATATGTAAATATTTAAATATTTATCTGGTGGCCAATGAATCACATCTTTCACTTGGTGATCTCCGGTAAAGGTTGTTGACGAAACATTTCGTGTAATCCCACTAGTACAATTACCATCTGGATCAAGCTGAGCTAATCGTATCTCTATTTCCGTATCCACAGCAGCACCTTGGAAGGAGCTTGCGATATCAGTAGTGTCTGAGTTTCTTTTTCGAAGTTGAATATTTACTTGCTTTATGGCATCAAGAATTTGAGCATCACCAATATTTTCATCTCCATAATTGTGAATGATATGAAAAACAACTGGAATAATGTAGGGATCAGTTGATCGGTTAGTAGGAACATAATCCGCCGTAAACGCTTGTAACTTATTATAGGCATTAGTGATGCCCTGATTATACTCGGGATGTTCTATGAACAAACGTTGATGCATTTCATCGGTACTACAAGGAAAAACTTCATTTTGTTGAGCGCGAAGCACACTAGTGGTAATGAATAATAGAGAAGAAAGCAGCAGTAGTTGTTTCATAAGAACAGATTTAGTGCAAAGCTAACAATCAGAAAGTTAAAGCAATTACCATTCATAAAAAAAAATGCGTGAGAATAATTCCCCACGCATTTAAACTACTTTAAACGTTGTAATTCAATTAAGAAACATCATTCATATCATCTAGAACTTTCATGACTCCACGAACAGCAACAGCAGATTCTTCTAACAGCGCTTTTTCGTCAGCATTTAAGTCTAATTCTATAATTTTCTCGATTCCGTTTTTACCAAGAACAACAGGAACTCCAAGATAAATATCTTTCAAACCATATTCACCTTGCAACCATGCGCAAACTGGGAATATACGTTTTTGATCTCTAACAATTGCCTCCACCATTTGAGCAGCTGCAGCACCTGGTGCATACCATGCAGAAGTACCTAATAACTTCACAATTTCTCCACCACCAAACTTCGTTCTTTCGATGATTTCATTCAGTTTCTCTTCAGAAATCAATTCAGTCACTGGAATCCCTGCAACTGTTGTATAACGAGGTAAAGGAACCATTGTATCACCATGTCCACCCATCAATACTGCTTGAATATCTTTTGGCGAAACATTCAATTCTAACGCTAAAAATGAACGGTAACGAGCTGTATCCAACACACCCGCCATACCAAACACCTTCGACGAATCTACTTTTGCAGCTAAAAACGCGCAATACGTCATTACATCAAGTGGATTCGAAACTATAACTATTTTGGCATTTGGAGAATACTTAACCACCTGTTCAGTAACAGACTTTACAATACCCGCATTTGTTGCGATTAAGTCGTCGCGAGACATACCTGGTTTTCTTGGCAATCCAGAAGTTATAACTACCACATCTGAATCAGCTGTCTTCGAATAATCATTCGTTGAACCAATGGTTCTTGAATCGTACAAATTAATTGGAGATGTTTCCCAAATATCTAACGCTTTACCTTCGGCAACTCCGTCTTTAATATCCAACAAAACAATTTCATTAGCAATCTCTCTTTGTGCTAACACATCTGCACAAGTAGCACCTACGTTTCCGGCACCTACAACTGTTACTTTCATATTTAAACTTTTAAATTGAGTTTTATTTCAAGGCTCGAATTTAAGCATTTTGCGCTGACTTCAGTCGTAAAAAGAGAATATTTTTCACAAGCCATTATAAATTGACAGAAGCCATGCATCGAACAAGTTGCTATTCTAAGAATAGAATATGATTTCGTTATTTTCGTAAGTAATCTTTTCAAATAGAAATAAAATTCAACGTAGAAATTCTCTTATATAATAGTCTAATCCAAAAAAAAAATCAAACTTTGGCAACCGTTCACTATGAACAGCGTCTATAACCTGAAACAAAACGTGGATAACGATCAACTCAAAGAATTAATTAAACGGTGCGCCTGCGGTGAAAAACCAGCTCAGGAAAAGCTTTTTAAGTTATTTTATGGGAAGATGATGGGGGTCTGTATGAGGTATACAATAGACCAAGACAGAGCTCAAGAAGTTGTTCAGGAAGGTTTCATTAAGGTCTTTGATAAGCTGGGTGAATTTGATTTTAAAGGTTCCTTTGAAGGATGGGTAAGAAGAATTATGGTTAATGCTTCTATCGATGCCATTCGAAAAAGAAAACGAGGTCCATTTTCTACTGATGAAGATTTTATTTTTGATAGCGCTGATCCGCAAACAGAAGAATCAGATTTCAATGAAGAATTGACTAAATTAAAAGCTGAACATGCAATGAAAGCGATACAATCTCTTTCTCCTGCATACCAAACAGTTTTTAACTTGTATGTAATTGAAAATTATTCGCATAAAGAAATTGCGGAAATACTTTCAATTTCAGAAGGAACTTCAAAATCAAATCTCGCTAAAGCGAAACAAAACCTTAGGGAAAAATTAAAAGAACAGTTTAAGAAATTAGACGTATGAAAAAAGATAAATTAGAACAGTTTTTTAGCGATAAGCTTGAGAATTTTGAAGCGCCCTATTCACAGGACGCTTGGACAAGCGTAGCATCAAAACTTGGGAATAATGCCTCCAAAACAGGTATGTCTACTGGCGTAAAATTTGCGCTTTTCTCTGCCGCTGCAATTGTAGTAGCAGTTGTTACTTATGTTGCTATTCCAGAAAAAGGAGTTGAATCTTCACTTCCAATCACGCAAACAGAACAGATTTCTGAAAAACCAATTACCCAAAGCAATCAATCAAAAACGGCTGATAATCAAACAATAACGAAACAGGAGTCTAACGAGTTAAATGAAACAACTCAACCTCAACACACAGAAAACAATTCAACACTTTCAAGTCACGATGAGCGTTCAACGGATTCACCGGCTTCAGAACTTACTACTTCAGATAGCGCTGGAGAAAACAGCACTCCTCAGTCGTCTACACCTTCTGTTGATAAAGGGAATTCTGTTGAATCCAAGCCGAACTATGTTGTAGGATTGGTTAGCTCCACACTTATTTGCAGTGGAGAAACGGTTACGATCTCCAACCTTGGAAAAGACAACGACATTGTTAAATACATGGTAAACGGAGAAGTAAAAGAGCTGTCTAAAGGAAAGAAAACTTCTCTTTCATTTACAGAAACAACTGATATAGTTTTCGTTAACCACAAAAAAGACATACTTAGCAAAGAAATTGTACAAGTATTAGAGCGTCCTGAACCAAATTTCGACTTTGATGCGAACGTTTATGAAAAAGGGTTACCTACTGCCAAATTCATTTCGTATGGCAACTACAAAAATATAACGTGGGACTTTGGAAACGACCAATTTGCCGAAGGTCATGAAGCGATTACGCATTACTTTGACAAAGGAGTCTACAACGTAAAAATGACTGTTGTCGATATCAATGGATGTACTGGATCAGAAACTAAACCTGTAGAAATAGCCAACAAGTACAATCTATTAGCAACGAACTCGATTCGATTGAACGACCCTAACTTGGAAACACGGACTTTCATGCCCTACTGTTTAAAAGAAAGAGATGTCAAATTTAGTTTAATGATTATTGACCCAAAAGACAATACGGTAATATTTGAGTCGAAAGATGTATCGACGCCTTGGGACGGAACCGATCAACGAACTGGAAGATTATTAGATGCTCACAAAACCTTTATTTGGCAAGTTCAATTAGAGGAAACAATACCTGGTGAGCGGGGCATTTACAACGGTACTGTAACTATTATAGAGTAGTACTTCATCGAAAATAGATAGAAAGACCTTGTTTGATATGAACAAGGTCTTTTTTTTGGTTAATAAAAAAGTAAAAATTCTCTCTATTTACACGAGTATTCTTGTAACTTTGCGCCCCGTAGTTACAAATTTTAAATATGTCAAATTCCACAAAATACGTTTTTGTAACAGGGGGTGTCGCTTCATCACTTGGTAAGGGTATTATCTCCGCTTCTTTAGCAAAGCTATTGCAGGCACGAGGATACTCTACGACCATTCAAAAATTAGATCCTTACATCAATATTGATCCAGGAACTTTAAATCCGTATGAACATGGCGAATGCTATGTGACAGACGATGGCGCAGAAACAGATCTCGATCTAGGCCATTATGAGCGTTTTTTAAATGTTCGAACGTCACAGGCTAATAATATTACTACGGGGAAAATTTATCAATCGGTGATTGAAAAAGAACGTCGTGGGGAGTATTTAGGAAAGACTGTACAGGTCATTCCACATATTACAGATGAAATTAAATTAAACATTCAATCGCTCGGTCAATCGGGTGAATATGATATCGTAATTACAGAAATAGGAGGAACAGTTGGAGATATAGAGTCTTTACCTTATGTGGAGGCCGTGCGACAAATGGTATGGGAATTTGAAGATGACTGTGTTGTTGTTCACTTAACCTTAGTACCCTATTTAGCAGCAGCTGGAGAATTAAAAACGAAGCCAACTCAGCATGCTGTAAAGCAATTGTTAGAGCTAGGAGTTCAACCTGATATTCTATGTTGCAGAACTGAACATGAGCTCGATTTAAATCTTCGGAAGAAAATTGCTAAATTTTGTAATGTTGTACCTGAGGCTGTCATAGAATCAAGGGATGCAGCATCTATTTACGATGTTCCTTTGTTAATGCAGGCCGAAGAGCTAGATGAAATCGTATTAAAGAAACTCGGTTTATCCAGGAAGTCTACGCCAGATCTTACAAATTGGAAAAGTTTTTTAACCACGTTGAAAAATCCAGAACACGAGGTAACTATAGGTTTAATTGGTAAATACGTTGAATTAAAAGACGCTTACAAGTCTATCAACGAGGCTTTTATTCACGGTGGAACTGTTCACAAATGCAAGGTGAATATACAATGGATTCACTCTGAAAAACTAACAAAATCAAATATTGATAAAAAATTGGCCAATTTAGACGGGATTCTAGTTGCGCCAGGATTTGGTTCTCGTGGTATTTCCGGGAAAATTAACGCTGTTAAATACGCAAGAGAAAACAATATTCCTTTCCTTGGTATTTGTTTGGGAATGCAATGTGCAGTCATTGAGTTCGCAAGAAACGTAATAGGTTGGGAAGATGCCCATACGGTTGAAATCGCACCTGATAGTAAGCGTCCGGTAATCACATTAATGGAAAGCCAAAAAAATCTTGAAGACATGGGTGGCACTATGCGATTAGGTGCTTATAAATGTGAGTTAAAGCCTGGATCTAATATATATGATGCCTATAACCGAGAAGTTATTCGCGAACGCCATCGTCACCGTTTTGAATTCAATAGCGAATACCTTGAAGAGTTTGAGAAACATGGAATGATTGCTACAGGAAGAAACCCAGAAACAGGATTAGTAGAAGTGGTTGAAATCCCTGAGCACCCTTGGTTTGTTGGTGTTCAATTTCACCCAGAATACAAGAGTACTGTAGAAGCGCCGCATCCTTTATTTGCGGCTTTTATTAAAGCTTCTTTAGACAATAAAAAATAAAGAATTAAAAGAATACGAATTCGAATACGAAGAAATGGATAGAAATACATTAATAGGTCTAGGTTTAATCGGAGTAATACTTGCAGTTTTTACTTATGTCAACCAACCGAGCCCAGAAGAAATTCAAGCACAACAACAAAAAGCACAACAAGAACTAGAACAGCGAAGAATGCTTGAACAACAAGTTCAAGCAGATGAAACTCCCCTAGAAATTAGCCTTCCTGAAAATGTTGTTGTTAAATTAGATACTGCTGGAAATCAAATTGTAGACTCTATCGGGCAATTGGTTTATACGGATACATTGAATGCTCGTGACACTGTTTTTGCTGCAATTGTCTCTGAAACGGCAGAAACTGAGGTTGTTGAAAAAACGGCAGCAGAAAGTAACAATTTCAAAGGAGAGTTAATCACTTTAGAAAATGAAAAAATATTCTTAGAAATCTCCACAAAAGGTGGAGGAGTTGTTGGTGTCTATTTAAAAGAGCATCAAACGTATGATGACTTCGTAAAGAATGAATCGGGTACAATTACTCCTCTCAAATTATTTGAAGATGACAACTCCACAAACCAATTAAGCTTTTCCATGAATGGAGAGGAAGTCACAACAGGCAATAAGCCGTTTGACATCGTGAAACAAACGGAAGACTACATAGAATTGCGCCATGCTTTTGACAGTAAGAAGTCTATTTCATTTATCTACTCTATTCTTCCAGAAAATAATCACATCAACTATTCCATTAAAATGAATGGTTTTGAAGGCGAAGTTTTGCCTCAAAACGTCTACTTAGACTGGCAAACAGACTTGTTGAAATCAGAGCGCTTGCTTTCTGAGCAGCGCAGAACATCAACGGTATTTTTTAAAGGTTCGGATGATGCCTACGATTATCTAAGTGAATATTCAGATGACAACTATTCCCCTGACCTGGATGTGGAATGGGTGGCCTTTAAGCAAAGTTACTTCTCCTCTATCATGATGCCTGAGAATGGATTCAAAAAAGAGGGTACCGAATTCATCATTAAAAACTACGGAGAAGGACATGAAAAAGATAGCACTCACGTGAAGCTTTACAGCGCCAAAATGAATTTAAACATCAGCGAAACAGGTAATGGTATTGCTTCTATGAACTGGTTCTTTGGTCCGAATGACTATTACTTGTTGGAACAATATGGAAATAATTCTGAAGACATTATAAATTTAGGTTGGGGATTGTTTAGATGGGTAAATATCTATGCGATTCAGCCCATTTTCACGTGGTTGTCTTCTTTTGGATTTAACTTAGGGTTGGCGATCCTTTTATTAACGTTTATCGTTAAAATGGCGCTTACTCCGATTCAATGGAAAATGTATTCTTCCTCAGCTAAAATGAAAATTTTGAAACCTGATATTGAGGAATTGAACAAAAAGTTCCCAAATAAAGAGGATGCAATGAAAAAACAGATGGAAATGATGTCCATGTACCGTGAATCTGGAGCTTCTCCCCTTTCTGGATGTATTCCAATGTTGATTCAAATGCCTATTCTTTTTGCCGTTTTCCGATTCTTCCCAAGTTCCTTTGAATTGCGTCAAAAAAGCTTTTTATGGGCAGAAGATTTATCAAGTTATGACTCCATTTATAGTTGGACCACTGATATTCCTGTGTTAACAGCGATATACGGAAATCACATCAGTTTATTCACTCTCTTGATGGCTGGAACAACGTTGGTATATACCAAAATGAATAGTGGAAACATGCAGCAGCCTTCTCAACCGGGAATGCCAAATATGAAAGTCATTATGTATATCTTCCCGTTTATGATGATTTTCTTCTTTAATAATTTCTCTTCTGGTTTAAGTTATTATTATTTCATTTCTACATTGATGTCTATCTTGACCATGTTGATGATTAAGAAATTCTTTGTAGATGAAGATAAATTGAAAGCGAAAATGGCCGCTCGTAAGGCTACTGCTCAAAGCAAAGGAGGTAAAACTGGGAAAAAATCTAAGTTTCAAGAACGCCTAGAGCAAATGCAAAAAGCACAGCAAGAGAAACTGAAAGGTAAAAAATAATAGCCATGAAAATATATCCGTTGAATACTGGTAACTTTAAACTCGACGGTGGAGCTATGTTTGGTGTGGTTCCAAAATCGCTTTGGTCTAGAACGAATCCAGCAGACACTAATAACATGTGCAGCTGGTCTATGAGGTGTTTACTTATCGAAGATGAAAATCGATTGATACTCATTGACACTGGTATAGGCGACAAGCAAAGTGAAAAGTTTTTTTCATACTATTATCTTTTTGGAGAGGATTCCCTCATTGGAAACTTAAACAAACTTGGATTTACACCCGATGATATCACAGATGTATTTCTTACACACTTGCATTTTGACCACTGTGGAGGAGCGATTGTACAAACCGGAGAAAACACCTTCAAACCATTTTTTAAAAATGCAACTTATTGGAGTACAGAGCGCCATTGGAACTGGGCAATCGAACCTAACCCAAGAGAAAAAGCTTCTTTTTTAAAAGAAAATATACTTCCTCTTCAAGAAAGCGGACAATTAAAATTCATTGAACGTAAAGGGAACTATGTAGAAAATGTACTTCCGAATATCGATGTGTTTTTCGTAGATGGACATACAGAAAGTCAGATGATTCCTCATATTCGTTATGAAGGGAAAACCCTTGTATTTATGGCCGACCTGCTGCCCTCGGTTGGACATATTCCTTTGCCGTATGTTATGGGGTACGATACTCGCCCTTTACTTACTTTGTCGGAAAAAGAGAAGTTTTTAGCCCATGCTGCTGCCAATGATTTTATTTTATTTCTTGAACACGATCATTTAAATGAATGCTGCACACTTCAGCTGACAGAAAAAGGAGTTCGCTTAAAGGAAGCATTTGCCTTCAACGAATTATTCTAGTCGGTTTCAAATTAGTTGATAAATTTTTCTTATTTTAGACTCCAAGACTTGAACTTATGGACAAATTTTTAATTGAGCTTTTACTCGAAAACAACTCAGTCATTTTACCTGAATTTGGCGCAATTGTCATTGCGAATGAAAAAACGAGAGAAGTCATGTTCAATGAATACCTCAAGTTCAATGACGGCAAGCTAATCTCTTTAATCGTTGCGAAATCAAGCATGGATGAGCAAGAGGCATCGAATATGGTTGCGAAATACATTCGCGACATACAAATTCAACTGGATAAAGGGGAATCTTATGATATTTTTGGCTTGGGAAGCTTTATAAAAGATAAAGATGGCAGTGCGCTCTTTAATGGAACGATGAACCCATCCCCTAAAAAAGAAGTAGAAGAATTTATGGGCCCTTCACCCACTCCTCCTCAAGATGTAGAAGAGGTAAAAGTAGAGCAAGCTCCTATCGAAAACATACTAGAACAACCTATTACAGAAAAGACAGCGGAAGAAATTCCTGAATTAGATCTTTCATCAGCAGCACAAGACGAAACTTCAACGCGTGAACAAGAAGTAGAAGTTCCGCCAATTAAAGCCGCAAAAACCAGTACTAAAAAGGAAGAAAAATCGAAAGCCGTTCAACCAAAAAAAGAAAAGAAAAAACGTGGAGTTCTTTTTTGGACCCTGACTGTCTTATTGGCACTTTTAGCTGGAGGAAGTATTTTTATAGGTTTGAAATACGAAGAAGTTAAATCCTACATGGGATGGAACAAATTTGACACAATAGAATCAGTTGCTCAACTAGATGAAACGACTGAAGAAGATTTACAGGCTGAAAATGATGCAAGTGAAAGTGAAACCAATGAGTTAGCTAACGACGACGAACCCACTTCAGAAGACGCCTCCATAGAAAGTGAACCGATTGAAGCTATCGAGGAAACTAAAGAGGAAGAAGAGGAAGCGGTTGTAGACTTAAACCAAGCTGAATCAGTGAATTTAGAAGGTAAGCAATTTCACCTCATCGCAGGAAGTTTCTCTGAACGTTCGAATGCAGACAACTTAGTCGCCAAATTGAAATCGAGTGGCTTACCAGCCCATGTTTTAGGCGATGTAAATGGACTTTATATGGTAAGTGCAAAATCTTTTTCAGCGCGAAGTGAAGCCATGAATGAAATGAGAACAATTCAAAACGATGCCCCTGGTGCATGGCTTTTTAAGTATGCGAAATAGTTCAGGCTATCCCAGATGGAAGGAAAAAACAAATTAATTGACATTAAAAAAGTCATTTCAGATAAGAATCCGAAATTTTTAAAAAGGATTCCGAAATTTTTTGTGCGGTATTTACAAAGAATTCTTCATGAACAAGATGTTAATCAATTCGTTCACGACCACAAAGAAGATAGTCCGGTTGAATTTTGTCTTTCAGTGATGAAGAAGTTCAACATTAAAGTAACCGTTAATGGAATAGAAAACATCCCCTCAGAAGGAGGTGCTATTCTCGCGTGCAATCATCCGCTAGGAGGAATGGACGCAATGGCCTTAGTAACCGTACTGCATGAAAAACGACCTGATGTGAAGTTCATCGTAAATGATGTGTTGCTACATTTAGAAAATTTAAAACCCATTTTTGTAGGCGTCAATAAATATGGAACCAACGCCACTGATTCACTCAAAAAAGTAGATGAGACATTCCAAGGAAATGATTTACTCTGCATATTCCCAGCAGGACTGGTAAGCAGAAAAATAAAAGGCAGTATTCGTGACTTGAAATGGAAAAAGACATTTATTTCCCGTTCAAAAAAATACAACAAATTAATTATACCTGTCTATATCGACGGTAAATTGTCTAGATTTTTCTATAATCTCTATAAATTCCGCAAAGCAGTTGGAATTAAGGCAAATATTGAAATGCTATACTTAGTTAACGAACTGTATAAACAACATAACAAGCACATTCAAATTCAGATAGGAAAGCCTATATTTGCCGCTCATCTTGATGCTTCTAAAAACTATCAAGAATGGGCGGACCACATTCAAGATGAAGTGTATAAATTAAAGTCTTACAAATGACTGAAAAAACAGAACAAATTATAGATCCTATTGATAGAGCTCTTCTCAAAAAAGAATTGACGAGTGCTCGTTTTGCGCGCCATACACGCAAAGGTGAAAACGAAATTTACATTGTAAATTATCACACTGCTCCAAATGTTGTGAAGGAAATCGGAAGGCTGAGGGAATTATCTTTTAGATCAGCAGGAGGAGGCACAAAAAAAGCAGTAGACTTAGACGATTATGATACGAGAGACTTATGCTATGAACAACTCATCGTTTGGAGTCCGGCAGACGAAGAAATAATTGGTGGATACCGTTTTATAGATTGCGCAAAGGTCATTGAAAGTGGAATATCTCCTTTACCCATGAGCACGAGCCATTACTTTCACTTCTCTAAAGATTTTGTACAAAACTACCTTCCTAACACCATAGAACTGGGAAGAAGTTGGGTTCAACCCATGTTTCAGCCAAGCGTCAACCCAAGAAAAGGGTTATTCGCTTTGGACAACATCTGGGATGGATTAGCAGTATTGACTATTGTATATCCTCAATTAAAATATTTTTTTGGAAAAGTAACCATGTACCCAGGGTACAACAGAGATTGTCGAGACTTCCTTCTTCATTTTATGCATCACTATTTCCCAGATAACGAAAAGTTAGCGCTCCCGATTCATCCATTAGTACAAGATTCTCCTACAATAGCATTTCAAGAAATGATTGAAGGCTTAGATTTTAAAGATGGCTTTAAAGTGTTGAATCAATATGTGCGCGCAAACGGTGAAAACGTTCCTCCATTAGTGAACATTTATATGCACTTATCCCCCACCATGAAAACATGTGGCACTGCCATAAACCCAGAATTTGGAGGAGTAGAAGAAACAGGAATCATTGTTACAATAGCTGATATTTTCGAAGATAAAAAAGAACGGCACATTGCTCCATTACTTGGAGGATAAGAAGAATTTATCGCCATGACACTTGAAATTATTTTCGAAGATGACTATCTGCTTGCCATCAACAAGCCTCATGGACTGCTAGTTCATCGTACTTCCATAGCAACAAATACAGATGTGTATGCCCTTCAACTTTTACGAAATCAAGTAGGTTATCACGTGTATCCTATTCATCGTTTAGATCGCAAAACAGCTGGAATTTTGTTATTTAGTAAAACAGCCGATTTCGTTTCTCAAATTCAATCTATTTTGCAAGAAGCTACTACAACTAAAAAATACGTAGCAGTAGTACGAGGACATTTTCCAGAAGAAATAACCGTTGACTATCCACTTACGAATGACAAAGGTAAAACACAAGCTGCAACCACCCATTTTCGCTGCATCGCGCAAACCGAAGTGGACCTGCCACTTGGGAAGCACAACACATCGCGCTACTCTCTAATAGAAGCCTTTCCCAAGACTGGACGAATGCATCAAATTCGCAAACATTTAAACCATTTGAGACATCCAATTATCGGCGATCGTCCGCATGGATGCAACAAACAGAATAAACTATTCTTAGAACAATGGCAGCTATCGAGCATGTTGCTTTGCGCGGTTGAACTATCTTTTACTCATCCCGTTTACACCAATAAAACAACCATTAATAGCCAGCCTTCATCTGAATTTGAGCGAATATGCGCACTGTTGTTCAAAAATCAGTAGCCTAGCATTAGGGCATCTTACGCCTTGAACTACCACTATTTCAAGCTAGAGAGACAACACGATAAAACTATTTTGATATTTTTCATACTTTTTACTTGCCTTTAGAGATGTAAAACTCTATTTTTGACAAGCAATTTAATTTTTGATAAAATCCCGCAACATGAGCGTATTAGTAAATAAGAATTCTAAAGTAATCGTACAAGGCTTCACAGGTAGTGAAGGAACATTCCACGCTGGTCAAATGATTGAGTATGGAACAAATGTAGTTGGAGGAGTTACTCCAGGTAAGGGAGGGCAATCTCATTTAGACCGACCAGTATTTAATACGGTTCAAGCCGCAGTTGACAAGACAGGTGCAGACGTATCTATTATTTTTGTTCCACCAGCTTTTGCGGCGGATGCGATCATGGAAGCAGCTAACGCTGGAATAAAAGTTATTGTATGTATTACGGAAGGAATTCCTGTGCGTGACATGACAATAGTAAAAGATTACATCAGTGATTTCGACTGTCGTTTGATTGGTCCTAACTGTCCTGGAATAATTACGGCAGACGAAGCGAAAATTGGTATTATGCCTGGATTTGTATTCAAAAAAGGTAAAATAGGAATTGTTTCTAAATCAGGGACATTAACTTATGAAGCAGCTGACCAAGTGGCAAAAGCTGGTTTAGGAATTACAACTGCAATTGGTATTGGTGGTGACCCAATTATCGGTACAACTACCAAAGAAGCTGTTGAACTACTTATGAATGACCCAGAGACAGAGGGAATCGTTATGATTGGAGAAATCGGTGGTAACCTTGAAGCAATTGCTGCTCGTTGGATCAAAGAAAATAGCCACAAACCAGTTGTTGGTTTTATTGCTGGTGAAACTGCTCCTAAAGGAAGAACAATGGGTCATGCTGGTGCTATTGTTGGAGGAAGCGAAGATACTGCTGAAGCTAAAAAAGCAATCATGAGAGAGTGTGGGATTCACGTAGTGGACTCTCCTGCTCAAATTGGTAAAAAGATGGCTGAAGTATTAGGCGTTACTGCTTAATAATTAGAATATATTTTATTTCAAATAAGAAGGGGCGAAAAATTTTCGCCCCTTTATTATTTTTACATCGCTGCTATCGATTTGACATCCTTTCGAATTATCGTTTGATAATTTTATAAGCACTTCCTTCAACATGAAGTAAATAAACTCCACTTGGTAACTCAGACACATTTATTGGAGAATCTCCAAAGGCCTTTAAAACTTGTACACCTAATGAATTCGTAAGTATTATTTCAGAAGTAGCTGAAATACCTTCTACTATTAATGAGTTCGAAACAGGATTAGGGTAAATAGCCACCTGTTCGGCACTTAGTGTATTCAACCCTGTGGTAGGTTCTTCACAATCAAAAACACACTGCGCATTCACAATCGTTCTGTTATCATTCGCCTCTAAATCATCAATAATTAGTTGATCATCACACGCATCTTTTAAATAGATATTTAACCAAGGAATCATATAATCACTTGTGGTTTCTTGTTGTTCGGTGCGAGAAATAGATATTCCTCCACTTGTCAAAAGCTCTCCCGTATCACAATTGAAATTGGAATTCGCAAAGTAGCAATGCGCACCACCTGTAATAGACACGTAGTATTTACACGTTGAACCAAGTGCATTAAAAATAGGTAAATGGTGATCCGCTTCTGGAGTCACCCCATCAGCTGAACCCGAAAGCACCAACGCAGGTAATTGAACACTCCCTGCTGCAGTTTCAGCACTAGGATTAGTTTCAGCGGGAGCTAGTCCTATAATAGTTTGAATATTTGTGGTTTCATTTGCTGCAATAAATGTTGCCCCTCCACCCATAGAGTGACCACAAATCCCAGCTTTTCCTGATAATTTATTACTAAATAAGGAGCCAGCATCGGTATTTAAAAGCAATAATTCATCAACAACTAGCGCTAAATCCATTCCGAAATCTTCATGAGATGGAGAAAAGCCTCCTTCTGTTCTCGGGAAAGCAACGATATAACCGTTTGCCACTAAGTCTGTCCAAATATTCTCATAAGCATCCCAAGACATCACAAAACCATGACCAAACACCACGATAGGATATTCGCCTATAGCAACAGCGACATCCGTTCCAGCAGTTGCTGCAGGGTAATAAATCTCAGTTTGGATTTGACGTCCTGCGCCTCCTCCACTTCCGAATCCGCCTGTTCTTCCAGGATCATTGAATGTAATCGTCGTTGTTCCGACTTGCTGGGCAGGAATTGTCAAACAACTTCCCAAAATAACCAGCGTAGCAATAATTTTTTTCATAACATTTTTTATTTATCTTAATCAAATATACTGTATGAGTTGACGCTTATATTCACCAATTATATGAATGGAGTAAAAATGATTTAAAAAAATTATTTTGTTAATTAAAAATCAACCTGAGCCATTAATTGTTAAAAAAATAGCTCATACGCCTGTTCCTTTATATTTCCGCAACTATCCTCCAAGCGAAGTAATACTTTTTTCTTCCCAACAAGCGTTCCATCCGCTTTGAAAAAATATTTTTTCGATTTAGGTTCGTACTCAAGTACTTGCCATGTATTATCGATAAACAAATCATAATCAATAATTCCAGAAAGGTCATCTGATAACCTCCAAGACAACTCCTTTCCTTTAACATTACTGCCGTTTGAAAAACTTGTGCGATCAATAGATGGAGCTATGGTATCCACCCCTACACTAAACTTACCGAAGTCTCTCACTTTAATTGAGATCCAATCCTTATTGACTGTTCCTTTTATCGCTTGTACCCTGCCGTTATCCCTTTTTCGAATAACAACATATTTCTCATCCTCCAAGGTTTTATTGAGAATAGGTAACATTACTTTGTAATAAGACTGTACAGGATCAGAAGAAGAGCCAAAAGTTAATTCAGTTGTATAGTTCAATTTCAACGGGAGTGGTTCATAAATCATTCCAGGAGGAAATAATACGTAGAAATCATCATTCGCTTTCATAAAAGCACTATCTGGATAGAGATATTCTCCCTCTACCGAATAATAATCGTTAGCGTCTCCTTCATTTCCGCTTTCAATAACTAACTTAAAATTCAACGAACTACTATTGCCATACACATCTTCACAAATATATTTTACAGAATAAGACTTTCCAGGAGCTAATTTCAAGACTCCATTATTCTTAAGGTTTCTATAAATAGGCAATGGATTATGGGCAGTTTTAAAGGTTTTTTGAAAGTGCTTCCTTCTCAAATGATAATCTTCATAATCTTTATGAGAATTGATTTGACGGTTTGTTTCAAAACTAATTTCGGTCATATCCTGCCCGTAAACAGTATCCCCTTCAACCAACAAAAAAACCTTATAAATCCCACAAATATTGTCCGCTGCATCTAATTGGTCAATGGCGTCAAAAGCGAAACCGACTCCCCCATTGGCAGAAGTATACTGTGCAGGAATAGTCAATGTGTTCCCAGAAACAGAGAATTTGCCGTCACTCCCATAAGCTGAAAGTGCTTTTGACTTATTTGGGATGCGATATCCCTCGTCGGTTAGTGCATAAACTTTAACTCCTCGAATAATGGGCTTACGTTTATCGGCTACATCAAAATCAAACAGTAATGGATTTAATGCGTGCTCTGTTTTTGTATCTCGTATTTCAAAATGAACATGTGGTGCGGTACTTCCTCCAGTATTACCAGATAAGGCGATCACTTCTCCTCGCTTAACTTTCAAGCTATCTTTGGGCGGATAGTACTCTACTTCAAAATTCGTTTCTTTTTCCTGGCGCGACTTTACCAAATCTGCCAAGCCTCCTTTAAATTCAGAGCAGTGAGCATAAACAGAAGTTAACCCGTTATAATGATCAATATATACGACCCAGCCGTAACCCCAAGGAGATACTTTGACGCGTGAAACATAGCCATCGTCAATACTGTAAATGTTATATCCGATTTTTCGATTCGTTTTAAAATCTATCCCTGTATGAAAATGATTCGATCTCAATTCACCAAAATTTGCCGATAAGACTAACGGAATTTTTAGAGGAGGATGAAAATCATACTTTAAATTGGGGTCATACTGAGCAAAAAGAGGATGAACACCTACTAATAAAAGCAATAAGAAAAGAGTAATACATTTTTTCATAGTGTAAAAATATTCATGAATAGGATAGAATTGAAGTTTGCAAGCAAAAACAATTAACACAAAACAGTTAGTTCTTAATATACAAATGAAATGAAGGATAAAGCAGAGCAAACCGTAGAGCATTCACCTTATTCGACAGAGCTAGCCATCTCCTCTTTTCCTAAAAAACCAATATAAAACACTCAAGAACAATTCCAAGTCTAATAAATATCCTATTTTTGAATCACTTACGATGGCACGAAAGTACTATTCTCTAATGATACGAGTAAACTTAACTATTACTGAACATGAAAAAACTTATTACACTACTTCTACTTCTTAATTTTGGCGCTCAAACAGGCCATGCTCAAGATACATTTTCGATCGTGGCTGTGGACCCTGTAACAGGCGAAGTAGGCAGTGCTGGAGCTTCTTGCGTTGACCTTTTTCAGGTTGGATTTCCGAATGATGATTTTCTAGGTCAACTTATCCCCAATGTAGGAGCAATTAATACGCAGGCCTTTTACATCCCTGCCAACCAGACTAATGCAACGAATCGCATGAACTTAGGGGACACACCTAGCGAAATTATTGATTGGTTAGTTACCAATGATGTTCAGTTTCAGCCTGAGCTTCGACAGTATGGAATAGCCGCATTAATTAATGGATTGCCTGAAACAGCTGCTCATACGGGGACTTCAACAGATAATTACAAGAATCATATTACGGGGACTAATTATGCTATTCAGGGAAATATACTCTTAGGGCAAGAAGTGCTAGACTCAATGGAATCCAGGTTCCTTAATGAACCAGGTGATTTAGCATGTAAACTCATGGCTGCCCTTCAAGGAGCTAATATGATTGGTGCCGACACTAGATGTGCTCCTAACGGGACCTCCTCCCTTTTTGCTTTTGTAAAAGTAGCGCAGCCAACTGATGTTTTCGGGAGTCCTTCTTTTAGCGTATCGGTTAGAACAGCAGGTGCAGCTGGAATTGAACCTATAGATTCTTTACAAACCAAATTCGACTTAGAACACAACTGCAATTCGCTCAGCCTTTCTGAAACGATTAATTTTGATCAGCACTTTTCAATTTATCCCAATCCCTCTTCGGAGTATTTAACCATTCAAAATAATACTGAAAAAACCTGCAGCTTGCAATTACTGACTATTCTAGGGGAAATTATCCATCAAACATCATTAGATCAAACTAAAACTATTTCTGTAGAGCACTATAAAAGTGGCACCTATTTTTTGAGAATTGTAACTGACAATGATACTTTTGTTAAGAAAGTCATCATAGAATAAATACTACTTACCAACTATTAAATTACGCAATTCCATTTAATTCCTCTATTCCTATGCTTATGCCTCAAGTAAGAGTAAACAACACAAAATCAAACCCTTTCCTTTTTATCCTCCTTACTATTATATTAGTTTCTTGCGGAGAGGGATATGAAAAAGTAGATGGACAATGGGCTTGGGTTTCGCACAATGAAGGAGGCAAAGTCATTCGGAAAATCGAAACTGACGATGCTTCATTTGAAATTAGCACGAATAAAAAATACGCTTCAGACAAGGATAATGTATACTGGAAAGGATTGAAAATGATAGGTGCTGATCCGAAAACCTTCGAAATCATTTCAAATGATGGCTATTCAAAAGACGTGCATCATGTTTACCTTGA
>Ga0136559_1000090_pt1 | contig 29344 bp, 25 predicted proteins | sample AntRauMeHopE1496_FD_104633 | JGI IMG/M metagenome (GOLD analysis project Ga0136559, IMG submission 104633) | Saline lake microbial communities from Rauer Islands, Antarctica - Metagenome Hop E1 #496 | ecosystem: Environmental > Aquatic > Non-marine Saline and Alkaline > Saline | place... | reverse complement strand
GTTGCTGCCAGTGTTTCTGGACTAAATACAGAATTCGTTGCCTATGATTTACCAGCTCCTAAGTCAGCAGTTAAGTTGATTAATCCAGAAAACATGGATGAGTTGGTAGAATTACTTCACAACGAGGCGAAAGTTATTTAATTATTGAATTCAAAAAAGCATTATTATGTCAGTTTTAGTATATATTAATAGTAACAGCGGAAGGCTTTCAAAAAGCGCATTTGAAGTGGTTACGTATGGAAAAATGATTGGAGACGTTACCGTAGTAACCAACGGGAAGGCCAGTGATGAGGTTTTATCCTCGCTTGGTGGGTATGGAGCACAAAAAGTTCTTGTCGATCGTTCATTTGATGGAGTGGATGCACAACAGGTCACCAGATTAGTAGCTACAGCAGCTGAATCAACTGGGGCTACAACGGTTATTTTTTCTAACGATTTAGTAGGGAAATCAGCTGCTCCGCGCTTATCTGTTCGTTTATCTGCTGGATTAGTTGCTGGAGCTATTGGAGCGCCAGACGCAGATGGTAAAATAAAAGTGAACGTGTTCTCAGGTAAAGCTTTTGGTCACGTTAAGGTGAATACAGCTAAACGAATTATAACATTGTTGCCGAATTCTTTTCAGCCGCAAGAGATAGGTGGTTCTGCTTCTGTTGAATCATTTGACGGAGGTGCAGGTGCATCTAGTTTGACAGTTACCGCGACTAAGAAACCTGAAGGAGGAGTGCCGTTGCCAGAGGCTGAGCTTGTTGTTTCTGCTGGGCGTGGATTGAAAGGTCCTGAAAATTGGGGGATAGTTGAAGATTTGGCTGTCGCTCTCGGAGCGGCTACAGCTTGTTCTCGTCCTGTTTCTGATATAGGATGGAGACCACACCATGAACACGTGGGTCAGACGGGCGTGGCAATTCGTCCAAACTTATACATTGCTGCCGGTATTTCGGGAGCGATTCAGCACTTAGCAGGTGTAAATGGTTCTAAGGTTATCGTAGTGATTAACACAGATTCTGAAGCACCTTTCTTTAAAGCTGCTGACTACGGAATTATTGGTGATGCTTTTGAAGTATTACCAAGATTGACGGAAGCTGTTAAAAAATTCAAGGCTTCCATCTAAGGATTCCGATAATTATATTTACTTTTACGCAACAAATTAAAATTTAGGGAAGCATTCATGCTTCCCTAATTATTTATTATTTTTTAAAGCGTACACTCGTCTATTAATGGAAAAGGTAAAACTTGAAATCGTAGGTCTTTCTTACAGTCAAACCCAGTCAGGAGCTTATGCTTTGGTGTTGGCTGAAGAAAATGGAACGAGAAGATTGCCTATAATCATTGGTGGATTTGAAGCCCAGGCCATTGCTATTGAGTTGGAGAAAATGACGCCAACACGTCCCCTTACTCACGATTTATTTAAAAATTTCGCATTGGCTTATGACATAGCAGTTCAAGAAATTCTAATTTACAATTTAGTAGAGGGTATTTTTTATGCAAAGCTAGTGTGTGATCGCCAAGGCGAAAAAATTGAAATTGATGCACGAACTTCTGATGCGATTGCAATAGGTGTTCGGTTTAATTGTCCGGTGTTTACGTATGAGACTATTTTAAGCTCCGCCGGAATTCAGTTGGATGAGACAGATGAGTTTTCATCGTCCCCAGCTTTAGAAGAGTCGGAGAGCGATAAGCCTAAAGGCTATAATTCTATGACGTTGGAAGAGTTAGAAGTGAAATTAGATGAGGCATTGTCAAATGAAGATTATGAATTAGCTTCAAAAATCAGAGATGAAATTAATCGCAGGTCTTCCTAGAGTTGCAGTTTGTTTAGGGCTTTTGCTCCTTTCATTCGGTGGTTTTGCTCAAGAGGAGCAAGCCGATGAAACATGGTACAGAAGGAAGTTTAATCTTCATTTAAAAGCCAATCAAGAATTCAAATCCACGGATACATCCTTAACTAAAATTAGCCAAGGAATATGGAAAAAAGAGTCGGAAACACTCATTTTATTCGATGGTGATACTCATTCCATTAGTGATACCTTATCCATTGTATATAGTGTAAGCCATAAATTTTCTCTAGAAAGTAATGGAAAGAAATTCACCTATTTAAAAGAAGATAAAACGCTTAAGGCGGGATTTTCTTGGACAGGAATTTTTAGAGGATTTATCGGAATGATGGCATTGGTCGCAATAGCTTTTCTGATTAGTAAAAACAAACGACATATCAATTGGCCGTTAGTAGTAAAAGGACTTTTGTTACAATTAATACTGGCCTTGCTAATTTTAAAAGTGCCCTTTATAGAATATGGGTTCGACTTTTTATCCAAGGGTTTTGTTCGTGTAGTTGACATGGCGCATGAGGGGGCGATGTTCGTTTTCGGAAGTGTTGTCACTGGTGAAATGTCTCCGGTGGTAAAGAACTTTGTGACGTGGATTTTACCATCGGTCATCTTCTTTTCTGCATTAACGAGTTTACTTTATTACTGGGGCTTTCTTCAAAAAATCGTTTACGTTATGGCGTGGGTAATGAAGCGTGCCATGGGACTCTCTGGAGCGGAAAGTGTTTCTGCAGCGGGAAATGTGTTTCTTGGCCAAACAGAAGCTCCTTTGCTGGTAAAGCCATATTTGGGTAAAATGACGGATAGTGAAATGCTTTGTCTCATGGCTGGAGGGATGGCAACCATAGCTGGGGGGGTGTTAGCCTCGTATATTGGGTTTTTAGGGGGAGATGATCCGGAGCAAAAAGTCTTTTTTGCGAAGCATTTATTGACTGCCTCACTTATGAGTGCGCCTGCGGCTATTGTTTTTGCCAAGATAGTTCTTCCTGAAACGGAGAAAATAAATGAAGACCTTTCTATTTCTAAGAATAAATTGGGTACGAACGCTTTAGAAGCAATTTCAAACGGAACAATTGATGGTGTGAAATTAGCCGTCAATGTAGCGGCGATGCTTATCGTTTTTGTTTCTCTTATTGCACTAGCAAATTATCTACTCGGAAAAGTTGGCCATGTTACTGGATTAAACGATTATATAGCAAGTTTTGGTCAATATCAAGAATTGTCTTTTCAGTTTGTTTTAGGATATCTCTTGGCTCCAGTGGCCTGGTTAATGGGGGTTCCTATAAATGACATCGTCATAATCGGTCAGTTGATTGGTGAAAAAACGATTATCAATGAATTTGTTGCCTACCCACATTTGGGTGAACTTCAAGATGAAATTTCAGGTAAAGCACTGATTATGGGGACGTATGTTCTCTGCGGCTTTGCGAATTTCGCCTCTATTGGTATTCAAGTTGGAGGGATTGGAGCATTGGCTCCTGAGAAAAAGCCAACACTGGCGAAGTATGGTTTTTACGCGCTAATAGTCGGTACATTAGCGTGTATGATGACAGCCACTATGGTAGGGATGCTTTACTAATAATGCAATATTTCAACTTCTAATTTTAAATACATAAATGGAATTATCAGGGAATTTACGCAAAATGAGTGCAATTATCGCGAATGATAAAGTGAATTATATGCTGCGTTTATTTAGCCCAGAGAAAGTAGTTCTCCATGAAGTTGATATGAATGCTATTATTGGAAATCAAATTTCTTTACGTTTTTCAGGTAAGATTAATTGCATCAATTGTGGGTCCATTACAAAAAAATCCTTTGGACAAGGCTTTTGTTACAAGTGTTTTGTAGCTTCCCCAGCTGCCTCTGAGTGTGTGCTGAAGCCTGAGTTATGTCGCGCTCATTTAGGTGAGGGTAGGGATGTTGAGTGGGAGGAGGAGAATCATAACCAGCCTCATTTTGTTTACTTAGCGGTATCAGACGTTGTAAAAGTGGGGGTAACGAGGGCTACTCAAATCCCAACGAGATGGATAGACCAAGGTGCTGCTTATGCTATTCGTTTAGCAGAGGTTCCTAACCGCTATACTGCTGGTGTTATTGAGGTAGCCTTAAAAAGTCAATTTACAGATCGCACTAATTGGCGAAAAATGTTGAAGAATGAGGTGGACGAGGATATAGATTTAGTTGAAACTAAATGGCAATTAGAAGAATTATTGCCAAATGATTTATCTGATTTTATGACAGAAGATGATGAAGTGATTTATTTAAATTACCCTGTTATTTCGTTTCCAGAGAAAGTAAAAAGTGTAGGTTTTGATGCGGAGCAAGCTATTTCGGGCAAATTATTGGGGATTAAAGGTCAGTACTTACTGCTAGATAATGATCGTGTATTGAATTTGCGCAAGCACAATGGGTACGATATTTCACTCTCTGTTTGATTGACGCTATCAACCGAAGCAGGATTTAATCTATCCGTTTTTTCCGAAGTTACAACTTATTAGCTCTCACTTAGCTTATTTTATTACCTAACATAAAGTGTAGTTTTAAGGTTGGGTTGAACTAATTTTTACTTAAATTCGCTGAGCCAAAAGTTTTTTTAAAAAAGTAGTGTTGAAAATTTAATATTTCATAAAACTTTATTAAATTTGCCGTCCCGTTAACGGGTTATAGGTTGAAGAAAAATTAAAGAAATGAGAAAAGAGATACATCCAGATGAATACAGAGTAGTTGTTTTTAAAGACATGACGAATGAGCACATGTTTTTAAGTCGCTCATGCACTGCAACAACAGAAACAATTACTTACGAAGACGGAAATGAGTACCCATTAGTAAAATTGGATATTTCTTATACTTCGCACCCATTTTATACTGGAAAAGCGCAATTCGTAGATACTGCAGGTCGTATTGATAAATTTAAGAATCGTTACGCACGTCACGAGAAAAAATAATATACGCACATTATTAGTAAAGGGAGGACGACTGTTCTCCCTTTTTTTTTTCTAATTTTTTGATTAGAAAATTTTGTCAGGATTCAAAATTCCATTCGGATCAAACACTTTCTTAATGTCGCGCATAAGATTTAAATGAACCTCTCGGAAAGCGATGGGCATGAATTGTTTTTGAACGTACCCTATGCCATGTTCTCCAGAAAGAGTCCCCCCTAATGAAACAGTGAGTTCAAAAATTTCGGTAATCGCTTTTGGTAAATCCTCTAGCCATTGTTGATCTGATAAATCGCCTTTGATTATGTTTACGTGTAAGTTTCCGTCTCCCGCGTGTCCATAACAGACAGAATGAATGCCATATTTTCTGCCTATTTCTTTAACCCCTGTTAATAACTTCGGGAGTTGAAACCTAGGTACTACGGTGTCTTCTTCTTTGTATATGGAGTAGGCTTTAACGGCTTCCCCAACTTTTCTGCGAATAGTCCAAAGTTGATCTTTTTGAGCTTTGGATTCAGCAAATAATATTTCATCGGTATCAAATTGTTCCAGAACGGCTGTTATTTTTTCGCATTCTTCAAACAGTTTTTCTTGATCAAATCCGTCTACTTCAATGAGTAAATGAGCTGCATGACTGTCTTTAACTTCAATCGTTATTTCAGGAAAATGCTTAAGGGTCCATGTCAAAGCATCTCTTTCCATAAACTCTATCCCGCTAGGGGTAATTCCTGCTTTAAAAATTTGTGCAACAGCTTCACAAGCTTTCGCAGCATCGTAAAAAGGAACCAGCATTAATAAATCAGCGGTTGGATGCGGGATGAGTCGAAGTACAATCTTTGTGATAATGCCTAACGTTCCTTCACTTCCGACAATGAGTTGAGTAAGGTTATAGCCTGTAGCATTTTTAAGAACATTTGCTCCTGTCCAAATCACCTCACCATTCGGTAAAACAACTTCTAAATTGAGTACATAATCGGCGGTAACACCATATTTCACTGCTTTTGGACCACCGCTATTCTCAGAAACATTTCCGCCAATAAAGCAACTTCCTTTACTAGCAGGGTCGGGGGGGTAAAACAATCCTTTTTCTCGAACAGCATCTTGAAGAACTTGGGTAATTACACCAGGTTCCGTAGTGACTTGAAGGTTGTCTTCGTCAATTTGAAGAATGCGATTGAATTTTTCCATGCTCAGTAAAACCCCGCCTCGCACAGGAAGTGCTCCTCCGCTTAAACCAGTGCGCGCTCCTGCGGGTGTAACATATATTTTATGCTCATTGCAATAAGTCAGAATAGCACTAATCTCATCCACAGATGTAGGCTTAATAACGATATGAGGAGGGAAACGCAAGTCTTCTGTTTCATCATGGCTATACCTATTTCGTTGCTCTTCAGATGTAAAACTTATTTCTGGAAAAGAATTTAATAAGTATTCAATATGTACTGCTTCCATGTTCTTCTTTTTTGACAGAAATAAAGGTAGTTAAATATGTTGAAATGTTCATTTACAATAAGTATTCTGAGATTTTACGATTTAGCCAGGTATAAGAGGTGTCTTAGATGTGCTGCCTCGCGGTTTAGTGGTGTGCTAAACTAAAGGTGTTCTTTGTGTGTAGTAATTGTGTTTTTTTGGATTCCGTCTTGTTATAACCCTGTGGATATTAATAAGAAAATAGAGCGAATACCGCTGAATATACTTATTTTTAAGCAATTATTTACCTAAATGAACCGATTCTAGATGAAATTGACCTTCAAGAAAAATTATTTATTTCTATTGATAGGATGTTTGTTCTTCTCAAACCTAGTGTTTTCTATCTCAGAGATAGATAGTCTTTTAGCCACCTACAATAATCAACGAAAAGATACTTCTAAGGTGAAAACAGGGATAGAAATTTCTAATTATTTTCAGGCGGAAGGAGATTACCTTGAAGCGAGTAAGTATTTAGGAGAGGTACTGGAGATAGCTAATGAACTTCCATTTATCACTTTTAAACATAAAGTGAATAAAGCTTTTGCTTACAACAAGTATTATCAGCATGAGTTTGAGGCCTCGCTTGAGTATTGCAAGAAGACGGAGGAATATGCGGTGGATATTTCAGATGATTTGTATATCGCTGAAATTAGGAACTTAATGTCAGGGAATTTAGTGGCGCTAGGAAAGTATGATGAGGCATTAGCGGTATTGGACGAATTGATAGTTTTTACTCGAAAAAAGGACTTGAAAAATAATCTAGCCCTAGCGCTAACGGCGAAAGCTGGTGTTCATTACAATAGGGGTGACATAAAAGAGACGGGTAGTCTTTTATTCGAAACTTCAGAGGTGTATAGGTTATTAGGGGATACTGCCCGTTTAGCGCAGTCATATAGAAACCTTTCTCTTATTTACAGTCAGATAAAGAACTTTGGTAAGGCGAAAAAATTCATCAAAAAATCACTTGAAATTGGTCGGGAAACGAAAGATAATTCAATCATTATAGAGGCGTATGTTCGCTTTGGGTCTGTTTATGAGCAAGAGAAGCTAATCGATTCTGCCTTGTATTATCTTAACTTGGCCATGGAGCATAATGAGGTTGGTAAAGAGGATGAACTCGTAGAGGTTTATGGTATGTTAGCGAATATTTATAGAGATGCTGAAGAGTACGATAAAGCCACTGAATATTTTGATAAAACGAAGAAAATCGTATTGAAATCGAGAGATAAAAGGATGTTGTCGATTTTGTTTTTCAATATTGGAGAAATGAAGGTGCAGCAAGGTAAGTATCAAGAAGCATTGAGTAGTTTTCAGGAACTTGTAGTGTATGCCACTGAGTCTAAAGAAATGGAGATTTTAGAAAAAGCCAACTACGGAGTTTATCAAGCACAAGAAGGACTTGGGAATTATGCGGCTGCACTGGAAGCGTATGTTTTGTTTCGCAAGTATGGTGACACGTTAAGAGATACGCAAACATTGAATGATTTGAATAACTTAGAGTCGCAGAAACAAAGAGAACTAGATGATAAAATTCATGCCTTGGATTTAGAGAAGCAACAAGCTATTATAAATGCTGAAAAAGAACAAAAAACAATAATTGTTATCGTATCGGTGTTAGGTGCGATTTTCCTGCTTACCTTTCTTTTTATTCTAAACAGACGATACAGGATAACAGCAAAGCAGAATACTATCATCGAAGAACAACGCTCAGAGCTTGAAATAAAGTCGTCTGAAATGATTGATTCTATTAATTATGCCAAACGTATTCAGGACTCTTATCTGCCAAATGAACTCACATTTTACTCTCTTTTTGACAACAGCTTTATTTTATTTCAACCGAAAGATATCGTGAGTGGAGATTTTTATTGGTTTTATTCCAATAAAAATCAGGAACCTGGTAAGGCGAATGAGCGTTATTTGGCTGCTGCGGATTGCACAGGGCATGGAGTGCCAGGAGCCTTGATGAGTTTGATATGTGCTAGTTCCTTGAACGATGTGGTTATTCGGAATAAGGTGTGCTATACAGGTAGTATTCTTGACGATACACGGTCTTTAGTTCAACAAACTTTAAAGTCGAACGGTGAGAAGTCAAACGACGGAATGGATATTAGCCTAGCCAAATTTTATGAAGAGAATGGAGTTAATTATGTCCAGTGGAGTGGAGCGAATAATCCGCTTTGGATTGTGCGAAAGGCAGAAATGAATGAGTATGAACTAATTGAATTGAAAGGGGATAAGCAACCGATTGGTTATTATTACAACGAGAAACCGTATCAATCGCATACTATAGAATTAAATTCAGGCGATGTTGTTTACTTATTTTCTGATGGTTTTCAAGACCAATTCGGAGGTGAGAAAGGGAAAAAGTTTAAGGTGAATCAACTCAAAAAGAACCTACTAAGTATGCAGCACCTTCCTATGCAAGAGCAAAAAATACAGTTAGAAAATGACTTAAATGAATGGAAAGGCAATTACGAACAAACTGATGATATTTGTTTTATTGGTGTGAAAATTGACTGAGTTTCCTCAAAGTAGAATGAAGTAAACTCAGTCATTGTTCTCTATTAAACTTTCAAAAGTCCCACTTTAGTATCGCATTCACTTTCAATGTTAGCAGAAAATTCGGTACTTTCAATTCTGCCGATATTAATTGCAGCGGCTAATACTTCATCTGCTATGTAGCTTTTACAACAGCGTGCGGTAAAAACCTTAAGTCTTCAGTTTAATCATGACTGTAGTCTTCGAGTGATGTTCCATCTACATGAGACACATCATTAAATTCATCCTAAAAAAGTTCTAGAAGTTTCTTATTCATTGCGTTACCATTCTCGTTTTCGAGCCACTCTCCCATAGGAGTCGATGTCTTTATGGTTAGCCATTTCAATCGGTTCTATTATTTCACCATTGATCCAATTCACAAAGCCCCATTTTTCACCTTTGCGCACAGCACAATACTTGCCTAGGTATTCGTGTTGGTGTCCGGTTACATTGCCGATAATGACTTGGTCATAAACGCAGGGAACCATCAATGAATCCGTCTCATCTGAGAAATTCATTCCATGAAGTCCGACTTTACCGTTTCTCCAAACTTTTATAAATGGATCATTCCATCCGAGTTGACCAATAGAATCGTATTCAGGTTCAACCAATGTTCTTGGGTTTTTATCCCAGACTTGATACATACCCCATTTACGATCAATTATTTTAGCCACATAAACACCGTCTCCATTAATCGCATCTGCTCTAATTTCTTCTGCGTTTAGTATAGATTTTTTTTGTACGAGTTCTTCTTGAAGCTGCGCATAATAGTATAAATCATTATTACTTAAGAAGAGCTGCATGCCCTCTATAATTCGGGAATAGCTTCCTTGAAGTACTTTAAACTCATCTTTTACAGCAAAAGTAAAGGGGTTCAGAAATACGATTGTATTCAGTTTTTTATACTTTTTTATGTTGTTAATTTCGCGTTCCCATAGGTTTATCTGTCCTTGAAGTAAGCCTTCATAGGTGGAAAGTATATAGTTTAGGCTATCAATTTTTACTGTAAATTCAGGATCGAGGGTGTTTATTTCACTTGCTAATTCCTTATAGTAATCTTTGAAGTTTTCGTTTCTTAACACTACTCCCGCGCAGAACTCCTTTGCACATATATAGCCGTTGTAAACAGATAGAAAGATGTATTCCGAATTTTCAATGTTAGTAAGACTTTTCAATACCGATTTCCGATCTTTTTTCGATTTAATTTCCGATAAGTCCGTATCAAATCCGTGAAGCTCTCTTAACCAATTGAAATCACCTCGAATATCTTCATTAAAGGCATCATTGAAGTAGTGAAAGTCATTTGTAATATTGGCTATTTCACACTCTTCATTGCCATTTTCGATGTCCTCATAAAAGTTATTGATAAGTTCCGTAGCGTTTTGACTGAAGCCATAACTACTGGCTAATATCAACAGAAAAAGAAGTGTTCGCGTCATATAAATAATAATTAAACCTTAATAAGTCCCACTTTAGTATCTCCTTCCGTTTCGATATCAGCAGTGAATTCTGTTCCTTCAATAGTTCCAACATGTATAGCATCAGCTAAAACTTCATCCGCTATATAGCTTTTATTTGCCTCTATTGCTTCTGAAATTTCAGGACTCGTTGAGATGGTGATATTGATTTTATCCGTCACTTCCAGTCCAGCATCTTTTCTAAAATTTTGTATGCGGTTTACCAATTCCCGCGCAATTCCTTCTTGTTTCAACTCCGCTGAGATAGTAATATCCATAGCAACAGTAATACCGTTTTCAGAGGTCACAAGCCACCCTGGAATATCATCTGTTAAGATTTCAAAATCCAATAAATTTAATTCAATGTTTTGATCTTCTAGTTTTCCTGTCCAACCTTGGTTTTTCTCTACGTTTTCAATATCAGCTGTTCCCCAAGTTTTTACCAGTTCAGCTATCGCCTTCATTTGTTTACCATATTTTGGTCCAATAGTTTTGAAGTTGGGTTTAATTTTCTTTACCAATACACCTGTGGTATCTTCTAATAATTCCAGTTCTTTCACGTTTATTTCAGAAAGAATTAAATCTTTGACGTGTTCAATACGTGCTCTAAAATTAGGATCTAAAATAGGCACCATAATCTTTTGCAGTGGCTGACGAACCTTTATTTTTTCCTTTTTACGCAGGCTCAATGCCATCGAGGATACTTGTTGAGCAACCGCCATCTGTGCCTCAAGTTCTTTATCTATATTCGAAACGTCGACAGTAGGGAAGTCTGCCAAGTGAACAGAGTTCACTGCATGACGCTTAGTTACGTTGTTCAAATCTGAAAAGAGTTCATCTGAATAGAAAGGCGCAATGGGTGCACTTAATACTGCTACTGCCTCTAAACATTCAAATAAGGTTTGATACGCAGCAATTTTATCAGAAGTGTAGTCTCCTTTCCAGAAACGTCTTCTGCATAATCTCACATACCAATTCGAAAGCTGGTCATTCACAAAAGATTGGATGAGTCTTCCTGCTTTTGTGGGTTCATACGTGTTATATGCTTCATCCACTTCTTGAATTAAGCTATTTAGTTTAGAAATAATCCAACGGTCTATTTCAGGTCTATTTGCTGTTTCGATGCGGTCTTCAGCATAGGAGAATCCATCTATATTGGCGTAGAGTGTGAAAAAAGAGTAAGTGTTGTAAAGTGTACCAAAAAACTTTCGTTGTGTTTCTATAATTCCTTCTTCATCGAATTTCAAGTTGTCCCAAGGTTGTGCATTGGTAATCATATACCAACGTGTAGCATCTGGTCCGTATTTTTCTAACGTAATGAATGGGTCAACGGCATTTCCAAGACGTTTAGACATCTTTTGACCATTTTTGTCGAGAACTAATCCATTGGAAATAACATTTTTGTAAGCCACTTTATCAAAGACTAATGTGCTAATTGCATGCAGTGTATAGAACCATCCGCGCGTCTGGTCTACGCCTTCTGCGATAAAGTCGGCTGGGTAGCCTTGGTTGTTTTCTACCATTTCTTTGTTCTCAAAAGGGTAGTGCCATTGCGCATAAGGCATTGATCCAGAGTCGAACCATACATCGATTAAATCACTCTCTCGTTTCATGGGTTGACCAGATGCTGAGGCGAGTGTAATGGTATCCACATAGTTTTTATGTAAATCCACCTTGTCGTAGTTTTCTTTTGACATATCAGCTGGATTGAATTCAGCTAATGGGTTGGTGGACATAAATCCAGCTTTAACAGATTTCTCACATTCCGACTTGAGTTGCTCAATGGAGGTGATACATATTTGTTCATCACCCTCTTCTGTTCGCCAAATCGGAATAGGAATTCCCCAAAACCGCGAACGAGAAAGATTCCAGTCGTTCAAATTTTCAAGCCATTTACCAAAGCGACCTGTACCAGTAGATTCAGGTTGCCAATTGATGGTTTTATTTAGTTCAATTAAGCGATCTTTTTTGTCTGTCACTTTAATAAACCATGAATCTAATGGGTAGTAAAGGACAGGCTTGTCAGTTCTCCAGCAATGCGGATAGCTGTGTTCGTATTTTTCAACTTTAAATGCTCTATTTTCTTCTTTTAGTTTAATGGAAATTAATACATCAACAGATTTATCTGGTCGTTCATTGTCGTTGTAGTATTCATTTTTTACATACATTCCTGCAAAATCAACTACTTCAGAACGGAATTTTCCTTGTAAATCTACCAAAGGAACTGGGTTTCCTTTTTCATCCGGAACAAGTAGCCCGGGAACTCCTGCTTGTTTTCCTACAAGTGCATCGTCTGCTCCGAAAGTTGGCGCAGTATGCACAATTCCAGTACCATCCTCAGTGGTTACGAAGTCGCCAGGAATAACGCGAAACGCATTTTCTGGACTTTCCATAGGGAGTGCGTAAGGCATTAGTTGTTCGTAGCGCAAATCAATTAAGTCACTTCCTTTAAATTCATGAGTAATGAAATAAGGGATTTGCTTCGCTCCTTTTTCGTAGTTGTCAACTTCTTCCAACGTATTTACTTGCGTAAATAGTTTATTGAATTGTTTGGCTACCAGTGCTTTTGCTAAAATCACATGAATGGGTAGAAATGTGTATTGATTGAATGTTTTTACCAATACATAGTCAATGTTTTTACCTACCGTAAGTGCTGTGTTGGATGGAAGAGTCCACGGGGTAGTTGTCCAAGCTAATAAGTACGTGTTAATGAACGAGTCTATTTTGTTATTCGTTTGATCTTCCACTACTTTAAACATTGCCACGCAGGAAGTGTCTTTCACATCTTGGTAGCACCCTGGTTGGTTTAGTTCGTGAGAGGACAGTCCTGTTCCGGCTGCCGGTGAATACGGTTGTATGGTATATCCTTTATAGATTAAGCCTTTTTCATAAAGTTGACCTATTAGCCACCAAACACTTTCCATGTATTTTGACTCATAAGTGATATACGGGTTTTCCATGTCTACCCAATACCCCATTTTTTTAGTCAAGTCATTCCAAATATCAGTATAGCGCATAACAGCTTCTTTACAAGCCTTGTTGTAGTCGTCTACAGATATTTTTGTGCCAATATCTTCTTTCGTAATGCCTAATTCTTTTTCAACACCTAATTCAACGGGCAAACCATGGGTGTCCCAGCCAGCTTTGCGTTTGACTTGAAATCCTTTAAGTGTTTTGTAGCGACAAAAAATATCTTTAATTGAACGAGCCATTACATGGTGTATCCCCGGTAGTCCGTTTGCTGATGGTGGTCCTTCAAAAAATACAAAAGGTTTAGCTGAATCTTTAGTGTCTATAGAAGCTTGAAAAACATGTTCATTTTCCCATTTATTCATAACTCTTTCAGCTACTTGTGGAAGATTTAATCCTTTGTATTCTTTATATTTTTCGCTCATTATCTTTGTGTTCTTTACTATCTGGCAAATTTAAGGATTTTTGTTGATGAGAAAGGCAGATTTTTTCAGAATGAGCGGTGGAGAATGTAAATCGTACATCAAATCTAATGATAGAGTTAAACTATTTTTAGTATTTTTGTTACCGAAGAGTAAGTTACTAATAAGTAAGTTGCTAAAGAGTAAGTTACTTGATAGTAAGTTGTCAATTAATAGATTTTTAACTGATAAGTTAGTGCAAAGCAGGTTTTTTTATACGATTTAACCAAAATAATAATGTTTAAAAAAAAGGCTGAAGAAGAATTGTCCCCTTTTATCTATGGTAAAACGGTCAGTTCATTAAGTTTCACAAATCGTGAAGAAGAATTGTTGAAATTGGTAAACAATTTAAAGCAAGGTATAAATACGATGCTTATTTCGCCAAGACGATGGGGGAAGTCATCACTGGTAGAAAAAGCTGTTTTACACTTAAACAAAGAATCGGGTCGTTACAAAACGGTATCCATAGACTTGTTTTCTGTTCCAAGTCAACATTATTTTTTAGAGATTTTTGCGCGAGAAGTGATTAAGGCGTCTTCCAATAAATGGGAAGACTGGATGCAAGTAGCAAAGAATGCATTTAAAAAACTTAATCCTAAAATACAGATAGGGGTCAACCCATCTATTGATTTCACAATAACGTTTGATGGTCAGGAGTTAAGTAAATACCCTGATGAGGTACTCGATTTACCGAGGGTTCTTGGAGAGCAGAAGAACATTCGTTATGTGATATGCTTGGATGAGTTTCAGAATTTAGCACAGCTTGATGATTATGAGGTATTCGAAAAACAAATGCGTGCAGTTTGGCAACGTCAGAAGAATGTAACGTACTGCTTATATGGAAGTAAGCGCCATATGATGAAAGATATATTTAACACCCCATCCAAACCGTTTTATCGTTTTGGTGACATCATGTTACTGCCGAAAATAAAAGAAGAAAAATGGGTCTCGTTTATAGTGTCTAGTTTTAAGAAAACAGGAAAGAATATTTCAAAAAAAGACGCCGCCTTTATACCCAAGCTAATGAATAACCATTCGTGGTATGTTCAACAATTTGCTCATTACACTTGGCAAAACACAACTACAACAGCAGAAGTGTTTGAAATGAACAAAGCACTTGCTGAATTGATTAGAGCGAATTCACCACTCTATCAACGCGAGATTGAGCTGTTGACTAACGCGCAGGTTAATTTGTTAAAAGCAATTACGCAAAAAGAGAGTCAACTAACCGCGAAGGCTACACTTGAAAAGTATAAGTTAGGCACCTCTGCGGCTGTAGTGAAAAATCGAACGATGATGATCCATCAAGACTTATTGAATCAAGAGAAGGGGAGTTGTGAATTCTTAGATCCTGCGTTTGAATTGTGGTTTAGATTTGTTTTTTTTAAGGAAGATTATCTCCTTCCTCAAAAAGAAAAAAAATAGTTCAGTTTTTCTAGTAACTTCGTTATTCTAATTATAAAAAATGAAGAAATTTTTAGTTCTAATTCAATTAGCTTGTGTCGGTTTAGCCTTTTCTCAAGATTACTGGCAGCAAGAGGTTAATTATGATATTCAAGTGCGTTTGGATGACGAAAAACACTTTTTATATGGACAGATTAGTTTTGAGTATATCAATAATTCTCCCAATGAATTGAGTTTTATTTATGTGCATCTCTGGCCGAATGCCTATGCAAATGGGGAAACCGCTTTAGCTAATCAGCAGTATCAAGATGGTCAAGATGCGTTAAAATATATTTCGGAAGAAGATAGAGGTTTCATCGATTCATTAAACTTTAATACGGGCGGTATAAAGCTTTCGTGGGAGTATGATCCAAAACATATTGATATTGCAAAAGTGAACTTATTGCAACCATTAAAGTCGGGACAAAAAGTAGTTGTTTCAACGCCGTTTAGAGTGAAGTTGCCTTCCGGGAATATTTCTCGACTTGGACATATAGGACAGTCTTATCAAATTACACAATGGTATCCAAAGCCTGCTGTCTACGATCATAATGGATGGAATCAAATGCCTTATTTAAATCAAGGTGAATTTTATTCGGAATATGGGAGTTTTGATGTAGAGATAACCCTACCAGATAATTATGTGGTAGGTGCAACGGGAGATTTGCAAACAGAAAGCGAGAAGTCTTTTTTAAATGAAAAAGTGAAGGTTACAGTAGAACGAATGACCGAATTAGCTTCTTCTAAAGAAGAGTCTAAAACTAGAAGTACTCCTTTTCCAGTATCTTCTACTACTTTTAAAACGCTTCGCTATGTGCAAAGAAACGTGCATGATTTTGCATGGTTTGCAGATAAACGATATGAAGTTCTCAAAGGTCAAATCGAGTTGCCTCATAGTAAAGAGTTAGTCACTACTTGGGCAATGTTTGTTCCGCACAATGCTCATTTATGGAAAAATGCTATCGAGTATTTGAATGATGGCACGTACTATTATTCGCTGTGGAATGGAGATTATCCTTACAATCAAGTTACGGCTGTTGATGGCACGATAAGCGCTGGCGGAGGAATGGAATACCCTAATGTTACGGTAATCGGAAATGCCGGTTCTGCGCTAGAATTGGAAATTGTGATTGTTCACGAGGTGGGGCATAATTGGTTTTATGGTATTTTGGGGAGTAATGAACGCGACCATGGCTGGATGGATGAAGGGCTGAACACCTTGAATGAAGTGCGCTATATTCAAACTAAATATCCAGAGAATATATATTTAGCTGACATGATAGCCAATGGGAGATTTAATTTCCACGGGCTGTGTTATCACGATTTTAATGATGTCACCACTAGAACTGTAGCCTCTTTAGCTATTGATCAACCGATTGAAACACTTTCGGCTGAGTTTAGAAGTATCAATTACGGAGTAATAATGTACCAGAAGACAGGGTTGGTCTTTGACTATTTAAAATACTATCTAGGGGAGGATTTATTTGATACGTCCATGAAATCTTATTATGACGACTGGAAGTTTAAGCATCCTCAACCCGAGGATATGCGTAAATCAATGGAAAAAGCCTCGGGTAAAGATTTAAGTTGGCTTTTTGATGAATTAATAGCAACTACTCAGCAGGCAGATTATAAAATCAAGCGGGTGAAATTGAAAGACGGCAAGACTTCCGTTAAGTTGAAGAATGTCGGGAATGTAGCAGGTCCAATCCCAGTTTCTGCAATAGACGATTCGGTAGTTGATCAAACGCTTTGGGTGGAGCCTGGATTAAAGAAAGATTGGGTTCATTTTCAAGGGATGTATAGAAAGTTAGAAATTGATCCGATGCGACAAATACCAGAGTCAAATCGAGGGAACAACACTTGGGATAAGTCACGTATTTTTAATAAATTGGAACCTGTAAAGCCAGGACTACTTTTCGGTTATAATCGAGCCGAAGAATCAAATCATTTCGTAATGCCTGCATTTGGAGGTAATGCCTATGATCGTTTTATGGTTGGCGCTGCATTTCACAATTATGGAATTGCTTTTCAACCTTTTCGTTATCTAGTGGTGCCGATGTATTCTTTCGGTAGAAATAATATTTCGGGTGTGGGTGAGTTTTCGTATCACTTTTTTCCGAAAGGAAAGATCAAACAAACCCAACTCGGGTTATCGGTTAAATCATTTAAAGATGATGATCTGTTCGATAGAAGCGAATCGTATTTCGTTGTTGCGTCGCCATACCTTTCAGTTTTATGGAGTGATGAGAAAAAAAGGAACCCAATTGAACATAGAGTGACGCTGCAAAGCTTAACTAAGCGCACACAACGGGGTCCAACAAGTATTGATGAATTGGGAGGCTTTTTGATCTATAACGTAACCTATAAAGAAAGGGACCATATAGTTGCATTAAATGTAAGGAATGACCTTGTTTTTAACGCAAATAATTCGGATGAAGTAGGTCGGGTTTCTATTGATGGTACGTATAAATGGCGTTATCATAAAAAGAAGTTTTCACGGTGGCTAGAAGCGCGTGTTTTTGCAGGATATAATTATTTATTTGAAGCATCAACACCAGGAAATGCTTATAGATACGGAACTGCATTGGGTGGAGCAGACGGGTTTCAAGATGTCTTTGTTGAAGAATATTTCTTTGATAGAGGGGCAACTAGTGGAGTGCTCGAAAATCAGCGCAGGGAAAACATGGGAGGATTCAAAACTACTTCTGGTTTCGGAACTACGGATGAATGGATGCTCACGACTAACCTTTATTGGGAATTGCCGATTAAGCTAAAAGGTGTTGGCGCATTTGCTGATGTCGGAGGATTTAGTCAAAATGGAGTAACGTATGGCGTTTTTAATGCTGGGTTAGGGATGCGATTGGGTGAGCTTTTTGGAATTTACTTCCCCTTGCTTCAATCTCAAAATTTGCTAGATTCTTATGTGACCCAGAATTACCTTGACAGAGTGCGTCTTACACTAAATATTAATTTTGTAAACTCGAATAAGATACGCTCGTTGTTAATGCGATAAAAAAATCGGATGCTCTATTTGAAGAACATCCGATTAATTGTATGAATGAAGCGTATTTAATTATTTCGCTGCATCGTATCCTTTTGTCACCTCTTCCCAGTTAATTACATTGAAGAATGCATTAATATAATCTGGTCGTCTGTTTTGGTAATTTAAATAATATGCGTGCTCCCATACGTCTAATCCTAGAATTGGTGTTCCTCCACAGCCTTCTCCCATTACTGGATTATCTTGATTTGGTGTAGAACAAATTTCAAGTTTACCGTTTGTAACACACAGCCATGCCCAGCCTGAACCAAAACGAGTTGCAGCAGCTTTCGCAAATTCATCTTTGAAAGATTCGTAAGATCCAAATGAACTATTGATTGCATCTGCAATTTCCCCTGTTGGATTTCCTCCTCCATTTGGGCTCATCACTTTCCAAAATAAACTGTGGTTGTAAAAACCTCCACCATTATTCCTAACAGCTGGTTTATCTTTACAATTTTTAAGTATTTCTTCAATACTTTTCCCTTCTAAATCTGTTCCTGCGATAGCGTTGTTTAAGTTTGTAGTATATCCCGCATGATGCTTGCCGTGATGGATCTCCATAGTGCGAGCATCAATATGTGGTTCTAATGCATCATGTGCATAGGGTAAATTGGGTAATTCAAAAGCCATTTTTTTTATTTTTTAAATTAATATCTGATCGTTTCAAATGTAATGATTTTTAAGTAGAAGTGCCCTCATTCGTCTATGGAATTTGATATTAATTGAGTTATATTTGAATTAAACAACTATAAAACAGTGTATTATGGCTTCGTAGAGTTTGTTCTAGCGCTAACCATTCGCTGTATACAATCTCTTGGTCATTGTGTATGGTACACAAATTACGTTAAATATATACTGTTCTGATTCAGTAGTATTTGGTATTAAATAATAATTATCATATCTTTGCTGACGTATTTGTAAACTAAAAACAAAAAAACATGAAAAAAGTATTTTCTTTTGTAGCAGTAGCTGCAATGACAGTAGCTTTATTCTCTTGCGGCGAAGCAACAGAAGAAGTGGTAACAGAAGGTGAAGCAGTTGAAACAGTTGAAGAAACTGAAGAAGTTGCTGAAGAGATGGTAGAAGAAGTTGTAGAAGAAACTGAAGAAGTTATGGAAGTAACTGAAGAAGTTATGGAAGAAGGAGCTGAAGTAGCTACTGAAGAAACTATGTAATATCTTCTGTTAGTTCGTAAGAGCTAATAAAATCATTGAAAAGAGCTATCTCGTTAGAGGTGGCTCTTTTTTTATGCCGCATTGACTGTGTTTATGTAAGCCATTCGTTTTACCTCGGAGAAAGGGAGCTTTTTTATTTTCGAAGTCAGCCAACTGCGAAAGTCAAAATATTCTAACGCTACGGATTCGAAGGGGTCCTTACTGATTATATCTAATTCATCTCCGATGGTGTGAAGAAGTTCTTCATAGTCGAAGTGATTATTAGTTTTGGCGGCTTTTTTTAAGTACGTCAAAAATATTTCTTCGAATCGATAAGTTCGGTTTCTATTCTTAAGAAATCGACTTGTACTCTTGATAGCATAAGGTAGAAGTTGATCATTTTTTAGTTCGGAATGAATGATTAAGTTGAGGATATGCGTAAATGCACATATATCTTCTTTCTCATCCAGACTAGTGTCATTAAGAATGGTATTTGTCCATTTTAAGCTTTTCGAATATTCTTCTGCTCCGAACGCTGCAATGGCGAGTTGAAAATATAAATATGCTTTTCGAACAGACGAAATAGTGTTTTCATATAAACGAAGACCTTCCAAAATGATTAACTCCAGTTCTAAGGCTTTTTGAAATTCGGCTTTTTGAATGAACAACATGAGTTCGGTGCTGTGGACACTTGAAAAGAATTTTATTTCTAAATCTTGGTTTAGTTCTATTTTATGTTCCTTGGGAAATTCTTTAAGCTCTTGCAGGGAGAGCGCCGACTTTTTGTAATCGCCTAATTTGGAGTACAAGTGAATTATATTGGTAAGAATAGAAAAATAAGTATTCGGCTCTTGCTTTATTTGTTCGGGATGTTGTTGCAGTAATTCTTTATTTAATAATAAATATTTTAAGCAATTACTTTCATCCAACACTGCATAATAGTAGGCGCTCAGTATATGATTTTTCAAATAGCTTGACTCAAATGTATCGTGGGGAGGTGTTTTTATAGTGTTCAATCTGGTATAAAGCTGCTCATAATTATTGCGATCCTCTGCTGAACGCGCTTTCCCTTTTTTATTGATTAAAATGAATAAATGACTTTTTATACACCACAATTCATTTTGATAAGCCAGAGTTTGAATTCGTTCGGCATTATCTTGCATGATTCTTTCGATGTCTTCTCCAGAAGTGTTGGAGTAATTAGCTGTTTCAATGAGCTTGTTATATTTCTGATTGATTTCGTAACGTGCTATATTTTTAGAATGTTTTTTTGCCAGCCGTTCCGCACTGTTCAACTGTCGTCTGGAATGGTCATAGAGACTTTTGTTATATAAGATTTCCGCCCCATGAATAAGGCGAGCTATTTGTGTGTCGACCGAAGAGTTGGAATGAAAGGCATCTAATGATTTCATAATGGTTTCATACAACCTGTTCTTAGTTATCGAAAATTGATTTAGAAAAGCCTCACCGTGAAAATGTATAAAAAGTTCTTCTTCATTATACGCAGGTTGCTGCTCTATATAGTCAAATAGCGTAATGTAATTATTTTCTTCCCCGATGGTGTGTCGTGAAGAAAGGATTTTAAAGTATCTTTTTTCAGATTTAGACATGCTCTTTATGAGCTCAAATAATGCAGGAGAAGCTTTTTTAGACATGTTGACTTAATTTAATGTGAATAGTTTTAAAACAAAGAACACTATTAAATTAAGTATTATTTAGATATGTTAATCTAGTAAAACTTGAATGGTAGTTTTGATTGATTAAATTGATTTTGGTTAAAATGAAAAAGGTCAATCCGATGGATTGACCTTTTATCTATAAATAAAAAATTATTTTTTTCTTTTCTTTTTATTTTCGTCTTCGTCGTTATTCGGATCAGTAATCCCGCCGGTATCATCATCATTCACAACGTCATCATTTTCACCTGACTTTGAAAAATCATCGTCAGACAATTCAAGTGAATGCACAGATGAATTGGGACGAATATCTTCTTTTTGACACGAAACCGCGACGAAGAAGAATGCTACAAGAATAAATATTAACTTTTTCATAAACCATTAATTGAGGGATACTTTACCAAATATATACATTTATAAGTGTTAATCCAAATATTGTTTCAAAAATTTAAAGGTTACTTTGGTCCCGTTGATTAAACTGTTGTTTTCATTGATTTGGTGGGGACCTATTAATTCAACGCTTCTTTCTGATATTTCCTGCAAGAGTTTAATCCGTCCAAGTGTTATCTTAACTCCTTGAGATTCATGATCTCCTGGAATAATGTTTTTGTTTAGCAGACTGTTTTCAATTCCAATTCCGTTATCAGTGATTTCTACCCGAACATGGTCGAGGTGATTGGTTACATTGATATTGATTTCCCCTTTTCGGTCTTCTAAAGGGAGTATTCCGTGTATAATACTATTCTCTACAAAAGGCTGTAAGAACATGGCTGGAACTTTTAGTGTTTCGGGTTCAACGAGGTTATCCATATTGAAATGATACTCAAAACGGTCTTTAAAACGCATTGATTCGAGTTCTAGGTATAGTTTAAGTCGCTCCAGTTCATCACTTAATGGCACCATTCCATTCGCTGTGTGAGAACTATCAAGGTTTTTTCTGATTAATTTAGCAAATCGCGTAAGGTAACGATTGGCCGATTGTTTGTCGGATGAGTTAATGAAGAACTGAATAGAATTTAATGCATTAAAAATAAAGTGCCGATTCATGCTCGCGTTCAATGATTGTTGTTCTAACCGTGATAATTTATTGGCTACTTCTAAATTATTTTGATAATTCTTTTGTTCAATATTTTTGATTCTCAAGCGGTCAATCGTGATGAAGAGCAAGATTAATAGAATGACTGCTAGAGAATAAAACCACCAGGTATTATAATAGGGTGGAGCAATCGTAAAATGTATCACTTTCTCTTCGGAATGAAAGCCTTTTGGATTTGTAGCTCGAACGATGAGACTGTAATCGCCAGGAGATAAATTAGTGAAACTGATGGAGCTATTCGCAGAGGGAGGAGACCAGTCGTCTGATAATCCCTCTAGCTTATAAGAATATTTTACAGCTTGTGAGTTGGTTAAATAGATGCCGTCAAATTCGAATATCAGGTTATTCTCTTTGTGTTTAAATACAATATCTGATTGGTTTACAAGCTTATCTATTAAATCTGGTCTGTTGTTGAAGTTAATGGTTACACTCTTCAAATTTAATACTGGCGCTATGTTTTTCAATAATAAGTGTCGCTTTGTTACATCTAAGTGCATCAATCCTGAAGCAGTCCCAAACCACAAATCTCCTTTTTCGTCAATATACCCTGAGTTTAAGTTGGTTTCCAAATCAATCAATCCTGTATTGATACCATATTGATTATGTAACAGTGTTTTTCGGTCAATTTCTATTAGCCCGTTATTGGTTCCAACATAAATATAGTTTTCATCCTTATTCAGAAAGTTGATATAGTTTGTACCGATTCGAGAAGGTAAATCAAAAGCGTTAATTTCTCCATTTTCAAAAATATACAATCCATCTTCACTTCCTATCCAAATTTTAGAGTCATCATTCTCAAGGCAGTTTATCGCTTTTGTAAACGTTAAATCAACAGATTTTCCATCCAGCGTTTTTAGTCCTTGAGGAGTAGCCAAAAAAGTGTTGTTTTCGAATTCTATAAAATCGCGCACATTTTTTACTTCGCCCAAGGTGTTGGAGAGAATCTCAATTTCCCCTGCTCTAAGTTGAGCTAACCCCGCAGAAGTCCCTATAATAAACTCTCCTTTGCTCGTAACATGAAGTCCGGTGATTTTATCGCTTGGCAATCCATTTTCTTCCAAGTAAACCTTCCATTTCCCATTTGAGAATTGATGCAGCCCCAAGTTACTTCCAAAAAAGAGGCAGTTATTGTATTTGATTGAATTCCATACAGCAACATTGGGGTAATCCAATAATACAACGGTGTCTGATTTTAACTGAATTATTCCTTTGTCATAGGATGAAAGCCAAAAATTTTGCTTTTCGTCTTGAATAATCGATGTGATTAAATCACTATGTAGTCCGCCTTTTTGGTTATAATGAGAAAAAGCCTCTCCGGAAAATTTCAATAACCCTTTTCCAGCTGACCCAAACCAAATATTCCCTTCCCTATCGCTAAACATGCTGGATATATCAGAAATCGGTAATCCTGAACTTTCTGTAAATTTCAATTGTTCTCCGTTTTCTATTTTTAAAACACCTTCGCTAGAATTTAACCAGAGTACTCCTTTTTCACTTGTATATATTTTTCGAAAATAGAACTCATCCGATTCAATAAATAATTGAGATTGATTATCCACTAAATGGTAACAAATACCGTCATAGGTGGTTGTGAAAATAACCCCTTCAATTTCCAGAATACTGGAGTAAGAACCTTCCTCAAACCGCTGATCGGTTTTGAATTCTTGGGATTGATTCATTTCTACAACTCCCTTTTGTGTAGCTAACAACAGGTGATTTTTTTCAATCGCAATCCCTCTAATTTTCCGTGGACTGTTTTCTAATGGGAGGAGGGTATCGTTTTTTAAATAAAATAACCCAGCTCCATTCGTTGAAATATAGATGATATTATTAAACTCAATAATTTCGGTTACGTTGCTATTCCCTGCTGGAAAACTTTTGAATGTATCATCCGATAATTTAATAGAAATACCGATGTCATGACCAATATATAATTGATCGTTTATGATTGAGAAATCCGTAATTCTATTGGATAATAACCCGTTTGACGTGCTGTAGTTTATAAATTCTTTTCCGTTAAACTTCGCTAAGCCTCCTAACGTTCCAATCCACATATACCCTAATGGATCTTGAATTATTGCATTCACTTGAGATTGGGGAAGACCTTCTGGAGTAGAGAACTGAACAAATGAGTAACGTTGACTCCAACTAGAAAACACAAAAAAGAGAGAGATAATAAAACCGAAAACAGCTTTCATTTAATGTCCCTTAATAGTTTTTAAGAAAGCACTAACCCGATTGCGCGCAACAGGAAGCTGGATTTTATTTTTTAGTTCAATAATATATCCATCCTCACTAATGTACTCTTTAATCATATCCATGTTCACAATATATGATTTATGAATTCTATAAAATCGTGATTCATCTAAGATCTCCTCATATACTTTCAATGTTCGGGTGTCTAAATAACGCGTTCCGTCTTTGAAATACAACATCGTGCAATTTCCGCTTGCTTCTAGGTAAGCAATATCACTTTCTTCAATTATTTTAACTCCTTTGGTGTGACTAATTGCAATTCGATTGTTGTTTTTGTTTTTCAGTAGTCGATCGGCCAAGTTCTGCAAAGAATTGAAGTATGTTTCATAATTACCTGGATTGTTAGTAAAAGTTTCTTTGGTTGCGATAAGTTTATCTACTGCGGTCCGCAAATCTTCATCGTCAATGGGTTTAAGCAGATAGTGCACTGCATTTGCTTGAAATGCTTTTATCGCATAATCTTTAAATGCTGTCACAAAAACAACTAAGAAATTTCGTTCTTCCAACATTTCTAACAACTCAAACCCTTCCGATCCACTTGGCATTCGAATGTCAAGAAACACAACGTCGGGACTTGAACTTTCTATAATGTTTTTGGCGTCATTTTTACCTGTAGCTTCTCCAATTACATCTATTTCGGGACAATACGTCTCGAGCATCATGATAAGATTTTTTCTTGCTAATTCTTCGTCGTCAACTATAATGGCTCTTAATGTCATACCTCTTTGGATTTAGTATAAAAGTAATAGAATGAATATATTTTACCGTAATTTTTATCATTTAGTTACAAGTAAAAAATCTCCCAAATCACTATTTCAGTTATTTCGGATAGTGACATTCGAGCAAAATCATTCTTTCCTACTTTTAAATCAATAATAATTACACTTCAGGTGAATAAAAAAAATGAAAGAAATATCTAACTTAAATTTACGAGTAAGTTATTCATTAATTAAAACGCAAATTAATATGAAAAAACATCTACAAGTTAGTCCCGTTCGAATTTGGATATTCAACGATAACGGAAATTAAGCAACCTTCATTCTGATCGCGAATGCAGCTTTTGCTAAGCTTCGAGGAAATTCTCCTTGAAGCTTTTTTTATACCTTTTTGATTTGTAAATTAGGGTGTTCCTTACTGAAATTTCTTTTTCCAATACACCTTTTCTGCGCAACGAAGCAAAATAGCGTAAGCCAAATCGTTCGCGCTATTTTCGGAGCGATCAATTAGTTTTCTAACCTTTATTTCTGAAAGGTCGATAATATATAACAGGTGGGGTAAGCTTTCTGGGTTGTCATGAATGATGGTATTTAAAATAAGCTGCACTTCTTGCTGCGCTTCATCAAAAGATGTTGTGGTTGATAATTCGGGAAAATCAATACCTATTCGCGAAAACTCGCGTTGAAGCTGCTGGAGTGTTTTGAGCAGAAAATCTTCTTCGCGTAAAGACTGTAAGATAATTAGTTGATCCATTCCTGGTAAAGTTAGGGATTTTATAGCGTTTTGGTTAAGTAGCGATTCTTTTGCTCGAATAGTGAACTATGCAACCTCAAAATACTACTTTCCCTAACGCGGAAATCTATTTATGTTAGATTTTTCTAAAAACGGTTTCTACTTGCTTATTAACACTTATTTTCGCAATTCAATTTTAGTTTTTATGCGTGTATTTAAGTTTGGAGGGGCATCCGTAAAAGATGCGGAATCAGTAAGAAATGTAGGGTATATTATCAATAATTTCTCTGATGATCAGGTAATCGTGGTGGTTTCTGCAATGGGCAAGACGACGAACGCTATGGAGTTGATCGCGGATGCACTTTACACTAAGCAATATGATGATTTTCGCAGTTTAGTAAAAGAAAGAAAGGAGTTCCATCTTTCCATTGTTGAATCCCTTTTTGAAGAGAAGAATCATCCTATTTTTGAAGAAGTTATATCTATCTTTAATAACTTAGGTAATCGAACGAATCTTCCTAGTGCTGAAAATTATGATTTTGAATACGATCAAATTGTATCCCTTGGGGAAGTAGTCTCAACTAAAATCATTGAAGCTTATATTGCATTGCACCGGAAAGACTCAGTTTGGATGGATGCTCGGCTCTTAATTCGAACAAATAATCAGTACAGGTATGCAGACGTTAATTGGCAAAAAACAGAACGGTTAGTTTCCAACTTTGTGCAGACGCACAGCGAAAAAAATGTTTTTGTTACACAAGGGTTTCTTGGGCATACTGATGAAGGTTTTACCACAACATTGGGCAGGGAAGGGTCTGACTTTACCGCAGGGATTTTTGCCTACTGTTTGGACGCAACAGATGTAACCATTTGGAAAGATGTTCCTGGCATGCTAAATGCCGATCCTAAATGGTTTGATAATACCGTTAAACTGGATATGATTTCTTTTAAAGAGGCAATCGAATTAGCCTATTACGGAGCGTCTGTTATTCATCCCAAAACGTTAAAACCTCTTCAAAATAAAGGGATTTCTTTATTCGTAAAGTCATTTATTCACCCAGAGAACCCAGGCACGGTTATCCAGTCCTCTACCGAGTTTGACGCGTTAATTCCTTCTTTTATCTTTAAAATGAATCAGGTCTTAATGTCGATTACGCCAAAAGATTTTTCATTTATTGCAGAGGAAAATTTAAGTGACATATTTCAACGTTTAGCGATAGGCAGTGCGCGAATAAATGTAATGCAAAACTCAGCACTAAGCTTTACGGCATGTATGGATATCCGACCAGCTTCTTTATTGAAATTAGTAGAAGATTTAAGTAAAGATTATATCATTAAATATAACAATGATCTAGAACTGGTAACGATTCGCCATTATGATCAAGCAACTATTGATAGAGTAACCATGGGGAAAGAAATTCTCATGGAGCAAAAAACACGACAAACTGCACGCATTGTAATGAAGAACAGCTAGCGCTTGTTTCTAAAAAACGACTGAATTAAGTCTTTACACTCATCTGCTAGTAAGCCACCTATTACTTCTGTTTTTGGGTGATATAACTTATCAAATCGTCTAGCGCCTCTTCTTTCGTCGTAAGCTCCAAATACTATTTTAGAAATCTGCGACCAATTTAAAGCCCCAGCACACATTACACACGGTTCTAATGTGACATATAACGTGCAGTTGATTAGGTATTTTCCGCCTAAACTTTCTGCCGCTGAAGTAATGGCTTGCATTTCAGCATGTGCTGTAACATCGTTCAATAACTCTGTCAGATTATGACTTCGCGCAATAATTTGATTTTTCGCAACAATAACCGCCCCAACGGGAACTTCGTCTGCATTTAATCCCTTCTGTGCCTCGCCGATTGCCTGGCGCATAAAAAAATCATCTGAATAAGGTTCAATCATGCGGAAAGTACTGTTTGGGTTTTAGTTTACGAACAAAAAGTTTTTTCAAGCAGAGCAAATGTAAAAATATACTTGTCTATTCGTCGGCTTTTGTAAATATAATTCACTGAAAAATTTAGAAGTGAAGATTAGATGAGTTATTTTAAAGGAGTAGTTATTTTTTCAATTAATTTAGTCACATGATTACAATTAAAGAGTATCAAGAACAGGTTGATGGTTGGATAAATTCGATTGGAGTGCGTTATTTTGACGAGCTCACGAATACGGCTATGCTCATGGAAGAAGTAGGGGAGGTGGCACGCATCATGGCTAGACGGTACGGAGAGCAAAGTGAAAAAGAGTCAGATAAAAATAAGGATTTAGGCGATGAATTAGCCGACGTGTTATTCGTGGTCACTTGCCTTGCGAATCAAACAGGTGTTGATTTGGAAAAAGCGATCCAACGTAATTTTGAAAAGAAGACCTCGCGCGATAAAAATCGACACAAGGGGAATGAGAAATTGAAGTAGGGGATGTGTTATTTTCAGACCGTTAACATTTTAAGCGACAAAAGGTACCATAGAAAAAAAAGATTTGTTCTTTTACCTAGTAATGACTAGTTTTCAGAAAGAAGACTCAAATACGTAAACTTATGAATAGAATTTCTTCGTTACTCATATTCAGACTGGAACTGGTATTGCAGATACCATAGTCTTGTTGAACAATGAAACTCCTTATGATCGCTTATTTGAAATCACACGTTTAGATGGTGAAGGGAATATGTCCATGCCGGTGATGGTGAATGAACTAAGTGAAGTGCAGATATTAGAAGAAAATCAAGTGGATTCTGTGCGCTATCGGCGCGGAGGAGGACCTATTTATGTGGAGTTGTATGATACAGTGAATTATGCGCAAGGTTATTATGTAATTAAAGTATTAGACAGCTTAATAGATGATTCGAATTGGACTATTTATCGATACGACGAGCAAGGCGGAAGTATTTTGGATTCGGTACAGTCAACTTCGAGCTTAATTCAAGGAGATACGGTTGTTTTTCCTCAATATGGACTCAGGGTTACCCTGCGGCAGGATAAGTATTTTTGTGATAACGGATGTTTCATGTTCAAATTCTAGACTTACGACTTCTCCTATTCAAGATGAATTGCGTTATTTTGACAACGGGGGGAATCAATGGTTAACAGGAGTGAAACACAATTACGGGTTTAATTCCGAAAATTGGCTTGTTTCGGGTGATTTCTCGATTGTTTTTATGATGAATGACCCTAGTTTAGGCACTGCGAATTCCGATTGCTATAATTCATCAAGCCAAATCGACCCTCAAATGATCTATGACAACCTTTTAGATGGAAAAATCGCTGGTGGTCGAGTTCTTCGCTTTGATAGGTGTCCTCCTTATGTTGTTGGTGTTCCTGAATCTATTTTTGGTTCACCAAATACGGCATTTGCTCCGATTAATTTTCTCTCAAACTAGTTGAATCATGTCGTTGAACGAAATTCATTAATTAATAAGGAACCATTTGTATGGCAAGAAATCCCCCCTTCAACTCTCCCTCTTGTAGCACACAGAAGGTAAATTTCATGGCAAAATAACCGTTACTTATGAATGACTATTTTTTGTGTAACTGTTTCTTTGCTAGAGTTTATGTGTATAAAGT
>Ga0136559_1000088_pt1 | contig 29459 bp, 28 predicted proteins | sample AntRauMeHopE1496_FD_104633 | JGI IMG/M metagenome (GOLD analysis project Ga0136559, IMG submission 104633) | Saline lake microbial communities from Rauer Islands, Antarctica - Metagenome Hop E1 #496 | ecosystem: Environmental > Aquatic > Non-marine Saline and Alkaline > Saline | place... | reverse complement strand
TAACGTCAACATCAGTATTTTTAGAAGTGCTAATAGTTAAAACGTCTTTCGCTGGATTAGGATAAACACTTGTTTTCTTAAATTCATTTGTTAAAACATCTAAATTGGCAACATCCCCTACGTTGAATTGAACAGTAATGGCAGCTAATACCAAAAAATTAGCATCCATCACCTCATAAGTGTGAGTAGCCATAAAAGATTCTTCATTGATATTAATGATTTGAGGCTTGAATTCTATGTCTTGACCATCGGCAAGAACTACATTGTCAGCCCAAACATAATCAGTTACATCACCAGCGTTCGTGCATTCGACGTCGTAACATAATTGATCCGTTAAACCAGAATCTACTGTTCGAAGTCTTCTGAAACGCAGCGTCTCTGTACTCCCAGAATTATTGACCAATCGGAAGCCAGCATAAACTAAGAATTCAGTGCTTTCTTTTTCAACTAAATAAGTCGTGCCAGATAAATTTGTGGTCAAATCAGTTGGGGTAGTGATAAGTATTTGAGAAATTGCACTCGAAGCCAGCAGCCCTATTGATAATGCTAAAGTCAGTATAGTTTTTTTCATGTTGTGAGTTATTAATTTGAACCGAATGTACACAATTATTACGCTTCTCCAAAATAATTGTACATAAAAAGTGAATAGTTCAAAAATAGGAATGCAATAATATACAATGGGTGTAGCAACGTATTGCTACTTATATTTGAGCTAAAAACAACCTTTTAAGGTTGAAATAGGTAAGAAGGCTGTTTGTTTTGGATAATTTTGTGTTTTTATGTTTTCAATAATGATGCGTTCTTTTGCTATAAGTGGCTATTATTTTTGTGTACATTTGATTTGCAATAGAAACTTGGTTTGTTTTTTGCGTAGGACCTGATAAAAATATAGATTATGAAAAATTTAGTAGTATTAGTAGTTGTTCTTTCCTCTTTATCCTTTGGGTTCGCGCAAGAGGAGCAGTCGGTTTTTAAAAACTCTATTCCCGCTGTTGATTTAAAAGATGTTAACGGAAAAACGGTAAGTACGGGTGATTTAACTAATGATGGTCACCCTATAATCATTTCATTTTGGGCTACCTGGTGTTCCCCATGTAAGAAAGAGTTGAATACCATACATGAAGACTATATTGACTGGGTAGATGAAACAGGGGTAAAATTAATTGCGGTATCGATAGATGACGAAAGAACGAAAAGCCGTGTATCGCCTTATGTCGATTCTAAAGGATGGGAATATGAGATACTTCTTGATCCGAATGGAGAGTTTAAAAGAGCCATGGGAGTAAATAATGTACCGCACACGTTTGTAATAGACGGTTCGGGAAAAATAGTTTATTCTCATAATAATTATGCGCCAGGAGATGAATTAGAATTGTATAAGGTACTTCTTGAATTGGCGGAATAAGCAGTATTTACAAGCACTATTTTTTGAATGAAACGATTTAAACTTGAATTCCTAGTTTTCGTACTAACGTTGACTCCAATTATTGGGGTCAGTCAGGGTTCTATTTCTGGAAACATGGAAACTATTTATCAATACTTGTTAACGGATACGCTCATTGGCGCTAATCAACCCGCAGAAAAATCATTAGTCAACTCGTATGCGAATATCAATTATCGTAATCAGGGGTTTAAGGCTGGAGTGCGAATGGAGTCCTATTTGCCTAGAATACTAGGTTATCCGGATCGTTTTGATGGAACAGGTTTGGGATACCGATATTTTGGCTACGAAAATGATATTGTGGACGTTACAGTTGGTAATTTTTATGATCAATTTGGTTCGGGACTTATTTTTCGTGCTTATGAAGATCGCGCCTTGGGTTTTGATAATATGATGAATGGCTTTAGAATCAAGATTAAGCCTTATAAAGGAGTAGCAATTCGAACGGTCTATGGACGTCAGCGTTTTTCATTTGAGAACGGACAAAATGTTTACAGTGCTGGATTAGTAAGAGCGCTAGATGCCGAGTTTAATTTAAACGAATGGTTCCCTAAAATGGAAGAAAAAGGCTATCGTTTAAGTGTTGCCGGTTCTTTTGTGTCGAAATTCCAAAAAGATAATAATCCTGAGTTTATTTTACCTGAAAACACAGGCTCATACGGTGGTCGTTTTGATTTTGGATTTAAAAAGTTTTTCTTGAATGCTGAGTACGTAATTAAAGAGCAAGACCCTTCTCAAGACAATGGTTATATCTATAATTATGGAAAAGGTATTTTGATTAATACGGGTTATTCGAAGAAAGGATTTGGTGTTTTACTATCTGCTAAAAGCATCGATAATATGAGTTTTCGAAGTGATAGAGATGCTGCATTACAAGATTTACAAATAGGTTTTATTCCGCCTTTAACTAAAACACACACGTACAATTTAGTGGCTACCCTTTACCCTTATGCATCTCAACCTAATGGAGAAGTTGCTTTTCAAGCTGATGTATTCTATAAGATTAAGCGAGGAACTAAATTAGGGGGGAAATACGGAGTTGATTTAGCACTTAATTTTTCTACGGCGTATGAGCCAATTCAAAAAACAGCAGGAATTTCTCCCAATGATTCTAGCAGAGTGATGTATCGATCTACTCTTTTTGATAAAAGTTCACTCATTTACTGGAGGGATATTAACGTTACTATTGAAAAGAAATTCAGTAAAAAATTGAAGATGAAATACAATTATTTCAATTTAGTTTTTAATAATGACATCATGAAGCTTACGAATGAAAAGGGGATTATTAGATCGCATATTGGAGTAATAGAAGCTGAGTATAAAATTAATCCCACAAACTCTATTCGCGTAGAACTGCAAAAACTATGGGCAGTTGACCAAAAGGATAGAGGTGACTGGGCAACAGCCATGGTAGAATACTCTATTTCTCCAGGTTGGTTTTTTAGTTTAATTTTTCAGTCAAATTATGGAAACCCAGTAGAGGCAGATAGAATTAATTACCCTATGGCATTTGTAGGTAAAATATGGGGAGCAACAAGAGTTCAAGTGGGTTATGGAAGGCAAAATGAGGGTTTGTTTTGTGTTGGTGGAGTGTGTAGATTTGTACCTGCATCAAATGGGCTAACGGTTTCTTTCACACAAAGTTTTTAATTAAAAGTACTATGAAAAAGTTTTCTAAATTTCTTATTTGCTGTTTTATGGTGGCTTCGGTTTTTAGCTGTGATAAAGTAGATTTTCCTTATGAACAACAGGCTACTATTTCTTTGGATACTGCTCTTTATCCTGGGCTTTGGCAAGACTATTTGGACAATGAATATCCTCAGTTCACGGCAAATACGAACACGCTGCGAAATGCCTTGTTAGAAGAATACACGGGACACTTATGTAATAATTGTCCCACCGCGGCAATTGTTGCCAAAACAATTCATGAAGCAAATCCAAGCAGAGTTTTTGTGGCTAAAATACATACTGATCCAGGTTCCTTATTATCTTTTCAGCAGTTTAACCCAACTGGAAGTAGCTTTTTTACAGATCATACGAATCCTGATGGTATTCTTTATGGGATAGAATTCCAAAATGGGTTTAATTTTGGAGGAAACCCTTCTGGAAATGTAAATAGAAAGGAATCTAATGGGAATGTATTTGACTTAACAGGGACATGGCAGACGCGTGTTTCAGATATTTTGGCGGATAGTGATTTGAAAGTGAACATACAAAGTGATTTCAATTATTATCCTGCTACGAATGGGGGATTTCTGCATGTTGAATTCGAAAAGTTAACCACGGATGCTATCCCCATGAAGGCGGTTGTTTATGTTATCCAGGATTCACTGGTAGATTGGCAATTAATGCCAAACAATACGCCAAATGAATTTTATGTACACAGAGATAAACACCTCGGTAGTATTGATGGAAATGCATTTGGAGTAGACTTGTTTTCAGCTGATGCGGAGAGTGGCGATAAGGTAGTTTTTGATTATTCTTATGCTTTACCAGCTAATATAGACCGTGAGAATTTACATTTATTGATTTATACGTTTGACTCCTCTCCTGATTCTTATGAAATTCTTCAAGTAATCAAACAAACGATAGATTAATTCTGTATCCTGTTTATTGTTATTCTGAATTTCATCAGTAAATTCGATGGCTTATGCGGTATTTTAATTTTTCTGTGGTAGTTTTTCTATCTATGTCATTGGTGTTTTCAAGTTGTCAACGTGCTGTCCATTTATATGACAGAGGCGTGAAAAAAACGTATACTAAAAATAGTTTTGAGTCTAAAATACTTAAGGCGAATAATCACACCATTCATTATTTTGATAACGAGTTAAAAGATAAGCCTGTATTATTGTTTATCCACGGATTTGGCGGAGATGGAAAAGTGACATGGGAACGCCAGGTTAAAGAGTTTTCTACTGATTTTAGAGTTATTGTTCCAGACTTACTTTGGTTTGGAGAGAGTTTTTCGGAGGAGAACCCTAGTTTATTAACCCAAGTGGATGCCATCAAATCACTGATAAGTCATCTAGAATTGCAGAATATTCATCTCGTCGGTATTTCTTACGGCGGATTTGTTGGGCTATCATTTGCCAGCGAATATGAACTGCTTTTGAAGTCGCTTATTATTGTTTCGTCTCCCGGAAATGTAATTAGTGATGAAGAGGTGAGTGCCTTCTGTAAAAAGAATAATGTTACTGATGTTAAAGAAATTTTTATCCCCAAAGATGCGGAAGCAGTAAAGCGATTATTCGATATTTCGATGGTGAAGCCGCCAAGACTACCCATGGTCTTTTATGAAGCCATTCACGATAGCTATTTTAGTAAATATCCAATTGAGCAAGCTAAATTACTTGATGATTTACCCAGTAATAAAGATAAAATAGCCAAGAAATTAACCATACCAGTTCTTATCATGTGGGGGAAAAAAGATGAAATATTTAGTGTAGACAACGCCTACAAATTACAGAAAATGTTACAAGGGAAATTAATTATTAATCCAACAACAGGGCACACATATCCTGGGGAAGATGCGAAGCATTTTAATGCTGAATTACGTCACTTTCTTCAATCATTGGATACTATTTCCCCGTCCAACTAGCAGACGTTAAAACCCTGAATTCGGGCTGTCCATTTCCTCCAGTAACTGCAAATTCTATATCAATAGCTTTAAATTTATTTTCTTTAGAGTTCGTTAGAAGGTCTTCAATGAAAGGGGTCATTTCATTTACTTTCACTGTGGTTACAAAACGATCTCCTTCCTTCGGTTCGCCTAGAAGTAAAAAGAGTGCATCATTGGCTTGAATATAACTAATGTAGTGTGTCTGAAATCTTCCTTTTCCGTTGATTAAATCGAGTACAATAGCTTCGTTAGAAATGTTTTCTGCTCTAACTTGTTCCCAGCTTTCGAGATCGATATCTTCCGCATAATCTGATGATCTAAATCGAGCTGAAATAGCCTCGCCATCTTCAAAAAACACTTGATTTTCATTAAAAACCGCAAAATTCGAATCAATCCATTTATCATATCTTTTGGAAACCGCATACACGTTATTTTGATCTAGAAAATAGATGCGTTCTCCTTGTTCTGCAAAGTTGCCATCAGAAAAATACTCTACAATTTTAACGGGCATTTTGTCTGCGTTTAAATATAAGTCTACTTCTAAAAACTTTGAGTTGTCCCCAATTGTTTCTTCCCATCGTAGACTTTTTACTAACTGAAATGTAGTTAGATCCAAGGATAGAAATTCTTCCATTTTTTCTTGAGCAGCTGATGGTTTTATTTCCAATATGGAATCGTTAGCAGCTAGTGGTTCGGTTACTATTTCGCCTTTTGTTTTTTGTTCACAGGAAAGGAGCAATACAGCAATCGAAAATAGACTAAGGATAAGATGAGAAGATTGATTTTTCATAAGCTCTTTTTTTATAGAAATGCAAAGGTACGGATAAGTAACAAAAAATCCCGACTTCAATTGAAGTCGGGATTGTATATCGTTGTAATCTTCTACTTTAAGATGATCGTCATTTCCACACGACGGTTAGCTTGGCGTCCTTCTGGAGTATCATTGCTTTCTATCGGCATAGTTTGTCCGAAATAGAGCGTAGATAACTTCTCAGCACTTACACCGCGTTCTATCATAAAGTCACGAACGGACTCAGCACGTTGTTTAGAAAGAATTAAATTACTTTGAGCTCTACCCACATTATCCGTGTGACCAGCTATTTGTAATCCCCATTCTGGCTTCTTAACCAATACTTCTGCCAATTCATTTAATGATTCTATCGATTCAGCTTTGATTTTTGAACGACCAGTTTCGAACTCTAAATTGTCGAAAGCTGTCTTTAAAATCTCTTGTACTTCTTCTTCAATTTCAGGACAACCTTGGTTTGAAACAGGACCAGGAGTTTCAGGACATTTATCGTCTTTATCTGGAATGCTATCGTTATCAGTATCCGTGTAAGGACAACCTTCATTTTCAACAGGACCAGCTATGTTAAGACACTTGTCATCTTTATCTAGTACTCCATCGCCATCTGTATCAGGCCAAGGACAACCATTGTTTTCAACAGGACCAGGAATTTCAGGACATTCATCAAGGAAATCGAGTACACCATCTCCATCTGTATCAGGACAACCGTCGTATTCTAAAGGTCCAGGAGCATCAGGACACGCATCTTTAGGGTCAGGAATACCATCTCCATCTGTATCAGGACAGCCGTTAAATTCTTCAGGTCCAGCTTGCTCAGGACACTCATCGTCTTTATCAGGAATGCCATCTGCATCCGTATCAGGACAACCTCTAAACTCTTTGAGACCCGCAGTATCAGGACATTCATCATCTTTATCTGGCACCTTATCTCCATCGCGATCAGGACAACCGTTAAACTCTGGTAAACCTGCTTCAAGCGGACAAGTATCATCAACATCTTGAATACCATCTCCATCCGTATCAGGACAACCTTTGAAGTCCCAAACACCAGGCACATCAATACAAAGGTCTACTTTATCTGATACTTTATCGTTGTCGGTATCATCTGGGTGACCATATAAAATCGGAACTCTCAACCCACAGTAAAATCCAGCTCCTCTAACATTTCCGCCTGGAAAAAGTGTTTTTAAATCAGGAACACCAATAGTTAAAGGCCCTAAGCGAGCGCCTAATCCCACTCTTGCTCCGCTGTATGTGTTGTATGATAACGGAATACCCACTCCAACAAATTTGTGGTCAAAAGAAGGAGTAACAGCAAAAGTGGAAGGCATACGCACATTTGTCGCATTTTTTCTTGAATTTACATTTATGTAGGCCATCGCATTTACATAGAAGTTTTTATGTATGTGATAATCAACTTGCAAACTTAAGGCGGTAGGCAGATTCATAAAAAACGTTTGAGACGTATCTTCACTTGCTGTCCAACCTGGATCATTTTGTATTAAACTATCGATGGTGTTTGTGAAGCTACCCAAACCATCTGCATCTTCAAATATACCTAAATCAAGGTTAGTTGTGTTCACACTAAAGTCACGCGATCTCCCTGCTTTCGTAAACGTCATTCCTCCTACATCAAGTAAGGAAGCGCCAACACGCAATTTATATTTTTCTTTATCCCGACGCCATAGATTTTGTTCACCATCCATGTCGTATTTGTATTCTTTCCAGTTTGGTCTCCACTCATATACGAAACCTATATCAGCACCAATCCCAAGCTTAGAAGTAAGTCGGTAAAAGTCATTAAAATTAAAATCGTTTCCTCCTGAAATATATTCGTCAATATTGTCTGAATAACCATAGTTAAAGTTTCCTACCATTGTTGTGGCGGTGTCTTTATTTAATAGTTCAAAATCTAAATCTCCAGCATAAAGATAGTTAGCTGATATTCCTTGTAATAATTTAATTCGCCCACCCAATTTAAAAAAGTGTTCGTCTTTATCCGCCAAAACTTGTGCGTAATTAAAACCATATTCCGCCCACGACATGTGCGTTTGAGAAAGCAGTGATCCGTCGATTTGTTGATTCCATAAAGGACTATAATCAAGGCCGTCTTCTGATAACCTTCCTACTGCTGGGTTAATATCATCTACATTTGCAATGAATCTTAATTTGGCAGAGAAGCCAACGGCAATATCTCTACGGATATGAAACATAAAACTCATTACATCGAGTTGAGTTCCTATAAATATCCCTCTAGGCTTTGCATCAGGGCTATCATAATCTGTTACATCTGAAAAGCTGTTTTCGTAAAGGTCTGGATCATCTGCCCATTGAGTATTTCCTTCTCTAAGGGAATACAACCAACTTCTTCTTGGTAAAATGCTGGCATCAAAAAACTTGGCGTTTTGCCAGCCATCGAAATTGAAACTAAAAAGATTGACATCAACCGCAAAACGATTATCTACAATAGATGCTGGTTGTAAATCTGCACCCATTATTCCCGAATAATTACTGTTAATTACTCCTAAATAGTTTTGAGAATGTACGTTGTGAAAGATTAGTAAAGCAGCAGTTACTAAAGTGAACTTAGTAAACAAAGATCTCATATTCATAGTTTTATTGTGTATAGGATACCCTAATTAAGGCAAAAGTAAACAAAGTAATATTATTTTCAAGTATTCTTGGCTAACTTAATTTTATGACAAACTACACTATTACTAATAATTGTGTAAATATTCAATGACTCTGATTCCTCATCGTATGTTGCTTTTAATAATACACTACCTTCCTTAGGAAAACCATTAATAAGTTCGCTACTGCTATTGTAACAATAGATGTTATTTTTAAAAAAGTCTAGAACCAACGTGTATTTTGAAGTATTCACCTGTATAACAAAAGCACTGAGGACTTCGTTAAATCCTAAATCGATAGTTTGCATGAGCTGACCGTTTCGACTGAAAAGGGAAATACTAGTATTCTTTTTAATTGCTAAACTTTGGTTGATTGAAATAAACTGGCCTTCACCTAAAACTATGGGATTCGTTTGACGCATTTTTTCGATCATCACATTTCCTTGGGATTCAAAATATCCAACAACTTCACCACCATTTTTTTCAAAATGATTCGCAGTTGATTTCCCTAGTTTTTCAGTTTTTGTTGGGTTTTCTAGAAAAGTCAATAATTTCTCGTTCGCATTGTCGACGCACCACCCTCTTAAGTTTCCGTTAATATTTAATGCGTATGCCTTATTAACCAAGGGATTTATACTTGCTTGTACAATGTTTAATTCACTACCCGATGTGTTGAGCATAGCTAACTCTCCTTTAGAGTTTCCAACTAAAAAGCGTGTGGTATTTTTCCAACGGAAATAAGAAACGGCGGATGTTAAGACATAGTCACTTTGGTATGGGAAACTCCCGACATTTTGGCCATTTAGATCAATGAGATAGACCGATTTATGTGTTGTAAATAGCAATTGGTGCTTATCGTTTTCAAAAATATCAATAACTTGAGGCAGATCAATTATACTTGTATCTGTTTTTCCTTTCCAAACAACATCCCCGTTATTATTGAGTAAAACATAGTTCCCTTCTTTGTCAAATGCAAACAAAGAATACCCGCCGCGAATATGGTCTTTGATAGGCTCAAAACCGGCGTAGTTGGCTAATTCGCTATTCGTCCAATTCGAAATAGTTGTCGATGCGAATTGCTCTCCTGGTGGAACTGTAGTTACGGCAAATTTAAGATCGTTTTTGAAGGTGATACTCATTTTAAGATCGCGCTCCACTTTTCTATAGTTCGTGTGCGTGGGAAGCCCAGAGAATAATTGCTCACTTTTTTCTTGGTTGAGCCCTAAGGTTTCTCCCATTTGATAGGCAATCTGAATTTTCTTAGCCAGCTCCAAGCTTTCAGTGAATACAGTTTTATCTTCTAACTCAAAAACATAGAACGCTTTTTGAGGATTCTGAGGGAAATTAGTGGTAAGCTGTACTCCTGTAAAGTATTTTATTTCTTCGTCTAGTGCTATGGAGTCAGCATTGGAAGCTATATCTAACAGCACTAGGCTCGGACTTTGCTGAGCTCTATAATCTGAAACAAGGAACTGTTCGTTATTAAATTCAGCAATAACAAACCCCTTATTCACCCATTCATTTAAAGGACTGCGAGCATAAACGGAGTCTTTTTCTGCTGCATAAAAGCGTTCTAAAAACTCATACTTTTCAATAGTTTGGGGTAAAACAGCACTAAACTCAGCACCATCGGCAATAGCTTTTCCTACTTTTTTTGAATTATGAGATGATTTATATTGAAAATAGCCGCTATTTAGTGCATAAATATCTGTTCTAACTATGTCCGATGGATCCATGAAATTCCAGTAATTTGCAGTCGCTTTTTTGTCCCCATTTTTAAAGTTTGAACTTTCAGCGGTATTTAATTCAATAGTGACATCTTTCGTAAGAACCGCGTAAACACCATCATATTCGATAGAAACATTTGCTAACGTGATGCTTTTTTGAAGTGAGTTAATTTCACTTATTTTCCAATGAGTTTTTTTTTCTACAAGTAAAATTGATCTGGATTTACTCATAAAATAATTCAACTGACCCAGTGATAGTTTATCGATATTTTCTATTTCTTGACTAAATGGGTTGTTTGACGTAAGCGCAAGAAAATTTCCGAATTGCATTTCCTGAACCTTTCGCACAAGCAGTGCGCCTTGATCTTGCTCATTGAAAATAAATTCAGGAGCGTATCTAGTTTTTGAATTTGCAATCAATTCATATCCAGCGTATCCCGACCATAAAATCGAAAATGCGACTACTGCATATAGTAAAGCTTTACCCATAATATGGCTCAAAGCTAAACAGAATTATTTTCTGATTGCAAGAGGGAATATGATTTTATCAAACAATAGATTGTTTACTACTTCATGGCGTTTGAAGCGGGTTAACCTTTGCTGTACTATTCAAATGGTAAGTCTACTAGTTCAGGCGGCAGAAGTGTAAATGAGGTTCTATGAAAAGGTGTTGGCCCGAATGCTTTTATTGCGAGACGATGTTCTTTGGTTGGGTAGCCTTTATTTTTTTTCCAATTATAGGAAGGGAATGTCTTGCCAATTTCAACCATATATTCGTCCCTGTAAGTTTTTGCCAAAATGGACGCTGCTGCAATGGATGCGAAACGAGCATCTCCTTTAATCATGCATTCATGTGGGATATTGTTGTAAGGATTGAATCTATTCCCATCAATTAATAGCAGTGAAGGTTTCGTTTTAAGTTGATCGATTGCTCGATGCATTGCCGTGAAACTTGCATTTAATATATTAATTTCATCAATTTCGTGGTTATCTACGAACGACACCCCAAAACTTTGGGCTTCTTTTTCAATAATAGGACGTAAAATATCTCGCTTCTTCTCGGTTATTTGTTTGGAGTCATTTAAAAATGGATGATGAAAATCGCTCGGTAGAATTACGGCGGCAGCAACAACTGGCCCAGCTAGACAACCCCTGCCGGCTTCATCACAGCCAGCCTCTAACGCATTTTTATCGAAATAGGATGCTAAAGACATACCACAATGTTAATAATTTTTGCTCTACTTATTGGTGACGGCATGAAAATTGCCTAAATTTGAAAAACAATGCAACTAAAGAGTTGTCTTGTGAGTCTAACTAAAAAATAGGAATTATGAAAAAATTTATAGCATTAACGTTTGTTGCTATGTTTGGGTTAACGACTTTCGCTCAATCAGCTTCTGTTGAAGGTACGCCAGAAACGATGAAAGAAAATGTGAAACAAGGAGTTTTTACGTTTGAAATGCCCACAACAATTTCAACAGATGAAGTTGACAGAACAAGGAAATATTACGTAGACTACTTTACTGTTGATTTTAACGAAGAAACGAAGGCTGCTGTAATAAAAATGATTGACAATTCTCCAGAAGGTAGAAGAGTTGTGACTCGTTTCCTATTATCCAATAAGGTAAGCACTGTTGCTTTTAATGGGAGCAACTACAAAATCACTGAATTCTACGATAGTTTTATGAAAGATTAATTGGTATTCATATAGATTAAAGAAGGGGTGAATTGCAATTCACCCCTTCTTTTTTTTACTTACTTTTTCACGTAACTATTGTTCCTCTTTTTCAGGTAATCCCCCTGCATTCGGAAATAAGTTATGACATGATTCTAGCATAAACTGCTGTGCCTGGAAACTGCTCCATAATTTTCTTAAGTAATGCGGTGATAGGGATAGATAATATCAGTCCAGGTATTCCCCAAATGAACCCCCACAACGCAAGCATAATCAATACAGTTATAGTATTTATTTTAAATGATTTCCCCATTAATATTGGTTCTAGTATGGCGCCAAATAAAACTTGAACTCCAGTAATAGAGAGGACAAAGAATAACAATGTTCCGGTTTGATCAACTTCAACCAGCGCAAAAGCGGATAATACGATCACCGAAATTACGGAGCCAATCATTTGGATAAAATTGATCAAAAAGGCAAATAATCCCCAGAAAATTGGAAAACTGACGTCAAAAGAGTAACACGCCAATCCGAATCCAATACCGGTGAACAGACTAAGCAGGAACTTCACAATTATGAATTTGAGAATATCTTTTTCTACTTGCATAAATGTTTTGACGGAAGCAAATTGTTTTTTAAATATAAGAAGTTGCATGACCTTTTGCATATCCATAGACCCTGCTAATAATAGAATCATAAAGAATATGGTCATGAGGAGCATGCTCACAAACTTTCTTGTGAAATTTAATGTATCACCTACGTTTCCAAATAAACCAGCTGAAATTTTTTCATTTCCCAAAATAGCTTCAATATCTGATTGACCTTCTATAGGATGTATTCCCGCCAAATCCATGATGGGTTCAATGATAACGTGCAGCCGATTATCGAATTTTTCTTTAAATTCTACTCCAGCACTGGTCAATTCTTGTCCTGACAAGGCTATAACTTCATAACTAATCTTGAGTCCACCAATAACTATAGCAATTACAATTAAAATCCCAAAAGCATTAGGGATCCCTTTTTTGGCTAGCCAACGCATCAACGGCATAAACAGTAAGGCCCCAAAAAGCGCAAAAACCAGGGGGATAAAAATGATCTTTAATAAATTAAGAAGGAAGAGCGCTAAAGGCACCATAAAAAGAATAAGTAATTTCTTGATTTGTTTTATCTCTGTTTCCATCTCTTCCTATTTAAGAAGTCCAATATTAGTAATTTTTTGGTTGCATTTAACACCGTTTATCAAAGAGTATGTTAAAATGCTAGAATCAATTTTTAAGTCAATTCGTTTTAAAATTGACTTAATTCGTCTTTAATGCTTTGGAGTAAAAGTTATTAATTTCTTCAATGTAATTAAGTAATTTTTCTCTTCCAAATTTGGATTCACTTGATGATAAAAACACAGGAGGTAATTCTTCCCAAGTTTTGAGCATTTCTTTTTTGTAATGTGCTATATTCTTTTGCAATGCAGAACTAGAGAGTTTGTCTGTCTTGGTAAATACAATGGAAAAAGCAATTTGATTATGACCACACCAGTTCATAAATTCTAAATCAATCTTTTGGGGTTCCAGACGAGAATCAATTAGCACGAACGTATTCAATAAATTCTCTCGTTCTCGGAGGTATTTTTCAATAAATTTTGTCCATTTAAATCTATTTTCTTTTGACGTTTTCGCATATCCATAACCTGGTAAATCTACCAAATACCAGTTTTCATTAATTAAAAAGTGATTAATGAGTTGAGTTTTTCCTGGGCGTCCCGATATTTTGGCTAATTTCTTATGGTCTGTAAGCATGTTTATCAGCGAAGACTTCCCTACATTTGATCTCCCAATAAAAGCATACTCAGGTAATTTAGTCTCAGGGCATTTTGAAATTTCCGTATTACTAATAACGAACTCTGCAGTTTTTATAATCATTCTATTTTCTAAAGTTTTACTAATTCAACCTCTAGTAAGTGGGGCCAATTTTTACCAGTTATAAACAAATGACCTGTCTTCGGATCATGAGCAATACCATTTAATACATCCCCACCTTTTCTATACTCTAAAGAAAGCTCAGAGCAGTCAATAATGCCCTCTACAATACCATTGTTGGGGTTGATTATGACAATATTATTCGATTGATAAAGATTGGCGTAAATTTTACCATTAATATACTCTAGCTCATTTAAAAACTTAACAGGTCCTTGATTCGAATACACTTCAATCGTTTTTAAGATACCAAAAGTGGTAGGATCCCTAAAGTAAAGGCGCTCTGAACCATCCGACATAATCAATACCTTACCATCATTGCATAGTCCCCAACCTTCTCCTGTAAAAGTAAAATCATTTTTGCGCTGTAGGCTGGTTTTGTCGTAAACAAAACATTTGTTTTGCTGCCATGTTAATTGGTATAAATCGTCTCCCAAAATCGTTATTCCTTCTCCGAAATAGTTCGCGTCGAGTGTGAATTTCTGCTTTATTTCCCCTGTTTTATAGTCAACTTTCCCTACTAAACTTATTCCTGTTGAACCCATTCCCCCCGTTCCTTCGTAAAGCATGCCATTATCAAATTCAAGCCCTTGTGTATAAGATGTGGTAAGGTGAGGGTGAGCGGTCATGACTTTAACCGAATAATCATCAGGATAGATGTCGCTTAATACTTTTATAATACGATTATCCTTGACTTTTTTTCCATTTTCTAATGTTACTTCAGCTGTTAATTGATTGGTTCCTAGTTTCCAAGAACGCGTATCTAATTCTATTGTTATTTCATTATTTGTTGGTTTATCTGCGTAAAAAGTAGAGTCTTTCGTAAATATATTGAGCTGAACAATGTTCTCAGTTTCGGAAAGTGTTATAGTTACCGTTAACAATTTCCCGCGTTGTACTTTTGCATTATTAAACGGTTGCTCAAATTTAACTGCTGGATCTGGTTTTCTAGTGTCTGGTTTGATTTCACTTTTACAAGATGAAATAGCAAGTACCCCAACAAGAATAAAACTTAAAAATAGATGTACTACACGCATTTTTGAAATATTAAAGTAAACGTTCTATTTGCTGAGTATCAATACTTGAATGAGATGCTGTATAGATAACTTCATTATTGTTAAGCACTATTACTTGTGGTGATTGATGAGTAACATTTAATTTGTCCGCAATTTCATTAGAAACGGCTCTGTGCGAAATTAAGTCAATAAAATATAAATTACAACGAGAATCATCCGCGGTAAAACCGTTTTCAAAACGATTTAAAGCCATTGAGGATATGCTGCACCTCGTTGAATGTTTGAAAAAAAGCGATGGCTTGTCAACGCTATTTTTTATAGCATTTTCTAATTCTTCAACAGTTTGAATAGTTGTCCAATTCAGATTTGCTGAAGATTTATTTGAAGCACCAAATGAAAATAATCCCATATCAATAGGCTGATTTAAATTGTTTTAAAAAACGGAGGTCATTCTCTGAATACAATCGCAGATCATTTACTCTATATTTTAGCTGAGCAATACGCTCTATTCCCATACCGAAGGCAAAGCCGGTATATTCTTCGCTGTTGATTCCGCAAGATTCGAGAACATTAGGGTCGACCATTCCACATCCCAAAATTTCTAACCAACCTGTATATTTACATACATTACATCCCTTTCCGCTGCATATTGTGCAACTTACATCCACTTCTGCACTTGGCTCAGTAAATGGAAAATAGGAAGGTCTTAATCTAATTTCGGATTTTTCCCCAAAGAGTTCTTGCGCAAAATAAAGTAAGGTTTGTTTTAAATCTGCAAACGATACATTTTTATCGATATATAACCCTTCAACTTGGTGAAAGAAACAATGTGCACGCGCAGAAATCGCTTCGTTGCGATAAACACGCCCCGGAGAAATTGTCCGTATCGGTGGCGTTGAATTTTCCATTACGCGCACTTGAACAGATGAGGTGTGTGTCCGCAATGCCATTTCCTTTTCTCCTTGTTCTACAAAAAACGTATCTTGCATATCCCTTGCTGGATGCTCAGGTGGAAAGTTTAATGCAGAGAAGTTATGCCAATCATCTTCTATTTCTGGTCCTTCAGAAACAGTATATCCTATGCGTTCAAAAATCGAAATTATTTCGCTTCGAACGAGGGAAATAGGATGGTGAGCACCTAATTCAGCAGGTTCTCCAGGCCGAGAATAGTCTATTGACTCTTTCGCTTCTTCAACAGTTTCTAATTCTTCTTTTCGCGTGTTGAACACTAACTCGGTGACTTGCTTTAAGGTATTAATTAAATTCCCAGCAACTTTTTTATCCTCATTGGGAACACTTTTTAGTTCCCCAAACAATTCTTTTAAGGCGCCTTTAGAGCCAATGAATTTGATTCTAAATGATTCTAGTTGTTCCTTGGTGTTCACTTCGAACGCTTGTATCTCAGATTGTAAATCCTCTACTTTCTGCTTGATATTCATAATACATTACTTTTCGAACAGTATATATCTACAATTCGCTATAAAAATACAAAATTAGTGCTATTTATGAATAGTAGGCTACTTGGCGATTCAATTTCTAGGAAGCAAACAGTATATTCTTAGAATAGCAGTAAAGTATTTATGTTCTGATGAGACAAAAAGTTTAAATCGTTCGATTCGCTTGGAAAGTGTCGCTTAATTCAATAATTATGATAATTTTGTTTTCACTAGATTAATTCGTTGACATGAAGATCCTCGTTTTGAGTTTGATAATTAGTAGTTTTTCCATAATGTTTGGCTGTACTTCAAAAGATCCGTCCATATTGAAAATCTATGTTAGGAATTTTAATAATACGCTGGAAAAAAATGCGAATGTGTTGATAGTTTTAAAATCTGAAACTTTACCGGAATACTATTTAAACGCACTCACCAATGATAATGGATTTGCCACGTTTAATTTAGATGAGTTTTTTAGTCAATTCTCCGGAAAAGAGGATAAAGTAGCCGATTTTAAGGCCTATGCTACTTCAGCGTCTAACAAGAATGGAGACAAAATGGTGCGTCCGCGTGCCAACATTACTTCTTCTAGCACAATAAACTTGGAACAATAAGCAACTTTTATTATTTTTACACGTTAAATTAAGTGTTGGTTAGATTTACGATAACTATTTTATTATGAAAAAACATATTTTTATTACTACAAGCTTGACGCTTTTCTTGGCGTCAATAGTTGTGTTTAGTTCATGCAGAACTAAGGCAGATACAATCGCAAGGATAACTGTTCGAGATACAGCAAATATGCTTGTTCCGGATGCGCGTGTGATTTTATTTGGTACTTCAACAACAAGCCCTATTCAACCGGTTGTTAGACGTGATACTGCGTTCACCAATTCTTCTGGAGTAGCGGTATTTAATTACAACGACATTTACCAATTAGGTCAAGCAGGATTTGCTGTACTTGATATAATTGTTACCAAAAATGATTTGAGTGGTTCAGGAATTGTTAAAGTAGAAGAAGAAGTAGAGAATACTCAAACGGTATTTATTCAACCCTAAGTAGAGTTATTCTAAAGACATAATAAATAAGGGGTGAATTGAAATTCACCCCTTATTTTGTTTAGAAACTTTTTTACTATTTGGTAAAACGACTTATTGGTATAGTTACTATGCCGGTAAACTCAGCAAAGGAAAGTTAATGTGATGTGCAATCTGTTTAGAAACACTCTTTGAAAAAAGTCGCGTAAAAATATTTTTCTTTCGCGGTTGTACCGCTAAAATATCAATTTTCCGTTCTTTCGAGTAATTCAATAGCGCGTCTTCGATATTGGTGCCTTTTTCAACTCTAAAATGAACAGCTACATTTTCTACAGTTGTAAGTCCTTTCCATTTTTCCATCTGACCACCGTCTTCGTTGTCTGCGCCGATTGAGAAATGCACGCAATCAACACTAGCACCAAACAATGAAGCAAAAGAACATGTTTTTTCGAATGCGGGTAATTCTTCTGGTTTGTAATTCGTGAGGTAAGCTACCTTATCAATAACATTTTGATAATGGGCGTCTTCTGGTATACTGAGAACAGGCACATGCGCTTCTTCCATTACTCCAGTAGTTACCGAGCCTAAGAAAACTTCTTTTAGTCCAGTTGCTCCTTTTGTTCCCATGACTATAAAGTCAGCTTCAATTTCTTGAGCAGCCTTAGAGATTTTATAGATTGCTTCACCTTCTACCATGGCTTGATCAAATTCAACGTCATCCATGTTATTTTCTTCAGCAACTTTATGTAGCTGACTAACACATTTTTTGAAAGTCTCTAAGCTCTCCATCTCCATCAACTCATATACTTCGCGAGTGGTGTTTTTTAGAGCTCTTCCGAGTTCTGGCAGTTCGTACACATGTATAAGTGTTAAATGAGCCTTTGTAGCTTTTGCCAAAGCCAACGCATATAAAAACGCATTTTCTGCTGTTTCTGAGAAATCTGTAGGAAATAAAATCTTCTTCATCTTATACATTTTTGAATGTAACGTGAACCTAACGTTGTGTTAAGCACTCCATATCTTCTTCAAATTTGGCAAACTTTTTTTAGTTAAGCGATTAATTTCTGAAAAACTTTTGAAAAGCTAACAAATTACAGTTCTAAATAGAGTTTTTTCAATTTTCACGAATAATTTAATCTTCGAAAGAGACTCTTTCCAGTGCATTTCTTTAGGGATAAGATGAAAAGTCTAGAAACTTGAACTTTTTGTACGGATTCTTGTTTAGAAAAGTTAGTTACTTTTGTGGACGAATTATAAGATCAAACGAAGATGATTAAAACAGATATCATTATTATTGGAGCAGGTCCTGTAGGACTTTTTGCAATTTTCGAAGCAGGATTGTTGAAGCTAAAGTGTCACCTTATTGATTCTTTGCCAGAAGCGGGGGGACAATGTTCTGAGATTTACCCGAAAAAACCAATTTATGATATTCCAGGTTATCCTTCTATTTTAGCAGGGGAGCTGGTTGATAACCTTATGGAACAGGCGGCACCTTTTAAACCTGGTTTTACGCTTGGTGAATCTGCATTGTCTATAGATAAAAACGAAGAGGGGAATTTTGTGGTAACTACCAACAAAGGAACAAAACACGAAGCTCCAGTCGTTATGATTGCAGGTGGTCTTGGTGTTTTTGAACCTCGTAAACCTCCAATTGATACACTGCTCGATTTTGAAGATAAAGGCGTTGAATACATTATTAAAGATCCTGAATTTTATAAAGGAAAGCGATGTGTCATTGCAGGTGGAGGAGATTCTGCCCTAGATTGGGCGATTTTCTTAACAGAAAAGAACATTGCTTCCGAAGTGGCACTTGTTCACAGAAGAAGTTCATTTAGAGGGCACTTAGATTCTGTTCAACGTGTGATGGATTTGGCTGATGAAGGCAAAATTAAGCTGATTACCGAAGCCGAAGTTGTAGGCATTCATGGTAACGGAAAAGTAGAAGGATTGACAATTAAACACGATAAAGAGGGAGAATTCGAATATCCAACGGATCATTTTATCCCGTTATTTGGTCTAAAACCATCGCTCGGACCAATAGCTGATTGGGGATTAGAAATTGAAAAGAACGCAATCAAAGTAGATACATTAGATTACGCTACAAACATCCCTGGGATTTATGCAATTGGTGATGTCAATACCTACGAAGGGAAACTAAAGTTGATTTTATGTGGGTTTCATGAAGGAACTATTGCATTACAATCTGCTTTCGCACGGATTCACCCAGATAAAAAGAATGTATTAAAGTATACTACAGTGAACGGAGTTCAAGGTTTTTAACTACTTCTTCTTTTTTTTCTTTTTAAGTCTGGAGTTCAGTTCCATGTCCCGCTCATTAATGAGTACAAAGCGAAGTGAAATGAATAGCGAGTTCGTATTGGTAAATGTTGCGTGAGGTGTCAATAAAGCGTAACCTACTTGTGCGTGAAATCCGAATAATTTATACCCGACAGCAGGGCTTATTCCAAATCGATTATCCGTAAAATCACTTCGATAAACGAGGCTCCCTCCATAAGTAAACTTAGTGCGTCCACCTTTATAATAATATCCTGCACTGAAGCCTAACACATTTTCGAAGAGGTTATAATCAATACCTGCATGAACAGCATGGGTCGTTGGTTTTTTTAGCCGTATTTTGCGCCATTGAGTTTCTCCACCTATTTCTGCTACGGTATACCTCCCTTGCTGAAGTCCAAAGTAAGGTCCACTTTGTCTCAGGGCTAATTCTAGCAATGGATCTTTTTTCTTTTTATCATCTTTAGAAAACAAATCAACCGAGACGAACTCTTGCGAAAACAAAAGAATTGGAGCTGTGAAACAGACTAGCAGAAGAAAAATTATTCGATTACTCATTGGGAATGGAGTTGTCTAATTGTAATTGCCTTAGTTCATGCACATCTTCCACAGTGATGCCTAAACTATCAGCTGTTTCTTTTAAACGAACTATATCGTCTAATGTTACGCCTTCTTCCATTCCGAATTCGTTGTTCATATTGTTTTTTAACCAAATAGTACTTTCTTCTATGGCTGGAATAGTGGCAGAGGCAATAACTTTTACAGGCTGGTATAAGAGCGACTCACTTTTTATATCTTCTGGGAAGAACTCTCCGCGTTCATCATAGGTTTCTAAAAGAATGATCCCAATGCTCAGGGTATAGAGCATTTTTATAAGCGCGAAAATGATTCCTAAAATTTTATTTACCGGACTAAGATTTACCACTTTAATCATTTGCTCCAACATTTTTCCAGCAAAATATACAATAGCTCCAACCGCTAAAAATGTAAGTGAAAATGCGATGACGGGCAAATACTTCCCTTCCACCTCAACGTTTTCTCGTATCACTTGCGCCGTCCAATCTGAGAAATGAATTCCAGCATAAATTCCTACAAGAAGTGCTAAAAGGGTAAATAATTCAATAATAAATCCTTTTTTGAATCCTTGCCAAGCAGCATAGCCTAAGGGTATGATAAGTAGAATGTCTATAAAATTCATAGTGCTAAGTTAATGGATAGTGTCATCTCTCTCCTTCACATGAATGCCTTTTATGAACATTTCATATTGGATTTAAGAAAGAATCTAAAAAAAAGGTAATTGTTGCCCCCCCCTCTATCTAAATTGTTCTCGTTTCTATTAGAAACAAACTTATAGTTATGAAAAAGACAAAATTTTTAATGATAGCAATGTTGGGAGTAACATTAGCTACAGTATCGTGTAAAAAAGATGATCCAACGACAGGGCCCAATCCGGATCCAACCGTAAGTCCTTCTGCACAGGCATTAGGGTCGTTTTTTGCGAACAATACCAATAACGAAAAACAACAGTTCACAATTGATGCAACTTCTCCAGGTTCAATAACAGGAAGCAAGGGAACAGTAATTAACTTTTCAAGTAATTCATTTGAAACGCAATCTGGAGTTGTAGCTACAGGAAGCGTTGATATAGAATTAATCGAAATATTTTCAAAATCTGAGATGATTCTATTGAATAAACCAACTATGGCGAATCATCCAAGTGGCGGATTAGCGCCATTAATTTCAGGTGGGCAGTTTAAAATCACGGCTTCTCAAAATGGGGAGGAATTAAACCTGAGAAATGGATTCAATTATTTGGTAACTGTTCCAGCACCAAACGGAGTAGATCCTGCTATGGATATATTTTATGGAAACAACGATACGGATACTGTTATTTGGGATCAGGCGGATAGCGCACTTATCTGGGGGCAAGGAAACGAGTATAACGCTTATTTTGATTCGTTGGATTGGATAAACTTGGATTATTTTATGAACCAAGGGGGACAGCAAACTACGATTCAAGTAGAGGTTCCTCAGGGATTTAATAACCAAAATTGTGCGCTCTTTATCTCTTTTGATGGATTAAATAGTTTGGCAATGCTGTATAACGCCACGAATAATGTGTTCACATCTGCACCGTTTTATACGCTGCCCGTTGGTATGGATGTCCATTTTGTAGCACTGTCACTTATAAACAATGAACCGCATGTAGCGATTGTTCAAACTCAGATCACGAACAATCACTATGAGGTAATCCAACAATTGAATCAAACTACTGATAGTCAATTCGCAACTGATTTGTCAAACTTACCATAGGCTTTAGTACACTAAAACAGCTATGCATCTCAGACGCATAGCTGTTTTTTTAAGTCTTGATAGACTATTATTAATAAATTTCGTCTTAGTTTTAAAGTCCGTCCTTGATTATCGATAGCGACATAGTAAAGAAAATTCAAGAACATGACCGAAAGGTAATACTTGCGCTCTATAAACATACGTTCAATGTATTGATGGGAGCGGCTGTTCGGTATAAAAATAATCGTGAAGATCAAATGAATATTGTGAACACTTCTTTTATGAAAGTGGTTACAGGAATCCACCACTTTAAAATTGGAACGGCATATTTTTCATGGGCGAAACAAATTGTAAGTAATACTATTATTGACGATTTCCGAAAAAACAAAAATTACAAAGCGCTTTTTGAAATAGATGCAGAAGTGAACAACTCTACAGAAGATGAATCCTCAGAAGTAGTCGAGATAATTGAAAACGAAGCGCTTCAGGCGATGTTAGATACGCTCCCTCCAGCTACTAAACTTGTCTTTACATTGTACGCGATGGAAGGCTATAGTTCTAAAGAAATTAGCCAAGACCTTGAAATAGGGTATGAAACTGTTAAATGGCACATAAAGGAGGCTAGAAAACGATTGAGAAAACTAGTAAATGAATCACAAGTAGTATTGAAATAGTGAAAAAGTCAGAAGATCATATCGATAAAATATTCAGCGAGAGTTTAGGAAATCAATCCTTCGATATTCCGACTGAATTTATGGATGATTTAACCGCTCGGTTAGATAGTCTGCCGCCGGCTAAAAGGAAAAGAGATAGATTCTTCTTTTTCTTCTTAAACGGGTTGTTTCTTCTCATTTTTACCATACTTTCAATTACCCAACACAACTTGGTGAAACAAGTGAATAATGACCGACTTGGTGACCATGTAGTAAACGATTCAGAAGCAACGAAACAAGTAATCCGAATAGGTTCGAGTCTAGAAAAATCGATAAAGAAACCCGCTTATCATCCGCTGAATGGAGATGATAACTTGCGAAAAGTTGGAGCAGAAGATACTGAATTCAAACATTTAGATAAAACTACTTCCTCCACTGGGAATAAAAATAGTCCTAATTTGAACCTAGACGAGAAGAGCACAGGCAGCAATAGTTCTATTAAAAACGCAACGAAACTAACCACAGATTCATCCCATAAAAAAGGGAAAAACATAGATAGTAATTCTTCAAAGAAAAAATGGAGTGCTAACGGTAAAACTAAACCGAGTGATTCTTTGCTAACCATTGTAAAAGATCAGGAGGCTGACTTCAATTTACCTCCAGATACGATAATTATTCGAGATACAATTGTTATTTTCGATACGCTGATGATCAGAGATACGGTAGTTGTCACAGACACCGTTCTAGTGTTAGATACAACAAGAATTAAGTCGTTGGAGGACACGAATAGTTGGAGCCTGGAGCTTCAACTTTTTGCAGGTCTCAATTATGGTGCTGAACGTTTTTCGACTCGCACAACATCTAATGCTTTATATTTCCTAGAAGAGCAGGCTGTTTTGACACCTTCTTTTGGATTCAATGTCAATGCCACTCGAAATAATTGGAGTGTTGGTTCAGGAATGCATTTCTTTCAAACAGGTGAAAAATTCGCTATAAATTCAAGTTCCGTTACACAAAATGATACCATAGGAATAGTTGGTTTTACTTTTGATACCGTCGTGTTTAATCAGCAAACACAAACATTGGATAGTATTTTTATTCCAATTTTAGATTCTGTAACCTTGTTTGATACGATTACAACTTCAGAGAATTGGACAAATAGTTATTCATGGTTGTCCGTTCCATTTAACATTGGTTATCGATTTGATTTCGGGCAATGGGCGATAATTCCAAGAGCAGGAATAACATTTAACCTAGGGTTGCGCAATTCCGATGGCCGCTATCCAAATAGTGTTGGCACCACGATAGAAAGTGTAACTTCCAAACTAGCGGTTGTTAACCTTGATTACTTGCTCCAGCTAGAAATCAGAAGATCACTGCGAAAAGCAGAAATTTATATAAGCCCAAATTATCGTGGTAACGTCACTTCAATGGTTCCTGATTTTCCTATCCGCAGGTATCAAAGTCTAGGTTTACGATTAGGAGTGGTTATTCCGCTTTAGCCTTGTAAAAAATCGATTTATTAATACCGCAGAAATAACGAAGGCTATTGGCAAAAAAGGCGAAAGGTACCGTTCTTCCGTTCCTCGTTGGAAATAACACAGGTAAAAAATAGCGATCATTATGCTGAAAGACATCAGTGCTAATTCAGGAAATTTTCTCCAAAGAAATACCGCAAGGAAACACATCAAAAAACTTCCTGCATAAACTATAAATGAGATCACCCGCAAGCTTTCCATCCACCATGTACCGCGATAGGTTTTTTGGAAAAGATAAAGGGAAAGGTTAGAATGACCTAGTAGGTTTATGCTTACTTTTAAGGGTGTTTCGATATGATAGGTAAACGGGTAACTACGTTTGAATTTGCGCGTTAAGTCATGAAAAAGTAAAGAGGTATTCTGTTCTTCCTTGTAGACCCAACTGGGGATCAATTCTTCTTTTTCTATGTATCTTTTCTGTAAGAGAGTAACGCGTTGGTAAGAAGAAAATGCACGAGTTAACTGTTGAGTTGAAACTGCGTCTTTCACCGTTTCTGGTAAAGATTCGATGTGCGCTTTAACAAGCGCAATGGTTGTGTCGCCTTGCAACGACTGTTGCCAAAATGGAACAATATGTTCGTGAAAACGATCTCCCTTATGCTCGAATCCTTTATAAAAGTTCCAAATGTCTTGGTGAACTGGTCTAAAAATTCCTGGGACTTCTTTTTGGTATATAGGGTGGAGCCCTGTTAACTTATCCAACACAACGAAATTTCTGACCTGCCAAGCGCCCATAAAGACCCAACTGATGAGGATTGAAACGGCAAGGGTTTTGAATAATTGCCATTTTTCTTTTCTGAAATCTAATAATATACATCCTAAAAGTGGAATTCCATAGAGTAAAAGAAAAGGGCGGATAACGATAATTGCTGCCAACAAAAGCGCGCTTAAAAAGTAGATTTTCTGTGATTTATTTCGATGTGCTATTAACAAGAGGGAGAAGAAAATAATCGTGAGGGACGGAGTTACTCCTTCGGTTAAAGAATAGTAAATAAACCCGTGTGAAAAGGGAAGTAATGCATAAAGTAGCACCATGGCATATACAAAATAGGTCGATGTAATAAAGTGTGCACAAATTCCAAAAAGTAAGTATATACTGACCCCAAAAAGTAATAGTTGAAACCACTTTAGTCCACGTAACGCATTTTCTGGAGCTAAGGAGTAGAGGAACGCTCCGTAAATAATTCCATACCCTGGTGAACGAGTAATCGATCGGTATTTTTGAATGGGATCAACATATATCCCTCCTGTGTTGTAATAGGTTAGGGCAGGACTTAAATAGCTAATATCATCCGCAGTTTTTATGGTTTGTTGCGCTCTTAAGGGAACACCATCTTTAACAAGGTGATCGAGGTTTGCCTCTTGAATAGAATAAGCTAAAATCAGCGCTACCAAGACAACAGTTAACTGGATGATTTTAGTGGATTTAAAATAAGAAAAGGTACCGCTACCCATTAAGCTATATTCGTAAATACTTGCTGAATATCATCGTCGTCTTCAATTTTATCAAGCATTTTGTCAATGTCAATTAACTGTTCTTCAGTGAATTCTACCGGAGAAGTTGGGATGCGTTCAAGATTGGATTTAGCCACTTCAATAGTACGTTCTTCCAAGGCTGTTTGCAAGGTTCCAAAACTCGTATAATCACCATATATCAGAATAGTCCCATCTTCGTCTTTCTCAATACGCTCTATTCCCGCATCGATGAGGTCAAACTCTAACTCTTCTATATCTATGCCCTCTGTTATTTCTATTTGAAAGGCAGCTTTTCTGCTAAACATGAACTCCAATGAACCATTTGGTGCAACAGCTCCACCCGCTTTATTGAAGTAAGATTTTACGTTTGCAACTGTTCGTGTCGGGTTATCTGTGGCACATTCTATAAATAGTAAGACTCCATGTGGACCTTTCCCTTCGTAAAAAATTTCTTGATAATTCTCTAAATCTTTTGCCGTAGCGCGTTTAATGGCATTTTCTATATTATCCTTAGGCATATTCTGCGATTTCGCATTTTGAATCGCCGTACGCAACGTGGCATTCATAGCCGGATCTTGACCACCCTCTTTAGCGGCCATAGTAATAGCCTTCGCTAATTTTGGAAATAATTTAGACATCTTATCCCAACGTTTTTCCTTTGCTGCTCTTCGATACTCAAATGCTCTTCCCATAGTGTTTGTTATTAGAACGTCAAATTTATATATTTCGATTGAATTATTTTGAGAATTGCACAAATGCTTTTTTTACTTTTGGAAGATTAAATTGTTCACGAATGAATCGAATTGTTTTAGTTATTTTTTTAGCGTTGTTTGCAAATAGTTCTTTTGGACAGTTTTGGGATAAGTTTAAGTTTTGGAAAGAAGATACGCTAGCTCACCAAGAAGGGGTGTTTATTTTCCCGCTGCTCTATTATACTCCAGATACTCGATTTGCTGCAGGACTAGTTGGTGTCTATTACTTCAACACAGGGGATCAAACAACTGAGATGGGAAGAGACACTAGGTTGTCCTATGTGAAATTGTTAGGTGATTACACGCAAAACAAACAATTAGATTTATGGTCTTCATTTAACATCTTTACGAATGAGGAAAAATACTTGTTCAAAGGAGAGTTACGCTATCGCAATTTTCCAGATCGTTATTACGGTGTTGGGAATTCTACCTTATCCAGCCAAGAGGAGTTTTACTCGTACGATTTAATGTATTTTAAATTACTAGCCATGCGGCAGGTAAAGAAAAATTTGTTCATTGGACTAGATTATCAGTTTGCTTACGAATATAATTTTATTCAAGAACAAGGTGGTGAACTTGCTTCTCAAGCTATTACAGGTTGGAACGGTGGGTTTGGAAGCGGATTAGGAGCAGTTGCTACATTCGATTCGCGTGATAATGTGGTGAACGCCTACTCAGGAACGCTGTTTGAAGTCTCCACGTATGTAAATAGCAGATTTTTCGGTGGTACATTCAATTATACCAATGTGAATGTGACATTTAATAAGTACTGGGAGTTTAAAAAAAATCATGTCCTAGCATTCAATAGTGTGTTATTTATGAATTTTGGAGGAGTTCCATTTTTGGATATGGCCCGTGTTGGAGGGGATGAAATATTGAGGGGTTATGCACGTAATCGTTTTCGAGATAATCATTTTGCCGGGATTCAGGTGGAATATAGGTTTCCAGTTTGGTGGCGATTCGGAATGGTCGTATTTACAGGAGTAGGAGATGTTTTCGGTACGCCAAGCGACCTTAGATTGAATAATTTGAAGTACAGTGTTGGTGCAGGAATTCGTTTTGCTATCAACCGAAAAGAACGACTTAATGTGCGTTTTGACTATGGGTTTGGGCGAAAAAATGACGCCTTTTATATCATGTTGACGGAAGCATTTTGATCTAGACGTTAAATGGATGGGTAAATAAATTACTAGCACTCCTCACTGATAAGGACAAAGTTCCTAGCTAAAGGTACATTCGTTCATTGAACGACTATTTAGAGGTATTCTTTTTTAAAAATCGATATCCATAAAGCAAACGGATGTAATAGTAGTTTTGTTGGTACCTGAGATCGTTAAATCGAATAGACTTATTATCAAACGAGCAGTCGAGCATTAAAAACCAATTTTCAACATTATAACCTCCTTTTAGTCGTAAATCTAATCGCGGCGCTAACCCTATAAATCCTCTAGTTGTGTTATCAAAACCATAAAACTTGGTTTGTAAAACAAGTCCAAGTCCTCCTAAAGCACCAAACTGCCACCCATTTATGTTGTTGATGTAAACAAAACCTGGAACGGCACCAAAATCAAAAGCGGACATAAAGGTGGATTGAAGAATAGAACGAGTATCGTTGAGGTGCTGATAAGGAATTAAACCGTCCTGATTGTTTAGCGCATGGAGATTCATAGTATATTTTACGTAAAAAGATTTTACTTCTGTGTTGTAATTACCGACGATACCAATAGCTGGTTTCATTTTAAATGATTTATTTTCAAATCGATAGGCATTTACGCTCAGTGAAACAGTTTGCAGATTGGGTTTTAATTGGTTTTCTAACCCTAACCCAACGAGCGTATCGCTAAAGCGGTTGGCATTGAGTAAACTAAAGCCAGAATAGTTATGCAGGTCAAAGGAGAAGTGCCAGCGTTTCGCATCAAAATTGATATTCAAATCAAAATACTGTGATTCACCAAACTTATCGGTATTCTTGATGTATCCTGGGAGATTGAAATTCAAATTAAGAGAAAGCCATTTGTATGCAAAGCCAAGCCCTAAAACGGCATTCATATTTGCACGGTACTTCAAAACTTCTTTTTTTCCGCCAAATTCTCCTCTAATACTGAATGGAGCAGAGTTGTAACCAAGCGAACTTTTTAACACGAGACGATCTTTGTACATGTTGTATGGCAAAGAATCATTTTGCGCCTTACTAGAAAAAGCAAAAATCAATAACAATATGAAACACAGGTTTCGCATACGAACAAATTTAATCTTATCTAATAAATAAAGTTTGTTTTTGAGGAATGGTTTCTATTTTTGTACTGAACTGCATCCTATGAAAAAACTATATAGATTTTTACTCAATAAGCTTCCCAGACCTTTATTGATTCGCTTGAGCTACCCATTCAAAATGATTGCTCCTTTACTCTACAAAGGTAATAATGTCGAATGCCCAGTTTGTGAACGTTCTTTTCGTAAATTTCTTTCCTACGGTTCGGATGTTGCACATCGAGAGAATGTGCTTTGTCCTTATGATCTTACATTGGAGCGTCATCGTTTAATGTGGTTGTATTTGAAAAACGAATCTAATTTCTTTACGGATGAGCTGGAAGTGCTTCATATCGCACCAGAGCAATGTTTTCATAAAACCTTCAAACATCAAAAGAACTTAAATTACCTCACAGGAGATCTTGTTTCCCCTATTGCTGATATACATTTTGATTTACATAGTATTCCGTTGGAAGACAATCGTTTTAATGTCATATTTTGCAATCATGTGTTAGAGCATGTGGACGATGCTATGCAATGTATGAAGGAGTTATACCGCGTTATGAAACCAGGAGGTTGGGGAATTTTTCAAGTACCTCAGGATTTTACCCGCGAGGAGACGTATGAGGACAAATCAATTACCTCTCCTGAAGAACGCGAAAAGCATTTTTGGCAAAAAGATCATGTACGACTATTCGGAAAAGATTACCCTGATTGGCTCAGAAAAGCTGGATTTGAAATTAAAGAGTACATTCCTTCTGAACACTTTTCGGCAGCCCAAATTGAACGTTTTCGTTTAATGGAAAAAGAAGTGTTATACATTGCTATGAAAACAGTTTAGTC
>Ga0136559_1000087_pt1 | contig 29711 bp, 32 predicted proteins | sample AntRauMeHopE1496_FD_104633 | JGI IMG/M metagenome (GOLD analysis project Ga0136559, IMG submission 104633) | Saline lake microbial communities from Rauer Islands, Antarctica - Metagenome Hop E1 #496 | ecosystem: Environmental > Aquatic > Non-marine Saline and Alkaline > Saline | place... | reverse complement strand
TTATACAAATGTGTTAGATTCAATATTTTTAAAAGAAACCATTCTTTGTTTAAATTTTTTTTAATTTTAAATTTGGAAATAGTGATGTTACATAATATTGTTTGGGGTAAAAGTTTTAAATTTCTTCAATAAGCACACAAAAATCGTGTTTTTTACCCAACCATCTAATAAGTTTATCAATAAAATAATTTTTATATATGGTTGCGATGGGATTTTGATTTTTCGAACCCATGAGGAAATTCCAATAGATCTTGAATCTACCACCTTAGACCACTCGGTCACACAACCATCATTTGGTGTCGTTTTTTTTGATTATTTTTTGAAACATTATATTATTTCTAATGTTCTGTTTTGAAAATCTTTTCATTAAAAAATACATAAATTTTAAAATAAACTTGTTATAAATTTTTGGTGAATTCCGGTTGAAGTCTTCGTGACTTAAAAGTCTAGATGATAGAAAAAGACATTTACCTTTTTTTTTCCTATTTTTAAAACACCATGCCAAAAATTCAGGATTTTTTCCCAATTTAAAAAGTTTTTTACACTTAGATCTACAAAAGTAAAGGTTCTCACAATTATTTTTAACAAACAATGAACCATGTCCTGGGTATATTCTGGATCCACAAAACCAACATTCATTAATATCCATAATAATTTGTTTTTTATATTAAATCAATTTTATACAATTTTCATATAAAGTATTTATAAATTGAACTGTATAAAAATATGTCCAGTTTATTTTCGCTAGAATTTAATACAAAAGGCCATTCAGATAGTGTTACATCGCTTTGCATTTCTATTGAAAACTCTAATATTCTTGTTAGTGGTTCAAGAGATAAAAGTATTGTTAATTGGCAAATAAATAAAACAGAAAATTTGATAATTGTTCCTGTAAAAAGACTAAAAGGTCATTCTCATTTTGTATCAGACCTGAAACTTTCATCAGATGGACAATTCTGTGTTTCGTCATCTTGGGACAAATCGCTAAGACTATGGGACATTAAGTCAGGAAAAACTATACAAAACTTTTTGGGTCATCAAAAAGATATTTTATCGGTATGTTTTTCAAAAGATGAACGTCAAATTATTTCAGGATCTAGAGATGGAACTATAAAACTTTGGAATACATTAGGTAAATGTAAAAAAACCTACAAAGAAAACACTCAAAATAATTGGATAATTTTTGTTTATTTTTTGCCTCTTGAATTATTATCTTTTGTTTCTTGTAGTTGGAACGGGACAATTGATTTGTGGGATATGTCTTTGAATCGAATTAAAAATAGATTGAATGGACATAAAGGTTACGTGCAAAGTATCGCAATATCTCCTGATAGCTCAATATGTGCATCAGGTGGCCAAGACGGTGATGTTATGCTATGGGATTTACAAGAGGGTAAACACCTGTATTCTTTAGATTCAGGGGGCAAAATTCATTGTATTTGTTTTTCTCCAAACAGATATTGGTTGTGTGCTTCCACTGATAATAGCATAATAGTTTGGGATTTAGAATCCAAGGAAATTATTGATATGATTGACACAAAAGATAATGGTTTTGAGAAATCTGATAAAAATTCATGTTGTATGTCTATGATATGGAATAATGATGGTTTAAGTTTATTTACAGGACACAGAGGAGGCCAGATAAAATTGTGGAAACTAAACTATTAACAACAAAATTTCTATTTTCATTTTTAAAACTGATTATTAAAAAAGTTTAAAAGATTCTCAAATTTATTGAAGTGGCCCCTATTTTAATAAAGCATATTCATTATTAACAAAACTGAGACTTAGACGAAATGATTATATAATATGACGGTAAATGAAACTAATGTGATTAAAAAAAACAGACCTTTAATGAGTTTAAGTTTAAAATATAAAAAAAATTTTACGAATATTTTTCACCACATTTCCCCCTCTCTTTTCGAGTTTGAAATTTTAACACTTTATCTACAAGCTCCAACCTATTAATTGATTCAGAAATTATTTTTAATGTATTACATAGTACTCTAAATGAATTTGGGTATGTTTTATCATAGCGGTATTTTTTTAAAGCCCATGACCCTTTTTTTTGTATATATCTAAATTCTCCTATATTTTTTCTTAAACAATATTTCGAATCAAATCCTTTTTTGAGTAAAATTAACTTTTTGCCTTTGTATACTTTAAAAAATTTGTTTTTATTTATCATTGAGGCCAAATTGTAGGAAAAACTTAGAGACTTTTTGTAAAACTTCTTAATAACGTTTTTTTGAATTAATAAATCCATTGTATTTTCAAATTCATATTTCCATTTGAATGTAGTACAAGTTGTCTTTAAGGCATAATTAACTCTTAATGGTGAGAATATTATACCATCATTCTTGTTACAATGAAAAAGGTTTTTTAGTCCAACATTTAAAAACACATTTTCTTTAGTGTAGGAATTAATTGAAATAGCTTCAAAATTTTTTTTTATATTGTATTTAAAGAAAAATAGTTTTTCGACAAGAAATCTATTTTTAAAAAATAAATCACAACATAAGGATAGAAGAAGATTTTCAACAGCACGCAACCTAGAATATAAATCCCAACCTGATATCCTCCAATCTCCTGTAATTATTCCTGTATCATAAATTAAATAGTTGTATTTTTCGAGAATTAAATTGAAAGTCAGTTCTCCATCCAAAAAAATGAGTTTTTTATTTATTAGATTTTTATTTTTAAAAATAGAATACGATTTTATTTTTCTATCGATTATCGACAATCTTCTATTATTATAAAATAAAAGATACCGAACTCCATCACTTTTCTCTAAAATAATATGTTCTTTCTTACATAAATCAATTAATGATACTCTATCTAAATTTACAGGCATTGGACCAATGAAGAAAAAACATTTTGAACAGATTTTTTTTTTGGGAAGTCCGCTTAAAAAGGAACAAATAATATAAACATTTCTGTTGTGCCTAACAAAATTTTTTTTTTTATCCATCCGATAATCAACAATTGCTTTTAAATCTGTTTATAAATCTGTTTATAAATCTGTTTATAAATCTGTTTATAAATCTGTTTATAAATCTGTTTATAAATCTTTTTATAAATCTTTTTATAAACAGATTTATAAACGATGATTGAAATATTGAATTCGTTATTCAAATTAATTGATTGTATCAATTTTATAGATAAAGGAAAAGAATGTTTTAGATATATAAAAAATATTGAAAAAAAATTTTCTACTGAGGAAATGAAAAAAAAAAATTTTAAATCTCATAAACTTCAAAGGACTAAAGCTTTGAATTTATATTCAACTAAAACTTTTGAATCGCAATTTAACCATACCAGCGATCTTGAAAATCAAAAAACTATTTTTAGCAAAAAAATTAAATTTGTTTTAAAAAATTTTATATGTGTTCAAAAGAAAAAGGTAATTAATAATGTTTTCTCAAACCTTTTTAAAATAAATCTTTTAACATGTAAACTTAAGGAAATCTCTGGGTTTTTAATGTACACCAATTCGTTGAGGTATTCTAAATTTATAATATCTGGAAATGCTTTATTCACCCAAGCGATTGATCAAACAATTTCAAATATTATAAAATATTTTACATTTTTTCAAATCCATTAAGTATAATACAATAAGTAAATTAATTTATTAAATAATAGAAATGAAATTAATAAAAAAGGTAAAAAATAGTTCTTTTCACAGTCGATTCCAAGTCAAATGGAGAAGAAGGCGAGAAGGAAAAACCAATTATCATAGCAGAAAGCACCTTCTCATTCAAGATAAACAAAAATTTAATGCAGCAAAATATAGATTAGTCGTTAGATTATCAAAGAGAAATGTTCTGTGCCAATTAATATATTCTAGATTAGAAGGGGATTTCGTTTTAAGTTCTAGTTATTCTAAAAAACTTAATAAAGTCGGTTTAGTATTGAACAATAATAATTTTTCTACCGCATATATAACTGGCCTTCGTTTATCTAACAGTTTTTTTCTTGAAAATTTCTCTTTTTTAAAAAACCAAAGCTCATTAAAAAGTAACTTTAATGTGATATTAGATCTGGGCCTAACAAGAGTTACCACAGGAAATAAGGTATTCGCAGCAATGAAAGGTGCAGTTGACGGGGGATTCAGTATACCACATAATGAAAAAAGGTTTCCTGGATACAAAAAAAATGAAACTTTTGACGTTGAAATTATGAGAGATCGAATAGAAGGTAGACATATTTTAGAATTTATGGAATTACTTAAAGATGAAGATGAAGATAAATATTCAAAACAATTTAAATGTTTACTCGACAATAATGTTACTCCAACGGAATATTTTCGAATAAACCGAGAAGTTATTAAAAAAATTATAAATAAAGTTTAAATAAACTAAATTTTTATTTTAACATAAAATTATTCTTCTTGTAAAACTAAGAATGGAAACATTGGTCAAGAAAAGAATTTAAATTAATTCACGTAACCTTCTTATTGTACCCCTTGTTGTAATTGCTGCTTGGGTATGCAATGTCCAAGCGCCTCCAGCGAAGCTACGGTTACAGCCTTTACATGTCCAGATTCCTACAGATATTCTTCTAACCTTTTTTTTCCCACAAAAGTTACAATCATATTGAGAATGTTGAGAAATTTCAATCTTTTTTAAATGCTTTCGTATTGAAGATCCGTACCTCGTACCATATTTTCCGACCGGACCTACTTTTTTAGTGTGCTTTGTCATAAATATTTAAAATAAAGGTGCATACATCGGTTTATATTATTTTACGTATTTTTTAAATATAAAATTATAAATAAAGTTTTTAAATCTAGTTAAAATTTTAACAATTTAGTTATTTTTACTATTTATATAAAAAATTTTGTTAGTTTAAAAATCCTATTTTAAAAAATCTATGAAGAATATTAAAGCACTTTATTGTTTAACTTCTTATAATAGTTTAAGTAAATGTATTCTGAATATTGATAAACCATTAAATGTGAATTCTATAGAAATTATTAAAAAAATAAAGGAAAAATTTAACAAATTAAGAATATTTTCAAGTTTAATTTTCAATAAAGGTGTATCTGGATGTTTAGTTTGTTTCTTCCAAAATTCTAAGAATAATTTAACCTCTTTTGTTAAAGGGGAGTATAAAATTATTTCTGTGATAAAATTAAATCCTAAAATAGTAAATCAAACCAACTTTACATTGAAATATTTTAAAAAGAACTTTTATCAGAGTAATAGGTCTTATTTAAATAAAAATCAAATCAAGTTTGTAAATATCAAAATTTCTTTTGTTAAAAATGTTATTCTTAAACCTAGAAAAATTATATGCATTCTTAAAAGTAAAAATAAAATTTTATTGGGATCTTTGGACTTAACTTTAAGTTTAATTCTCAGGAAAAATTGTCATTTTAATGAAGCAAGAAAAATAAATATCGGTATTCTAACTGAAAATGATAATCTTATTATCTTTCAAGATTTTACTGACCTGGTATGGACGTTAAATTTTTGGAAAACTTGTATGCGATTACCTTCGCTTTTGCTTCCAGTTCAATTTGTTTTAAAAACTTTAAAGAGGATAGTTGTAAAGAACTCAGTAGTCAACTCCCTTTGTTATGGTTCAAATTTAGCGATCAATGGTATTTCAGCGATTGAAGAAAATATTCAGAAGGCTGAATATGTACTTATTTTAACTCAAAGAAAAGAAATTATTGCAATTGGTGAAATTACGTTCAACTCTAAAATTATGCTTAAATGTTCAAAAGGAAATATTGTAATTTTGAGGAATATTATTATGAATAAAAACTTTTACCCTAAAAAATGGAAATGGGGATCACGAACCTCACTACAAAAACTATCAAATTCACTAAAAACTCATTTTTTTTAAAAGCTTCTGTAATAAATAAAATTTGTTTGATAATGATTCTAAAAAATAGTTATCTTTTTTAAAACTATGTTTAATTAGATAGTAAAAAGAGATTTTTTTTGAATTAAGATTCAAAAGAATTTTTTTTTCTAATAAAAAATCCAAGCTTTAGTAGATCATTACTACGAAACATGTAACTTTTTATTAGGTTAATTGACTAAAATAAGGACTAAAAATAAACAATTAATGTATTAAAAATATTTCACAAAATCTATTAATTTAATAGTTATAGTGTTTTAATCAAATAAACCAAATCCCATATCCTCATCAGATTCTTCATTTTCTTCTTTATTCACGGAACTATTATTTTCAACGGATTGTTCAGTAGATATTGGTTTATTGTCTTTTAAATCACATAAATTTGTTTCCTTATTTTCCAGTACTTTTGTAAAAAACCATGAGTACCAATAGGTTTCAATTTTCAAGTTTGTCACTGTAAATATTTTTTCAAAGCTTTGGCTCGAAAATTGAAGTTTATTCTCTTCCAATATTATGGATACTAATGAACAGGCCACCTCAGATTTATTTTTAATTTCCCACATCTTTATATTATTATTGCGTATCTGTAAAACCTAAAATAAAAAGTTCCCATTTTTCTTTTGATCTTTGTGTTTTGCGGAATTTAATTTATTTATTCTAGGACGAAGGCTAACTGGATCTCGTCTAAACGTAATATCAAGTTCTCTCAAAAATTTATTAATCCCTTCTCCTACGCTTAATGGTGTATTTGCTATCGAATTTACCGATGGAGTTCCTGTAAAAACAATAATTTTATCTCCTAAATAAATCCCCATTAAAAGATCATGTTCGACAATGAAACATATCTTTTTATAATGGTGCGTAAATTTTTTTAAAACTTTAGATACATTTATTCTTTCCTCAGAATCCAAGTAAGCCGACGGTTCATCTATTAGATAAAGACTAGATTTTTTTGCTAAACATATGCATATGGCAACTCGTTGAAGTTCTCCTCCCGAGAGATTTTTAATTTCCTTAGATTCTAACTTTTCTAATTTTAATGGTTTTAACACAATCTCTTTAAAACTAAGATCAAATTGAAGATTTCCTAATTTTTTTAGTAATAATTCTTTCACAGTTCCATCAAAATCAGGGGAAATTTTTTGTGGTTTGTAAGAAACTGGTAATCTAGTTTTAAAAATTTCACCCTCATCAGGTTTTAAGAATCCAGCAAGGATTTTTATAAATGTGGTCTTCCCAGATCCATTTTCACCTAGAAGAATGACGACCTCTGATTCGGATATTTGTCCTGGATTAACAAATAGATTAAAATGTTTAAAATATTTTATGAAAGTTTTATAAATAAAAACAGGCTTCTGGGTTAGTAAATTTTTTTTTAAATCACCATTTAAACTTGAAAAATCAATTGTTGATTCTCTAAAACGAATATTTTCTATAGGTATAAAACCTGATAAAAATATATTAAGTCCTTCTCGGACAGAATAAGGCATGCTTACTATTCCATATGCTCCAGATTCTCCATACATACAACAAATATAATCAGAGAGGAAATCAGCTATTGATAGATCGTGTTCTGTAGTAATTATGAACATTTTGTTATTTTTGACAATTATTTCTTTAATTAATTTAGCCGTTTGAATTTTTTGTTTAATATCTAAATATGAGGTAAATTCGTCAATCAATAATACATCTGATTCTTGAATTAGGATAAGAGAAATTGCGAGACGTTGTAACTCTCCTCCAGATAACTCTATTATTTTATGTTCTCTAAATTGTTTAAGTTCTAAGCTTTTTTCTATTTCAATTAGATTTTTTTTTTGATTTTTTTTTTCTAGGATTTCTCCCATTGAACATTTAAATAGTGTGGCTAATGTATCAATATATTGAGGTTTAATTAATACTTTCAGTTCTTTTTTATAAAGTTTGTCTAGATACATTTGTAGTTCACTTCCCTTAAATTTATTTTTAATTTCTTTTTCATCACAATGTTTAAAATAGTTTCCTAAATTTGGTTTAATATCTCCACTTAATATTTTTAAAACTGTCGATTTTCCTATCCCGTTTGATCCAATTAAACCCAAAATTTGACCTTGTCTTGGTATGGGAAGTCCAAATAGACGAAAAGAATTGATTCCATATTGATGAACTAATTTTAAATTTTGCGTTAAAGGAAGATTTACAATTTTTATAGCCTTGTGTGGACATTTCTTTACACAAATACCACAACCTATGCATAGTTTTTCGGAAATTTCTGCCTGACTGTTATTCTTTTCCACACTTATACAAAGTTTCCCCATTCTAACAACAGGACAACTAATTTTACATTCCAACCTACACTTACTAGGTTTGCATTTTTCAAAGGATACTACCGCTATTCTTAATTTGTCGTTTCCCATTAAAATAATTTAATTTATGAATTTAAAAAAAATTAATTTGTTTTAAATTTTTTAGAATAAAACTATTTTATTCTAATTGAAATAATGAAAATTTTAATTAATTTTTTTATACACAATAAGAACCTTTCCTGAATATCTTTTATCTATCTTTATAATTGACTTTATTTTAAAATTTAATTTAATCGAAAGATTATGAGTAGAATTTAATTCCTTGCTACAACCTTTGATTCTTTTCATTGCAATAAATTTAGCATAAGAGTTAGTTATATAAACAAATAATTCTAATAGATTTTCTAATTCTGCTACTGCTCTAGATGTTACAACATCATATTTTTTCCGATGAGAGATTGAAAAAATAATATGTTCTCCTCTAGAACAAATAGAATTACAGTTTTTAATCCAAAGAATACTGAATATACCGTTATGAAAATTAGTTTTTCGTTGTATCGAATCCAACATTGAAATAAAAATTTGAGGGAAAAAAATTGCTAGAACAAGTCCAGGAAAACCACCACCAGCTCCAAAATCTACACATTTTTTTACTTTTTTATTGAACCAAAATGACTTAAATGGTGAGGCAATAGACAAAGAATCAAAAATATGTTTTTTATATAAGATAGTGCTCGTTTGTTTAGAAACAATATTACTGTAAGAATTTCTTAAGAAAATATGTTCACATATAAAAAATAAATTTCGATTTTTATTAGAAATTTTTGAATTTAGTTTTAAATTATTAGAAAAGTTTATCTCAGATATTTCAGTACATAAAATAATGATTTTAAAGTTTTGTCGAAACCTTGGATAACTATCCAATTTAGTAGATGGGTATAGTTTAATATAGGGAAGAAACTGCATTTATATTTTTTTAAATGAAAAAAGAAACCTCAACTTTAACAAATTCTTATGCCGAGCTGCCAATTACCTAGATGATTATTACAAAGTAGACGTAGATATTTAATAGGAATTGCTTTTATCAAAAACCTTCTTGAAAATTCAAATTCTTTTTTTTGAAAATCAAATATAGATGGTAACGTTTTTGTATTTGGTAATCTTGAACCAATTTTTTTTAATTCGTCAAAAAAATGGTGGCTTATAGAATCTATTGCTTTTATTCGTCTTGATGGCAGATAATCCAACATTGCATCAATAAGATTTACAGTTTCTAAACTTAATTTTTTCCCGTGGAAAACATTTTCCCAAGGATGAGATTCCAATTTGGGGAATTGAAATTCCTTATATTCATTATTCATTGCTTGAACCTGCGCTTTGGTAGGTGTACCAATAACTTTTATTATTTCAACAAGCTGATCAGTACTACTTTCTCCTTTGAAAAATGGAAATCCTATTAAGAGTTCACCCATTACACAGCCTGCTGACCACATATCAATACTATTGGTATAATCAATAGTTCCTAATAATAACTCTGGAGCACGATAGTATCTTGAGCAGATATACGAAATACTAGGTTCGTTTGTAGTTAGTAGTTTAGCTGATCCAAAATCCCCTAGTTTTAGGTGTTGAGTGGCTGGGTCAATCAATAAATTCTGCGGCTTTATATCTCTATGACAAATACCGATCGAGTGTAAATAAGCGAGTGCTCTCAAAGCTTGATACATATATAATTTTACATAGATCAACGGTAAAGTTTGCTTGTGATTAGAATAATGTTTACAAACACGATGAATATTTTCTGCAAAAAACTCTAGTTCTAAATTATAATACAGTTCAATACTTTCTGAAAAATTGAAACAATGTTTTAAATCTAAAATATTAGAATGAGATAAAATTGACATAATTTCCACTTCTCGATTTTCATATCGATCATCTTGAAAGACTTTTTTTATTGCCACAGTTTCACCAGATATTCTTACCTTTGCCTGAAAGACTACACCAAAAGAACCACTACCAACTACTCTACCAATTACGGAATATCTTTGATTACCAACCAAAGACATTAATTAAGAAGTTTTATGTTTTAATTCAACAAGTCTTTAAAAAGATTTAAATATTTTTAAATATTAATGAGTGAAGTTTTAACCCCAGTAAATAATTCAGAAACATGGCGCCACATATCTGTACTACAGAATTTCGGTATTTCTACTGCTGATATAAAAAAACTACAAGATATGGGCTATCATACAATAGAATCTATAGCATATGCAAATAAAAAAAAGCTAATTGAGATCCGAGGAATATCAGAAATAAAAGCAGAAAAGATTCACACTGAGGCGGCTAAGATGGTACCTCTAGGGTTTTGTTCTGCTACTGAATGTTATAAGATTAGACAAGATATAATATATCTAACTACTGGATGTAAAGATTTGGATAGAATTTTGGGGGGTGGAATTGAAACTGGAAGTATTACAGAATTATTCGGAGAATTTAGGACTGGTAAAACTCAAATTTGTCATACGTTATGTGTGACATGCCAACTTTCAATTGATCAAGGTGGAGGAGAAGGTAGGGCCTTATATATTGATACAGAAGGGACATTCCGTCCTGAAAGGATTGTAGCAGTTGCCGATAGATTTCGTTTAAATAGACAAGATGTTCTAGACAATATTGCATTTGCACGTGCTTATAATACTGATCATCAGATTGAGCTTCTAAACCAAGCAAGTGCATTGATGACAGAAAGTAGATATGCATTAATTATAATTGATTCTGCAACTTCTTTGTATAGAACAGATTATGTTGGTAGAGGAGAATTAGCTTCAAGGCAACAACATATGGCAAAATTTTTAAGGGTACTTCAGCGACTTTCAGATGAGTTCGGTGTTGCTGTAGTAATTACGAATCAAGTTATAGCTCAAGTTGATGGTAGTTCTTCATTTATATCCGATCCAAAAAAACCAATGGGTGGGAATGTAATTGCTCATGCCTCTCAAACAAGGTTGTATTTAAAAAAGGGAAAAGGGAGTAATAGAATATGCCGAATTTATGATTCACCAAGTCTTCCAAGTGGAGAATGTACATTTTCTATCTCTGAAGCTGGAGTTGGAAATCCAGTAGATTAATTGAGTTTGATTGTTTAAAAAATCTATTTTTTTTAATAAATCTATTCTTTTTAATAAATTTAAAGGTTCAATTTTAAACTTACTTTTCCTCTAAGATGAATTAAAATTGAAACACAAGAAAACATAGTTCCTCTAGTGATTCCTGAATTCAATAAGATGTTATTGAAAAATTTCCAACAAGCTTGATGATGAATAAACTTTATTGCACTAGAAAAATTAAAAAGTGTATCCACATTTTTTTGCTTTAAATTTAAACAAGAATTAGATTTTAAGTTCCAACCTAATTCTTTGAAATTATCTACTGAATATAGTGAATCTGACAAAGTTAGAGTTACCCATGTTTTAGTTTTTTCTCTTTTTAAATAAGAACAAAAGAAACTACAAATGTAATAATTATTGGGGTTAATTGACAAAAAAACAAATATAAATGTTGAAATAATGTAAAAATTTGAAAAACATTCTTTTTCAAAAACCCATTGATTCAGTTGCCAATATGAAAAGTTTTTTGTTTTTTTTAAAAAAGTTTTCCTTAAAAAGTTTTGTTCCAAAAAAATACAATTTTCTTTTGAAATTAAAAATAATTTTTTTTCTATTAAGGAAATATCTTTCAACTCATAAAGTTGATATAAGCTTTGAAACATTACCGATAATAATGAAAAATCATTAGAATTGTAGAGATCCTTTACCTTAACCTCTATTGGCAAAAAAATATGAATAAATTTAAAAGAAAAATTTCTTCGTGTTTTTATATTTCTTTTATCTTTAATATAACAATTGATTCCAGAAATATTCATTTAGTATAAACCCTAAAATAATAATATTTATAAGATAATAAAATCTTGTAATTTTAAAATTCATGTAAATTTCCACGATGTTGGTTAGACATGATTTGATCTAAAAGCTGTTCTTCCTCTTCTTTAGTATCAAAAACAAGATTGGATAAAGTATTCATACCATTTAATTCAACAATTGTTTTAAAATCATACCCTTGACTAACAAGAAACTGTTGCCTTTTTGCAGCATAAAACATCTCTTCAGTATTTGAACTAACTAGTGAATAAAAAAAGGCTTTTTGAGATCTAAATTTAGGCCTAAGTATTCTTCCAAGCCTCTGTGCCTCTTGTCTTCTAGAACCATAATGTGATGAAATTTGAATGATTACATTTGCTTCGGGTAAATCAATGCTTGTGTCTCCAATTCTTGATATAAATAAAGTTTGCCCTTGAAATTCTTGAAAATTCTTAAGAATTTTCATTCTTTCAAGTGATCCTGTAGCACCGTAAATGAAGGATCTCATCATTTTTGTAGCATATGATCTTAAAGCAAAAACGTTATCCGAAAATACAAGAATTCTGTCACCTCTATCTTCATGGTATCTTACTAAAAAGTCACATATTCTTGCCTTATTGGGATTCAATGCACATAAAATTTGTCTTATTGAACTAGGCTCAGATAAATATTTTTCATAAAATTTTGGTGGCATAGAGCAACATATTTCAGCGCAACAGGCCTTTGCTAAATAACCAGTTTTTTCAAGATCTAACCAATTTGCTTCATATAACTTAGGTCCAATTAAAAAACCTATATCCCCGACTTTTCTGTCTTCTCGTAAAAGAGTTGCTGTTAGCCCAAGTTTACAGTGAGTTTTTATTGCCCCCAGAACTTTTCGAAAAACATTTGCAGGAACAACATGAACTTCATCAAGTATAACTATACCCCATTCTCTTTCTTTGATTTCTCCTAACAAGCTTGCTGAAAGTTTGGCTCTCCTACCTCCAAAAGAAATCATTGAATATGTTGTAACAATCACATCAGCGACAATATCTTCAGATTTTGAGAAATAACCTGCTATAAAACTTCTTATTCTTAAATCAGAAATATCTGACCATCTTAAAAACTGTTTTCTCCATTGATCAACAGAAACGGTGCTATTACAAATTATTAAAGCTGGTTTTTTTATAACTGAAGATATTGTTATCCCAACAATAGTTTTTCCCGCTCCACAAGGTAAAACAATTACTCCAGACCTTGCTCTACCTTTATGAAACATTTTAGCCAAAGCTTTCTCTTGATATTTACGAATTTTGGCATCCGAAACTAAGTCAATCTGTATATCTTGTAAAATCGAATCATTTGAGAAATCATATTCTTCTAATAAAGGGCAATCTAATTTCACACATCTTCTTCTAAATAGTTCAATATCATTTTTTCTTGGGCAAATAGATAAGATCATTTCTGATTTCATAAAAAAATCATGATCTATGATTTTTTTTTTATTATAATTACAAGTATAAGCTTTTTTTTTTCTATTATCTTTTGTAGCAAGTTTGATTTTTAAAAAGTTAAAATATGAAATAATAATTGTAAATTTGTACTTCTTAAGAATTTTATCTCCTAAAACAATTTTTAAGAAATTATTTTCTGGTGAATAGATATAATATATACTTTTATAAAGTATAAGATGTAATTTTCGGTATAAACTAGTACACAAAGATATCATTTTCAATGCAATTTTTGGGAGATGATTTTTAGAAAGTGTTTCAAGAATATATATAATTTCTTTTGCGTCAATCCCAGAAGTTACTGCTGCATACAATGCATATGGGGTCAAGATGTATTCGTGTATCAATGTAGTCCTAATTACTGGTTCAGACACAGTAACTAAGAAATCCTGAATTTCTTCCAGAAAACCAGAGAAAGTTTCAAATATTAAATATCCATCAGATAAAATCCAAATTGGCTTTTCAATAAATATCATAAAAAAACTTAAACCTAAAAACTTTAATCCCAAATTTTGAAGAATATAAATATTTTTTAAATTTTTTTTTTATATTATTAAATTAGGATGTTTGAAGCAAAATTATCTCAAAGTGGCCAAATAAAAAAATTGATTGAAGCTATCAAGGATATTGTTAGCGATGCAAATTTGGAATGCAATGAAAACGGGATATCTCTACAAGTAAGTATTTAAAAAAGTGGATGTTTTTAAGGTTCCTTAAAAATAGTTATTTATATTAAAGGCTATGGATTCTTCACACGTTTCACTGGTATCTTTAATTATTCCCTCAGAAGATTTCGAAATTTTCAGGTGTGATATACCAATTACACTTGGTTTAAATCTAAGTTCTTTTTATAAAATTTTAAAATGTTCTTCAAATGAAGATTCAATTTTAATCTCATGTCAGGATATTTCCGATATACTTACGGTAGTTTTTGAGAGTATAAATAACGATAGAATTTCAGAATTTGAATTAAAATTAATGAAAATCGAAGCAGAACCTTTAGGAATACCAGAAACTGAATATTCAGCAACAATTTCAATTACCTCGTCTGAATACAGACGAATTTCATCAGAAATGATAACACTGGGGGACACTGTACAAATTGGAATCTCAAAGGATGGGATTAAATTTGAAGTCGAAGGTGATATTGGAAAAGCCACCATTTTTCTAAAACAATCCGAAAACGAAAGAGAAGTAGAAGAAGAAATTAAAATTAACATTTCAGAACCAGTAAAAATGGGATTTGCTCTACGTTATTTATGCAGTTTTTCCAAGGCTACCCCTTTGTGTGAGAAAATAAATCTTAAATTGTGTAAAGATTTTCCTTTACAATTGGAGTTTAAAATTGGAAGGTCAGGGTTCATAAGATTTTATCTAGCTCCTAAATATGAAGAGTAAAAGTAATATATAAAAATAGAATCAGAATAATAAATTTAAATATTAGTAATCTTTTTATTTATCAATTAATATAATAAATATAAAAATTACTAAAAAATTGTTTATGAGTAATTTTAAATTAATCAAAAAATACAATGGAAAAAGTTTTTATGATTCTGAAGATCTCATTCAACCTCTAAAATATCGAGAGAAATGGATAATATTAATAAATCTAATATCCTACCACAACAAGTTTTTTTTAATTTTTAAAAAAGTTTATCAAATACCAATAATTAAGAATTTCCTCATTAAACAAAGAATATTTATTCAAATTTCCTCAAAAATTAGATCTGATTTTAAAAAAATCATTATTTCTTTCAATAAAAATAACTTGATTTTAAATTCATTTTATTCTACATTGGATTACTTCAATTATTCAATTTTAAATTCAGAGATGAGATTAGGAAAATTAAGAAGATTTATATCTCTTTTTATTAAATCAAAAATTGAGAGGACAAAAAAAAAGAAACCATTTTTTATAAAAGAACAGGAAATGTTTTCTTTTAAAGCAAAAAACAAAACTAATAGAAAAGAGCCAAAAAAACTATTTCCCTCAAGAATCTTTCCTACTGAACATCTGGGATTTGATTTTTTAGATAAATTCATAACCAACCAAAAAAAAAAAAATCCGTGTGTGAGTTCAAAAATGCTTTTTTATTTGGAAAAAGAATTTAATGAAATATTATTCATAAAAGAAAAAATCTGTCTATTTATAAATATGCTATTCTATTTCTATAAAAAATTAAAAGAAGCTGATGTATTGGTTAAAAAAAACTACTCTTTTAGTCTTGAACACAATATTTATTATGATTTAATTATAAAAAAACATTGTGTAATCAAAAATATCGTATCATTATATTATTCGATTCCCGATAAGTTAGAACAAAATGAGTTAATGTTTAGTTTTGATTTATCAAAAAATTTGTATTTTAAGGTTTTATTTCAAACCAAAGTTTTCTATTTTCAGTATCAAAAAATTTATAAATTCCACAGAAGATTTAAAAAAAAGAGTGAGAATTTCAAAAAAATTAACCTCAAGTATATTTTTAAATATTTTACTTCCAATATATATGGTAGAAAACATTTAAATTTAAAAAAAATTTTGGTTAAAAATATTTTTATAATTAAATATCTTAGATTTAAAAAAGCCATTTTAAAAAAAAATGAATCAAAATTGAAGATTTTTTATATATATAGATTGTGTGATCTGACAAAAGAGTGTTTTATACTATGGAACAATTATATTATAAAAAAGGATAATCTATTTGAAATTGATTTTGGAAATAATAAGTATAAAATATTTAAATTAAAAGTTTTTAAGGTATTCTTTTTTAATAAAGCTATTTCGAAATTTTTATTTATATCATTATACAGAAAAATACGATTATATAGAAATAAAATAAACATAAAAACAAAAAAAGAAACGATGTTATTTCAAAAAATTCAAGAATTAAACGGTATGGAAGTGGATTTTCAAATATTCACCGAGTTTATCAATAAATTAAATAAATCAAAAAATGGAAATATATAAACTATTTTTTAAATATCTTAAAACGTATAATGTCTGGAATAAGATTACTAAAGGCCTTGAAAGGACATATTGGTATAATATGGTCTGTTCTTTGGAGTTTTTCTGGAAATTTTTTGGTATCAATTGGAGTCGATGCAAGTTTAAATATTTGGGGGCCTAGTGAAAAAACTATTCCTGGAAAATATTATAAAAAATCTTTGATAGAAATCTTATATTTTACATCATGGCGCAGATTATATGTTATAAAAATTTCAAAATTCCTTAGGACTTTTAGGGGTTTATCTAAAAAAATAAATTCAAACTTTTTTTCGATTTCTGATTTTCATGGATATTCTTATCTTTTAGAGATCACTTTTTTGAAATGTTATAAAATATGTATTTTAGAAATTAAACATATAATTAAAGGTCATTTATCAGAAATTAAAGATTGTTGTTTTTCAGTAAAGCAAAATTTTTTTGCATCTTGTGGACGAGATAAAAGTGTTTGGATTTGGAAAAATAATTTCAAAAGAAAAATCGAGTGTGATCATATTTTCAAAGAAAATAATGGTGATATTAAATGTCTAACATGGAATCCAATTTTTGAGGAAATTGTGAGCTCAACGTATGAGGGGGTTTTGGGATTATTCAAATATCAAGCAGATAATGGAAGTTTAAATTTTAAAATTTCAAACTCAACAATATGGATTATGTCATTTGACAGATTAGGAAAAGAATTAATTATAGGAAACGGGATAGGAGAATTAACGTATTTAAATTTCCATTTAAAGGATGATAGAGGTCTAACCGTAAAAACAAATTTAGAAAAAGAAACAATTTTAATATTTTTTTTTAGTTGCTATACAATTCATTCTTTGAATATGTCTAACAAAAACTTTTTACATTCCATAGGAAATTCAATTGGTTTGATGAATTTGGCAAAAAATCAAAAATTCATGAAGAAAATGAAAATGAAAAAAAATTGGAGTTTTGAAAGAGAAAATTGCTTCTTTTTAAATATTAACGCTCATCTTTCATCTTTCCATTTTGGAAAAATTAATAAAATTATATGGCATCCAATCTTTGGAAATATATTTTTATCTTGTGGAGATGATGCAAGTTTAAATATATGGAAAATCGAATAATTTTAAAAATTATGGGTATTTGAATTTTTATACTTGAAGATATTTTGTATCTTTAAAAAAATTTCGGAAAGAAAGAAAAAAAAACGGTTTTCTTTAAAATTAAAATGTTTACTTTTAAATCGACCAAACATAAGATGAATGATTTTTTTAGAACCTTTTTTAAGTACATTATTATAAGAAAACATCCCATAGTTTTTAGAAACATGGTTTTTAAAAATCTTCATAAAACGTTGTTGTTTCAATATTAGTAAAATATTTTTTGTTTTAAAATAATTTTCATACTTTAAAGTATTCCATTTAACTATAAGCTTATTTGAATTTGTATCCAAAGATTCTAATAATTTATAGTTTGTTTTTAAAAACAAAAAATTTAATTGATTAAAGAATTCCGAAAAATCTTTGATGAAACTTTCAACACCTATTCTGTTTTTTATTGAATTTACTAAAGTATAGTTTTCTTTTTTCAAAAATATAAAATATCTAAACGAATTAGATTCTTTTTTATTAATTCTATATAATTTCATTGGTGGTTGGATTTATTGACATTATTTTTGTTCAATTCACGAGAGGTCTCGGATTCAATTCATGGAATTCACCAAAATTAAAATGCTAGAGATGGGATTTTAATTTCGAACCCACGAGGTATGAACCATCGGATCTTAAGTAACATCAAAACAGACGCCTTAGACCACTCGGCCACTCTAGCATATTATGAAAAGAATTCAAATTAAACATATAATAAAAAATAAACAAACTTTATTCACATTTCATGACGAAGGTCATACTTTTGGAAACTTTATCCGTTTCATTCTTAAGAACATCGAAATCATTGAATTTTCAGGGTACAATGTACCTCATCCATCAGAAAATATCATGAATCTTAGAATTATAACCAAAAAATGCATCAATCATATTCAGTTATTAATCCTCGGTATTAAAATTTCTGGAGAATTCTCAATTTTAGCTGATAACTTTTTCATCCTAACTGTCGAAAATTATTTTAGATTTTATTTGTGAAAAATGTCAGGAAAATACCCGATTTGTAAATTTAATTAGCCGTTTTATTCGCACTCAAATATAATGAATAATTGGTAAGTAACCTAAAGAATTACAAAAGAATTTCTTTTTTTACTAATTAAGTTTATAGTTTTAAAATTGGGAGAATAGTCCTCATTTTAAATGGAAGAAATGCCGGAAAAAAAGTTATCATTATTGAAAATAAAAGTCAATCTATAGATGTATCTTCAAGTAGTATTACAGTATTAGGTATTAAGAACTCTCCAAAAAATTTTAATCGTATACAAACTAATAAAGTGTCAAAGAAAAAGTCAAATATTAAGGTTTTTTTTAAAACATTGAATAAAACTCATGTTCTACCAACTCGATATTTTGTTGATTTAAGTACAGTACAGCAAGAATTAATATCAAATGTTTCAATGAAACTTTTTGAGCTAAAATTTAAGGAAAAAACTTCAACTTCACACTCAGATGAATTAAAATGGCAAATAAATAATATATTCGTAGATAAATACTTTTCTGGAAAAAACAAATGGTTCTTTAAAAAATTGGATTTTTAAGTACGCTTACCGGGAGTCGAACCCGGGCTGTCAGCTTGGAAGGCTGAAATCCTACCGTTGGATCACAAGCGTATATACAAAAATGGGAAGAATAAATAATAAAAAAAATTTAGAAGATAATTTTAAACAAAAATCAATGCGTTATCGCCCTGGAGAGAAAGCTTTAAGAGAAATTAGAAAATTTCAACGATCAACTGATTTACTAATCCATAAATTACCATTCACCCGTTTGGTAAAGGAAATAACATTTTCCTTCCATAATTCTCTCCAATGGCAAGGTATAGCTCTGGAGGCAATTCAACATGCAGCAGAGGATTATATAATTGGCCTAATGGGAGATGCCAATTTGTCTGCAGTGCATGCTAAACGTGTAACAATTATGCCCAAAGATTTGCAGTTAGCAAGGAGAATTCGGGGATATTCTAAAATTGAAATATGAAATTTCAATAAAGTTTATACTGTTTTCATTAATTTATAATATTACTTTATTTATTTAAATTTTTTAAATCCTATCAAATGAGCATCCTCTCTAAAACACTGTCGACATATACTTAGTCCATATTTTCTTATTAATCCCATTCGATGCCCACAAATTCTACATCCTCGTGAACCTTTGCCGTATTTTCGAGGGTGAGAATTCCAGATATTAATGTGTCCCATTTATTTATTTTGTTTTTAATATATTTAAAATTATATATTAATTTTATATATTAATATTATTACTCCGGGGCGGGGGTGTGTAGCTCAGTGGTATTGGAAATTAAAGAGCGTTTGACTGCAGGAAATTACTTTGAAATCAAATGGTCAGGAGTTCGAATCTAAAATCTCTTCACACCCTGATGAATATACTGTTTTTAAAACACCTGTCTTAGATTAATGAATCTTAACAATGACGAATTACCTGATTGTATTGGCTCATATATTCTTGACATAACCCTAGGTACAGGGGCCACGGGAAAAGTTAAATTGGCGAAACATTCAAAGACTGGTGAAAAAGTAGGGGTTAAAATTATAAAAAAAGAATTATTTTATGAGAAACCTTCATTACGAATCAAAGTACAACGTGAAATTTCAGTAATGAAATTAATGTTCCATCCTCATGTCATTAAAATATTTGATGTTTTGGAAGATTCCAAATACTTATTTTTAATTATAGAATATGCATCAAGAGGCGAATTATTCAATTTTTTGGTTCAAAAAAGAAAAATTGGCAATCGAGAAGCTCTTTGTTTTTTTCAACAAATAATTTCGGGTTTGGAATATTGCCATATGCATAGAATTTGTCACAGGGATTTAAAATTAGAAAATATACTTTTGGATTTGAACTATACTATCAAAATTGCTGATTTTGGTATGGCCTCACTTAGTATTCCAGGCATTATGCTTAAAACATTTTGCGGCTCCCCACACTACGCATCTCCTGAAATAATTTCTAATGAACCCTACAATGGGATTAAATCAGATATTTGGTCATGTGGAATTATCCTTTATGCATTGGTAATAGGAAAATTACCTTTTGATGAAAATAATGATAACATCAAAAACCTATTCAATAAAATAAGGTTTGAGCCTGTAAAAATTCCCAAAACAATTCCAGTAGAATGCAGAGATTTGATTCGATCTCTTTTGACTATAAATCCAGAAAAAAGAATCACTGTAGAAAAAATTAAACAACATAGGTGGTTTAAATCCGGTCCACTACCTGAAACTTGCAGAATTCCTATTCAAACTTTAAATATAGCTAGTGTTAAGAATCCAATAACTAATCCGGATCTTGAAATAGTTAATTTTTTACTTCCTCTTCAGCTTGTTAAGGATAAGAAAACTTTATATAGTATATTATCAACGAAAAATCCGAGCTTATTAAGGATTTTATATCGTCAACTAGAATGGAGAAGGATTAAGATGGATTCTTTTTGTGATGACAGGATTATTGAAACAACAATTCGCAGAAATAAAGTTCTTAAACAGAATAGAAAAGAAAATACACGCTTGCTTTTAACTTGGAGAAGTATATGTTTGCTAAAAAAATTTTTGGTTCTGAAACCATTAATTAGAACCGGTTTGCATCTTAGATTTAATTAAAAATAATAAATTTTATTGTTTGTATATTTTTATGCTTAAAGAAAAATACCGCCCTAGAACCTTGAAAGAAAACATAGGAAACACAATTTCAATTCTTAAACGTAAGTTAAAGTAAATTAAAATAAAATTTAAATGAAATATTTAAAGAGCTTAACTGACTCTTATAGTGTTGAATTTATTCAGAGAAGGAAAATTTTCAAGTCTTTTATTTTATGGTCCCATGGGTTGTGGAAAAATTTCTTTTTTAAATGGATTGTGTAATCAATTTTTTAGAAAAATGGAACAGTCTCAGATCTTACATATAGCTTCTTTCGGAAAGTTTATAGGGAATGATTTAAATAAAAAGATTGATGATTTTCAATCAAATCATTTTTATCCCAAAAAGTTGACAAAAATAATAATTTTTGAAAGTTTCGAGTCTTTAGGAAATATGATTCAATTGAGTATGAGAGAAAGAATGCAAAAAAAAAACATAAAAACAAAGTTTTGGCTAATTAGCAAATTTTTTTCAAAAATTAATAATTCTATTCTTTCGAGATGTGTGAAGTTATATTTCAATTTCATTTTTCCAAACGTATCAATCGTAAGATTCATTGAAATTTTAAATAAAGAAAATATGTGTACATCTATAGAAATTCTGCAATATTTGATAAATTTAAATAAAGACAGAATTGTGCATTTGTTACAAACATCTTTTTACAACCCTTATTTTATCGGAAATGTTTCTGCAAAAAATTTTTATTTTTATCATCAAGAATTTACGAGTTCTGTCTATACAGATGTTTTTACAAAGGAAGGGAAACTTGTTGTAATTAGAAAACTAAAATTTTATGAATTTCACGATTCTTCGTTAATCCAGGAAACTTTCAAGAAAAATAGAAAACAATTATTTTCAATAATACCATTAATTGTTTTTTAATTTAAAAACATACATGTTTTACTAAACTTTTCTAATTTCAAACCAAACAAAATAAACCTTACCTTAAGTAAGTAAAATTTTTTCCAAATCTGAAATTAAAATCTGAAATTAAAATTGATAATAAACTCATAGATAGAGTTTGATTTTGGATAATAGTATTTTCTTTTAAAAACAAAAAACAATCGATCCCAGATAAATACAATGTTGATTTTGATACAATTGATTGAACTTTCACTAATGGTATAGGTTCTATAAGTTCTTCTTTAATACCTTTTTTTTCATACGCGAGTTCTTTTTTTTCCTCCTCATTTTTAAGCATATGTTTAATCTCAGACGGTTTATATAGACATAAACACGAGGTAGCTTTTTTAAGTTCTTCAACTCTAATTTGTAAAATTTCGTTTAATAACGTCATCAGTGTTTTATTGGCTTTAAAAACGACATTTTCTGTATCAAATAAGTTATCTTCATTTGCATTAACATTAACATTACCTTTTACTAAAGAAATATCATTATTTTCCTTTTTAAGAAGAGGTTCAATTGTTTTTTTTATATTTTTATATTTTCTGATAATTTTTTTTATATTATTTTGAAAATTGTATCGTGAACGAATAAGATTATTTTTGAGTTTTTTGTGAATTAGATTATTAATTCCCCAGTCAATGGTTATTCTCCTTGTTTTTTTTCTTTTTATCGATAGTTTACTCATTTCGATAATCATATTTTCAACATTTTTTTTTAGGTTTTTAAGAATAAATTCCATAGATTTTTTAGAAAATCCAATAATCTTAGCATTGCTCAATTCTTTAGAAATTATTTCTAATACTGTTCTCATATTGAATAAACTATAAATCTTTTTATTTCTTTGGTGCTTAAGAAAAAAAGATTTTTTGTATTTTTTATAAAACCAAGTAGAAACCTTTTCTTTAATCTTTCGGAAATTTTTAATAACATATAAACGGGGTTTCGTGTAGATATGTTTACTGGTTAAGTTTTTTAATTTGAATATAGAAAGATAATTATCATTTGCTTTTTTAAATCTTTGATTTTTTAGAAATGTTATAATTAAGTATTGGAAAAAAAAATAAAACTTTGATAAATTTTCTTTTAAAGTTGTGTTAGAAATTAAAGAATCTTTTCTTTGAAATATAGCCGATTTCAATTTAAAAAAATAATTAAGCGTTAAACGATTGTTTAAGATCTTGGGTTTTCTACCTCCATACATTTTTAGTAAGTATACCAAATAGAATTTTTTAAAAAATAGAATTTTTTTATAATACATCTGATTACTTTTACTGTTTTGATTAATGGTAATATTTAAATATTTTAAAAGAAAAATATTTTTATACATATAAAAACTAATCAATGGAATTTTTAAACCACAGTATTTCTACAGGACTTAGGAGCGACGGTCGTATATCATGCAAAGAAAGAGCTTTTACTATCCTGATTGGATCAAATGGTGGTTTTTGTGATTTGACCAAAGGTAAAACACGAATTGTATTGCTTGGTTTTATTTCACCATCCTTATTGAATAAAAAATCTTTGTTCTCTAGAGTCTGCTTTAGTTTCAGGTTTTTTAATGAAAACTTGATTAAAAAAAGGTTTTCAGTTTTCCAGAACAAAAACAAAAATTTTTTTTTTTTAAGCCAGTTGTTGTTTCCGTTAACAAATTTCCTTAAAAATTGGTGTTACATTGAAAAGATTCGTGAAATACAAAATTTTAAAAAGAAGTTGGAATTTAAAATCGGAATTATCGAAAATGATGGAAATATACAGGATGTGATAAATTTTGGAATCAGTCTTGCACTCAAATCAATAGAGGTGCCGCTCATAGAGTTTTACGGACAAAGTGGAATTCTAAAATGGCATACTACTGAATTAAAATGTTCTGGAGAAAAAGAAATTTTTATTATAAGTAATAGTTTTTCTATTCAAGAAAACTTTGAGGGAGAATCTTTATTTCTATTGGATCCTACTTACAATGAAGAATTTTTTACAGAGTCCTTCATGTCAATATTAATAGTACAACAAGGTCAGATAAAAAATATTATTTATGGTTATGGTATGTCTTTAAATCAAGAAAATTTTTTGTGGATATACAAGTTGTCTTTAAAAAGCTTTTCTTTCTTTATTAAATTTATAAGAAAAATATTAATTCAAAAGATTATTAAGCCTTCGAATATTGAAACAATAATTTTGACATAAGATAAAATAAATAGCTTAGTTATATTAATATTAACTATTTACAGTTAATTTACACTCTATCAGCTTTTTCAATCAGTTCGTTAATAATCCCATCCGACTTCCCCTGTTTTCTCAAGTTTCCGCAAATGACTAAAAGGATTTTATCTCCATCACTTTTTTCTAACTCTTTATTATTGTTTATAGATAATTGAATTGAAGCGCAATCCGAAGCTATTATGAGTTGACGAGTGTACGAACATTTTCGCGGAATGTATCCAATATATTTATTCATTGAAATTAAATATTATTGATTTTAAATAAATTTATAATATTTTTATAATTATTATTATTTTAAAATATTTTTCAAAGTAATTTTAACAAAAAAATCATAAATTTTTATAAATTCCCAAATTATGTTTTTATTTTTATATTATAATTAAATTTTATGATTATCTATCCTAATTTTGAGTCTAGGCCCAATTTCAATTAAACTAAACTCATCCTTTAGATTTTTACTTTTTTTTATGGAAATCTGATATACTCTGAGTACTATTTTTGAATTTAAATAATAAAATGCGATAACGTGATCATAAAAAGGTGATATCTTTAAATCATTTACCTTTGAATTTAAAAATGAGGATATCAAAATTTTAAAAGTTTTTAATTCAGGTCTTTTTTCAAAAAAACTATCAAATATAAGTAATGGCCTTGACCATTCATCAGAATTCCCAAAAAAAAATCCCGAAGAGCAATGAGTTGAATTTAATACACTGAATTTTATTGATTGTTTTTTTCGATTATATTTTAATGAAATTTTCGACATATTTTTTCTTTTATTATGACTTGCAACCAATATTGTCGAATCTAGGTTATTGATAATCTCTTCAATATCACTAAAATCTTCTTTCTTTGAACAATGAATAAGTTTACAAAGTGGATTTAAAGTTTTGATATTAATCAAAAAATTTCTAAACCTTTTGGGTATGAATCCATATACAATTATAAAAGAATTTGTAGTGACATGTTTTTTTTTAAAAATAAATTCGATTATTTTTTCAAAATCTTGCATTTTGTTTCTAATATAATATTTTTTAATATTTTTTTAAGAATCACAATAGTAGAAATAAATAAAGCATTTTTTAATTTAATCAATAATTAAATAATTAAATGAAATTAAAATTAATCGATTCTCAAAAAAGAAAGTAAGTATTTTTTCGATTTTCGATTTTAAAAAGGTTTTATTGTCAAAAAGAGTGCTATAATAGTTTTTCACAATTTAGATTATATAAATCTGGTATTATTTTAGGTTACAAACGAAGTTTACGAAATCAAAACATGTCTAAGATTAGGGTTAGAATACCAGGTGCCAACGAAATAAACTTACAAAGTAGATTTTTAGGGGCAAAAATTTTTTATGTAATATCTAGTAGATTGGGGAGAAAACCTAGAACGGTATGGGGGAAAATAATTTCATTACATGGAAGAACAGGAATTTTTTTAGCCAAATTTAAAAAACAGGTTTCTCCGGTAGAAATAACTTCGCGAATTTATATTGTTTCTAAGTCAGCATTATCGGCATGATTATTAGTATAAATTTTATATTGCATGTTATAGTAGGGTCCTAATTTTACATGCTTAATTTTATAAATAATCCCAATAATTATTTTAATATTCCCAGAAATATTATTAATTTTAAGAAAAAAGAACACGTTCAAGTAAGAAAATTGATGAAAAAGGATTATTTATGGATGAGTCAAAGTCCAAAAAATTCTTCAAATTATTTAAGGGAGTTTGAAACGAAAAGTGGCATTCAGATCAAAGATTTTTTAGTTTCATTTGGTGAATCTCCTCCATGGGGATCATTTCTTAAAGTAGGGTATAGTGTTTACATAACTAAAGACCTAAAAATCCTAAAGATTGATTCAACCTATGATAGACAAGAAACATTTCTATACCAGCATGGAACAGGAGAGATTAATCTAGCTTTCGAAGAAGCTATTCATTCAATGAAAATTGGTGGAAAAAGAAGAGTTGTTACAAAAAGTTTTTCTATTGAAGATTTATTAAATGTTGGTCCAATTCCTCCCTCAAGTGGAGTAAGACGAGAATTAAAATTGTTATTAAAAGATAAAAACCTTTCTTGTCGGCTGGTATATGATATCGAATTAATCGAAATAATACCAAAAATTTTTTTTAATCTTTATTGAAAAAAAGTAAATTTTTAAATTTAAATTTTAAAAAAACAAGTTTAAATTAAATTTTCAAATCAAATTTTTTTAATTTTAGAATTTTTAAAAGAAATTTAAAACGGCCAAACCAATAAATAATTAAAAAAATGTTTTTAAAAAACGATAAATCCCTACCAGATAATTATTTATTCAGATATTATTTAAATTTAAAATTGATATCTCAAATTTTTATTGGAAATCTTTTATTTTTTATTATACTTAAGAACTTTATCCTTAATTTATTTTAAGCTAATTGTAACAAAGTATCATATTTTTTTTGGAAAAAAACACGAAATTATTTTTGAGATTTTTCTTGAAGAATATTTATTTCATACGATTTCTTATGTGTTTTTAAATTTAAAAAGAATAAATGGAATTAAAAATAAGATTATTCCAAATAAACCACTTTAAATAATATCTTTGTTAAATAAGCCTCAAAAAACAATAACTAATTTTAAAAATAACTGGTTAAAAACTAATAAATCAAGATACCTAAACAAGGACAATCGTTTTAAATTATTTTCAAGTATTCAAAACAATAAATTAGGGTCTACTTCTTTTAATTATAACAATTTAATTTTCTATAACACAAAAGGATTTAATACAAAAAGACAAATGATTAATTTGAAAAAACTTAAAACAGATTTTATAAATATATATATAAAAAAAGAATTTATAACAACCAAATTTTTTAAATTATTATTTGAGAGAGTAAAATTTATTCTAAAAACAAATATAGATCATAGTTTTCACGCAAAAATAGTTTTGGATAAAATCTTTAAAAAAAACCTCCAGAAAAAAAAATTTTTCAATCGATACAAAACTTTTTCACCGTCAATTACAAGAATATTTCAAACAGTAACCCATAGCTTTTCAGTTTTTTTAAGAAATAAATTAATATTCTTTTCCAGAAACTCCCTTTTATATTTAATTTATTTTATGTCTAGTCTAAATCCTTGGTTAATTTGTTTATATGTGAACGTTATTAAATATGTTTTCACAGAACGAAAAAGATATTTTATTGTGAATTTTGAAAAAATTAGATTAAGGAAATTTTTTTTTAAAGAATTTTTTCGGTTAAATAGTTTGATTTTTGCACCAATTGACGGAAAATTTTATCACTGTTTTTTCAGAAGATTTGGAATCTTAAAAATATTTTTCCGAAAAAAATTTAATTTGAAAATACTTAATTGGAATAAAAATTGGAGTTTTCTTTTAAATAATTTCAATAACTCTAAGTTTAAAATGAATACATACTTTCAAACCTCATGTGTTAGTTCTTTGAAAAATCAAAATATTTTTTTAAAGATAAATAAACCATTTATTTTTTTCAAAAAATACTATTTTTTTATACTTACTAAATTTTTTTTGATTCAGGAGTTTAAAAAATCTTTAATAAATGCCAAACTTTTGATAGTTTATTTGGATAATTCACTTATTAAAAAAACTTACAAATTTTTAGAATTATATTCATTATTAATTTCAATTTTATTTAATGTTAGATACAATGGTAGAAAGATTTTTAAGGATGTAAATTGGAAAATCTTTTTTAAATTCGAATTATGATTTGCTCAATATAAAATTTTGACCGATGTCATACAAATATTTCGGCATATGAAATGTGTAAAAAGTAGAACACTATTGTGTGCCTCAAAAAAAATTTCACTCAATAATTTGTTTATTTTAATTTTTCTTATTAAAAAATTCTATAATATAAAATTCATTACCCTATACTCTTTTCTTAGGCTCAATAGATCTTTTATGGGATTATTTTTAAAGATCTTGAAAAATAATAATAAGATAGTACAATTTCAACAAACAACTTCTTTTTTTTTGATTATTTGTCAGCTATCCTTACCTTTTTTCCATAGAAAAACAAAAAATTGGATCAAGATATTTAAGATGGTTGAAAAAGTAGTCAAGAAAATTAAAATTGAATTTTGTATTATCCATCAAAAACCATTAATATATATAAATCAACATTTTCCTACTTTGTTTCAAAATAAAATTTGCATTTTACCCCTTCCCCAAAATTATGTTCATATATTGATTTTTAATTTTATATTAAATTTTACCTTAGCTTACTTTCCTAAACAAAAACCCACTCAAATAAAAAAAAATGTTCATAGACCAACTTTACCTAGTTTTTTTTTCAACATAACATTGTAAACTCAAGGTTTTTGTATTTAGAAAACTACACTGTAGTTGGCTATAATAATTTTCCTACTCGTGAATATTTTTTTGTTTTATCAAATAAAATTTATCTAGATTCAAAACAAAATTGGGTTTACATCTAAAAAAAAAAATTTCTTTAAAGTTTATTTATAACTATATGCAAGAAAAGGATTTTTTGTTAATATTAGATTTTGGATTTGAATTTAAAAAACAAATTTTAAGTCTTCACCTTAGACCTATTTAATCAAAATTTAGATGCTTTTCAAATTCTGAAAATTCTAGTTTATCAAGAGACTTTTTTTATTTGGAAAATATCACTTTTTATAGAGATTTATTAACAGGTTATATTTTTGAGAAAATTATTTATTTAGTGGTATCTGAACCCAACCATTTTTCATTCTCATTGGAACTAGATAAACACCTAGACAATAAAATGAGCTTTATAGATCCAAAAAGTATAATTTTTGCCCACGAAAGATTTAAAAAAAAAGTAGCAGCTACAATATTTAAAAAAAAATTAAACTATAATTAAAATTACAAAATATAAATAAATATTGCTAAAAAATTCATAAAGAAGATTAGACTAGATAATTCTGTTGCATATGTAGGAGATCGTAAATTTTATTTCATTTATTTTCTCTTATGAATCTAAAGCAATAAATATAAATTCATTGATTTTAGGTAATAATAATAAAAACTATGTCTAGAGACTAAGTTTACCTTTTTTAAAAAGATCAAAAAAAATTTATTCGATATTTCTTAAGTCTTATAATTAAATGGTTACGATAATTTTACAAAAATAGTAATAGAGGCTTTTTCAACTTATGTTCTATTTCCTTTTTTTAAAAAAGGTCATATTTTTTCCTTCTTTTTTTTGTTTTT
>Ga0136559_1000086_pt1 | contig 29912 bp, 26 predicted proteins | sample AntRauMeHopE1496_FD_104633 | JGI IMG/M metagenome (GOLD analysis project Ga0136559, IMG submission 104633) | Saline lake microbial communities from Rauer Islands, Antarctica - Metagenome Hop E1 #496 | ecosystem: Environmental > Aquatic > Non-marine Saline and Alkaline > Saline | place... | reverse complement strand
GGCGAAACTAATGACGGTTACTTAAATGACATCCGAGGGATGCATCTTTCCTCGGATGAAATAATTAAGACCGTCGAATCTGCAAAATCGGGAATAGTCGCCGAAGGAAATGTCGGAGCAGGCACAGGCACAGTTTGCTTTGGCTGGAAAGGGGGAATTGGGACTGCTTCGCGCAAGCTTCCTGAGAGTCTGGGAGGCTATACTGTTGGAGTACTTGTGCAAACCAATTTTGGAGGAAATCTCCAGATTGCCGGAGTGCCAGTCGGAGAAAAATTGGGCAAGTATCCGTTCAAAGATGCGCTGGAGAAATCAGATGGTAGCTGCATGATCGTGATTGCTACAGATGCCCCTGTTCTTGATCGAAATCTAGAGCGCATGGCACAGCGAGCGATGATGGGTTTGGCTAAAACAGGTGGAATAGCTTCCAATGGGTCGGGTGATTATGTGATTGCCTTCAGTACAGCAGAAGGATTACGAATATCCTATTCCGCAAAAAGCGGGACTTTGGAAAAATCAGAAACCTTGCGGAATGACGATATGACGCCGCTCTTTTTGGCAGTAATCGAAGCAACTGAAGAGGCGATTGTCAACTCACTTTTTGCAGCAGAAACAATGATCGGAAGGGATGGAAATTCTGTGGAGGCTTTGCCAAAGGAGCAAGTTTTGGAATGGGTTAAGATCAAGTAATTCCTTTCACATCTCAGGCACTTTAAATGGGTCAAAATCTGAATTTCAATGGATAAAGCCCTAACTTAAAGCATTCCAAAAAATAAAAATCATGAATAAAAAACCTGATTTCTCTTCGCTGAAAGCAATTTTTATTAATTGTACGCTCAAAAAGTCCCCCGATCAAAGTCATACCCAAGGCCTGATGGATCTGTCCGTTTCAATCATGAAAAAGGAAGGTGTCTCCGTGGACCTGATTCGATTTATAGATCATGAGATAGCCACCGGAATTTATCCTGATATGACTGAACACGGCTGGGAAAAGGATGAATGGCCAGCAATTACACTGCGAATTTTAAATGCGGATATTTTGGTGGTGGGCACTCCGATTTGGCTCGGTGAGAAGTCTTCTCAGGCACAAAAACTGATTGAGCGGCTTTACAGTCTAAGTGGGAAATTGAATGATCGAGGTCAATACCTGTACTATGGAAAGGTAGGCGGTTGTTTAATTACTGGAAATGAAGATGGCGTAAAACATTGCGCCATGGGTATCCTATACTCACTTCAGCATGTGGGGTATTCGATTCCACCGCAGGCAGATTCCGGGTGGATTGGGGAGGTAGGACCGGGTCCGAGTTATGGTGATACCGAATGGAAAGGAGAAAAGATAAATCCACCTGTGGGCTATGATTCAGAATTTACAAACCGGAATACGACTTTTATGACCTACAATCTACTTCATCTCGCAAATATGCTGAAATCGCAGCAGGGCTATCCGGCCTATGGCAATTCGAAGGAGGCATGGGGCTCTGGGGAACGCTGGAACTTTGAAAATCCGGAATACCGATAAATTGAATAAATGAATCTAGATCAGCATAAGAAAACTGCCATAGCCTTCTATCGCATGGCCTACGAGGGCAAGCAAAAGAAGCAGTCAAGCGCTATGTGGGAGCAAAATACATTAAACATAATCCCGCTGTGGCAAATGGAACTGCAGGCTTTGTGGACTACTTTGAGCGAATGAAATTTGAGTATCCTGATCAGTCGATCCAATTTGTCCGAGTAATAGCAGAAGGAGATTTGGTAGCCTTGCATACCCATCAGACTTGGCCTGGCAATGCTCAATTTGTAACCATGGATTTTTCCAGATTTGATGAAAATGGAAAAATCGTCGAGCATTGGGATTCCATTCAACAGATCCCCACGGAATCCGCAAATCCGAATACGATGTATTGAATTGGAGGAGTGCGAAATTTAATCTGATCGAAGAACTAAAAGAGCACTTTAAGACGTGTTTCAAACCCGTCTTTTTTTAATCTAGAAATTAGCCAAACTTGAGATTTGATCTTGGAAGGATCGAACTATGATTAGCCATTAGAAAAAACGATACGAATTAAAGCCCAACGACCCCGAGGGATGTCGAAACTAACTTTTATAATTAACAACCAAGTGCAGCATAATGACCTTACAAAGATTCTTTGAGTTGAAATACAATAATTGCTACGTTTAATCTGATAATTAATGTAATTGATAAGCCTTTATGTTTAAAAAAATCCTTTACGGTTGCTCTTATTTCTGCTGTTAGTTGCATGTGTAGATGAAAAATTCGTTCCGAGAGGAACATAAATAATGCTTAATCCCAATATATCTTTATATCCAGACTCAGTCTTCCCTTGGACGGCTTTAAACTTGGAAGGTATCGAATATGGAGTTAGTGAAGAAATATTTATGACTGGAAATCGATCATTATTTATTGGGAATCCTGATAGCGTGAGTACCAGAGCAGGATTTTGGACACAGACTTATACTGGGCAAATGCCTGTCCCAGGAAGTAGCGTAGAGCTCACAGCTTTCCTTAAGGGAGAAAATATAGAGGATTTAACTCAGGGCAGTAGTATTGGCATTTTTTTTCAGGTACTTCCTAGGATTGATAGCAAAGGGAATAGTCATGGCATAAGTATTTCTTCTGTAAATACTATAAAGTTAGAAGGTGGCTTTGATTGGAGACTCATTAGAGTCGCTCAAGATAGCTTCCCGGTAGAAGCAGATAATATTGAGGTTCGGCTAATTGCGCCCACATTGACTTCCGGAAGAGTTTATTTTGATGGAATTTCGCTTACCGCAAATTAAATTTGACAAATTCCCCTCCAAGGTGTGGAGTGCCTGCTTAAGCGTTTTCCGCAGAGTAGTCGAATGTAATTGCATCTTCCCATCAATTAAAATTTGTAATTCAAATGAATTCAGTTTTTTCGAGAGGAGGGATAGCTAAACAAACTGGTAAGAAGACTAGGATAAAGCTACGTACCAAACTATCGGAATTTATCCAGTTAATCAAAAAGCTTCATTAATGAGTATATATCTATTTACAAAGAATTCGCTCTTTTAACAGAAAATCAATTAATCTATAAAAATCTACACATGAATTTTTTTTTGCTAAAATATCAGTTCTTGAATTTTAACTTTTTTTTAGTTTCCCTCGTTCAACTCATCAGGCTTTTTTGGCATTTGTCAATCTATTTTTAAGATTTTGGTTCTTTTAAACATGCATCCTATGAAAAAAATATTCTCGTATTATTTCGTTTTTTTTGCGGCTTTCTTCTTGTTTCCAAGTTTAGCCCAAGCACAGTTTGAGATAGGGATTGGATACCTTAACTCTAACCCTTCAGGCGCAATGGGGTCATATATTACTCGTTCCAGTCATGGACTTTCAATGGATTTGGCCTATCGTATTCCTAAGACCAACCTTAGTGTAGGAATTCAATTTGCTGGTTCAGAATACGGGTTTGAGAGGCGAGAAGAAACCTACCGCTTTGCTAATGGCTATGAGGGAAATGTCAATGTGGAGGTGTCTAACTTCTTTACAAACAACAGTCTGTACCTAAAATATGATATTCTCGATAATGTATTTGCCCAACCTTACCTACTTTTTGGAGGTGGATTTAGTAGCTTTTCTACCGAGTTGTCAATTACTGATCCAAGAGAAGAATTCACATCAGATTGTCCAAAACCACTCGAGACCACAACCTTAATTAGTGATCGGACTGGTTATTTACTTCTAGGAGGTGGGCTGAGGTTTGATTTGAGCTATGCTTTCAAATCTCTCGAAAGAAGAAATGTACTTTTTGATGTACGCTTGACTTATTTAAATGGTGGTGAGGTCAGATATATGAGTTTGAATGAGCCTAACATTACGCCAACCACAGTTGGACGTGAAAATGTGCTTTTTAATTTTGCTAGCACTGCTCAGCCTGATATAATTCATGAATATCACGCGGGCTCTTCTTATCGTTCAAGCATGCAGTTCGTCACGCTCAATGCGGGAATAATTATCGTTCCTGGAAAATGGGATTGGGATTGGTTGGGTTTTTAATCCTTTCGAAAGTTGAATTTACTGTTTTCAAATCCTCCCTGATTAGAATCTTAGCCCGAGGGTGATCCGTACAGCTGTCGAATATAGTACGCTTCATGTTTTTTTCGTCTTACCGTTTTGGAGAAACCTTATTCTCCTTATTGACAACCATATGGAGATAGTGACATTTCTAGCTTTTATTCAACAGGTGGGATCCAGCGAATTGTGACCTCTTTGTTGCCCCATTCTCGGGCTTTGGAAACATCCTTGCCCATATAGATATCGATTTTTTGGGTCCATCTACGTTGCATTTTATCCAGGACTATATATTTCCCATCCAGCCCATCAATGGTGACTTCCATATTATAGTGCAATCCTGAATCAAGCAAATCCCTGGAAATAGCAATCGCTTTCATGCCTGGCTTTAACGTATCGCCCCATGCAGCTATGTTCGGATCATTTGCTGTTTGTGCTTCAACTGAGTTGTAAGCTGTAGCCGTCACTTCCATGGTTTGACTTTCGGGATTGCCGCATGCGGTGAGCAAAAATAAAAGCGCAACAGTAATGAAATGAATGGTTTTGATTGATGGACACATACCTACTAAACAGCTGTTTGAGACAATCGTTCCTTTAATATCCTTTGGCGTTACTCATGACTAACAAGATGTTGCACTTCTGGTGCTTTACAAATAGCATACAAAATTTCCCAATTTTGGGCATATCCCTTTTATATTTTGCGGTAAGGCTATTTTCACTAAGTGCTCTATACGATTAATAAATTGCTATCTCCCGTTGATAAATCGTTAAATCCATTTTCCACAAATTAAAACCATACCTCATGGTTTGACATCCTAATTATAATATTCCTCCTAAATTAGAGCACCTTAATTTTATCTACCTATCCATGAACAAAGTCAACCTGAACGAAAAATTTGATCTGATCAAAGAACATTGGAGCCCAAAGATTATCGGCGAACTCAATGGTCAGGATGTAAAACTAGCCAAAGTCAAAGGTGAATTTGTTTGGCATGATCACAAGGGTGAAGACGAGCTTTTTCTGATTATGAAAGGCACGCTGAGAATCGAATTTCGGGACCGAAGTATTACGCTGAATGAAGGTGAAATGCTGATTATTCCAAGAGGGGTTGAACATTATCCGATTGCAGAGGAGGAAGTTTGGCTATTGCTCTTCGAACCTCAAAGTACCAAACATACCGGAGAGGTGATGACAGAGCGTACGGTGGAGAAATTTGAGAAGATTTGAGAAGGTGTTTCCATATCTCTCTTACCTTTTTTAGTATTTTTACGTGTGTTGTTGAATCTCATAAGTGTTTACTTCAGGTTGTTTTGATTTTGAAGAAAAATGGACCAAACTCAATTACTCGATTCTATTAAAAAGGTCATCACTGAATCCCGGCAGCGGGTTTTCAGAATGGCAAATTCAGCCTTATTACAAACTTATTGGCAAATCGGAAAGCTAATCATTGATGAGGAGCAAAATGGAAATGAAAAAGCTGAATATGGCAAGGCAACTTTAAGAAATCTTGCAAAGCAGCTTACTTTGGAATTTGGGAAAGGTTTTGACTATACAAACCTTACGAATATGCGTAAGTTTTTTTTAGCATTTCCAATTCTTGACGCATTGCGTCAAGAATTGAGTTGGACACATTATCGTCTCATTTGTAGACTTGATTCTGAGGAAAAACGAAACTATTACTTGAATGAAAGTGTAGCCACAAATTGGAATAGTAGGACCCTGCAACGCCAAATCAATAGTATGGCCTTTGAAAGAGTACTCGAGCATCAGTCCGGGAATCCTGAAACTAATTCCATTCAAAATTTTATAAAAGACCCCTACATTTTTGAATTTTTAGGATTACCTACTCATTCAAAAAACTCGGAACGTTCCATAGAAACGGCAATCATTGACCATTTACAACAATTTCTACTTGAATTCGGAAAGGGATTTGCTTTCGTCGCACGTCAACAACATATCGCCACTGACACGTCTGATTTTTATATTGATTTAGTCTTTTATAACTATTTATTGAAATGCTTTGTGGTTATCGATTTAAAAACCGGAAACCTTTCTCATCAAGACGTTGGGCAGATCGATATGTATGTGCGGATGTACGATGATTTGAAAAGAAGCTCAGACGATAATCCTACTATTGGAATTTTGCTTTGCAGCGAGAAGGATGAAACCATTGTAAAGTATTCCGTACTCAACGACAAAAGCCAACTTTTTGCCAGTAAATATTTACTCTATTTGCCTAAAGAAGAAGAATTGAAGCGCCTGGTTGAGCTAGACCGATTAAATTTTAATTTAGACATAGACCAAGAATCAAATCAATGAAATGGATTTACACCGTCATAATAGCAGGTCTTTTTACGGCCTGCCTTCCTGAGAAAAGGGAATTTCAACTTGATCTGGAGGAGCTTTCGATCGAAAAAATCCATGAGTTGTATACTTCTGGCGTCCTGACTTCCGAAAGTCTCGTCAATGCCTACTTAGCTCGGATCGACTCGGTAAATCCCAAAATCAACGCCTTGACCACGATCAATCCAAAAGCGCTTGAAATCGCCAAAGCTTTGGATGCTGAGTATAAGAAAACCGGAATCCTTCGTCCACTGCATGGAATTCCGATGATCGTCAAAGACAACATCAATTCGATTGGAATGCCAACTACTGCCGGTTCCTTAGCCTTGGCCGACTTTTATCCTGAAACAGATGCCTTTATTATCCAAAAGCTGGAAGAAGCTGGCGTGATCATCCTAGCCAAATCCAATATGGCAGAATGGGCTTTTTCAGCGATGCACTCCGAAAGCTCTACGGCTGGAATCACTCGAAATCCTTACAATCTAGAATACGTACCCGCAGGATCAAGTGGTGGAACAGCTGCTGCGATTGCAGCAAATCTCGGGACCATAGGACTTGGAACTGATACCGGAAACTCGATCCGTGGTCCTTCTTCGCATAATGCGCTTGTCGGTTTTCGAAGTACGTTGGGATTGGTAAGCCGGGAAGGAATCGTCCCGCTTTACCTCCGAAATGATGTGGTAGGGCCGATGTGTAAAACCGTAGAAGATGCCACCAAAGTTTTGCAAGTGATGGTAGGAATAGACCCAAAAGACGCCTTGACTTCCTATTCCGAAGGAAAAGGGGTGAAAGATTACCTGCAATATTTAGACAAAGACGGGCTAAGGGGAGCGCGAATAGGTATTTTCAGAACGCTCAGCGAACGAGATCCTGACCCTGAAATCACCGCTCTTTTCAACCAAGCCATAAAAGATATGGAAAGCCTAGGAGCTGTGATGATCGATTCAGTCCTCGTTCCAAATTTTGAGGAGTTGAGTCAAAACCAATGGTGTCCTACTTTTCGAACTGATTTGGAAGATTTCCTCCGGACTTATGTAAAACGGGATACCATGAGCAGCTATGAAGATGTGCTCCGAGTGGGAACCAAGTCTGACTACACGAGAGATCGGATTGAGTCCTTGGGTCAAAATACCTTGCGCAGATTAAATCCAGAGATTCCCTGTGGAAATGCATACGAGGATGTCCGAAGAATAGCTTTTCGCCAAGCGATCAAAAATACCATGGACTCGCTTCAGTTAGATGCCTTGGTGTATCCTACTTGGAATAATCGACCAGCACTAATCGAGCGATTTGAGGAAGATTACTTGGGTGACAATTCGCAGATTATTGCCCCACATACTGGTCAGCCAGCCTTTTCGGTTCCCATGGGATTTACCAATGGAAACTTACCAGCTGGTCTTCAGTTTCTCGGGCGAATGTACGCTGAGCCTACTCTGATCCGATTGACTTATAGTTACGAGCAAGGGACTAAGCATCGGAAATCACCAAAAGATTTAATTAATGATTAAGATAATATCGATTTTTGTCCTTTTCAGTCTTTTGCTTTTTGGCAATAGGAGCAAAAATTCAACTGAGGTGGAAATGATTACCAACTATGGAAAGATCGTCCTTCGCCTCTCTGACGAAACACCACTCCATCGGGATAATTTCATCAAACTGGTGGAGTCAGGTACGTATGACAGCCTTCTTTTTCATCGGGTGATCAAAGGCTTTATGATCCAGGCTGGTGATACCAAAAGTAAAAATGCCAGTGATACAGTCGCCCTCGGAGGATCTGATTTGAGTTATCAGGTTCCCGCGGAAATCCGTCCTAATCTTTTTCACAAGAAAGGAGTATTAGCCGCTGCAAGAACGGGAAATCCCGAGCGAGCTTCCAGTAGCACACAGTTCTACATCGTCCAAGGGATCATCCATACCGACAGTTCGCTGGATCATAATGAAGGCCGAATCAATAAAATGTTGGCGAGGCACTTTGCCGTAAATGATCCGAATACTAAACCTCTTTTAGATTCACTGGAAAAAGCAAGAACGGTCAAGGATACTATCCTGGTAAAAACCCTCAATGACAGTCTGACAAAAATTGTGGATAACTATACAAATTTTGAACGCTATGTGATTCCAGAATTGCATCGCCAAGTCTATAAGGAAATCGGAGGATCGCCTCATTTGGACCAAAATTATACGATTTACGGAGAGGTGATTTCAGGCTTGGAAGTGGTCGATGCCATAGCAGCTGTGGATACCAAAAAGCCAGATAGGCCAGCCGCTGAAGTTCGGATCTTGAGTATGCGGCTGATTTCTAGATAATTTCTTTAAATTAATGGGCTAAACCCTCAGCCTATGAAATCGATTTTCTCACTTTTTATGCTCCTTCTTTTCGCTTTTTCCTGCCAAGAAAAGGAGTCCGAAGAATCAAAATCTACCTTACCCAATATCGTTTACATCTTTACAGATGATTTAGGTTACGGAGATATTGGAGTCTTTGGCGCTACGGATATCAAGACTCCAAACATTGATCGAATGGCAAATGAGGGAATCAAATTTACTTCGTTTCTCTCCGCTTCACCCGTTTGTAGTCCTTCCCGAGCAGGTCTTTTGACGGGTAGAATGCCCCAGCGGATGGGAATTAATGCGGTATTTTTTCCTGAGAGTTTCACAGGAATGGATCCGGAAGAAATCACTTTTGCAGAAATTCTGAAAGAGAAAGGTTATAAAACTGCTGCCGTTGGCAAATGGCACCTTGGACACCTCGAGCGATTCCTTCCACTCAACCAAGGCTTCGATCAATATTTTGGGATTCCCTATTCCAATGACATGGCCTCGGTCGTCTATCTGCGGGATAATGAAGTTGAAAGCTTTGAAGTAGATCAAACTTATACCACTCAGAAATATACCGAGGAAGCATTAGCATTTATCGATGAAGCTGCGGATTCGCCTTTCTTGCTTTACCTCGCACATAATCAACCTCATGTTCCGATTTATGCTTCGCCCGAATTTCAAGGAAAATCCGAGCGTGGTCTATATGGGGATGTGATCCAGGAAATTGATTGGAGCGTAGGACAGGTTTTGAAGAAGCTGGAGGAAAATGGGATTTTGGAAAATACCTTGATTGTTTTCTCATCTGACAATGGGCCTTGGCTGGTGATGGAAGATCATGGAGGGTCGGCTGGCGAACTCAGAGAGGGAAAGCAATATACGTTTGAAGGCGGAGTTCGAGTGCCAACAGTGGCAATGTGGAAAGGGAAAATTGCTCCAGGCCAAGTTTATGAGGAGTTGGCTACGCAAATGGATTGGTTTCCGACATTTTGCAAACTGGTTGGAGCGGAAATTCCTTCTGATCGAGAAATTGATGGGAGAGACCTGTCGGCAGTTCTCTTTGAAAATGGCAATCGCGAAGGAGATACTTTTCTATACTACATGCTCTCTGATCAGCGTGGCTATCGAGAGGGAGACTGGAAGATCAAGCGACCTTATGGAGGTTTTGACGGAAGCCGAGGAATGAAAGCTGTAGAGGCACATGACACCCTACTTTTTAACCTAAAAAATGACCCGGGGGAAACGACAAATCTTGCCGAAGAAAATCCCGAAAAACTAGCTCAAATGATGCGTGCAATGGATTTAGAGGTGAAGCGATTGGGGCCTCTGCCTGAAAGCAAGATGGTGCGAAGTGGAGCTGACAAAAGTCACTATGAATACTTGGATCAGAAGCGAAAAGGGGAATTGAAACCTTAAAAATTTCCTTGGCTACGGATCAGTTCTAACTGCTCTACATCAGCTAAATCCTTTAATCTTCCGCTAGCTTTCTTATTTTGAATTAAGTGATTGATATGGATGACTTTCAATTTCAAATCATCAAAATTTGTAGTCACAGCTTGCCCAATACTTTCAGAATAAGTCACACCTGAAATTTGAGTCATGAAATCTGTACGCTCAGGAGGATTACCAAAGTAAAAAAGTTGTGATTCCCTGAAATCTCGATTTGCAATTTCTGTTTGGGATTCAGAATCAAATCCCAACCCATCTAAAGCAGATATAAATTTTGATTTATTTTCATTGCTGGGTTCAAGCCAAATATCCATGTCACCAGTCACACGATTGTGGCCATAATAGATTACTGCAAATCCTCCCACAAGGATAAAATTGACCTGATTTATAAAAAGTTGCCTTAAAACATCTTTGTGCTCTTCAAAAAAAATATTCATCTCTTCTCCTTAAAGATCATAACACGCGGAGCTGGTCTCTTTTCGCTCAATTCTTTCGCGTAAACTTTCATCGCTAATTTCTTGTGGGCTAAAAACCTTTCCTCAGGACTCAGGCTCAAATTATGGGATAACTGATCAAGCTCCATTTCTTCAAATGAAGCCGAAAATTGGAGTTTACGTGTGCCTTTTGAAGTAGATAAGTTTTCCTTTTTCATAAATTTGCTCAAACAAAGTTTTTCATATTACTAAGATATCACATTTTATCCTTTTCCCTCAAACCTAAGCAATGCGAAGTCCTAGCAACCTTACTAATTCTCCAGTTGGCTATGATAAAAATGGTTAATTCGTGATATTCTGAGTGGATTGAATTTGAAGTTTTCCTGCATATTCTGGTTACTCTGATGAAATATTATTTTTTGCGACAGCGATCTTTTTTGCTCGGAATGACCGCTTCTCGAATTTTCCCATGGGGACAATATCTGGGTAGCTGACTGGTTTTATAAATCTTCAACCGTGACGTCAGGTACGGAATATGTATCGATTCTAGATGCTGTGCCGACGGCAGGAGTGGGTTGATATGGAATTTGTTTTTTCTACCCAAAGACTCTACGATGCTTTTTGGAAGATAAAATCACTTAGAAAAATTCATAGGAATTTATACCTTAATTGCATATCCTCCCCCGAAATTAGTTTTTATCAAAATTTTTAACCTGAGCCTAAAACCAAATTTCTTTTCCAATTCATGAAGCTTTGCCGATTCCAATTTTTCACCCTGGGGTTTTTTGCTTGCTCACAAAAAACTATTTAAACACATAAAAAAACATTTTTCTCATCGCTGCCAATGGCCTTGCCTTTACAATCACTGAACTCCCCATACTTATAGCCACCAAATCTCCGCCTAGACTTATGACAGGATTGATGAATTCTGATCTAAGAATAATTAACTGACTGGTCACTACTCCGACTCCACCGGTCAAGGAAAGCTTAGAAATCCGAGCCGCTTTAGCTTCTCCTACACGATAAAATGCTGAATTAAACCGCCAATGGGCTGCCAGTACATCTGGTCTTCGCTCTAAAATCTGCATAGGAATCCCCGCGAGAATGACTGAGTTGATTTCCAATAAAGTAGAATTGACTTGCACCTCGGATCATGGACGGAAGATTTATTTTAACCACAAAGGTCATAAATGAGATACACAAAGCTCAAAGCTAATTTTTAGCAACAGCGGAGCGCTTTGATTGATGTTTTAGATTTTTCCTAATTTGATTATCCGCTACTTTGCCAGTAGGCAAAAAAGACAAGAATATAATTGGCAACAAATTGACATTTGGGCGTTTCGGTCTTCCCTGCCTACTTGCGGTCTTCTGTCCCAATAAGCAAAGAAAATAAGGTTACTGGTGTAATTGCGGATATACATATTTCCTAAATACCCAGTCTGCCAGCTTTAGGATGTCTTTCGATAATTCCACACTGCCCAACTATTAAAGAACATCGCAAAACCAATCATCTTCAGAAAGTGGGGAATGATGTCTTTGAACTCACTGCCTTTCAGCACCACCATCCGCATCACTTCTATGAAATACGTAACCGGATTGAGGTAAGCGATGACTTTGGCCCACTCGGGCATACTGTCAATGGGCGTAAACAATCCGCTCATCAGTAAGAAAATCATCATCACAAAGAAGGCGACGGACATCGACTGCTGCTGCGTATCACTGTAGGTAGAGATTAATAATCCAATACCTAAAAGTGCTACCAAATAGATCGCCAAAAACCCATAAATCAATACAATACTGCCCAATGGTATGATTCCGTAAACTATCCGGGCCACAAAGAATATCCCAATACTGAATACAAAGACCCCAATCACCCAGAAAGGAATGAGTTTGCCCAAAATAAAATTCAGCTTGCTGATCGGGGAGACGTTGATCTGCTCGATGGTCCCGATTTCCTTTTCTTTGACAATATTGAGTGAGGTCATGTAGGCGGCGACCATCGTGACCAGAAAGGCCAGAATGCCCGGCACCATAAAAAACCGATAGTTCATGTAAGGATTAAACCAATTGGATGAAGCTACTTCCACTCTGGGAATAGTACTGAAGCGCTGAGGATCGGTCCATTCCAGTCGAACTTCAGCATTATATTCGGCGATAATCTTGTTGAGGTAGGCCCCGCCCAAATTGGCCTTGGTTCCATTAATCGCATTCACGGCGATGAAGAGCTTTTCACGGTTTTCTCGGATCAAGTTTCGCTCAAAGTCCACCGGAATCTCCAGAATCAGATCCGATTCATTATCCTCAATTTTTTCAAAAGCTTGCTCAAAGGAATTGCCATAATCTGCCAAAACAAAATATCCTGAAGCCGTGACCTTGGAAATCAAGGCTCTGGAAAAGGGTGAACGGTCATGATCTACAATAGAAATATTGATATTCTTGATCTCATAGTCAGCGGCTAGTGGCATCACCAGCAATTGAATCAGTGGCATTGCAAAAATCATCGGCAACAAGGCTCGATTTCGGAAGATCTGCTTAAACTCCTTTTGAATAAGAAACCTCAAAGTTCTCATGCCAGTCTGATTTTAAATTTTTTGAAGGAAATGAACAAAAGAATGATGGTCATCCCCAGCAGAATAAGTGTTTCTTTCCAAATCGCCGAGAAGCCCAAGCCTTTGATCATTATCGATTTGGCAATTAAATAGTACCACTTCGAAGGGACGATATTGGAGAAAATCTGTAGTGGAAGGGGCATATTTTCGATCGGAAACATAAACCCGGTCAACAACATCGTGGGAATCAACATGCCCATCAGAGAGATCAGCATTGCTGTCTGCTGGGAATCTGTGCTGTTGGAGATTAGTAAACCCAGGGAAAGCGCAGTCAAAATCAGAAGGCTACTGACCGCGAAAAAGAGTAGGTAGCTCCCATTAAAAGGCATCTCAAGCAGCGTAATACTCAAGACCAAAATCACCGCAAGATTGACCAAGGATAAAATAAAATACGGTACCGCCTTGGCGATAATGACCATAAAGGGATTGAAGGGAGAAACCAATAGTATCTCCATCGTACCCAGTTCTTTTTCCCGGACAATCGAGACCGAAGTCATCAGTACGCAGACCAACATCAAGACCAAAGCCATCACTCCAGGGACAAAATTGGTAGCACCTTTCAATTCGGGATTGTAAAGCATTCGGATTTCGGGCTGGATCTGATAAGGCATTCCACCTTCGGGTAGCAATTCCCGTTGGTAATCAGACACGATGGTGTTGACATAATTCGTCAGCGCATTTGCCTGATTGGGATCAGAAGCATCCGCAATTACTTGGATCTGTGCCGAATGCTGCTGAAGCAAATCCTGCTGGAAATTCGTGGGGAAAACGATGGCAAGATTAATTTTTCCCGTTCGAAATTGATCTTCGATTTCCAGATGGGAGCTAATTTGATGCTGAAGCTGAAATTGCTGCGTTGCGTCTATTTTAGTGATGATCTGTTGTGAGGCCGCATCTTTGGCATAATCCACTACGAGGACTTTTGAGTCTTTAATCTCATTGGTCAGCGCAAAACCAAAAAGTATGATCTGTACGATCGGAAGTCCGAAAAGCATCAGCAAAGTTTTCGAATCACGGAATACATGGTAGAATTCCTTTTTGACGAATGTGAGAAACTGTTTCATATCAATCTGCTTGTCTTTTTGCCCCTCGGGCTAATTCAAAAAAAACTTCGTCCATAGATTCCACTCCAAACTGATTTTTCAGATTGGTTGGGCTGTCCAGAGCTTTGATTTCACCATCTACCATCATCGATAGCCTATGGCAATATTCCGCTTCGTCCATGTAGTGAGTGGTCACAAATACTGTAATCCCACGATCAGCGGCTTCGTAGATTAAGTCCCAAAATTGCCGTCTAGTCACCGGATCTACTCCGCCAGTCGGCTCATCGAGGAAGACAATCTTTGGATCATGCAGGATCGCCACGGAGAAAGCCAGCTTTTGCTTCCAACCGAGCGGAAGTGATCCAACCAGTTTTTTGGTTTCGCTTTCCAAGCCCAGCAAGTCGATCAAGTGTTTGCTTTTATCAGCAATCTGAGCATCAGAAAGCCCGTAAATTCCTCCAAAAAAGCGGATATTCTCCAATACCGTCAGATCCTCATACAGGGAAAACTTTTGACTCATGTAGCCAATAGTCCGTTTGATCTTTTCGGTTTCGGTGTAAATATCAAATCCAGCAATGGTAGCCTCACCGGAAGTCGGTGTGGAAAGCCCACAAAGCATTCGCATTGCAGTAGTTTTTCCGGCACCGTTTGCTCCCAAAAATCCAAAAATTTCTCCTTTGTAGACTTCAAAGGTGATGGAGTCTACAGCGGTAAAATCCCCAAATTTCTTGGTGAGTTTTTCAGTCTTGATGGCAATCTCAGACATGGGTTTGATTCATTAAATGAATAAAGCAATCTTCAATCGTAGGAGTGATTGGTTTAATCTCCACTCCTGAATGCCCTTTTTGACTCAGCGCTTCTTTGATTTGATTTTGCAAAGCAAGGTCATTTTGGGCCAAAGTGATGTGATGATATTCTCCAAATGAATTGCAGCTGCTGACCTCCGGAAGCTGCCGAAGTTCTTGGAGTAAGTGACTCATTTTATCCGCCTTGATCCCAAATAGGGGATCTTTGAAATCGTTTCGGATTTGCTCTGGCGTATTAATGGACATGATTCTACCATCTTGGATCAAAGCAATTCGCTCGCAAAGCGAGGCCTCATCCATATAGGGAGTCGATACCAGGATGGTGATTCCCTGAGCTTTGAGCCGCTTGAGCATTTCCCAAAACTCCTTCCGAGATACCGAGTCTACACCTGTAGTAGGCTCATCCAAAAAGAGTACAGTAGGTCGATGAATCAAGGCACAGCACAACGCGAGCTTCTGCTTCATACCCCCTGACAATTTGCCGGCTCTACGGTCTTTAAATGGCTCGATCTGAACATAGATGTCTTTGATCAGATCATAGTTTGCCTCAATGGTCGTGTTGAAGATCGTGGCGAAGAAGTTTATATTCTCTTCTACGGTAAGATCCTGATAGAGCGAAAATTTGCCTGGCATGTAGCCCACCTGCTTGCGGATCGCTTTATAGTCTTTGACGATATCCAAGCCATTGACGCTCGCCGATCCGGAGGTAGGTAGTAATAAGGTGGTCAGCATTCGGAAAATGCTGGTTTTACCTGCACCATCCGGACCGATTAGTCCGAAAAGTTCGCCCTTATTTACTGTCAAAGAGACCGCGTCTACTGCGGGCTTCGTACTTCCGGGGTAGGTAATGCTTAGATTTTCAAGATTGACCATGACTTATTGAAAGTTAATTTCCCCATACATTCCTATTTTAAATTTTCCATTCTCGTTAGGCACTTTGATCTTGACCGCATAGACCAGATTGGCTCTTTCGTCCTTGGTCTGAATTGTTTTTGGAGTGAATTCTGCCTTGTTGTTGATCCAACTGATCGTGCCGGTGGCCTCGTCAAATCCTCCATCCGCATTGTCTGTATAGACTTTTACAGGTTGATTGAGTTTGACTTGTGTCAGCTGATTTCCGGTGACATATACCCGCAACAGGATATGTGTTAGGTCGGCTATTTTATAAAGTGGTTTCCCCGGAGCGGTCATTTCGTTTTCTTCGGCGTATTTGATTAATACCGTTCCACCGGTGGGATTGATAATCTTTGATTTATTGAGTTGATCTTCAAGTTGTGCGATCTGGATTTCCAATGGTGACGCATCGTCGGAGATTCCTTGAGTCGAGATATTCAGAGTTGACTTTTGCGCAGCTATCTGTGCTTGATACACGGTCACTTGTGCATTTGCATCGTCTAACTGTTTTGAGGTGGCAGCATTTGCTTTGACCAGATTGCTGACACGGTTCGCTTCAACTGTTGCAGTATTGAGCTGCGCTTCCAAAGCCGCTAATTGGGCAGAGATATTTGGTTTTCGGCCTGTAAGCGCTGTGATCTGAGCTTCCAATTGTTTCTTTTTGAGGAAAAGTTGCAAGCTATCAACATAGCCTATGAATTGATTTGCGGAGAGTACCTGACCTTCTTCGAGGTCAAATTGCTTCAGCGCTCCTGAAGCTTCCGCAGATATGATGGTCTCTTCTGCTTCGAATGAACCGGAAGCATCAAATGTTTTTTCTTCGGTGCAGCCTATCGCAAGAGGCAGGAAAATCGTGGCGAGAATAATTTTATGAATCGTATTCATGAGCTAAGTTTTTAATTGCCTGAAGTGATTTGATAATTGGACTGGGCCAGCAGAAGCTGGATTTGATGCAAAGCAAGATTTTGTCGGGCACGATCTGAAGCATTGATGTAGGTGAGCAAGTCATTGGAAGTGATCGTACCGTATTCGAGTTGACTGCTTGCCGTGGCTTGGACGCGCTCACGAAGTGTGATGATTTCCCGGTCGGTCTGCATTAGTTTGAGGTATTTTGCGATTTCGGTCTCCTGTTGGGTCAATGCGATTTCGGTATTGAGGCGAAAGGTTTCCTCTTGAATGGCGATTCCTCGCTGATTCAGATTGAGCAGTTCCTTTTCGCGCGAGGAAGTATAGTAGCGGGAGATGTTCCAGTTGAAACGCAATCCACCGAGGTAGTATAAATCGAAGTCATTGCTTAAGAAATTCAACGCCGGGCGACCATAGCCTCCTTGGAAAAAGAGATTAAGTTGAGGAATATTTTTGTTGGAAATAAGTTCTTGCTGAAGCAAAATTGATTGCTTTTGACTTGCAAAGAGTCCGAGTTCAGGGCGATTGATCTCTTGCGAAAGAGCTGGAAGAATCGGAATCTGAAGGCTTACTTCAGCGCCAATTTCCTGCCCGATAAACAAGCCTAGCATTTGGGTAAAGCCTTGTTGATTTGCGGCAAGCTCGATTCGTTGTTGATCTGCATTCAAGAGCTCGGCTTTCAGAATGTCTAAGGAAGATTGGAGAGCTATTTCATTTTCAATGGCGGCTTTGGTTTTTTCGATTCCAACTTGAAGATCTTTTTGGCGAATCTCATTTTGCGCCAACTGCTTATCGAGCAGCAAAACCCCAAAAAAGACCTGGTTCACGCGGCCTTTGAGTTGGTAGAGCTCCACTTCCAATTGCTGAGCCTGTGTCAGTGCATTGGCTTCCAGCAATTGTTTCTGTGTTTTCACCGTAGCCGAATTAGTCAGCGGTTGCAGTACTTCCGCGTAAACCTTGTACTGATCCTTTGCCAGCGGCTCGACGACCAGATTGGGAATCTCGATGGGAAATCCGGTGACATCGGATTGGTAAGTGGCCTGCCCGATGAGGTTGATTTGAGGGAGGTTGCCTTTTCCGGCATTTTCTACCGAAAAATCCCGGCTAAGCTTGATCAGTTCCAACTGATTGATTTGTGGATAATTTGCTTTTGCCAAATCATAGCATTGATCCAGCGTCAATTGCTGTGCGACTGCAAGCCCAGGGACGCTTAGCAGCAGAATCAGAAAAACTGAATTGAGGTAAAGTTTCATTTTGGATGCTATTTTAAAATTATGTTTTAAACAAATGATTAATCGTTGGGTAAAAAAAAGCTCAGGTTTTGAGCATAGCTTTTATCCATATTGGAATCAGTTTTTTGCGTTCTTCCAGCAGGGCAGTGAAGTCACTTTCCGATTTGATGCCCAGATGCAACAGCATGGGTTTAGAGACAAATGGAAAGACGGTCATTCCAAGCAGATTCATCAGAAAGTGCATGGGATGAATGGGTTGGCATTCGCCCTGCTTAATTTTTTCTTGAAGCTGAGCCAGAAAAACAGATTCGATCATAAAGGTTTTAGAGTTCATGACCGCCAAAAGGGTTTCAGGATTATTGCGAACCTCACTCAGGATAAAAGTTGGGATATCGGGATTGAGCAGCAGATTGGAGATGTAGGTATCCGCTAATTGTTCTATTTTTTCTTCGAAAGTCGAATTTGGATCGTTGAATATATTTTTCAATACAGAAAAAAAACCTCCAAGTGACTCCTTCATGATCAATTCAAATAGCTTCTCTTTGCTCCGGAAATAGTAATTAAGAAGTGCCAAGTTGATACCCGCTGCTTCGGCGATATCTCTTGTTTTGGTTCCGGCAAAGCCTTTCTGCTGAAAGAGCAAACGAGCTGCACTTTTGATTTTTTCTTCGGTGGATTTGTCTAATTTTTTGGAAGCGTTTTTTTCCATGATCTGTTTGATTACCTCAAAGGTAAAATAATTAATCAAATTAATTAATCAAATTATTTAATCATTTGATTAATTATTTCAGATTTATACTGTATAATTTTGCTAAAGGCGCGAAATATTGCCCTTCCTCTACAGTATAAGCAAAGTCCTTAGTCGGAATAATTCAAGGCATTCCATGTTTTTGGGAGAAATCAGGAGGATATCGGCCCGTCTAAATGAGTAGGAACTATTTTAACCACATACTTGAATACTTTGGGTAGAGACGTCGAAAATGCTAAAGTTTCGAAGAAAATAATTTTAGTACTCGAGGTGGGACACCTTAGTAGATTTCCCAAATCTGGCATTAGTAAGGTTTTGATTTGATACTAATAGAAATGAATTTACAGTCACCAAGACGTATCACACCCAAAAATTAGATTATATCAAGATTTTTAGCCTAAATTCTCGAACCAAAACTCTTTGTCAATTCATGAAGCTTTGCCAGTTCCCATTTTTTGCGCTGATGATTTTTTGCGCTTGCTCCCCAAAACCCGCAGATCCTCCCAAGAAGCTAAACATTCTCCTCATCGTTGCCGATGATCTGGGTTATGCAGATTTGGGAAGTTTTGGTGGAGATATTGACACCCCCAATCTGGATGAATTGGCCAAAAATGGTATTCGATTCAGTAGATTCCATGCCGGAGCGAGTTGTGCAGTGAGTCGGGCCATGTTTCTTACCGGCAATGATAATCACATCGCAGGCATGGGTGTCCAAAGTATTTATAGTGAAGTCCCCGGATACGAAGGCTATCTATCAGACCGCATTGTAACGATTCCTGAACTTTTGCGAAGCAAAAGCTACCATACCTATATGGTTGGCAAATGGCATTTGGGACCAAAAATCCAACATGACCCTTCGCAACGTGGCTTCGAAAAATCTTTCAATACTCCCGAAGGGGGAGCCAATCATTACAACAATCTTGGCGTCCTTCCTCAAGCTCCGATCTCTATTTTTCGTGAGAATGGCGAAGAATCGGAATGGCCTATAGGAGCCTATTCTACAGATTTCTATACGGATAAGCTTATCGAATACATCAAAAGCAATCAGGGAGATGGAAAGCCTTTTTTCACTTATGCTGCCTACACCTCTCCTCATTGGCCGCTTCAAGTAGATGAAAAGTTTTGGAGAAAGTATGAAGGCAAATACGATGAAGGCTACGAAAAACTTAAAGAGCAAAGGTCTGAAAGTCTAAAGAAAGTCGGAATGATCCCCGAAAATGCCATCCTCCCGCCTTCCCATCCAGACATCAAGCCGTGGAGTTCCCTTTCTCCGGAGGAGCAAAAAAAGGAAGCTCGTAAGATGGAACTCTATGCCGGAATGGTGGATAATCTGGATTATAATATCGGCCGGCTCATCAACTATCTCAAAGAGATTGGCGAGTATGAGCATACATTGATCATATTTTTGTCCGACAATGGCGCCGCAGCCGAAGACTTTTATTATCAGGATGGCTTCAAAGAGCTTCTGCAGGCTAACTTCACGGATTCATACGAAGATATGGGAAAGCCTAATTCCTTTATTTCCTACGGACCACAGTGGGCTGAGGCCGGTAGCGCACCTTTTAAATACTACAAAAGCTTTAGTACCGAAGGAGGTTTGATGGTGCCTATGATTATGTCAGGACCTGGAGTGAATGAGAAAAATTCCACCAACGACTCCTTTTTCACTGTGCTGGATTTAGCCCCCACAATCTATGAGTTGACCGATACAACCTACCCAAAAGAATGGAACGGTAAACCAATTCAAACCTTGCTTGGTGCCTCACTAGTACCTGTTTTGGAAGGAACGAAAAAATCAATCCACAATGATGACTACGTCTTTGGATTTGAACAAAGCGGCATGGCGATGCTTCGCAAAGGAGAATGGAAAATAACCAATACGGAAAAACCATTTGCCATCGATAATTTCCAGCTTTATAATTTATCCAACGACCTTGGAGAGCAAAATGACCTGAGCAAATCAAACCCTAAGAAATACCAAGAAATGCTTACTGAATGGGGCAATTGGTCTCAAAAAGTTGGGGTAATTTTCCCTACACCAAAAACAATTGATTCAAAATAAAATCCTATAGATAATGAAGCTTAAACTTACACTATTCAACAGCGTCTCTCTTTTATTACTGCTATTTTTTGGGACCAACTTGTCGCTACATGCCCAGACCTATGGCAAAAATGGAATGGTAGTTTCCGACCATTACTTGAGCTCGGAAGTAGGAATCGCCGTTTTGAAAAAAGGAGGAAATGCCATTGATGCGACAGTGGCTACGGCGCTATCGCTAGCAGTGACGCATCCCGAGGCTGGCAATATTGGCGGGGGAGGTTTTATTGTTTTCATGAAGTCAGACGGTGCTGTGACAACCTTTGATTTTCGGGAAAAAGCACCTTTGGCAGCCAGTCCCAACATGTTTTTGGATGAAAATGGTAAGGTTAGAGACAATTCCAATCACAAAGGACTGCTCTCTGTGGGTGTGCCTGGGACAGTTGCCGGACTCTATCAAGCACATCAAAAATATGGAAAGCTGCCTTGGTCGGAGCTGGTCCAACCTGCAATCGATCAAGCGAAAAACGGCTTCTCCATGTCGTGGGGCCTCTATAATGTGGCAGTTCAGCGATCCAAAATGGATGCTTCCTATGACATCATGCAGAATTTCTTTCGCGGAGCGAATGGCGAAGTCGTACTTCCAGGAGAAATATGGAAGCAGCCCGCCCTTGCCAAAACTTTGGAAGCCATTCGCGATCAAGGCCGAGATGGATTCTACAAAGGAGCGGTAGCCGTTGAGATCGAATCTTATATGAAAGCGAATGGTGGAATCATCACCCAAGAAGATCTTGCAAGCTATGAAGCAGTCGAGCGAGCACCGCTCAAAACCACTTTCAAAGGATATGAGATCTTCTCCATGCCTCCTCCAAGTTCGGGTGGAATTGCTTTGATCGAGATGATGAACTTGATGGAGGTGGCAGATATTTCTAAAGTAGAATTTAACTCCACTGCCTACGTCCATTTAGTAGCTGAGGCAATGCGAAGAGCTTTTGCAGACCGTGCTGAGTTCTTAGGGGATCCGGATTTCAACCCAGAAATGCCTATTGAAAGATTGATTTCAAAAGACTTTGCGAAGCAAAGATTTGAAAATCTTGACATAACTAAAGCCTCACAAAGTGATTCTTCCAAATACGGCCAACTCTATGGCGGCGATCATACCACCCATTTTTCAGTGATTGATAAAGACGGAAATGCCATATCACTGACCTATACCTTAGAAAATAGCTATGGGGTGGCGATGGGTTCTGATCAGCTCGGTTTTATATTTAATAACGAAATGGGAGACTTCAATCCGGTGCCTGGAGTCACCACCAATAGCGGCCAAATCGGCTCCGATCCAAACTTGGTGGCGCCTGGCAAACGCATGCTATCCAGCATGACACCGACAATTGTAGCGAAAGATGGCAAGCCTTATTTAGTCATCGGAAGTCCTGGAGGGAGAACGATCATCAATACTGTTTTTCAAACTGTGCTAAATGTCCTCGCCTATGATATGCGGATAGACCGAGCGATCGAAGCGATGAAAATTCATCATCAGTGGCTTCCCGATCAGATTCTGTATGAGCGAAATTTACTTTCGCCAGACACGCGAGATGCACTCGAAAAAATGGGTCACACCCTTCGCCCTACGACCAATATCGGAGTGTTGATGGGGATTACTTATGACGCAAAGCTTGGGATATTTGTAGGTGCAGCTGATTCGGCAAGTGAGGACGGTGCGGCAAGGGGATACTAAAATTTATGATTATTTGCTTTCTTCTGCAAGCAGAGAAAAGCAAAATACAACTGGTTCTATGCTGATACCTATATTGACAATAATTGAACATTTCGGCCTGCAAGGCACCAGCAAGACTGGCCGCTGTGGCGGGTCTTCTGTCCCAAAAGCGAAGAAAATAAGCTAATGGTCTAATGCTACATACATATATTAAAATGCAAGAATAAACTACTGCAATGAGTAAAGTAAAAGAAACTGGTTTAAAAAGAGAAATCGGCGTTTGGGGGCTCTCAGCCAATATTGTCAACATTATTGTAGGTGCAGGGATCTTTGTCTTACCGGCAATAGTGGCAGAGATCATGGGGTCTTCAGGGATCATTGTGTACCTGTTCTGTGGGTTTTTGATCGCTTTAGTCATGCTTTGCTTTGCGGAGGCTGGCAGTAAAGTCACCCGATCAGGAGGAGCCTATGCCTATGTGGAAACTGCTTTTGGTCCCTATCCAGGATTTTTGGCAGCAATATTTATGGTAACGGGTAGCGTTTTTTCTGATGCGGCAGTAGCCAATGCTTTGGTAGAATTAATCGGATTGGCATTCCCTGTTTTTACTGCTCCGATAAATAAATTCCTGTTGATGTTTGTCCTATTTTCAGGCTTGGCGTTCCTTAATGTCGTAGGCGTAAAACAAGGAATTGGACTGGTTAAAATAAACACCGTTGCAAAACTCACCCCAATTCTACTATTGATATTTTTCAGTTGGAAAGATGTCTCATTTTCTAATTTATACTGGGAGACAGCACCCTCATTTAATCAATTTGGTCAAGCATGCTTAATTTTGTTTTTCGCTTTTCAGGGCGGGGATGCAGGGCTCACAGTTGGAGGTGAGATCAAGGATCCTCAAAAGACTGTTCCAAAGGCGATTTTCTTCGGAATTCTGTTCGTCTTGATTCTTTACATTCTTATTCAAACCGTTGCTCAGGGAGTTCTGGGAGATCAATTAGCCACTTATAAAGAAGCCCCATTGGCGGCGGTGGCTAACGTTGTTTTTGGGCCAATAGGCTATACACTATTATTGGTGGGCGCCGGAATCTCGATGTTCGGGATGTTGAGCGGAGAAATATTAAATCTGCCAAGAGTTATTTTTGGCCTGGCCAGTGACCGGATCATCCCAATCGATAAATTGGCAGCGATCCATCCGCGATTTAAAACACCGTATTTGGCAATTTTACTTTATGCGGGGCTTGGTTTTACGCTTGCTGCATTGGGCGGTTTTCGGCAGTTGGCGATTATTGCTTCGGCAAGTATGCTTTTGGTGTATTTTGGGGTTTCCCTTTCTGTAATTTGGCTCAGAAAAAAACAACAATTTAAAACCGGAGATTTCAAAATTCCATTTGGTTATACCGTACCGATTTTATCGGCTGGAATCATTCTTTTTTTCCTTTCCAATCTGAATGGATATGAAAAGACAGGACTATTAATCTTCTTTACTGCACTGACCTTGATTTATTTCTTGGTGAAAGCGATTAAGAACAAAAAATTAGAAAAATGAAAGTCATATCATCTACACAAACCTTTCTCTTACCATGAAAAACCTCAATATTTTCCTTCTAATGCTTTTCACAGCATTTTCAAGCTTAAATGCCCAGCAAAAATCCAAGCTTGAGCTCACTGATCTTTTTGATCTGGAATATATCTCCGATCCACAGATTTCTCCTGATGGGACCAAGGTGATTTACGCTCGGAATTTCAAAGACATCATGACCGACCGGGATTATGCAAATCTCTGGATGGTCAATATCGATGGATCTCAAAATCGCCCTTTGACCCAAGGAAATAAGCGGGACTTTAGTCCGGTTTGGTCGCCGGACGGAAGCAAAATTGCCTATCGCTCCAATGGTCAGGATGAGCGGGTAAAACTGTTTGTGTTGTATCTCGACACCAAAGAGTCCGTACCCTTGACCAATTCGGCCAATGCGCCAGGTTCGGTCAGTTGGTCGCCCGACGGGCAAAGCTTGGCTTTCACGCAGTTTGTGCCAAAGTCTAAAAAATCCATGTTGACGATACCAGGAAAGCCGCAAGGGGCAGATTGGAATGAAGCCCCGATTTTCATCGATGAGCTAAACTATCGGGGTGATGGAGGAGGCTATCTACCAAGCGGGAAAAGCCAAATCTTTACGATTGGACTTTCCGGAGGGACGGCTCGACAGCGCACTTTTGAAGACAAAAATTACGGTTCGCCTATCTGGTCTGCCGATGGAACGGCACTCTTTTTCTCCGCAAACCTCAATGAAGATTTAATCGCAGAACCTGCCAATTCAGAAATTCATCAGCTCAATCTTTTAGATGGAAGCGTCAAGGCACTTACCACTCGATTTGGTCCAGACTCCAACCCTGTGCTTTCCCCTGACGGAAAAATGATCGCCTACACTGGCAACGAAGATACCTTCCAAGGCTATCAGGTTACCAATCTTTATGTGATGAACACAGATGGTTCTGGGGTGAAAAACCTAACTGCCGACCTTGATCGTGATGCAGGCGATCCGCAATGGGAATCCAACGGAAAAGGAATTTACTTTCAATATTCTGAGAAGGGAGAAGTCAAAGTCGGCCACGTGACACTTTCGGGCAAGATCCGAACAGTAGTCGAAGGACTTGGAGGCTTGGATCTCGGTCGTCCTTATAATGCTGGAAGCTATTCAGTTTCTACAAATAATCGATTTGCTTACACCCTTGGCGGAGCTCATCCGGCAGATTTGGCAGTCTGGGTTGATGGAAATGTAAAGCAGATTACTGCCGTGAATGATGATGTATTCTCCTATCGGGAAATTGGAAAAGTGGAGGAAATCTGGTGGAAATCTTCTTTTGATGGAATCGATGTTCAAGGCTGGATCGTGACACCGCCGGGCTTTGACCCAAGCAAAAAATATCCAATGATTCTTGAGATTCATGGGGGTCCTTTTGCGATGTACGGACCTTCATTTGCTTACGAAATCCAAGCTTATGCAGCGGCGGGCTATGTGGTTTTTTATACTAATCCAAGAGGAAGCACCGGGTACGGGCAGGAGTTTGGCAACTCTATTCACCACGACTATCCAAATCATGATTATGAAGACTTGATGTCTGGCGTGGATGCTGTCATTGAAAAAGGATCTATTGATACCGAAAATCTCTTTGTAACCGGAGGCTCTGGTGGAGGTGTACTGACGGCTTGGATCATTGGCAAAACCGATCGATTCAAAGCTTCTGTGGTGGCCAAGCCGGTGATCAATTGGACTTCATTTGTTCTTCATGCTGATAATCCAGCCTTTTTTGCCAAGTACTGGTTTGGGGCCATGCCTTGGGAGGATATTGAGAATTATTGGAGAAGATCGCCGCTTTCGCTAGTGGGAAATGTTAAAACGCCAACTATGCTGTTGACGGGTGAACAGGATTTCCGAACGCCGATTTCTGAAACCGAGCAATATTATGCTGCCTTGAAACTGCAAGGAGTAGAATCAGCGATGGTTCGGATTCCCAATGCTTCACATGGTTTGGTCAATCGTCCGAGCATGTTGATGAGCAAGTCTGCTTCGATTTTAAGTTGGTTCAATCATTACAGAGATCAGGATTAGCCTGATCTCTTTTTTATTCTAAACCTATTAGTCATGAAAAAGCTACTTTTTACTCTAGTTCTAAGTTTTTCTATGTTAGCAACCGCAAAATTATATGCTCAAGAAGTTGAGATTATAAAAATTCGGGCACAAAGGGCAGCTTCAAATGAAGCACTTCGGAACTTTGATGAGGACCTAAACAGTACTTTTCTTACAGATGATATTCTGATTACAACTGGTGCCGGGATTTTGCTTTCAGGGAAGGCCGAACTTATGGCGTACGTAAAAAATACAAGTGGACGAAGAATGTTTTGGGTCCGAACGCCTGATGAAATCTTAGTGAATTCACTCAGCCAATTGGCATGGGAAAAAGGAACTTGGGAAGGCTTTTATGAAGATTCAACAGATTCAATTGTCGGAGGGAATTATGCCGCTCAATGGACCAAAGCCTCTGGAGTCTGGTTAATGAAATCTCAGCTATTTGTCACTTTACCAAACTAATGGGGAAAAAGAAAATCCATCCAGGTGAAGTTCAGCCCTCAATCCAAGCTGAAGATAAAACTCCAAAAAGGAAGGGCTGGAAGTCCTATTTCAAAGAGTTCTTTATGCACGAAAAAAACCCTATAGAAATCGATTATAAATAGGTCTTTACAACAATCTTAAGAAAAAAAATCCGCCTAGTATTTTACCAACTAATTTTAAACAGTGGCTCTTTAAAAACTCACCCCTAAACTCAAGCCTATATTGGTGGAAGTGCTCAAGAAATACAATAGGCTGGTTAAAAAGTAGTGAAGACTTTGTTAACCGGCCTTTGTCGAAGTAGCTATTAATATTGGACCAAAAATCCGGGACTTGGCTGATCCAATCTTAATTGTTTGTGACGTTATCTACACCATAAACAGAAAACCCATGGGACTATTTTGGGATCTATTCCAAAAAGCCAAATCTCGGATCAAAAAAACAAAGCTTCTACACTCGAAATGAGAGTAGCCAATTTGGAGCAGGAACTCTATCAAACAAGAATTATTCTTCAAAAGACTTTAAAGATTCTTGAAGAACAAACTGGGAAGGACATCGATGGAGATGGGAATTGGCTAAGGCCCAGAAACAATCATAATGAGAAAATAGTCTTGATATGATATTTTCACTTTTTTTTAAAAACGAAATTTAACACAAACGAACACCCTTAAATATGGTAAATCTAACTATTAACGGTACCGACTTTGAGGTAGAAGCCGAAAACGGAATGCCTTTGCTTTGGGCCATTCGCGAACAATGTGGATTGACCGGAACAAAGTTTGGCTGCGGAATTGCCCAATGCGGTGCATGCACGGTTCATGTGGATGGCAGGCCCGTTCGTTCCTGCATCACGCCGGCCAGCTCAGTGGAAGGAAAGCAAATCACCACTATTGAAGGAATCGCACCCGATAAGGACACTTTACATATTGTGCAACAAGCCTGGATAGAAGAACAAACTCCCCAATGCGGTTATTGCCAATCCGGGCAGATCATGTCTGCCGTAGCTTTGCTCAATGAAAATCCTACTCCTACGGATGCCGAGATTGATCAAGCCATGTCAGGAAATATTTGCCGCTGCGGCATGTATGGCAGAATAAAATCTGCAATAAAGAATGCGTCTCAAACCATCCAATCTGCCTCCACACTCTAATTATTTTTACTTATGAAAAAATGGACTAGGCGCGCATTTATAGGTGCAGGAGTTTTGGCAGGAGGTACGGTTATCTTCGGTATTGCCATTAGACCGGGCAACCGAGCATCAAAAGTAGCAGGCCTTATTGCTGAAAAAGGGGAGACGGTCATGAACATCTGGCTGAAAATCGCTCCTGATAATACCGTCACGGCTATCATTCCACATTCAGAAATGGGACAAGGCGTGCATACCACTCTGGCGATGATGCTTGCGGATGAGATGGAGGCCGATTGGTCAAAAATGAAATTTCAGGAAGCTCCGGCAGATAAGGAATACGCCAACTTTGCTTTACTGAGAGGCTTTGTGACCGGGAATGCAGATTTCCCAAAATTCCTGCAAGAAACCATGGATGGTGTATTTCTGACTGCGGTCAAATCTCTGGATTTCCAAATCACTGGCGGAAGCGGTTCAGTCAGATTCACAGGTCAGCATGCCATGAGAATCGCAGGAGCGGCTGCCAAATCCATGCTGATCCAAGCCGCAGCTGAAAACTGGAAGGTTCCGGCCGAGGAACTAAAAGCCAAAAATAGCAAGGTCACTCACTCCGCAAGCAACCGAAGCGCCACTTTTGCTGAACTAGCTCCAGCAGCAGCTCAGATCAAAAAACCTACTCAACCCAAGCTAAAATCGCAGGATGAGTTTACCATCATGGGTACTTCCAAGCCAAGATTTGATATTCCGGCGAAGGTCACCGGCGAAGCTCAATTTGGAATTGACGTGGTCGTACCTGGAATGAAATATGCCACGATCAAAGCTTCGCCTGTTTTTGGAACGAAGGTAAAAACCGTGGATACCACCATCTCATCAGGTCAATACGGGGTTCAAAAGATTTTGAATCTAGGGAATGCTGTAGTAGTGGTGGCAGATGGATATTGGCAGGCAAAAACCACGCTGGATAGCCTTTCTGTTGAATTTGAAACTACTGAAAACAGTAAGGTAAATCAGCAAGATCTGATTGATGGCTATCGGAAGGCTATGGATTCGGATCTCGCTGAAGGGAATTTGGAAAAACACCGAGATTCAGGGGATGTCAAAAAGGCTTTTGAAAATGCAGTAACTATTGTGGAGGCAGCATATCAACTCCCATTTTTGGCACATGCCACTATGGAGCCGATGAATTGTACCGCGTGGATTCACGAGGGTAAATGTGAGATTTGGTGTGGAAGCCAAAATCCCTTGGGAGTCAGAGCAGCAATCGCAGATTTACTCGAATTTGACCTGGCAAATGTGATCGTTCACAATCAGTTGCTCGGTGGTGGTTTTGGAAGAAGGGCCGAGACGGATGTGATGAAGCAAGCGGTATTGATCGCTAAGGAAGTGGGCTATCCGGTGAAGTTGATTTGGTCGCGAGAAGAAGATACGCAGCATGATGTGTATCGGGAAGCTACACTCAGTAAGATGAGAGCAGGTCTGGATGCATCCGGTCAACCAATCGCCTACGATCACCAATTCATATTCAAGCATCATCCACCTGAGGCTGCCGATATTCCTTACGACATCCCAAATCAATTGATTCAATATTCCAGTCCCAAATCATTTGTGCCTTGGGGCAATTGGAGAAGTGTGGATCATTCTACCCATGGTTTTTTGACAGAATCATTTATCGACGAAATGGCACATGCGGCAAAGCAAGATCCGCTGAGTTATCGAAGAAATCTGACGAAGGATGATGCTAGATTCCAAAAAGTGTTGGATTTGGTACATGAAAAATCCAACTGGGGAAGTCCGCTTCCTGCCAATTGGGGTCGTGGTATTGCGATTGCTCAATCCTTTGGTTCAATTGTGGCCGAAGTAGCTGAGGTGGAAGTCAATGTAGAAGGAAAAGTAAAAGTTCATCGGGTAGTATGCGCAGTAGATGCTGGATTTGCGATCCATCCGGATGGATTTATCGCCCAGATGGAAAGCGGAATCATCTATGGCTTGGCTGCTGCTATGACTGGTGAAATTACAATCGAAAATGGGGCTGTAGTGCAGGGTAATTTTCACGACTACCCAGTGACTCGAATGGAAGATGCTCCGAAGATTG
>Ga0136559_1000081_pt1 | contig 31128 bp, 31 predicted proteins | sample AntRauMeHopE1496_FD_104633 | JGI IMG/M metagenome (GOLD analysis project Ga0136559, IMG submission 104633) | Saline lake microbial communities from Rauer Islands, Antarctica - Metagenome Hop E1 #496 | ecosystem: Environmental > Aquatic > Non-marine Saline and Alkaline > Saline | place... | reverse complement strand
GTAATTGGGTCAATGGTCAAAAATGCAGGAACTGTTCCATTTTCTTGTCTAAAGCTGAATTCGGGCGATGCTGGACTCCTGTAATTATTTACTAGACGTTGAAAGTTTTGTTGTGGTCGACTTAATTCATATGCCAAGCTATCTCCGTCAGGATCAAATGCGCCAGGATTATGAATAAATCGAACATTGACCGCACCATTGTCGACCGGTGGGATAGTCAAAACAGGTGAATTATTGATCCCAATAAAAGGATCAATAGTTATTTCTGTTTCTACATAAAACGGTGTATTCACCGAATTGTCCATGTTTAACGTTCTGTCATTTCGATTAAACTCCTGAAAACGTATGGTATATGTGCCTGGCCCTTGAAAAGTATGAGTGATTATAAAGGTGTTTTTCTCAATTTGATTTCCCAGATCCTCTACTAATGAGACGTCACTTTCAGTATTGAGTTGCTCTTCTCTTCCATCACCGAAATTAATTATTCCAGGCCCGAAAATAACGCTGGACCTTGTGTCGGTATAGCCTACGACGATGATCCGGTAGGTCAAAGTTTGCACAGAAATCCGCTCTGCGATGATCTCACCTGCTCGGATGTGGGTTGCCCAGGTCTTAGTGATTCCTGCGAAAAAAAACAAAATTAAAATACCGATTATGGATTTGAGCTTCATATTGATTTGAATCTTTACTATTTCGAAACTGTTTTTGCGGAACAAAAGTTAGCAAATTAACGCTTTAGAACCTGATTTCTTCTTATACGAAATAAATGGAAGTAAGTAGAAAATCCTTGCAAAATCAAACAATAAAAATAAACATGAAGTTTAATTTTCATTCAATGATTTGTGAATGGGTCTTTTGAAATTTTATTTAGAACGTTTTGAAATAACAAATTGAAATAAATTCGAATTGGTTACTAGCAGTTCCAAACGTAAATTTGGCAACGTAAATCAAAGAATTCGTTCTAATCTAATCTTTAAATTGTATGAGCTGGGTTACAAAAACCTTGAGTAGCACACTAGGAAGGAAATTGATCATGGCATTGACTGGCCTTTTCCTCATCTTGTTTTTGACAGGTCACGTTTCAGGTAATTTGCTTTTGTTTAGTGGAGACGGTGGAGAGGCATTTAATATTTATGCCAAATTCATGACCACCAATCCAGCGGTGAAAATACTTTCCTACGTGACCTACATCTCAGTAATCGGGCATGTGATATATTCGGTTATTCTTTCCCGAGTAAATAAATTGTCTCGGCCTGTGAGTTATTCTCAGGTAAGCGCTTCAAAAAACAGTTCTGTTTCTTCCAGAAATATGGGAATCCTCGGAACCATTATTTTGATATTCCTGATTATCCACATGCAGACCTTCTGGTACCAAATGCATTGGGGAAATGTCCCAGTGGTCATGTATGATGGTGAAGAATACAAGGATCTGTTTTCGATTGTGACCTTCGCTTTTCAAAATGAATTAATGGTAATCGGATATGTCCTAGCGATGGGATTCTTGTCCTTTCACCTTTCTCACGGGTTCGCAAGCGCATTTCAAACTTTAGGATTGAGTCACAAAAAATACACCCCAGCCATTGAGGTCTTGGGTAAAATTTATAGCATTCTGGTACCTATTTTATTTGCCAGTATGCCTATTTACATCTATTTCACATCACAGAGCTAATTATAGTCCCGTATGATACTAGATTCCAAAATACCTGCTGGCCCATTGGCAGAAAAATGGACCAAGCATAAGTTCAACAGCAAGTTGGTCAACCCAGCTAACAAGAGAAAATACGACGTTATCGTGGTAGGTACAGGCTTGGCAGGAGCTTCTGCTTCTGCTTCCATGGCCGAGTTGGGGTACAATGTTAAAGCATTTTGCTTTCAAGATAGCCCAAGAAGAGCCCACTCTATCGCTGCTCAGGGTGGTATCAATGCCGCCAAAAACTATCAAAATGATGGCGATTCGGTTTTTCGTCTCTTCTACGATACCGTTAAAGGTGGTGATTATAGATCGCGTGAAGCTAACGTCTATCGTCTAGCAGAGGTATCTGTCAATATCATCGATCAATGCGTGGCTCAGGGAGTTCCTTTTGCCAGAGAGTATGGAGGATTACTTGCCAACCGGTCATTTGGTGGCGCGCAAGTTTCCCGAACTTTCTATGCAAGGGGTCAGACAGGACAGCAGTTACTACTGGGTGCTTATTCTGCGCTTAGCAGACAAGTTGCCAACGGAAAGGTGAAGCTTTTCCCAAGAACTGAAATGATGGATCTGGTCATGGTAGATGGTCATGCACGAGGTATCGTGACAAGAAATCTTATCACTGGTGCGGTAGAGACACATGCAGCTCATGCAGTGTTGTTATGTACCGGTGGATATGGTAATGTCTTTTTTCTATCTACTAATGCAATGGGATCCAATGTCACGGCAGCTTGGAGAGCACACAAAAAAGGAGCTTTGTTTGCAAACCCTTGCTTTACCCAGATTCACCCAACTTGTATTCCAGTCTCAGGCGATCACCAGTCTAAGCTGACTCTAATGTCCGAGTCTCTTCGTAATGACGGTCGAGTATGGGTACCAAAGACGGTCGAGACTTCAGAAAAGCTTCGTAAAAAGCAAATCACGCCAGCCGATATCAAAGAAGATGATCGCGATTATTTCTTAGAGCGAAAGTATCCAAGTTTTGGAAATCTTGTTCCTCGTGATGTGGCCTCAAGAAATGCGAAAGAAGTATGTGATGAAGGTCGTGGTGTCAATGAAACAGGTGAGGCTGTATTCTTGGATTTCAGAGATGCCATTGACAGGGATTCAGAAGATGCGATCCGAGCTAGATATGGCAATTTGTTTGAAATGTATCAGCAGATTACCGGTGAGAATCCATACAAAAGTCCAATGATGATCTATCCTGCCGTACACTATACAATGGGTGGGCTTTGGGTAGATTACAACTTGATGACTAATATTCCAGGATTGTATGCGCTTGGAGAGGCTAATTTCTCAGATCACGGCGCAAACCGACTTGGAGCTTCGGCACTGATGCAAGGATTAGCGGACGGATATTTTGTTGCTCCATATACAATCGGTGATTATTTGGCTCAAACGCCACCTAAGAAGGTGGATGATTCACATCCCGCTTTTGCAGAGTCACTTGAGAAAGTGAAAGCTGGAATTGATAAACTCATCAATATTAAAGGCACTAAAACGGTTGATCATTTCCACAAGCGTCTGGGAAAAATCATGTGGAATGAGTGCGGAATGGCTCGAAATGAAAAAGGATTAAAGCAAGCTAAAGCTGATATCAAAGCCTTGAAAAAGGAATTTTGGTCTGATGTAAAGGTATTGGGTACAAATGAAGAGCTGAACCAATCGCTTGAGAAAGCAAATCGAGTTGCTGATTTCATTGAATTGGGTGAATTAATGATCGATGACGCATTGAATAGAAACGAATCATGCGGAGGACACTTTAGAGAAGAATATCAGACTCCAGAGGGCGAAGCTCTTCGTGATGATGAGAATTTTGCATACGTAGCAGCATGGAAATTCATGGGAGAAAACCAGGAGGAAGTATTGGTAAAAGAGCCTCTGGAATTCGAGAATGTGAAGTTGACTCAGCGATCGTATAAATAACATTAAGACAAAAATTCACAGACAGATGAAACTCACACTTAAAATATGGAGACAAAAAAACGCCACTGACAAGGGTAGTTTTGCGACGTATCCAGTAGATGGGATATCCACAGACATGTCCTTTTTGGAAATGTTGGATGTGCTGAATGAGGATTTGACCGAAAAAGGGCAAGATCCAGTTCACTTCGACCATGATTGTCGGGAGGGTATTTGCGGCATGTGTTCGCTGTTTATTAATGGCAGACCACACGGTCCACTTCAGACGACTACTTGTCAGCTCCACATGAGGTCATTCTCCGATGGGGAGACGATTACGATTGAGCCGTGGAGAGCAAAGGCTTTTCCGGTAGTGAAAGACTTGGTAGTCAATCGATCGGCTTTCGATCGAATTATCCAAGCAGGTGGTTACGTCTCCGTCAATACGGGCGGAGTGCCTGATGCCAATGAGATTCCTATTCCGAAGATTATTGCGGATGAGGCTTTTGATGCAGCAACTTGCATCGGATGCGGGGCTTGTGTCGCTGCTTGCAAAAATGCTTCTGCTATGCTCTTTACATCAGCTAAAATTTCCCAGCTAGCCCTGCTTCCTCAAGGAAAAATTGAACGAAAAAACAGAGCTGAGAAAATGGTGGCTCAGATGGATGCCGAGGGATTTGGAGCATGTACAAATACTGGAGCTTGCTCTGCTGAGTGTCCGAAAGGAATCAGCCTTACAAATATTGCCAGAATGAATCGTGAATACTTCTCTGCTGTTTTGAGTAGTGAGAATGTTTAGAAGATTCTGAAAATTTGAAGTAAAAGCCGGCGAGAGCCGGCTTTTTTTGGTTTTATGTGAAGTTGATTGATTTTTTCTCACAATCGACAATAGATTCTCTTGGTGGTTCAGTGATGGATTGGTTTAAAAGCTGTGGACAGGATCTTTCTTGCAAATGAGTTATTGTATTGAACAACAGGGTTTTTTGTTTTGGTTGTCCGCTAATTTGATTTGAGGGTGACATAATTTGATTTTTAAGGGTGTTGGATGTAAAATATGATCCAAAAAAAATCTTTGGAAATTTAAAATAATATTTAGATGTTTGTCTAAATAACTAAATGAAATGAATTCTCTTTTCAAAGCCTTGAATGATGAAACCCGGAGGAGCATAGTTGATTTACTTGGGAAGAAGGATATGAATGCAGGCGAAATTGCGGATGAATTTAATATCTCAAAACCAAGTATTTCACACCACCTCGATATTTTAAAGAGAGCAGATTTAGTGACTAGTGAGAAAAAGGGTCAATTCATAGTCTACTCACTGAATACAACAATCCTGGAGGATTTAATAAAGTGGATAATAACCTTAAAAAAATAAATTATGAATCCGGCACTAAGAAAAGAATTACCAATTATCGCTATCGTTCTGCTCCCTTTTATTTATTTAGGCTATATCTGGAACGAATTGCCCGCAGAAGTTCCTATTCACTGGAATCTAGAAGGGGAAATCGACGGGTACGGTAAAAAAGGTACGCTTGTTTTGGTTCCGATTATGTTACCATTACTCATTTATATCTTGCTCTCAATAATCCCAAAAATTGACCCTAAGAACAGGCTAAATCAAATGGGTGATAAGCTCCAAAATTTAAAATTAATCTTGACTTTATGTATGTCAGTTTTGGCCTTATTCATAATTTATTCATCTAAAAACCAATCATTCACGAATCAAAATTATCCTATTTTGGGAATGGGCGTTTTCTTTGCTGTGATTGGAAATTACTTTCAAGCCATAAAGCCGAACTATTTTTTCGGTATTAGGACGCCGTGGACTTTGGAAAGTGAAGTGGTCTGGAATGAAACTCACAAGCTGGCGGGAAAAATGTGGCTTCTAGGTGGGATAATAGTTATTTTTTCGAGTTTGGTTTTTGAGAGACAATTTAATTTTAATGTGTTTTTAACAGTCACGGCAATAATTGCGATGGTTCCGATGGTTTATTCCTACATAAAATTCAATTCAGAAAAAAAATCTATCTAGAAGTACTGGATGTCTTTATAGTATCAAGCTGCCATTTTATTCGTATCCACCAAGCATCTAGCCAAATTGGTTAATCTTTCTCTTATTGGGAATGATCAAGCCCCTCTCTACTCCATTCGGAATCAGTAGTTGCTTGTTGGTCTCCTGTTTTCGGTCTTCCAACTATAAATTTTTATACTATTCCAATTTCGAATTGCACTGAAAGATCAAAATACCTCTAAAAACCTCATAAAATTTTAAAATAGTGCCGCAATGCTTACCTTTGAAAAGTTATATTTTAAACATATTTTGTTACAAATCAATTTAAGTAATGCATTTAATAGATCTGGGAATCTTCATCGCTTACATGCTAGCCATGTTGGGGGTAGGATACTTTTTTATGAAAAAAAACTCAGATCAGGAGGATTACTATGTTGGCGGTAGGAATATTGGCAGCTGGCACATTGGTCTCTCTGTAGTTGCTACAGATGTAGGAGGCGGTTTTTCGATTGGCCTGGGTGGACTGGGTTTTGCCATGGGGATTTCCGGATCTTGGATGTTATTCACTGGTTTAATCGGCGCTTGGCTTGCAGCGGTATTGTTGATTCCCCGCATCAAATCCGATTCAGCCTTTGCTAAGTTTTTCACGTTTCCGCAAATTATTGGTCATCTCTATAATTCTACAGCTGCGAAAGTGGCTGCGATAATTTGCTTTTTGGGTTACCTTGGATTCACTTCTTCCCAGCTTTTGGCAGGAGCCAAATTGGCATCTGGTACATTTCAGGATTTTGATTTGCATGCTGCACTGCTGATTATGGGAGCTGTGGCTGTTGCATATACCGTTATGGGTGGATTGAAAGCCGTGATTTATACGGATACGATTCAGTGGATTATATTGATGGCGGGTTTGATGTTTATCGGTATACCTATTTCATACAACTATGTAGGTGGATGGGTGGCGATTCAAGAAGTTTTACCGCCGGAGTTTTTTAGCTTTTCCAATCTTACTTGGCAAGATATCGTCAATTGGGGAATTACAATTATCCCCATTTGGTTTGTCGGGATGACGCTGTACCAGCGAATTTTTGCAGCTCGGGATGTCAAATCAGCTAAGAAGGCATGGTTCATTGCCGGTCTATTTGAGTGGCCGATTATGGCGATGTTGGGAGTGACACTGGGTTTGCTTTCAAGAGTGGCGGTTGAGCAAGGAGCGCTAGAAGGCTTCACTACTGCGATGGATCCGGAGATGGGATTACCGGTTTTATTGAGTAACATCCTGCCTGTGGGAATATTGGGATTGATGATGTCGGCTTATTTTTCCGCTATTTTATCTACAGCGGATTCTTGCTTGATGGCAGCTTCTGGTAATTTGACCACGGACTTGATGGATCGCTTTATGAATAAAAGGACCTTGAAAAGCCAAATGCGATTCAGTCAGTTGTTCACGTTTGTAATAGGGGCGGTGGCTATATTTATCGCCTGGCAAATGACAGAAGTTCTGAGTTTGATGCTATATTCCTATGCTTTTATGGTGTCGGGATTACTGGTGCCCGTGGTCGCGGGTCTGTTTTTCAATCAGCGAAACTCCACGGCAGCGATTGCGGCTATGATTTCGGGAGGAACATTAACAGCTGCTTTGGGTTTTTTAGGTATGGATCTTCCTCTGGGTTTGGATGCTAATCTCTTTGGTTTGACACTTTCTCTGATTACATTCTGTTTGATTACCAGTTTTCAAAAGAAAAAACATCTTTATAAAGTTACCTCATGATTAAAATAGAAACAATTACAGCTGTTGATAACGCCACTTTTCTTCAAAAGAATGAAATAGCAGATTTCCTACTTCATCACCTTGGAAAATACGGCGATCCAAAAGAGGACATTATGAAATGTCTGGATTACGCGCTTGATCAAAGCTTACATGCAGGCGGATTTGTAGTGTTGGCCAAAGAAGAGGAGCAGATCGTGGGAACGCTAATCATGAATAAAACCGGAATGTCAGGTTATATCCCAGAGAATATATTGGTGTATATCGCTGTCGATGCGAATCAAAGAGGGAAAGGAATAGGCGGTAAAATAATGGAGACCGCTATAAAAATGGCAAATGGTGCAATTGCCTTACATGTGGAGGCTGACAACCCTGCCAAGAAACTCTATGAAAGATTGGGATTTACTAATAAATATCTCGAAATGAGACTAACAAAATAAAATGGCATATTTAACTTTAAACCAAAAGAAACTTTCAGAGAACTATGATTTTCTAAAAAATATTTTTGACGAAAAAGATGTTTCTTGGGGAGTTGTATCAAAGGTTTTTTGCGGAAATAGATTATTTCTCACAGAATTGCTTCAGCTCGGGGTTCGTGAAATCCATGATAGCAGAATCAGTAACCTGGCTATGGTAAAATCTATTGATCCAACTATCCAGACGGTCTACATCAAGCCGGTCTCGAAGCGAAATATTGGAAAAATGGTCCAATTTGCAGATGTGAGTCTAAATAGTGAATTGAAGACGATCGAATGGATCAGCGAAGAAGCAGTTCTTCAGGAGATAAACCATAAGATCATCATCATGGTGGAGACTGGCGATTTACGTGAAGGCGTCATGGGCGAGCAGTTGGTTGATTTTTACTCCCAGATTTTTGAACTTCCAAATATTGAAATAGTGGGTCTGGGCACGAATCTTAATTGCCTTAACGGAATCATGCCATCTACCGATAAATTAATTCAACTTTGTCTCTATAAGCAAATCATTGAATTGAAATTTAACAAAAAAATTCCTTGGATTTCCGCAGGTACTTCTGTTACTATTCCTCTAATGTTCAATCATCAGTTGCCGAACGGGATTAATCATTTTAGAGTGGGAGAGACTTTGTATTTTGGAATGGACCTCTTCGAAGAAAAAATAATCGAGGGAATGCATGGAGATGTATTCGAGCTGCATGCAGAAATCATCGAAATGCAAGAAAAGCCGCTGGTACCTAGTGGCATATTAGCTCCTACTCCTCAAGGGGATATGGTGGAGATCGATGAAGAGTTACTGGGTAAAAGCTCCTTCAGAGCCATTGTTGATGTGGGTGTTTTGGACGTAGACCCGAAATATTTAATTGTGAAGGATGAGACGATTACTCTTTTAGGAGCTAGTTCTGATATGATTATTATCAATCTTGGAGATAATCCAAATTCCTACAACGTAGGGGATGTGCTTAATTTTGATCTGAAATATATGGGAGCACTCAGTCTGTTGAATTCAGACTATATAGATAAAAAGGTAATCTGAAGAAATTTAGAATGATCCATAAAAAAAGCTTTCCAAACCTGAAAAGCTTTTTTTATGGATTCATTGAGTTGATCCAATCTCGGATCAGCGCAACACCTTCCACATGCACTGTTGTTCTGCCCAGCTCGGGCATCGCCACGCCTACTTTTGTGGAGCTCATCCGATGGGTCATGATCGATTCGTCAGCCAATCCTGGAGCAATGTCGAATTTGTACTTGCCTGCACCAATTCCTGCGGCTACAGGAGTTTTATTTATTCCAAGTTTCATCGGGTCAGTTTGATCATAGGTCAAGAAAAGGCCTGAAGTGCTCGCAGGACCTTCCGCACTGTGGCAATGTGCACAGTTGATGTCCAAGTAGGCCATGGCGCGATCATTCAAGGGTAAATTTTCATCGGCATAGTTGATCATAGCAGGATGTGCAGCTTCGCCTTCAAATCCTTCTAATTTTCCGATGGAGGTCCAATAATCTAGTTGATTTATTTTGCCACTCCCATATTCCAGCTCATTATTTAAGTGCTTTACTTTGACTCCGATTGGAGCCATTTGTTCAGCTATATTATGGCAGGATTTGCACTGATTCTTGTTGGGGATAAGGTAGTTGACCACTTGGTCTTTGCCAGAATAATCTACAAAGCTCACTTCAGTCTGGCCTCCGACTATCTTCAGGACCGCATCGCTTTGGCTTTCATTCCAGATGTAAGGGAATGCCTCCCAGCCATTTGAAGAGTGGACCATCAATCTGGTTTCAATGATTCTTCGCTCACCTTCTGGCTCTCTGAAATCAAGAGGATAATAAAAGTTCTTGATAATCACCGTCCCTTCCGGGAATTCCAAGTCATCCGATACGAGTTTCGCTTTGGTTCCTTCGGGGAAAAAGACAAATCGGCTCTTTAAAGCATAATCGGTGAAGAGTGAAGAGGCTGGCTGGTAAATCACTACATGCTCAGCAGGCTGAAGTTTGTTCACATTTCCTTCGAAAAAGCCATAGGTAGAAAGTCGTGTATAAGGATAGTTGCCATCTGCCACTTCAGATTCTAATGGTGGGATAGGAGTGGATAGTATTTGAGGCTCGGTCTGACAAGCAAAAGCAATCAAGGCAAAGCCAAGTAAAAAATTAAATGTCCAAAATAAGTTAGATTTCTTTATCACATGCCAGTCAGTTGATCAGTATTTGTAAGCACTTCTACCTTGCAATTTTGAAAAGGTGCAGATTCTTTGAATGCCTCAATATTGTCCTCTCCATTCATCAACACAAACCTTGAAAAATAAAGCTCGCTCATCGACGGTTCGGAGATGCAGATTCGCATTGGATTGGTGTCGATGGTCTCGCTCAAAGTCGTATCCCAAATCCCATCGTAGATAATATCCTGGGTTCTTGCTTTGCCATGTGCGTTGTAGATACTTACTAATTGACCAAGCTCACGGGTCAGATCAGGAAATCCCTCGCTGCGGTCATATTGGTTGTCATGCAAATAAATATCAGACGTGTAAGGCGACCAATTTGGAGCTTCATCAGGAAAACCGGTGATTTGGTAGGAGGCGATTGCTACCCCAAATGTTTTATTTCGCAGAATTCTGTTGTTGAATATTTCCACCTCTTTGGCAGCCAATAATACAATTCCTGATCCTGGTGGAATCATCGTTACCGTATTTCCATTAGGGCCTTCGCCTATAGGAGTTGCAAAATTTTCGTGATTGTTTTCGATCACATCATTATCGTAGATCCGAGTACTGCCCCCATCTGATTTGGGAAGTCCCGGAAGGTTAAAAATTAAAATCCCACCTGAATTGTTGCGAGCGGTGTTTCCAAATACTTCTGCATTGTCGGAATTTTCGATTTCAATTCCTGCGACATTACCAAAGGCTAAGGAGTTTTTAACCACAATATTTTCGGATTGACCTACATAAATACCGGCATCCTTGGAATGTGAAGCGATGACTTCATCGATCATTACATTTTTGCATTGTACAGGATAGATAGCGTAGGTGCCATTTTTGGATTTGTCACCATTGGTCCAAGTCACATTGATCCGTCGAAAGGTAATTCCATCTGAATGTTGAGCTTTGACTCCGTCTCCCGGCGCATCTTCTATGCTGAGATCTTGAATGACAATATTATTGCCTACAATTTTGACACCTTCACCTCCTGATTGCAAGCCTTTGAAAGAAAGAAAAGTCTGATCCATTCCTGCTCCCTTGATTGTAATATTAGTTTTATTATCAATAATGAGCTGGGTGTTTAATTCATAAAATCCGGCTGGAATATCAATAATTCCACCATCCTCTACTAGGATAAAGTCCTCTACCACTTTTTCCACTTCACTTGCTGAGGCTCTAGCGACCTTTGAAGAATCAAAAGTTTGCTCATTGGAACTGCTGCTACAGCTGGCTACAAAAACCAACAAAATAATAGGCGAAAGCAAAGAATATTTTGGCATTGGTTCGGATGATTTAATAATATTTCAAAATTAAGTCTTCCCTCAGATAATATCCTTGACTAAAGTCAAATAATCAGATTTTGGCTCGCGTTCGACTCAGCGTCTCTATGGTCATGTCCAAATAAGAAGCAATGTGCCCCACTGATGCTTTCTGAATCACTTTTGGACGATTTTCCATTAATTCCAAATACCGTTCTTTGGCATTTTTGAATTTTGAGAAAATCTGGTGCTCCTCCAAAACGATGTAATACTTCTCCAATATCATTCGATAAGTTCGCTCCAATTCCGGATATTCCCCAAAACACTCATGCAGGGCTGTATGGGAGATCTTTAATATTTTGCTTTTCTCTAAGGTTTCGATGTATTCGTAGGACGGCTTTCTGGTAATAAAGGAGTGCATGGCAGTGACAAACTCCCCATCCAAAGTGAAAGAAACTGTGATTTCACGATTTTCGCGGGTGTAGTAACTGCGGGCAGATCCGTCTAAGAAGTAGTATAAGTGTTCACTCACTTGACCTTCTCTGACGATTAAGTGTCCCTTTTCCACTTCCATCAGATCCATTTTGCCTACGAAAGCTTGCTTAGCAGCATCAGAAACACCTTGAAACTTATCAAAAGCAACCAAGAAGTCTTTCATAAATTGATTTTAAAATCTTTTGCAATTTATACTTTTATCAAAAAGCTTGTATTAAATTTATAGGCTTAATGAAAAAATATCTATTTCAAGATCGTGTTTTTTGTCAGAAAAAGAAATAGGAATATTTCTTGTTAAATAAACAGACTTCATCTTTTCAGAATAATCAACCAAACCACATGAAAAAATTACTTCTTCTCCTTCTTTCTGTAGGAATTTTCGGTGCTGCTCAGGCGCAATTTGGAGTTAGAGCCGGATACAGTGCCTCCAACTTCTCGGATACCAATTTCACATCCAAGTCAGGATTTCACCTCGGAGGATACTACCGCTATGGAAACGGATTTTTATCCATAGAGCCCGGGCTTCAATATTCTCAAAAGGGATATGAAACTACCCAAGCAGTCACTTCCGCTGAGGTCTCCGAGCGATTGGGCTACTTGGATATTCCAGTCTTGGTCAGATTGAATTTTCTTCCATTTTTAAATGTGTTCGCAGGACCTCAAGCATCACTTTTGCTTTCGAGAAATTATGATTTGGGAGGTATTACAAATAATTCTACTGAGGTGATTCGAGGCTATGACCTAGGAGGTGTGGTTGGGGTAGGTGTAGGACTCGCGTCTGGATTCAATGCCCAGCTGAGCTACGATCTTGGATTTACAGATTTGAATTATTTCAATACCAACGTGAAAAATAGAGTGTTCAAGGTATCAGTTGGTTTTGATTTTTAAAAGCTCCCAATTCCATTGTAAACCCGGTCGATTGACCGGGTTTTATTTTTTCAGACGGTCGGGATTCTCTTGAATAAAAGATTTCCAACCTTCATTTCTACCTCTGGTTTGGATCCGTCCGTCGTGGAAATGATGGCAAAGCGCCACCGCAAGTGCATCTGTGGCATCAAACATTTTAGGCAGTTCGGTAAGGTTGAAAAGTGTCTGAAGCATCGCTGCTACTTGCTCTTTGGATGCATTTCCGTTTCCGGTGACGGATTGCTTTACTTTTTTTGGAGAATACTCTGTGATCGGGATTTCTCGGGCAAGTGCCGCGGCCATGGCTACGCCCTGAGCTCGTCCAAGCTTCAGCATGGATTGGACATTCACACCATAAAACGGCGCCTCCAAAGCCACGGAGTCAGGCAGAAATTCTTCGATAATTCCTGTGATTCGCTCAAAAATCTTTTTCAGCTTGAGTTCGTGGGTTTCGTACTTTTTGAGGTGAATCACCCCATATTGGAGAAGTTTATAATCCTTGCCTGTGGTAAGGATGACTCCATATCCCATTACATTAGTTCCGGGGTCTATTCCCAGAATGATTTTTTCCTTTGCCTCTTTTTTTGGTTCTTTACTCACCCCCGCAAGTTAGCCCAAAAGATGCTAAATTTTTACCTGATCTGGTCTTTCAGTTATGTCCTTTTGCTATGGCTGATTAGCCGGACTTGGAGGAATCAACCCGCTAAGCTCAAAGTCAGCGGGTTAAAAAAATCAGTCTCTGTTTTGATTCCATTTCGAAATGAACTGGAAAACCTTCCCGATCTGATTCGATCTATCCGCAAACTTTCTCATCCGCAAGTTGAAATCCTCCTCATTGATGACCAAAGCGAGGATGGGTCTTTTGAATTTTTGGAAAATGGCTTGACTGATAATCCTGAAATCAGAATCCTGAAAAGTCCTGGTGCAGGAAAAAAGGAGGCAATTGAATATGGTGTCAAGCATAGTACAGGTGAAATCATTCTCAGTTCGGATGCGGATTGCTATTTTGGGGCCGATTGGATTTCAAACATGGTGGCTCCTTTTATAGATGAAAGGGTTCAACTTGTGGCAGGTCCAGTGATTACTTTGGAAAGCAGCACTGTTTTTCAACGTTTTCAACAGCTTGATTGGGCAAGTATCTTAGTAGTGACGAATTATTTTTTTCAAAAGAAAAATCCAGTCATGTGTAGCGCCGCTAATATGGCTTATCGAAAATCTGCTTTTCTGCTTGTCAACGGCTTTGAAGGGAATAAATCATTTCTCTCTGGTGATGATGAATTTCTGTTGAAGAAGATTACCAATCAATATTCAGGGGAAAGCTGTGTCTACCTAAATCAAGCTGAGGTATTGGTAATTACGAAATCCATGAAATCATGGGCAGACCTCCTCAATCAGCGAATCCGCTGGGCTGGCAAATGGAAAGCACATCAGTCATTATTTCATGGGTTAGCGGCTCTTATTCCCTTTCTGATTCAAGTAGTTTGGATGCTCTCATTTTTATTTTTATTCCAGATAGAATATGGTGGTTACGTGATCCTCCTTAGCTGGTCACTGAAAATCATCGTAGAAAAGCAAGTGCTAGGCAGCGTGCTCAGCAGCTACTCTTTTCCAGCTGATTGGAGCGATGCGATAGTTACCGGATTGGCACATCCCGTCTATGTCATGGCCGTTGGTGCTGGAGTATTACGAGGAAAATTCAACTGGAAAGGCCGCAACAATTTGAGAAGTGTTAATTTAGCAGATAAAATATCCCAATGAGCGAAAACGAATTTGATTTAATAGATGAGCTGTATTTCGTCCAACCCTTTCAATACCTACGTGATTCGCTAGGTTGGCAGGATGAGTTGATCATTGCCACCTTAGAATCTCTCCACGCCAATGGCTACGTCAAGTGCCTCCGATCTCCTGATGAAGAAGTCTTTGAAGATCTCAACCTAGCGCGGGATGGAAAGAATTTTTATTTCCTAGCGACCAAGAAAGGGCTTATGGCTCATAACACTATTTAAAGAGTGCAAACAGAAAAAAACAAATACCTCCGCAAAGAACTCGAGCTCAAGGCACTTCTTGAGATCACCCAAGCGATCAATGAAAATCAGTCAGAGGCCGTACTGCTGAATATTTTCAAGTTCACCTGTCTAGTCCATCTGAATATCAAATCAATGATCCTCTATGTAGCTAAAAGTGGATCTTTTGAAAATAAAATCTCTCATGGGGTCAAAGGGAATTTTCCCAGTCTGATTCCCGAAGGACAAGTGCTGGATGAGAAATCCACGGGTAAGCTTCAAATCAAACTTGGAAATGAATATTCCTTCAATGAACTTGAAACGTACCTTCCTGTCTACCATAAAAATCAAATGTTGGCTATTTTGTTTCTTCGGAGTAAAGACCCAAAATTGGATTTGAATTTGAATTTTACTGAAGCAATCACCAATATTCTAGTGGTAGCACTTGAAAACAAGCGCTTTGCACGCAAGCAATTGGAGCAGGAAATTTTGAATCGGGAAGTAGCAATAGCCTCCCAAGTACAAAAGATGCTTTTTCCTGCTAATCTTCCCGACACTGAATCACTCAAAGCTAAAGTCACTTACTTCCCTCACAGTTTGGTGGGAGGCGACTATTACGATCTGATTCAGAAGTCTGAAGATGAGATTTACTTTTGCATTGCAGATGTTTCTGGCAAAGGGATTTCGGCAGCATTGCTGATGTCCAACTTTCAGGCAACTCTCCGGACACTCCTGCGAAGTGATGCAGATTTGAAAACAGTGGTAAATCAGTTGAATTTCACACTTTTTGAAAATACAAAAGGTGAACGGTTTATTACGTTTTTCTTAGGGTATTACAACCGAAAAACTAAAATGCTGCAATACATTAATGCGGGACACAATCCGCCGATTCTGTGTTGGGAAAATGATCAACGAAGCGAAACGCTCGATGCAGGTACCACGATTCTGGGTGCTTTTGAATTGTTGCCGTTTCTTGAAATCGGGGTGAGGGAAAACCTGAGTCAATTCACGATACACCTTTTTACAGATGGACTCACCGAAGCGATGAATGCAGAGGAAGAGGAATACGGAGAGGAGCGGTTAGAGGCATTTGTGGATTCCCAACTTTGCGTCAATCCGGCTGATTTTCATCGGGATTTCCTGAATGAAATGGAGTTGTTTTCTGGAGGGGTTCCACTCCGAGATGATTTGACTTTATTGAGTTTAAGATTTAGCTGATATGTTTTTTCATGGCGTTCCATCGATTGTCCAAAGGTTGTATCCAAACAGAACTTGGAGAAAGGAAAGCTCGAATGGAAAAGTATTCCTGACGTTTGACGATGGTCCTGTTCCGGGTGCGACGGATTACGCACTAAGCCAACTTGCCAAAAGAGGCATGAAGGCAACGTTTTTCATGGTAGGGGAAAATGTAAAAAACAATCCGAATCTGGCAAGAGAAGTGATGGCGGATGGAAACCAAATAGGCAATCATACCGCACATCATCTGAATGGATGGAAAACCAAAACAGAGAGGTACTTCAAGGACTTTCAAGATTGTGAATTGGTTTTTGAAAATGTACTCCAAAGATCTTCAAAATTATTTCGGCCACCCTATGGCATGATGACCGGAAGTCAGGCTGAAAAAATCTCCGAGAGTCATCAAATTATAATGTGGGATGTGCTTTCCGGTGATTATGATCCCAATGTGTCGATTCAAGAGATTTTGAACAATACTAGAAAAAGGACCAAATCAGGTGCAATAGTCGTGTTTCACGATCAACAGAAAACTAGTTCGATTTTGCCAAAATTTCTTCCACAATATTTAGATTTTTTGATCGATCGGGGATTCGAAACGGACTTGCTATGATCTTGGCGTTTGCTTTAGTGATCGTTGGCCTGATTGTGGTGCAATTTTGCCTGATTCTTATTCGAATTAACTTTTTTTGGAAAAGCTATTCGCTTGAGCAAACAGACGAATTGCCTTTCGTTTCGGTTTTGATAGCAGCGCGAAATGAAGAGGCTCTACTGCCAAAGCTTTTGAAATCACTTGAAAAAATTAATTATCCATCAGAGAAAATTGAGTTTCTGATTGCAAATGATCAAAGTACGGATGATACAGGAAGTTTAGTCAACGCTTGGTGCGCCCATCATCCAAATCGATATGCTGAAAACATTACCCAAAATGAATCTGAAAAGTATCATCAGAATGGAAAAGCGAATGCACTCGCCATTCTTGCCGACATAGCTTCTGGAGAATTCCTGTTTTTCACCGATGCAGACTGTGAGGTCAGCACAGGTTGGATTCAATCAGGAATTGCGGCATTTGATTCTAATACAGGTCTGGTAGTGGGAATTACACAGGTTCATTCACGAGATTTTTTTGGAAAATACCAAGAATTGGACTGGTGGAATACACTTGGTTTGGTGAAAGTAGCAGCTGATTTAGGTATACAGACCACCGGACTGGGTAATAATATGGTGATGCGAAGCTCGGCCTACTTCACCTGCGGAGGCTTCAAAAATTTGCCTTATTCGCTGACTGAAGATTTGGAAATCGCCAAATCTATTACCAAAGCAGGTTTCAAAACAGTACATCAAGTCAGTCCGGGAATGCGTGCTCAGACTAAGCAAGAGGATTCGGTGGCTAAATTACTCAGTCAACGAAAGCGTTGGTTTAGCGGTGTGATGACTTTGCCCTTTTCTTGGCTTGTGTTACTTGGTATTCAATTCTTCTATTTTCCGGCTATTTTAATTATTTTATCTCACGATTGGCAAATAGGCTTGGGCTTACTTTTGCTAAAAAATGTGCTACAGACCTCTTTTATTGCGAAATTTGCCAATCGCGCTGGAGTAAAGATTAATTGGAGTTATCTGATCGGATTCGATTTATACTTCTTTAGCATTAATGCCCTAACGATTCTTTATTATTATTGGCCTTCTAGAATTCGCTGGAAATCCCGAACCTACTCATGAATTTAATTGATACTCACGCACATATTTATTCTACCAAATTTGATTCTGACCGAGATGAGGTGATACGGGAGATTCGAGCTGCTGGAATTGATCGAGTCTACATGCCCAATGTAGATGTGCATACCATTGATGCGATGCTGGGCTGTGAATCCAGCTATCCCGGTGTATGCATACCGATGATGGGACTTCATCCTTGTGATGTAAAAGAAGACTTTGAGGATCAGCTCAGAATTATGAAGGAATGGTTGGATAAGCGATCTTTTGCGGCTGTGGGGGAGATTGGCCTGGATTTATATTGGGACAAATCCTTCTATGAGCAGCAAAAAGAAGCGTTGAGAATCCAGATAGACTGGGCCAAAAACAAGTCACTCCCGATTGTGCTGCATTGTCGGGAATCTATGGATGAGACTATTGAGATTGTTAGGGAAAAACAGGATGGTAGTCTGAGGGGAATTTTCCATTGTTTCAATGGGAATTTGTCCCAAGCCAAAGAAATCATCGAGCTGGGTTTTTTACTTGGAATCGGAGGAGTGGCTACTTACAAGAATGGTGGGCTGGATCAAGTTATTCCTGAAATTGGATTGGAGCACTTGGTTTTAGAGACCGATGCACCATATTTAGCCCCTGTTCCATTTCGCGGAAAAAGAAATTCACCTGCTTATTTGCCCTATATCGCAGCCAAGATTGGAGATTATTTGAAGGTATCTAAGGAAATTGTAGCTGCGCAGACCACAGCAAACGCCATGAACCTTTTTAAGGATTTTAAACTATGAATTATAAAATAGTACGATTAAACACCTCCTTGAGGACAAGTAAGACCTCATCTGTATTGATAGTGTACACAGGAGGAACTTTGGGGATGGCTTATGATGACTCGGGAGCATTGGTTCCCTTCAATTTTGGGCAGATTTTGGAGAAAATCCCGATTCTTTCTAATATGAATATCGCCATTACAGTCATTTCATTTCCTGAGCCGATTGATTCGTCCAATGTTTCGATGAAGCATTGGAATGATATGGCCTACATTATATATGAGAATTACGACAGCTACGATGGATTCGTCGTGCTGCATGGTACGGATACCATGGCTTATTCGGCATCGATGCTGAGCTACATGCTGCAAGGACTCAATAAACCGGTGATTTTTACCGGCGCTCAATTGCCAATCTCTGCCATGAGATCTGATGCTCGGGAGAATCTGATGACTTCGCTGGAAATCGCCACAGCTAAGATCAACGATGAGCCTATCGTGCCTGAGGTTTGCATCTTTTTTAATCACACACTCTTGCGCGGTAATCGGGCGAAAAAGGTTCAGAGTATTCATTTTGATGCTTTTGAGTCTGAGAATTATCCACCTTTGGCAGAATCAGGTATCGTGATCGATTACCACACCTCGGCGATTCGTCCACTGGAATCGCAGAAGAAACTGGTGAATCGCAGCAAACTGGATAATAATGTGATGGTGTTGAAGCTTTTTCCAGGCATTACAGAAAAAGTGTTGGATGCCTGCTTTGCCATCGAGGGATTGAAAGGTGTAGTACTAGAGACGTATGGTTCGGGTAATAGTCCTAGCGAAAAATGGTTTATGCAATCACTCGAAAGAGCAATCAAAAAAGGAATAATCCTGCTAAACGTATCCCAATGCAATGGTGGAAGAGTGATTCAGGGTAGGTATGAGACCAGCAAAGAGCTATTGAATGTGGGAGTGATCAGCGGGGCGGATATGACCACCGAGGCAGCTATTACTAAACTAATGTTCTTGTTAGGACAGGAGAAAACCTTGGCTGATGTAAAATCCAAGCTAATGGTTCCTCTGGCGGGAGAGATCACCGCCTAACGATTTTCGGCTATTTTCGGGGAAAGTTTGGAAAGGGGGGCAATAATATTTTCCTTTGCACTCCGATTCAGCCGAAGGATCGGAAATCAACACAGAGAGGTGGCCGAGCGGCTGAAGGCGCACGCTTGGAAAGCGTGTATACTCGTGAGGGTATCGAGGGTTCGAATCCCTTCCTCTCTGCATTTCAAAAACCTAATCATCTGAAATATTGATGGTTAGGTTTTTTTGTTTCCTCTGGTTTTGAATTTGAGTACTGGCTTCATAAATCTTTCTTGCCATGTTGATATTAGATTTCCTTCATAGGGAGTTTTCAAATGATGATGGAGAAAAGAATCTTGGATCGGTTTGGACACAAAAGAAAGTAGGCAGTATTCAATATGTTTTTGATTAAGGCTCAGTTTAGTTCAATACTTACCAAATGACTAAAATTGATATTTGAACTCAATCCTGTTTCTTTTGAAAGGACTTAGAAGTATTGGAAGGGAGAATGAAGATGAAAGTTTTTCCAAATGAGGCGAACAATTGGGCATGTGTTCGATTTTTATGCCGTTGCGAATATTTTTATTCAAAATATTTAGGACATTTTTTGTGGATCCGTTATACGAAATAGTTGAAATGAGAAGATGGACAACGCATAAAAAGCCCAGTGTTTTAGATCTAAATATCAGCTTTGAGGTAAGATTTTAGCAATAGATCGCTGCTGATGATTATATTTTATCAGGCTTAATAAATGAAAAGTTACATTTTTTTTTGATCCTGGAATTCCTAAATGGTGTGATTGATAGGCGTTTTCGTCAGCTATTTTCAGTCAATTGGAAAAAGGTTCAGATTCAATGTGTTTTTTATTTTTGTTTCTGCGAAAAAATAAGAACCTTACCATCGAATTTGGAGCTCTTAGCCGTTTTTGGTTTGAATTTAAACATAGTCCGTTCGTGTAAAAACTAGCTTTATCACGATTTAAATGGATCATTTTTGAAAAAAATCTGAAAAAGGTCGTTGTTTTTTGAAATTAAAAAATGATAACTTTAAGACTGAATTCTAATGTGGAAACCATTTAACCTTTATTAAAAGTCTATTTAAAAATCAAATTATGAGAAAGTTAATCACTTTGTTCATGCTTGCGGGGATTCTATTTGTTCCTGCTTTCGCTAACGCACAAGAAGCAGCAGCAGATACTGCGGCTCAAGAAGAAACCATTGTAGCAGAGGAACCTGCTGCAACTCCCGCCATTGTGGACGATGAAATCGTCGCAGAGGAGCAAAGCTTCCACCAAGTAGTTAAAGAGAAGTTTATTGAGGGAGATCCTCTTTATATGACTCCGGTACTCATCTGTTTGATTTTAGGTCTTGCAGTAGCTTTGGAGAGAATCATCACTTTGAATCTTTCATCTACTAACACCAAGAAATTGTTGGCTAAAGTGGAAGATGCACTAACCTCTGGTGGCATCGAAGCTGCAAAAGACGTGACCAAAAACACGAAAGGTCCTGTTGCTTCTATCTTCACCCAAGGTCTGATGAGATATTCAGAAGGTATCGAAATGGTAGAGAAGTCTATTATTTCCTACGGTTCGGTAGAAATGGGTAGATTGGAGAAAGGTCTTATTTGGATCTCTCTATTTATCTCTCTAGCTCCGATGTTGGGCTTCATGGGTACAGTAATTGGTATGATTGGTGCATTCGACTCGATCGAAGCAGCAGGTGACATCTCTCCATCATTGGTGGCAGGTGGTATCAAAATCGCCCTTTTGACAACAGTAGCTGGTTTGATCGTAGCGATTATTCTTCAGTTATTTTACAATTATTGTGTGGCGAAAATTGACTCTTTGGTTAATGACATGGAAGATGCTTCCATCACATTGGTTGATATCCTAGTGAGACATAAATTGACTGGTAAGTAATCAGTTAATTTGATCACAATCAATTAAAAAATTAATCTTAAAGAAGCTACATTATGGATACTTATGACATCTTATTATACGGGAGCTACTTACTGGTTCTGATCGGAGCAATCGTGGCGATTTTCATGCCATTGATCAAGTCTTTGGATAATCCAAAGAGTTTGCTAAAGACAGGTGCTGGTATAGTAGGGATCGTAGTGTTGTTCTTCATTGCTTATTCAATATCAAGTAACGAAGTACTTCCAAAATTTGAAGCAGAGCCTTTCAGTCTGACTCCTGCGGGATCTCAGCTAGTAGGGGGAATGCTTATCACCACATACATTTTAGCCATAATCGCGCTAGTAAGTATTGTGTTTACAGAACTCACCAAAGCTATCAAGTAATATGGCCAGAAAGAAAAATAGAATGAGTACGGAGGTCAATGCAGGATCTATGGCCGATATTGCTTTCCTGCTTCTGATCTTCTTTCTTGTTACTACTACGATCGCTTCAGATAAGGGTATTCTTAATATCCTACCTCCGAAACTTGATCCAAATATCCCACCACCAGACATCAAGGTGAACGAGCGAAACATCTTTACTATTTTGATCAATGCAAACGATCAACTTTTGGTAGAAGGTGAATATGCTGACACTGAAGGTTTGGATATGGAAGTAAAGGAATTCATTTTGAATTTCGGAAATCCTACTGACGATGAAGCAGTTCAGCTTTTCAATACTTTGCCTCCATCTTTGAAGGCATTGGCAAGAAGGCTGCCTGAATCCTCAGATGATCCAGGAGAAGCGGTTGTGTCGATCAAGACTAACAGAGGTACATCTTATGAAACGTATCTAGAAGTGTTCGATTTAGTTAAGAAAGCATATTTCGACATTTATGCTGCAAGAGTTAATCTTGATACTGATGAGTATAGATCCTTGACTGGAAAAGATGATGCTGAAGTAAGTCTTCAAAACAGAGGAAAAGAAGGAATCCCAATGGCGATTTCTATTGCTGAACCAGATAAACTAGGAGGAAACTAAAATGGGAAAATTTGGAAAAAAAGCAAAAGTAGAGGTTAACATCCCTACATCAGCTTTGCCGGATATTATCTTTATGCTTCTCTTCTTCTTCATGGTTACTACTGTGTTGAGAGAACAGGATATATTGGTAGAGCAGAAGATACCTGCCGCTACGCAGCTTCAAAAGCTTCAAAAGAAGACCTTGATTTCTTATATTTTCATAGGAAAACCCAAGAACACAGCCCTTTATGGAGTTGAGCCTCGTGTGCAAGCAAACGATGCATTGATGAATCCAGCTGATATTCGTCAGTGGGTGAATCAAGAGCGTGACATGCTGCCTGAAGCAGATCGTGGGTTAATCACGATTTCAATAAAAGCAGATAGAGACGTAAAAATGGGTCCAATCTCTGACGTTCAATTCGAACTAAGGGAGGCTGATGCACGAAGAGTTTTATATGCATCAATTGGAAAAGTTGTAAAAGATTAAGAGCAATATTTAAAGTATACTAGAGCTATCCCGATCTTCGGGATAGCTTTTTTTTTACATCCGATGCAACTAGCTTCCCTTAAAACCAAAAAAGTACAAAATGCCTGGGCAATGTACGATTGGGCTAATTCTGTGTATAGTTTGGTAATTACCTCCACGATATTCCCTGTTTATTACAATAGTGTCACCAAAGGAATTGATGGTTCAGGATTGGTGAATTTTCTTGGTTTTGAGATCGTCAATACGGTGCTGTATTCCTATTCTATTTCATTTTCGTTCTTGATGATTGCTTTGATCTCTCCGCTGCTTTCTGGTATTGCTGATGCGAGTGGTCAGAAGCTTCAGTTCATGAAGTTCTTTGCCTACATGGGTTCTATAGCTTGTATAGGCCTTTTCTTTTTTGATGGGGATAATCTTGAGTTTGGGATCGCCTGCAGTGTTCTAGCCAGTATAGGGTATGCAGGAAGTATTGTTTTCTATAATGCCTACCTACCAGAAATAGCTGTACGAAGTGAATATGATCACTTGAGCGCCAAAGGTTTTGCATTGGGGTATGTAGGAAGTGTAATTTTGCTGGTTTTTAACCTTTTGATGATCACTTTTCCAGAGTGGTTTGGGATATCGGACAGTAGCTTTGCACCACGTTTTTCCTTCTTGATTACTGGGATATGGTGGGCAGGTTTCTCTCAAATTCCATTTCGAAGCTTACCTCAAAATCCCTTCAATAAAAATATCAAAAAGGAGTTTTTGGCAAAGGGCTATCAGGAAATCAGGAAAGTCTATAATGAGATAAAAGAGATCAAAGTTATGTCACGGTTTCTGGCTTCATTTTTCTTTTACTCGATGGGAGTGCAGACAGTCATGTATCTCGCAGCCACCTTTGGGGACAAAGAATTAGGTCTGCCCGGTGATCAATTGATTATTACGATACTGATTATTCAAATTGTAGCTATAGCAGGAAGCTTCCTGTTTGCTTACATATCCAAAAAATTGGGTAATAAAATCAGTTTAGTAATTATGGTATTCATCTGGGTCGGGATTTGTGGTGCTGCATACTACGTATATGATGTCTACGAATTTTTCGCATTGGCATTCGTAGTCGGTTTGGTTATGGGTGGAATTCAGGCTATTTCTCGTTCTACATATTCTAAATTGATCCCCACGTCGACTACCGATCATGCTTCTTACTTCAGCTTTTATGATGTAACCGAGAAGATGGCAATAGTTTTGGGGACATTCTCCTATGGAATTATAGAGCAGATCACGGGAAGCATGCGAAATAGCGCACTTTCATTGGGTATATTCTTTTTGGTAGGTTTGGGTTTTCTGCTTTTGGTAAGTATTCCTAAGAAGGGATTGGACATTCAAACGCTAGCATGATGCAAGAAATATTTACTGGGGAACAAGTCAAAATTTTAGATTCAGAATATCTTAAAAGCTCAGGATTGGAAAGCCATCAGCTCATGGAGCGTGCTGCAAGTGCTTTTGTCAGTTGGTTTCTGCAGAATCATTGTGACTTAGATCAAACAGTCTATGTCGCTGTAGGTAAAGGGAACAATGGTGGAGATGGTATTGCCATAGCTCGATTGCTAGCTGGTGAAAACTTTAAAATTAAACTAGTACGCTTTTTTGATACCGATGAGGAATTGAGTAAAGACGCCACGATTAATTTTGATTTGCTTCCAGAAGAAGTTGAAGTGTTCGATTGGAACGGTTTTCATTTTTCAGAAGTCGGAATATTAATAGATGCATATCTTGGAGTAGGTCTTCAAGGGAATCTTCGAAAAGATGCCAAAGAGAAGATTAGATTTCTCAATGATTTTCCGGGTAAAATCATAAGCGTAGATATGCCATCCGGCCTTCCTTCCGATCAATATCAAACTGTTGATGCTGTGAAAGCAACGATTACCGTTACTTTTCAGTTTCCAAAGCTTTCTTTACTTGTCCCAGATTATGCGGTTTATTGTGGTGAATTGGTGGTATTGGATATCGGAATAGTCACTATACCAAATTCAAAATTAACTTCTGAAAAGTTTTATCTCCAAGAAAAAGATCTGCCAAGTCTTCATCGAAAATTCTCTCGCTTTAGCTATAAAAATGATTTTGGGAAGGTTTTGATTATCGGTGGAAGTCTCGGTAAGATGGGCGCTTTGCATTTGTCTTGTAAAAGTGCCTTGCGAACTGGCTCTGGCCTTGTTACCTGTCATCTGGAAGAGTCAGAGAGAGGAATTATTCAAGGAAGTATTCCAGAGGCCATGTGTACCTGGGGTAGTCTTCCGGATTTGGATCAATTTGATTCGGTAGCTGTCGGGCCGGGGTGGGGTATTGATACTCGGATGCCTCTCTTTGAGCAGGTATTGAAATCAATCAAAAAGCCTATGGTACTGGATGCGGATGCGCTGAATTTATTGGCAGCAGAACCATCTCTGATTAAACTAGTGCCCCCCAGTTCTATCCTTACGCCACATATCGGGGAGTTTAGAAGACTGATTGGGGAGGCTGAAAATCATTTTGATCGCGTAAAAATGGCAAAAGAATTTTCGAAGAAAAATAATTTTATTTTGGTTTTGAAAGGTGCAAACTCAGTAATTAGCCTGCCAGATGGGCGACAAATATTTAATTGCTCGGGTACACACTTTATGGGCACTGGTGGAGCAGGAGATGTATTGACTGGTATGATTGTAGCATTTTTAGGTATGGGGTATAGTTCGGAAAATGCAGCCCTTTGTGGCGTTTATCACCACGGTTTGGCAGGTGAGATTGCAGCTAAGACAAAGCGGAGAGGCTTGATCGCATCTGATATCATTGAGTATATTCCCGAAACATATCTTCAGTTAAATATAACCTGAATAGTTTTCCTTTACCAAACTATCCCAAACCGAATGGGGTTCTTGGGCTAGTTATTTTTCCAAATGAAACAAGAGAAGCTTTTGTTATGGACCCTTGCGGCCATTAACTTTATCCATATTGTAGATTTTATGATTCTGATGCCCTTGGGTCCTCAATTGATGAGGATCTTCAATATTTCTCCGCGAGAGTTTGGGTTATTAGTTTCTTCATATACTTTCAGCGCTGGGATATCAAGTTTCTTTGGTGCATTTTTCTTAGATCGCTTTGACCGAAAAAAGATCCTTCTCTGGGTATATGTGGGTTTCGCAATAGCCACGTTGGGTTGCGCACTATCCCCAAGCTATTCCGTTTTGCTATTAGCTAGAGTGCTTTCAGGACTGTTTGGAGGGCTTACCTCAGCACTGATTTTGGCCATTATTGGCGATGTGATCCCTGATTCGAGAAGAGGAAGAGCTATGGGATTAGTGATGGCTGCATTTTCGGTTGCTTCGGTATTAGGTGTGCCGATGGGCTTGTTTCTAGCTAGTTTGTCTGATTGGCATATGCCTTTTTATATTTTGACTGGCCTATCACTTTTTAGTCTCGGGATGATTATCCGGTTTATCCCAAATATTACCGAGCATCTCAAAAACGATATCATCAGGCCAAATCCAATGGTAGTTATCCGCAGGGTTACAAGCAATGCTAATCAAATGCGGGCCATCACATTGTCGGTCATGATGATGTTTGGTCAATTTATGATTATTCCATTTTTGAGTCCTTACATGGTTGCCAATGTGGGTTTTACTGAAATGGAGATTACCTATGTATACATGGCAGGAGGAGCTTTTACGATTTTCACTTCGCCATGGGTAGGCCGACTTTCGGATAAATATGGTAAGCTTCGAATATTTACCATTTTTATGTTTCTTAATGTGATTCCGATCGCAATTATCACCAACCTTGGCATTACTCCAATTCCATTCGTTTTGATGGTTTCTACCTTGTTTTTTGTCACTTCCAATGGACGATATGTACCCGCAGCAGCAATTATCACGGGCACCTCCAAACCTGAAAATCGGGGGAGTTTTCTAAGTTTTAATTCTGCCATTCAGCAATTAGCCACTGGATTTGCTTCACTGATTGCGGGGATTATTATCGCTGAGAGTGCAAGTGGGGAGTTAATCAATTACAATATTGTCGGATACATTGCAATTTTTTTTAGTTTGCTTTGTATTCCATTGGCTCAAAGAATCAAAATTGTGAGTTGAAAGAATATTTCCTACACCTAAAGGATAGAAAGATTTTCAAAAAAAAATCCCCGACTTTTCAGCTGGGGAATTTTTTTCATCTTTAAAATTCTGCGTTTCCAGGGGTTCTTGGGAAGGCAATGACATCTCGGATATTTCCCATACCCGTCACAAATTGGACCATTCGCTCGAATCCTAAGCCGAATCCTGCATGTGGTGTGGTCCCGAATCTTCGAGTATCCAGATACCACCACATTTCTTCTTGGGGGATATTCATTTCTTCCATTCGCTTAGTCAATACCTCTAGGCGTTCTTCTCGCTGCGATCCTCCCACGATCTCACCAATACCCGGGAATAAGATGTCCATCGCAGCTACTGTTTTGCCGTCTTCATTTTGACGCATGTAGAAGGATTTGATCTCTTTTGGGTAATCGGTTAGGATCACTGGTTTTTTGAAATGCTTCTCCACGAGAAAACGCTCGTGCTCGGACTGAAGATCTGCTCCCCAAGAATCGATTAAGTATTGAAATTTTTTCTTTTTGTTGGGATTGGAGTTTCTCAGAATATCGATCGCCTCGGTATAGGTGATCCGCACAAAATCATTTTCAGACACAAACTTCAATTTCTCCAGCAAAGACATCTCGGATCGCTGATCCGCTGGTTTCGCATTCTCCTCTTCAAGCAATCTTGTCTCTAAAAACTGAAGATCATCCTGGCAATTTGCCAAAGCATAATCAATGATATATTTCAGGAAGTCTTCCGCAAGGTCTGCATTGTCCTCGGCATCGTAAAATGCCATTTCAGGCTCAATCATCCAAAATTCGGCAAGGTGCCTGGTTGTATTGGAATTCTCTGCTCGGAATGTGGGCCCAAAAGTATAGATCTCCGCAAGTGCCATAGCTGCGAGCTCACCTTCCAATTGACCCGACACGGTCAAATTTGTCTCACGCTCAAAGAAGTCTTTTTTGTAATCTATTTTGCCTTCTGCATTTTTTGGAGGATTCATCAGATCAAGCGTGGTTACTTTGAACGTTTCTCCTGCTCCTTCAGCATCCGAAGCGGTTATAATTGGAGTGTGGATATAAAAAAATCCCTTATCATTGAAATATTTATTGACCGCAAAGGCAAGTGCATGCCTTACCCGAAATACAGCACTAAATGTATTCGTCCTCATCCTGAGATGGGCAATCTCGCGAAGGAATTCAAGGGAATGTTTTTTTGGCTGTAGGGGATATTTCTCAGGATCGGCTTCTCCAAGCACTTCAATAGCACTAGCGTTCAATTCCGAGCTCTGACCTGCCCCTTGAGATGCTATTACGGTCCCCGTTACTTTCAGACAGGCGCCGGTGCTGCATTTTTTCAGAATTTCTTCCGAAATCACTTCGGGATTTGCAACGATTTGATAGTTGACAATTGTAGAGCCATCGTTCAATGCGATAAAAGAAACGTTTTTATTTCCGCGCTTGGTCCGTACCCATCCCATTAAAGTGACTTCAGTGTCTATAGGAGCTTGTTCTAGGATAGTTTTGATTTTTACCCGTTTGTTGAATGCCATGTGGTGATTTTATTTAGCGGAAGTGAAATCTCCGTTCTTTTTTAGTGGATTGCAAAAAAACGATTAAATCAGCTTTTTATCAAAAAATTGATCGTTTTTCCTAACTTTGACTCATTGGCTTTTTCATTTGGAAAAGCCTTTTTTGAACCCAAAAGCAGGTTTAATCCAATTTTGAATGCAAAAGCTAAATCTTAGCCAATCTCTTTCTCAAAAACTATCTCCTCAGCAAATCCAATTTATCAAATTGCTGCAGGTACCCACTGCCGAGCTCGATACTCGAATCGAAGAAGAACTCGAAATCAATCCTGCTTTGGAAGAAGGGAAAACCGAAGATTCTGACAATGCTGATGATGAATTTGACGACAACTTCGAGGAAGATTTTTCTGCCGATGAGCGTGATGTCAATATTGAAGACTATCTCGATGATGACTATGGTGGGTACAAAATGCAAGGTGATGGGAACTATAGCCCAGATGATGAGGATCGGGAAATGCCGGTTTCAAGTCAGTCGTCTCTTCATGAGCAGTTATTGTCACAGCTTAATTTTCTTAGGCTTGATGAGCGGCAGCGAATCATAGGAAGACAACTGATCGGTAGCATCGAAAATGATGGCTACATTCGAAGGGATTTAGATGCAATCATCAACGATTTGGCTTTTAGCCAAAATATAGAAACTGACTTTGATGAGTTAGAAGAGATTTTAAGAAAAATTCAAAACTTTGATCCAGCGGGAATAGCAGCTCGTAATCTTCAGGAATGTCTGACCATTCAGTTAGAACGAAAAGAACATCCAGATGATCCGATAGTAGTTCATGCGCTGATGATTATTCAGGATTGCTTTGATGAGTTTACCAAGAAACATTACTCCAAGATTCAGAAGAAGTGTGACTTGTCTGAGGAGGAGATTAAAGATGCTGTAAATCTGATTACGAGACTTAATCCCAAGCCAGGTGGAGTGGCAGAAGGGTTGGTTCGTACGCAGTATGTGATTCCAGATTTTATGTTGAGTCAGGTGGGCGGGAAGTTTGAGATTAGCCTCAACTCTAAAAATGCGCCAGAACTGCGGATATCCCGCTCTTATTCGGAGATGTTTGATGCCTATGACAAAAGCGATAAAAAAGATAAGAAGCTGAAGGAGACTGTTTCTTTTGTGAAGCAGAAGCTAGATGCGGCCAAGTGGTTTATTGATGCGATCAAGCAACGACAGAACACACTCCTGCGTACGATGGAGGCTATTTTGCAATATCAAAAGGAGTTCTTCATCGATGGCGACGAGACCAGCCTCAGGCCGATGATCCTGAAAGATATTGCTGAACGAATCGATATGGATATATCTACGGTCTCCAGAGTGGCTAATAGCAAAGCTATTCAAACAGAGTTTGGTGTATACCCGTTGAAGTATTTTTTCTCCGAAGGTATCGCAACCGATAGTGGAGAGGATGTGAGTAACCGTGAGGTGAAATCTGTCCTTCAGACTATGGTCAATGAGGAGGACAAAAAGCGACCGCTTTCTGACGATAAGTTGGTCAAAATGTTAAATAAAAGAGGGTATAATATTGCGAGAAGGACTGTGGCGAAGTATAGAGAACAACTTCAGATTCCGGTAGCAAGACTAAGAAAGGAATTGTAGTGCGAAGAATACTTGCTTTAATAGTTTCAGTGGTTTTCCAACCACTCGTTGTGCCCACTTTGGTGTTTGGACTGATTTTCTTTGTGGTGCCTGAGTCCACCAGTTTGCCCACTGAGTTCAAGATAAGAATCTTTTATCTGGTGGTTCTTTCAACTTTAGTGATCCCAATAATCACTATTTTTGGATTGAGGCTGAGCGGGACATTGAAGAGCCTTTATATGGAGACGATTCAGGATAGAGTGATTCCATTCTCAATCACCTCGATTTATTATTTATTGACTTCGTATTTTTTATATGACAAGTCAGAATTGGATCCAATTCTCTGGAAATCGCTTGGTATTATTACTTTTGCAATTTTAGTATTGACATTTGTTACTTTTTTCTGGAAAATGTCTGCACATATGACCGGCATGGGTGGTCTGATGGCTGTGGTGTTGGTTCTTGGATTCAAATTCCCAACTTTCAAAGTGCTTTATCCATTGCTATCCTCAATAATGCTAACAGGGGTAGTTGGCACTTCCAGACTTTATCTTACCGCACATCGCCCGATAGAGATCTATGTGGGGTTGATTTTCGGCTTTATCGTTTGCTTTTTTGGGTTCACCTATCTCTGGGCATAAAAAAACCGGACTGTGAGATCCGGTTTTTAAAATCTTTTATTTTTCTTAAAAGACATTTATTGCTACACCAAAATTAATCTGGCTAGCTTCATTTCGTAAAGGACCCCTGTCAGTTTGAAACAAGTTATTCAATCCAATATAAGACCAAGCATAGAATCCCGGGGAACCTGCTTTGAGGCTGATTCCATATCGAATTTTTTCTAGGCCGAAATCTTGAGAATCCTTGATTCGACGGCTAATATCTCCGTCTTTATAGTTTATTTTGGTGTGGGAGTTGTACAAATATCCAACCTTAGCACCTAAGCTAAATCTGAATCCCTGTGAGTAATTTGACTTATTCAAGTGATAGGTGAAATCAATCGGAATATC